>Ga0307277_10000900_pt1 | contig 11460 bp, 13 predicted proteins | sample ER_DNA_116_FD_194473 | JGI IMG/M metagenome (GOLD analysis project Ga0307277, IMG submission 194473) | Bulk soil microbial communities from the East River watershed near Crested Butte, Colorado, United States - ER_DNA_116 | ecosystem: Environmental > Terrestrial > Soil > Floodplain | place...
TCTCATCCTGCCGATGCACTGGATGCGAGGTCGAGCGCCCGTCCCGACTCGACCATCCGGGCATGAAGATCGTGACGCAGAAGAAGGTCTCGGAGCGGCGAGGATGGCGTTGTCACACGCTCCAACACGTGGCCGGGATGGGGCTCTCAGATGTGGCGGCTGAGGAAGCTCCAGGTCAGCTCGCTCGCGTCAAATTGTCGGCTCGTGATGCCGAATTCATCAGTGCTCCCCAGCGGCTTGCCGCCCGGCCACGCGTGTCCGCCGCCGTTGACGAGATAGCCAGTAACTTCCGTCCCGCCGCGGCAGTCCGTGAAACTCGCGACCGTCACCGTGGTGTGGTCCTGCGCGAGGTCGGGAAGGGAACTGCTGACAGCCGCACCGGGACATTTGTCCGCGCGCGCCCAGAAGGCGAGCGTGTCCGCGAATGTCGAGGACTTCTGATCATCAGTGCCCACAATTTCGAGCACTGACAGGGAGCGAGACGGCCGGCAGTCCGCGGGCGGGTCGATCGGTAGAGGTGCAGCGATTGTCACGATGCCTACGAGATGATCAGCGAGCTTGCACCCAAGTGTTTGCGCCAGGTGTCCACCATTCGAGATCCCCGCCGCTACTGCTCTCGATGCGTCAAGTTGGTGTTGGGCCCCGACCGAATCGAGGAGCGAGCGCGCAAAGGCGACATCATTGATTCCGGCCTTATGCGCTGGTGTCGACAGCCCGCCCGGGACGGACCAGCTGTTCCCATAGCCCTGAGGAAAGAGGACAGCGAACCCGTGCGCGTCGGCAACGGCTGAGAGGTGAGTGACGTCGGCCATCCGATCGGCGGTCATGGGCCACCCGTGAAATGCGACAACAATCGGAGTCGGCTGCAGTCGAGTCGACGCCGGCGGCAGATGCAGCAGATACGTTCTCTCCAGGCCACCTGACTCGATCGTGCGTGAAACGTCTGATCCATTTGGCGCTGAGGGCGAGGCAGGGCCGGGCGCTGAAGGCGGAGGAGAGCCTGGCACTGAAGGCGTGGCAGAACTCGGCACCGCAGGCGAGGCAGGGCCCTGTCGAGACGGCGACCCCGACTGGGTGCCGCACCCAAGCGATGCCAGCGCCATCACGAAAACCAGTGCTGCGATCCGACGTCGTTCGGTGTTCATCCTGGTCCTGGATCGACCGCCTGAACCGGCGCGTCTTGGCTCTCAACGACTTCCGCCAGGGGCGTCAACGCTATCGACGGATAGCGCTTGCGCGCTTCAAATGGATCGAACGTCATGTCTCTCGTGTCCATGACGACGGCGGCTCCATCAAACCTGGGTAGGGATGACTGTATCGCGCGGCGCCAAGCGTGATGCCCGACGGCTGAATAGCTGTTCGGACGTCCGTGCGAAACAGAACCATTGACTGGCGACCAATCTCAGGCGGGCGTCGATCGAAGCCTTCTGCAGGTGAGTGCCCTGCCAGGGCTTGACATGCTCTCTCCTGCGGCGTATATATCGCCTATCGATATATCGACAGTCGTAGGAGATGGAGTGTGATGAACGCGAAGATCCCGGAGTTCGGTCGGTTCGCCGAACCGTCGCTGCTCATCCTGGTGAGCCTGAGTGACGGGCCGAAGCACGGCTACGCGATCATGCACGACGTCGAGCAGGGCACTGGCCGGCCGATGGGTGCCGGCACCCTCTACGCGGCACTCGCCCGGCTCGAGGAGCAGGGCCTCATCGAACCACTGCCACCGGAGGACCGACGCCGGCCGTACCGCCTCACGGCGGTCGGCGCGTGGAACCTCGCGGAACAACTGCGCGGTCTGTCCGAGTTCGCCCAGATGGGTCTCCGCCAGCTCGGCAAGACATAGTCATGAGGTCATTCCTGATCCGCTGCTATCCCGCCCGCTGGCGGGCTCGCTACGGCGACGAGTTCGAGGCCATCCTCGAGGAGCGCCCGCTCGGGCCGTTCGACGTGGCGGACATCCTCCTCGGCGCCCTGGACGCTCAGCTCCGGCTGCGCGGACGAATGTCTGACATCCAGCAAGGAAAGGGGTTCTCCATGTCGCTCCGAATCGGCGGCTTCGCTGCGATCCTCGGCGGGGCGGTCTTTGCGATGAGCATCGTCCTGGCCATCGGGGTCGTCGGGGAGGTCGATCCCGTCGTCCCAGGGCTTCTGTTGGCCTCCGGGTCGCTGGTCCTGCTCGTGGCGCTCGCCGGGCTGAGCGCCTTCCAGGCGCGGGTTCACCCCTTCCTCTCCTGGGCTGCCGTCGCGATCACCGCAGCAGGGACGATCGTCGCCATCGGCGGGATCGTCGGGCTGCAACTGGTAGCTGAGGAGTATTGGATGGCATTCATCCTCGGGACTCTCGGCGCCTTCGTGGGCTCGACGTTGTTCGCGATCGCGACCTTCCGGACGGCGGCCCTGTCGCGTGGAGCGGCGCTGCTGCTTGGCGTCAGCTCGATCCTGACGATCGGTGCCGGGCAAGGCGGCAACATCCTCGGGCCCATCCCGCTGGTCGTCACCTCGCTCGGCTTCGCCCTGGGTTGGTTCATGCTGGGCATCAACGCGGTCCGTCTCGACCGACCCGCGAGCGAGGCGCGGCCCGCCTGACTGCCCGCGTCGTCACGATCGTCGGCGGCGCCGGCTTCGTCACGCTCGGGGTGTGGGGGATGGTCGATCCGCAGTCGTTCGGCGGACCTACCGAGGTTCATCCCCTTGATGCACTCATCGTCCTCAAGGGACAGGGACGGCCAGTGTTTCGAATATTTCAGGATCTGTAAGTAGAGAGCCTCGTCGTAGCGGATGAAGCTGAGAATCCACAGTTATCAGCTCTACTGAGCAAGCAGTCGCTCGTTGAGAAGCGCATGACCTCGCGTCAGGTGCTGGACGTCAGCGCTTGAGCCCTGTTCGATCTCCTGTCGGGCGAACGTTCACCGGCGTGTCATGCGCGGGCCTTCTTCACGCCCCATGGTGGGCGGCCTGCCGCGCTTACCCTGCGACACCCAGTGAGGCGCCGAGGCGGTGGAGATGCCGTCGATCCCGGAGTTATCGACACGCGTATTTATGGTGACCGGCACTCGCTGGCGATGAAGAACGAGATGGACGGCAACCCCACACCGCACCCGAAGCGCCCCGCCCCGGATCCGATCGCCAAGCTGGAGAAGAGCGGCGGGGCGGTCTGGGCCCTTAGGCGCGGCCAGGGCTCTCTCTTTGAGCTGAAATACGCCCGGAGACATGGTGCGGATGTGGTCATCGAGGGCACGATCCACGCCGAGGCCCTCGTTCCGGAGGGGGCCGTGGATGCGGCGGATGCGGAGCGGCTCTTTGCTGTCGCGGTCGACGACCTCAGGTTGGTCGGCTGGAAGCCAGATTCCTCGGGAATCATCAAGCGCACCTGGATCCTTCGCTCGGATCTGGATCGCTCCGAGCTCCGAAGGACCGTCGAGCAGTCCATCGCGTTGCTGGCACCGCTGCATGCAGCCGAGCCGACCGCATATCGACTGGTCTACCGTCCGTCTGGAGAGGAAGACGCCGGGTACGCTCAGGTCGGCTGCATTCTGGCCGTGCCCTCGGTCCTAATTGGGGACCTCATCGGCGGACTCCTGACGGTTGGCAGGGACGAGGCGCTTCCGCTGATCGAAGGAGCCATCTTCGTCGCCGTCGTCGGCTTCAGCCTTGGGTTTGTGGTCTTCGGAACCCTCGCACCGCGCGTCCTGGCCCTGCTGCCGGCCACCCGCGCCAGGGCCGCAGAAACGGCGATGTCGCTTCAAGTGGTGATACCGGGCTTGGTTTCATGCGCGACGTGGCTCCTCCTGCCCGTGATCGGGCTGCGGGACGGGGACCAGCTCCTCGAGATCAGCGTCGGGATCGTCGTGGCAGCTGTGGTCCTGCCGGTGCCACTCATGGTGCTGGACCGGGCAATTCGGGGTGGCACCCGTCGCAAGGGCTGATCCCCTGGACGGTCGCGCGTCAGGACTTCTGGTGCGCGGAACCTCAGTTCGCGAGCCGGATCGCGCACGGCGGGCCCGATCCGCACCGAACATGTTCGCTGTTCCAGCGATGTTGGCGCGGGCCTGACGAGACCACGACGGGCGAGCGAGCAAAACGACGAGCTATGGGCTTCGCTGAGTAGCGCGATCCGACGAAGGGTCTGTGGGCCATACCCTGGCGATACGACTTACTACCAATGACCTACCACTGGTAGTATGTCAGTATGAAGGTCAGTGTCAGCCTACCCGGCGAGGACGTCCATTTCCTCGACGAATACGCCAAGGAGCAGGGGCTCCAATCTCGATCGGCCGCGCTCCATCGAGCGGTTCGGCTGCTGCGCACGGCAGAACTGGGGGGCACGTATGAAGCGGCGTGGGAGGAATGGGCGGCTGAGGGCGAGGCCGAGCTCTGGGAATCGACTACTGGCGACGGAGTCGGGTCGTGATGCGGCGCGGCGACATCCACTCCGTCGATCTCGATCCCGGCCGCGGCTCCGAGGCTAGCAAGCGCCGGCCCGCGGTCATCGTCAGCAACGACTCGGCCAACGCGACGGCGGGGCGACTCGGTCGCGGCGTCATCACGGTGGTTCCCGTGACATCGAACGTCGAGCGCGTCTATCCGTTCCAGGTCCTGCTTCGAGCCGCCGAGACGGGGCTCGATCGCGATTCCAAGGCGCAGGCTGAACAGATCCGATCGATCGCCGTCGAGCGGGTTGGTGACCGGCTGGGCGTCGTCCCAAACGCGATCATGCTCGACATCGATGAGGCCCTGCGCCTGCATCTGGGTCTGTAACCCGACCGATGTGTGACGATTCGGGTGCCAAGGGCCAGTTTGGACGGGAGCGGCCCGCAGCGGCGATCCTAGGCAGGCACCCCCCCGAAACGAATAACTGATAACTGCCCGTTTGTATCGGGCCTCCACTCGGGGTAGCACTGCGCATAGCGCGGGAGACTTACGAAACAGCTGCTCTACCGCTGAGCTATGTCGGCGCCGCACGATTATAGGTGCTGATTGCGGACAGCAGCTCTTCGCGCGCTCGGTCGATCGGCGCGGATCACGCTCATCTCGCTAGCACAACGCTCGAACAGCTGATAACTGTGATCGCAAGCCGCCGCCCTCACCCCAAGCACCTGGAACATCCGTTCGCTTGGCGAGGATTGGCTACGATGTCGGCTCGCGTCTGCCATGAGCCGGCCTGCGTGTCGCCATTTCCAGATTGGCGCAGGCGGGCCGACGAGCCCCGCGACTACGGCCCACGCGGGCCAACGCAGCCCGAGGCACACAGGCGAGTTCGACGCGCATGAGATTCCATCGCCGCACTCGTCAGAGGCCGCTCGGGCTCTTGTCCAGCACGCCCTGACCAGAGGAGAGGCCCCGGTGACCTTGGAGGGTTGACGCAACCAACAAGTTGCTATACCGTGAGTAGCAACGGAATGGTTGCTATGTACTCAGGAGGTTGTCATGGGCTTTCCAGATCGAATTGAGCGGACCGTCGACATCGCACATCCGCCAGCCACGGTGTGGGCCGCGCTCACCACGGCCGGGGGCCTCGGCACCTGGTTTGGCAATGCGGCGAACATCGATCTCCGGCCCGGTGGCGCCGCCGAGATGACGTGGACGAGTGGCGACAAAGCGTCCATGCGAATCGAGCGCGTCGAGGAGCCGACGGTCTTCGGGTTCACCTGGGGCATCTACGGCCTGCCGGACGACGATCCCCGCCACACCTACGTCGAGTTCACGCTCGAACCGACCGGGGCGGGCACTCGCCTGAAAGTCGTCGAGTCCGGCTTCGCCCAACTCCCCGACGACAGCTACCGCAAGGCCTTCGAGGCCAACACCGACGGTTGGGCCCATGAGCTGGGCGAACTGGTCGAGTACCTCGATGCCAACGCGGCCTGACATCGAGTCCGTCGCCGAGGAGGTTTTCACCGCCCTCGCTGACCCGAGCCGGCGGGCCATCCTGGCCGCACTCGCGGCCAACGGGCCCGCCACTGCGACGGATCTGGCCGGCCGACTGCCCATCACCCGCCAGGCCATCGCCAAACACTTGGCGCTGCTGGCGGACGCGGGGCTTGTGGCCGCCGAACCCGGGGAGCGTCGCAGGGTGCGCTACCGGCTTCGCTCTGCCCCCATGCAGGTGGCGCAACAGTTCCTGGCCGCGCTGGCCCGGGATTGGGACCGCCAGCTCGATGCACTCAAGGACCACCTCAACATCGCCGCGGCCGTCCAGCCAACGCAAAGGAACAAGGGAACGAAACCGTCATGAACACCACCGTCTCGAACGCCTGGACCTGGCCTCCCGAATGGCAGCCAGATCGACAATCCATAACAGGTCACCGGATCGGAACGCGAGAAGAATGGGCGGCGGCGCGCGAGGAGCTGCTGGCCCGCGAGAAGGAGCACACGAGGCAGGGCGACGAGCTGGCCAGCCAGCGACGGGAGCTGCCGTGGGTCCGCGTCGAGAAGGACTACCGCTTCGACACGGATGACGGCCCGCGCACGCTCGCGGAGCTCTTTGAGGGCCGAAGCCAGTTGCTCATCTACCACTTCATGTTCGGCCCGAGCTACGAGGCTGGCTGCCCGATCAACTCGTCGATCGCGGACAACATCAACGGCCTCCTCCCCCACCTCAACGCGCACGATGTGACGATGCTCCTCGTGTCGCAGGCGCCGGTGGAGAAGCTGCACACGTACAAACGGCGCATGGGCTGGGACATCCCCTGGGTGTCCTCCGCCAATAGCGAATTCAACTTCGACCTCGGGTACTCGACCAACGAGGAACAGACTCGCGCGTGGCTTGCGCAGAACCTCGGGTCCCTGCCGCCGATCGTCGACCGCAACGCCAGTTCGAGCGGCACCGACCTCGCCGGGTACCTAACGGAGAGTCCAGGCTTCAGCGCCTTCGTGCTCGAGGACGGGGTCGTCTACCAGACCTACGCGACCGGGTGGCGTGGGGTCGAGTTCCTGATGGGCTACTACCCGATCCTCGATCGAGCCCCGAAGGGCCGTGACGAGGAGGACGGGTTCCAGCTGTGGATCCGCCGCCACGACGAGTACGACGGCCAGTGAAACCACGAGCACGGCCAACGGGTCGGCCCGGACACTGGAGCTGCAAACAACAGGGACCTTTTACGTACCTGGATTCCGCCGTTACGACGAGCGACCTGGAAGCTGCGCTTGCGGCTGGCGGCCCGAGACGCGGCGGTCATCCCGTCTCGCGATGAGGTACCAGGTCTCCATGTCGCCCTTGCCCTTGACGGGGACGGTGCCGCGGTACTCGCACTCGAACTCATCCTTGATGAGCTCGTAGGTGGCGCGGGTGATCTGGATGCGGTCGGGCGTGCCCTGGGACTCCATGCGCGAAGCCGTGTTGACCGCATCGCCCCAGAGGTCGTAGAGGAAGCGCTTGCGGCCGATCACGCCGGCGACCACCGGCCCCGAGTTGATGCCGATCCGGAGCACGAGGTCGAGGTCGCCGACCGCACCGTCGGAGCGCGTGGCTGCGACCATGTCGAGCGCTAGGAGGGCCAGGACGCGTGCGTGGTCGGGCCGCGGGTCCGGGACGCCGGACGCGACCATGTAGGCATCGCCGATGGTCTTGATCTTCTCGAGGCGGTGGCGCTCAGCGAGCGCGTCGAACTCGCCGAACAGTCGATCGAGCAGCCCGACGACCTCGGCCGCCGTCAGACCGTTCGATCGAGGGGTGAAGTCGACCACGTCCGCGAACAGCACGGACGCCGCCGGAAATTGGTCGGCGATCGTCTGGGGCGATTCCTTCAGGCGTTCGGCGATGGAGCCAGGGAGGATGTTCAGCAGCAGATTCTCGGCCCGCTCCTGCGCGCTCCGCAGCCCGACCAGGGCGTCCTGTCGTTGCTTCGCGAACAGAGCCAGCAGCGTGAACACGATCATCCCGCCAACGGAGATGTTGAGTGCCAGCATCAGGCTCGAGAACCACTCCGGCAGGGGCGATCGGCCGCCGAGGAGGATCGCAGCGAGGCCGGAGCCGAGGAAGAGGAGCAGCCACAGGACGAACCAGCGGATGCCCGAGCCGACTCCCCGGAACACCAGTGCCCCGAGCGGCGCGAGGATGCCCCACAGCCCGACTCCGCCCGTTGGCAGGAAGCCGCCGATGAAGATCATCGACAGCGTCGGCGCCATGGCGATGTCAAGGAGCTGAATGTTCAGGAGCAGGCCGAAGTCCCGCGTTCGGGCGAAGACGGCGATCGACGCTACCGAGATGACGGCGTAGAGCACCGCGACCCAGCCCGTCCACGCCCCGAGCGCGAGGTACAGGACGGCCCAGATCCCCGCGATCGGCAGGATCAGCATCGCGATGAGGACGAGGAGCGCCTTCTGGAGCCGCCTCTCCTCGTCGTCGCCCGGCTCCGCGCCTATCACGGCTAGCCGCGCGAGCGCCGAGTCCAGCAGTCGTCGGAGTGGCGTCACGAGCCGAGGATAGGGACCATAGACACGGTCAGAAGCACTCGCGCGCCGGCTTCCCCACCGGGACGAGCACCGGCTGGTCGATCATCGTCGGCTCGACACAGACCGGTTCGGTCGCGGATCGCTCGGTGCCGCGTTCACGCAGGGTGAAGTACGCGAAGATCGCGAGCCCGATGCCGACCACCGCGGCGATCGCCGCGGCCACGTGCATGCCATCGGTGAATGCGGCGCGAGCGACGGCCAGGAGCGTGTCCGCCGTCCCAGCTGGCAGGGCGCTTGCTACCCCGACTGCCCCGCCAAGGGTGCCCCTCGCCGCGTTCGCGGCGTCTGGCGAAAATCCCGACAGCAGCGTGGGGTTGAGGGCGCTTCGATAGATGGCGACGCCGACGCTGCCGAGGAGCGCGAGCCCGAGCGCGCCGCCGAGCTCGGCGCCGGTCTCGCTGATCCCTGACGCAGCGCCTGCACGCTCAGGCGGCGCTGAACCGACGATCAGCTCGGTCGTCAGGCCGAACACTGGCGCCAAGCCAAGCGAGATGATTACTGAGGCGATCACCAGGAGAGCCAGTCCGTTCGACGTCGGGACCTGAGTCAGCAGGACGAGGCCTAGAGATCCGAAGGCCAGGCCGCCGCTGATCAGGACCCCCGGCCTGACACGCTCGACGATCCGGGGCGCTGCCTGCGAGCCGATGATGAAGCCGATCGCCGAGGGCAGCGACAGCAGGCCGGCCTGGAACGGCGCCAGGCCCGCGACGAGCTGCAGGTACTGGGCGACGAACAGGAAGTAGCCGACGGCGACGAAGATGGCCAGGAAGTTGACGACGAGCGCCGCGCTGAACGCAGGGACCCGGAAGAGCGCCATGTCGATCATCGGGTCAGCCAGTTGACGCTGTCGGCGGACCCAGGCCACACCGACGAGCAGGCCGGCTACGAGCGCCGCGACCGGGAGCAAGTTGACGCCGTCTTGGGCGATCTGCGTGAGCCCGAAGATCACCGCAAGCACGGCCACGACCGCCATCACCGCGCTCGCCGGGTCGAGTCGCCCGGCCTCCGGGTCGCGGTACTCGGGCAGGATCCGCGGGCCGAAGACCAGGAGCACCACCATGACCGGGATCGCGAGGAGGAAGACCGAGCCCCACCAGAAGAACTCGAGCATGATCCCGCCGAGGACCGGCCCGACAGCACTGCCTGCCGAGAAGCTCCCGATCCAGACGCCGATCGCGATCGTCCGCTCTCGCGGGTCCTGGAACATGTGGAAGATCAGCGACAGCGTCGATGGGGCCAGCGTCGCGCCAGCGATCCCCAGGGCTGCCCGGCTGGCGATCAGCATCTCCGGCGTCCTCGAAAACGCGGCCAACAAGGACGTGACCCCGAAGGCCGCCGCACCAACGAGCAAGAGCCTCCGGCGGCCGATGCGGTCGCCCAGGCTGCCCATGGTGATCAGGGCGCCAGCCACGAAGAAGCCGTAGATGTCGATGATCCACAGCAGCTCGGCGCTCGACGGCTGCAGATCGGCGCTCATCTTCGGCACGGCGAGATGGAGCACCGTCAGGTCCATCACGTACATAAGCGCCGCCAGGGCGAGTACGGCCAGGCCGAGCCATTCGCGTCGGGTGGCCTTTAGTGGAACTGTCGAGTAGATGGCCGTCATGCCTTCACCGCCTCCAATCGGAGGTGGTGGCGAGTCGGTAGATCCGCTGCTCCAAGCGCGGTTCCGACGGACCGGCGAATTCGAGCGCAAACGGCTCGACCCGCGGCGCGTGAGGTTGACGGCCCAGTGGACGGATTTCGACGAGACGCAGGGCGATCGGATCGTCCTCCGGGTCGCGGCGCAAACCGAACGTGGTCTCGAGCAAGGGCGCGAACGTTTCGATCCCGGGATCGTGCATCTCCGTCAGAGAGTAGCGGCTGGGGAAAATCGGGCGGCGGAGAGCTTCCCCGGCGAGCGGGAAAGAGTCGCCGACCCAACCACGCTCGGGTGGTACCCCATCAGGAGAGGTCGTGCGCGAGGCGAGCCCGATTTCCAGCACGTCGGCCGGTCGTGAGCGACAATCAGAGCGATCGGAGGCATCGACGACCACGACCAGCGCGAGCAGCTTCCTCGAACTGCGGCATGCATCGACGGACCACGCCATCTTCGTCGTCGTTCCCGAGCGCAGCTTCCTCGCGATCGATGGCGTCGGCGAGCCGAGCGCGTCCGACTTCCATCTGGCGACATCCGCCCTCCGCACGGCGGTCGACATCCTCGGGCGGCGTCTCCGGCAGGCGCGGCTTGCCACCGCAACCCGCGCGGGCGTGGTCGAGTGTGCCTGGTCGCCGCCGCGGCCGCTGCCGCCCGCCGAGCTGCCCGCGGCCTTCGAAGACCGGTCGAAATGGCACTGGTGCCAGCTGATCGAATTGCCCGCCCAGGCGACGGAAGCTCACGCGCTCGCCGCGATTGACGAGGCGCGCCGGGGCGCGGGCCGAGACGTCGCGCTCGTTCGACGCCTGGCGTTCACGGAGGGCAGCGCCGCTCAGCTGCTCCACGTGGGCCCCCGGTCCTCAGAGGCCGTCACCGTGCGCAAGCTATTCCAGGCAATCGCCGAGGCGGGCCTGCAGCCCGACGGACGCTTGCACACGCTGACGCTCGCGGACCCGGACGTCGCCCCGCACGGCCTGGGCCGATCGATCGTGCGACAGCCCGTCGCTGGATCCAAGGCGATGGTCTGACCCACCGGCATGGCCGGGGACCGGCATGGACACGGCTATGGCCGGACCACAACCTTGATGCCGGACCGATTCGCGAGGGTGGCAAAGGCGGCCGGGGCGTCGCCAAGCGGATAGCGATGGGAGATGAGGCCGGCAAGCTCGATGCGGCCGTCGGCGGCCAGTGAGATCGCACGGTCGAGGTCGCTGCTCCGCATCCGCCGACTGAACAGCAGCGACAGCTCTTTCCGGCGGGCGACGCCCGCGCGGAACGTCGTCCGATCGCCTTCGGGGATCCCGACGAGCACGACCCGTCCGCCCGGTGCGGCCCAGTCGAGGGCATCCGCGAGCGCGTCGTCGGTTCCCGCCACG
>Ga0307277_10000902_pt1 | contig 11457 bp, 10 predicted proteins | sample ER_DNA_116_FD_194473 | JGI IMG/M metagenome (GOLD analysis project Ga0307277, IMG submission 194473) | Bulk soil microbial communities from the East River watershed near Crested Butte, Colorado, United States - ER_DNA_116 | ecosystem: Environmental > Terrestrial > Soil > Floodplain | place...
GTTTCCCGAGGCGGTCGGCAACGAGTTGACGCTGAGACGCTCGCTCGGCGTGCTGCTCGACCGGCTGCTCGCTCGACCGGAGCGCGGCGGGCGGGCACTCCGCAAGCTCGCGCTCGCAGCGAGGCTCGTCGGCGGCGGCTCATGGCGCCGGACGGTCACGTTGCGGGATGCGACCGCCGAGCCCGCCCGCCTGCGCGCCGCGCTCGGGCCGAAGCTCCTGGACCTGCCCGCTCCGGTGGTCGCGCTGACGCTCGAGGTCCTCATCCTGGCCCAGTCGGCGGGCAGCCAGCTCGAGCTCGTCCAGCCGGAGGGGGCCGAGCTCCGAGCCCACCTCAGCGAGGGCCTTCGTCAGGTTCGAGCCGGCACCGGGTCAGGGTCCGTCTGCACCGTCATCGAGGTCGCTCCGTGGTCACGCCTGCCAGAGCAGAGAGCGCTGCTGGTTCCGCGCGACGACTGAACCAGCCTCAGCGCGCGCTGGTCGAGGCGCACGTCGACGGCTCTCCGCGCCGTGTGAACCGCTCGGCGGTCGCGGTCGTCCGCGAGGAGTGGCGCGTGGTCGACCGCTGGTGGACGGAGGAGCCCGTCAGCCGGCGCTACTTCGACATCGTGCTCGACGGCGGCGAGCGGGCGGTGATCTTCCACGACGAGGAGATGGGCCGCTGGTTCAGCCAGAGGGGGACGTGACCGAGCCGGGCTCAGCCGCGACGGATGCGCTCGGCGAAACCGGTTTCCGGGCTGTGGAGGTTGAGAAGCCGGATGGGTCCCGGTCCCGGGTTGCGGAACCCGTGGCGGGCGCCGCGGGGAGCGGCGACGAGCGAGCCTGGTCCTGCGAGCTGCGGCTCGTCTCCGAGGATGAACTCGACCTCGCCCTCGAGGACGAAGAACGAGTCGACCTGGTCGTCGTGAACATGCGGGTCGACGCCTTCCCAGCCGGGCTGGAACGTCAGGTCGAAGACGGAGAGCTGCGGGAGGTCGCACTTGATCACGCGAATGCCGTCTCCGCCCTCGAAGGACTCGCCTTCGCCGGGGCCGGTGAGGACGGCCTCGGAGAGCGCGCCTCCTCCGTGCGGGGGCGGTTCGAACTGGTCGAAGCCGCTGTGGCCTGCTCCCCGGAGCACGTTGCCGAAACCCATGCTCGGCGTGTGGATGTTGAGGAAGCTCGCCGTGTCCCGGCTCGCGTTGCGGAAGGTGTGGACGACGTTTGGCGGCGCGGCGGCGAGCGTGCCCGCGGGGGCAGGAACCTTCCGGACGTCCGGGCCGAGCCCGATCTCGAGCTCGCCCTCGAGCACGTAGAAGGCGTCAGTGTGCTGCCGGTGGACGTGCGGCTCCGGGCCTTCCTCACCCGGCTCGTACCGGAACCAGCTGACGATCACGTCGTCGAGCTCCACGAGGATTCGCAGGGTCCGCTCGAGCCGGTCGGTGGTCGTCTCACCCTCGCCCGGCCGTAGGAACACGGGCTGGTGTACGTCGAGCTCCACGCGCATTCAGCCTATTCGTTCCTCGACGGGGCGTCGCTGCCGGAGGAGCTCGCCGCGCGGGCAGCGGAGCTCGGCTACGAGGCGCTTGCGCTGACCGATCACGACGGGGTCTACGGCTCACTCGAGTACGCGCACGCGGCGAAGGCGTTCGGCGTCCGGCCGATCACCGGCGCGGAGGTGACGTTGTCGGACGGCTCGCACGTGACGCTGCTCGTCGAGAGCGCGACGGGCTACGCGAACCTCTCCAGGCTGTTGACGGCCGCCCATGCGGGCACGCGTCCGAAGGAAGGGGGGGAGCCCTTGCCTCCGGCCCTCGGCGCGGCCCGCTTGACCGAGTTGAACGAGGGCCTGGTCTGTCTCTCCGGCTGCGCCCGCCATGGGCTCGCGGTGCGCAACCCGAACGGCGCCGCGGCGGTCGCACGCGCCTTCGGGCGGGACCGCTTCTTCGTCGAGCTCCAGCGTCCCTACGAGCGGGGGGATGAACGTCGCAATGCCGCCCTGCGCGATCTCGCCGAGGCCCTCGGCGTGCACACGGTGGCCACCGGCGACGCTCATGCCCACCATCCAAGGCGGACGGCGCTCCAGGACGTGCTGGTTGCAATCCGCTGCCGCACTTCCCTCGAAGGCTGCGAGGCGGAGCGGCGTGGGAACCGCGAGAGCGTCCTGCTCGCTCCAGAGGAGGCGGCTGAGCGCTTCCCACTCGACCGCGGGGCCGTCGAGCGCGCCGGCGAGCTCGCGGCGCGCCTCGAGTTCGACCTGACCGAGGATCTCGGCTACCGCTACCCGGACTTCTCCGACACGGGCGAGCCGGCGATCCGGCAGCTCCGGCGCGTCTGCGACCGTGCATTCGCCGGGCGCTACGGCGGCGCGAACGGTCTCAAGCGCCGTGCGCGCAGGCGGCTCGACGACGAGCTGAAGCTGATCGACGAGCTCAGCCTGGCGGGCTTCTTCCTCCTTCACTGGGAGGTGCTCGAGCTGGCTCGCGAGTGTGCGCGCGAAGTGCGGGGGGACTCGATCGCCCGCAATGTCCTCCCGCCCGGGCGCGGGCGCGGCAGCTCGGTCGGCTCGATCGTCTGCTACCTGACCGGCCTCTCGCACGTCGACCCGGTGCAGGCGGGCCTGCCGCTCGGGCGCTTTCTCAACCGCGAGCTGGTCTCGGTTCCCGACATCGACCTCGACTTTCCCCGGGACATCCGGGAGAAGCTGATCGTCGCGGTCTGCGAGCGCTACGGCCGCGAGCACTCGGCGCTGGTCGCCAGCTTCTCGACCTACCACGCGCGGGGCGCGATCAGGGACGTCGGCAAGGCCCTGGGGTTGCCGTTCGGCGAGCTCGAGCGGCTGGCGCGGCTGACCGACGGCAACCCGTACTGCGTCCGGGACGAGCTGAGGAAGCTGCCCGACGCGGAGACGAAGCTCGCCTCGCCGCGCTGGCGTGCCTTCGTGGAGCTCTGCGGCGAGCTCGGCGGCCTGCCGCGCCACATCTCGCAGCACCCCGGCGGGATGGTGATTTCGACCCGGCCGCTCGTCGAGCTCGTCCCGGTGCAGCCGGCTGCAATGGCGGGCCGCCAGCTCTGCCAGTGGGACAAGGACTCATGCTCCGACGCGGGCTTCCTCAAGATCGACCTGCTCGGGCTCGGGATGCTCTCGGCGGTCGAGGACTGCGTCGAGCAGATCGCGCTCGCCGGCGGCGAGACGATCGACCTCTCGCGCATCCCGCTCGAGGACAAGGAGGTCTACGCGGAGATCCAGGGGGCCGACACGGTCGGCGTCTTCCAGATCGAGAGCCGGGCGCAGATGCAGTCGCTCCTGCGGACGCTCCCCGAGAACCTCGACGACCTGACGGTGCAGGTCGCGCTCGTGCGACCGGGCCCGATTCAGGGCGGCGCGGTCCATCCGTTCATCGAGAACCGGCAAAAACTGCGCGAGGACCCCGAGTTCGTGCCGCCCTACGACCATCCCCTGCTGGAGGGGCCGTTGCGCGAGACGCTTGGCGTCGTGGTCTTTCAGGAGCAGGTGCTGGGCGTAGCGACGGCGCTCGCAGGGTTCTCGGTCGGCGAGGCGGAGGGTCTGCGGCGGGCGATGAGCCGCAAGCGAAGCCGCGAGGCGGTCGAGGCCTTTCACGGGCGCTTCGTCGATGGCGCGATCGGCCGAGGGGTCGAACGTGAGACAGCAGAGGCCGTCTTCCAGAAATTGAACGGGTTCGCGGCGTTCGGCTTCCCCAAGTCGCACGCGGCCGCATTCGGGTTGCTCGCGTACCAGTCGGCGTGGTTGCGGCACCACTATCCACGCGAGTTCCTGTGCGCGCTCATGAACGCGCAGCCGATGGGCTTCTACCCGCCGGCCTCGCTCGTCCGGGATGCGCAGCGCCGCGGGGTCGAGGTGCGCCCGCCCGACGTCAACGAAAGTGAGGCGAAGTGCTCGCTCGACGGGGAGGCGGTTCGGGTGGGGCTCGAGTACGTGCGCTCGCTCGGCGAGGAGGAGGCGAAGACGGTGGTGGCCGAGCGGGAGCGGGGAGGAGCGTTCTCGGGAGTGCGGGAGCTCGCCCAGCGGACGGCGCTCGACCGGCCGCGGCTGGAGGCGCTGGTCGCCTCGGGAGCGTGCGATTCGTTCGGCGGCGGGCGGCGGGCGCTCCTCTGGGAGCTCGGCCTCGTGCCGCGCACGCAGAGCGTTCCGGGGAGCGGCGGAGCGGAGCGGCAGCTCGCCCTGCCGCTGGATCCGACGGCGCCGGCGCCCGCGCTGCGCGAGCAGACGTCCTGGGAGCGGATGCTTGCCGACTACCGCACGACGAGCCTGTCGGTCGGAGTCCACCCGCTCGCCCTTCTACGGCCGCACCTGCCTGATGGAACGCTCTCGAGCCGAGAGCTTTCCGGGCGGCCGTCCGGCGGTTCGGTCGCCGTCGCGGGGATGGCCGTGGCCCGGCAGCGCCCGGCGACAGCCAGGGGTGTCGTCTTCATGCTGCTGGAGGACGAGTTCGGCCAGATCAACCTGGTCGTGCCGCCGCAGGTGTACGACCGCTTCCGCCCGCTCGTCCGGGCTGAGCCGTTGCTCCTGGCGCGGGGAAGGTTCGAGCGACTTGGACGGAACCGAAATGTCGTCGTGCGAGAGCTCGCCTCGCTCGGCCCCCTCGCCCGGCAGTGTGCCGAAAACGCCGATGTCTTCGGCTCCCTCCCGGCCGCCCACCACTTCGGCCACCGCTGATCCGCTCGACAATCGCCGCTCTCCATGCGCACCCCCACCCAAACGTGGGTGGGGCTGAATTCCCGCCTCCCTCGCGGTCGACGGTACCGGCCCGCGGTGCATGCATGGGTGACGACACCGGGCCGAAATCGCGCCGATGTTTCCACCGCCACCTCGCCTTCGTCCTGGCGGCGACGGCAGAATCCCGCCGTGGCGCGCACCGACGGTTACGCGGCGATCCGCGACTATGCGCTCGTGGGCGACGGCCGGACGGCCGCCCTCATCGCCCGCGACGGGGCGATTGACTGGCTCTGCCTCCCGAACGTCGATTCGCCCTCCGTCTTCGCCCGCATCCTCGACGCCGACCGGGGTGGGTCGTTCCGCCTCGAGCCAGCGGTTCCCTACGAGGTGGAGCGCGGTTACCAGCGGAGCTCGAACGTGCTCGAGACCACGTTCAAGACCGCCAAGGGCGTCGTGCGCGTGACCGACGCGATGACGCTCACCGGCGACCGCGTTTCGCCGTTGCGCGAGCTCTGCCGCAAGGTCGAGGGGCTGAGCGGCACGGTCCCCCTTCGCTGGAGCCTGGATCCCCGCTTCGGCTACGGCCTGCGCCCGACGACCCTCGACCGGCGGTCCGGCCGCTGGTGCGCCCACGCGGGTGCCGATTGCGTCGTGCTGGGCACGTGGAATGCGGGCCAGGGCAACGCCGAGAGCGGCACGATCAGCGGGGGACTCGAGCTTGACCAAGGGGCAAGCGCCGTCCTCGCGCTCTCCGCCGCACACAAGGAGCCCGCCGTCCTGCCCAGCCGCGAGGACGTCGAGCGCCGTCTCGCGCTCACGGAGCGCTTCTGGCCGGAATGGGCCGGCCGGATCCAGTACGACGGGGCCTGGCCCGAAGCGGTCGTCCGCAGCGCACTCGCGCTGAAGCTGCTTGTCCATGCGCCCTCCGGCGCGATCGTGGCAGCGCCGACGTCCTCGCTGCCGGAGTGGATCGGCTGCGGCCGTAACTGGGACTATCGCTTTACGTGGATCCGGGACGCGACCTGGACGCTCGACGCCCTGATCCGTCTCGGCATCGACGATGAGGCGCACGCCTTCTTCTGGTGGCTGATGCACGCCTCACGTCTCACGCAGCCGAAGCTGCAGGTCCTTTACAAGGTCGACGGCTCGACGCACACGAAGGAGCGGGACCTCTCCAGACTCGCCGGGTATCGCGGCTCCGCGCCGGTGCGGGTCGGCAACGGGGCCGTCGATCAGGTCCAGCTCGACGTCTACGGCGCGGTTCTCGATGCGATCTGGCTGTATTTCCAGGATGTCGGGCACATCGACGGTGACACCGGCAAGGAGATCGCCAAGATCGCCGACTACGTGAGCCGGCACTGGCGTGACCGCGATTCGGGGATCTGGGAGGTGCGGGCCGAGGCGACGCACTTCACGCAGTCGAAGGCGCTCTGCTGGGTCGCGCTCGACCGGGCCTGCAAGCTCGGGGAGCGCGGCGCGTGCCCCGACCGCTCCGTGCGGTGGCGCGCGGCAGCCGACGAGATCCGCGCCTTTGTGGATGCCGAGGGCTGGGACGACAAGCTAGGCAGCTATGTTCGCGCACCCGATCTTCGCGAGATCGACGCGAGCCTCCTAACGATGGCGATCTTTTCCTACGGCGACCCGATGAGCGAGCGGCTCCGCGGAACCGTCGCGGCCGTCGAGCGCGAGCTGCGGCAAGGACCCTTCGTCTTCCGCTACCGCGGCGAGGACGGCGTCGTCGGCGAGGAGGGCGCGTTTCTCACGTGTTCGTTCTGGCTCGTCGACGCGCTCGCCCGGCAGGGACGGCTCGACGAGGCTCGGCAGCTGATGGACGAGCTCGTCGGGCTTGCGAATGACGTCGGTCTCTACTCGGAGGAGATCGACCCCGAGAGCAGGGAGTTCCTCGGAAACTTCCCGCAGGGCCTGACCCATCTCGCCCTTGTCAGCGCCGCCCATTCGATCGAGGACGCTGAGAAGCGATGAAGGAGGTCGCGCCGTGACGATCTGGGGCGCACTCGCGGGCGGCGTGGTGGGGACGATTGTGTTCACGACCGGACTGCGGATCGCCCAGGAGCTGGGCTGGACGCGGATGGACATTCCGCTTCTCCTCGGGACCGCATTCAGCGACGATCGCAGCCGCGCGAGCGCGATCGGCTACGCGGTGCACTTCGCAAACGGGCTCGTGTTCGCGCTTGGCTACTACGGGATCTTCCGTGCCGTCGGCCATGCGGGTTGGGGCTTCGGCGCGGCGCTCGGCGTCGCCCATGCGGCCCTGTCGGGAGGCGTGCTCGTGACCGTGCTTCTGCCGGCCGTCCACCCCCGCATGGGCACGCTCTGGACCGACGCGGAGGAGACGCCGCTGCTGGAGCCGCCCGGCTTCATGCTCGTCAACTACGGGCGCCGGACCGCGCTCTGGACGCTTGTCTTGCACATCGCCTACGGCGCCATCGTCGGGGGCTTCGCCGCGCGGCTCGGCTAGAACGAGCCGCCCAGGTTCTCGTCGTCGAAGGCGCGACGACCAGGCTCGTCTAGCGGTTCTCGATCTCTAGCGAGAAGCGCGGCAGGCGCTTGCGCACCGCGCCGTTGAACTCCTCCTCGTACCGCTCTGCGGCGGCCTCGCCGAGACTCGCGGCGAAGTGATCGCGCGCATCCGCGAGGACCTCCGTCGCCGTCTCGACGAGATCCTGGTAGTCGCCGAAGCGCTCCTCGGCCTCGGCTCGCTCGGCGCTGTCGTAGGCCGCCTCCGCCTTTTCGCACGCGCGGATCAGCCCGACGTGGTCGCGCTCGAACAGGTCGAGCTGGCGTGAGATCACATCTGCGAATCGCCGCCGCCGGAACATCTTCCTAGACTAGGCGCACCTGGCCAGGAGGGCCCAAAGTTCTCTGCTTTCCAGAACGTGCGTTGAACGGTCGCGCGGGCAAAGCCCGCACGATCTCCCTGGTCGGCGCCGCCAAGTCGGCGCCTTAGCCCGCCGTTGGCGCTTGTTGTCCGCACCTGGAACGTCTTTCACGGGAATGCGGTGCCGCCGGAGCGACGCGGGTTCCTGGAGGAGATGGTCCGGCTCGCGAGCGCCGATCTGCCGGACGCGCTCTGCCTCCAGGAGCTGCCCGTCTGGTCGCTGTCGAAGCTCGAGAGCTGGAGCGGCATGCGGGCCTTCGGCGCGGTCGCCTCCCGGCCGCTGCTCGGCAGCGCGCGTCTCGGTGGGGCGATCACGGAGCTGCACCACGGCCTGCTGCGCTCGGCGTTCACGGGGCAGGCCAACGCGATCCTGCTCGGGTCGGCCCTGCGCCCGCTGGGGACGGACTCGGTCGTGTTGAACCCGCGCGGGTTCCGGCGCTCGCAGGCGCGGGCCCTCGCCCTCGACCGCAGCGTGCGGTTCGCATGGGCCAAGGAGCGTCGCGTCTGCCAGGCTGTGCGGACGGAGGCCAACGGCCGCTTCCTGACCATTGCGAACCTCCACGTCTCCAAGCTCGCCGATCCCCGCGGCAAGGATGCGGAGCTCCTGCGCGCCGCAACCTTCGCCTCCGCCTTCGCCGAGCCCGGCGACGCCCTCGTCCTCGCCGGCGACTTCAACGTCGTGATCGGGAAGTCGAGGATGCTCGAGCAGCTGGCAGGCCCTGAGTGGGGCTTCACCGAGCCGATTCCGGGACTCGACCAGGTGCTCGTCAGCGGCGCCCCTGCGAGCCGCGCCGAGCGCTGGCCGGATGAGCGCCGGCGTGTCGAGGGTCGGCTGCTCTCCGACCACGCGCCGGTCGAGGCACGGATCGAATGACCTTCGAGGAGGCCCGCGCGCAGTTTCCGGTCTTCGAGCGCCTCGCCTATCTCAACGCCGGCACGAACGGCCCGCTGGCCCGGCCGACGATCGACGCGACCGTGGCGCAGGAGCGCGCCGACCTCGAGGGAGGGCGCGGCGGGCCTGAGTACTTCGAGCGGGCGCTCGCTCTCCGGGATGAGGTGAGGACCAAGCTCGCCGCCGCGGTCAACGTTCCGGTGGAGCAGCTCGCGCTCGCGACCTCGACCACGAACGGTTGCAACATCGTCCTGGCCGGCCTCGGCCTCGCCGCAGAGGACGAGGTCGTCACCACCGACGGAGAGCACTTCGGCCTGCTCGGGGCGCTCGCCGTCTCGCCCGCCCGTGTGCGTGTCGCGCAGGTCCGTGAGCTGCCGCCCGAAGACGCCTTCGACGTCCTCCTCGACGAGGTCACACCGCGCACGCGCCTGCTCGCGTTCTCGCACGTCTGCTGGATGAGCGGCAACCGCTTCCCGGTGTCCGAGCTGAAGCAGGTGACCGGGTTGCCGGTGCTGGTCGACGGAGCCCAGTCGGCGGGCGCGGTTGCGGTCGACGCCTCGCAGTTCGACTTCTACGCGTTCTCGTGCCAGAAGTGGCTCTGCGGGCCCGACGCCACCGGCGGGCTCACGGTGGGCGACCCGGAGCGGCTGCGGGTGGCAGCTCCGAGCTACCTGTCGCAGCAGAGCTACGAGCCGGACGGCGAGTTCGTGGCACGCCCCGAGGCCGCGCGGTTCGACCCGGGCTGGATTCCGCCCCCATACCTCGCCGGCCTGAGCGCGGCGCTCGATCTGGCGCCGGAAGGCCGGTTCGAGCGCGCCGCGGAGGCCGCCGACCGGTGCCGGACGCTCCTGGCCGAGCGCTTCGAGATCGTCACGGCGCCCGGCCAGGCGACGCTCGTGAGCTTCCGGGTCGATGGCGACTCCAAGGAGATCGTGAAGCGCCTCTACGAGCACGGCGTCGTCGTGCGCGACATCCCCGGCCTCGGCTGGATCCGCGTCTCGTGCGGCTGGTGGACCACGGACGAGGACCTGGAGCGGCTAGCCGGGGCCCTCTGAGCTGCGCAGGCCGAGCTCCGAAGCGATCGGCCGCATCGCAGCGACCACGAACGTGATGTGCTCGTCCAGGTCGACCCCGAGGGCCTCGGCGCCCTCGTAGACGTCGTCGCGACTGACTCCGGCCGCGAACGAGGGCTGCTTCAGCTTCTTCCGCACCGACTTCGGCTGGAGGGTCGCGATCCCGTCCGGGCGGACGAGCCCGCAGGCATGGACAAAGCCGCAGAGCTCGTCGCAGGCGAAGAGCGTCCGCTTGAGGAGCGTGTCGCGTGGCAGCCCGAGGTGTGAGGCGTGGGAGAGAACGCCCTCGACGACCTCTTCTGACCACCCTTCCTCGCGCAGGATCGGGGCGCCCTCCTGCGGGTGCTGGTCGAGCGTGGGGTGGATCTCGTAGTCGAAATCGTGGAGCAACGCGGTCGCGCGCCAGAGCTGCTCGTCCTCCCCGAACTTGACCGCGTAGGCCCCGACGGCGGCCTCGACGGCGAGTGCGTGGCGGAGAAGCGCCTCGCTCTTCGTGTGCCGCGTGAGGGTGTCCCAGGCGCGTTCGCGGGTCGGCTCCAAGGCGGCGCTAGGATAGCCGTCTCGCATGGCGCAGACGATGGTCACGCACGCCCTCGCGGAGTCCTTCGTGATCGAGGGCGGAGAACCGCTGAACGGCCGGATCAGAGCCGCTGGGAACAAGAACGGCGCCCTCCCGATCCTGGCCGCCTGCCTCCTCACCGACGAACCGGTCGTGCTGCACAACGTTCCGCGGATCCGCGACGTCGAGACGATGGTCGCGCTGATCGCCGACCTCGGCGCCGACGTCGAGTGGGTGGGTGGGAACGACGTCCGCATCAACGCCGCGGCCCGCGCGTCGCACGAGCTCGACGCGGAGCTGGCCCGCCGAATCCGAGCCTCCTTCCTGCTCGCCGGTCCGCTCCTCGCCCGCGAGGGACGGGCGAGCGTCCCGCCGCCGGGAGGTGACGTGATCGGCCGGCGCCGGCTCGACCCGCACATCCACGCCTTCGCCGAGCTCGGTGCCGAGATCGAGATCGGCGCCCGCTACGAGCTCCGCACGTCGGGGTTGCGCGGAAAGCACATCTTCCTCGACGAGGCGAGCGTGATGGCGACCGAGAACGCCGTGATGGCGGCGTCGCTCGCGCCCGGCGAGACCGTGATCGGCAACGCCGCCTGCGAGCCGCACATCCAGGACCTGTGCCGCTTCCTCGTCTCGCTCGGGGCCGAGATCGACGGGATCGAGTCGAACGTTCTGCGCGTGCGCGGCGTGAAGAGCCTCTCCGGCGGCGAGTGGCGCGTCGGGCCCGAGCACATCGAGGTCGGCAGCTTCGTGGGGCTCGCGGCGGTGACCGGCGGCGACGTGACGATCGAGGACGTCGAGCCCAAGGATCTCCTCGCGATCCTGCCGACCCTCGAGCGGCTCGGCGTGCACGTCGAGTTCGAGGGCTCCAACCTGCGCGTCCCGCCGAACCAGGAGCTCGAGGTCCGCGACGACCTCGGCGGCCAGATCCCGAAGATCGAGGACGGCCCGTGGCCCGCCTTCCCGGCCGACCTGACGTCGATCGCGGTGACGGTTGCGACCCAGGCCCGGGGGACGGTGCTGATCTTCGAGAAGATGTTCGAGAGCAGGCTGTTCTTCGTGGACAAGCTGGTCTCGATGGGAGCCCGGATCATCCTGTGCGACCCGCACCGCGCGGTCGTGAGCGGCCCCACGCGGCTCGTCGGCCAGCAGATGTCGAGCCCCGACATCCGGGCGGGCATGGCCATGCTGCTCGCCGCTCTCTGCGCGGACGGCACGTCCACGATCGGCAATGTCGGCGAGATCGACCGCGGCTACGAGCGGATCGACGAACGCCTGCGCTCGCTCGGCGCGCGGATCGAGCGCGTCGAGACCTGACGCGTGAACATCGGCGAGGCGGTCATCGCGGCCGTCGCGCC
>Ga0307277_10000903_pt1 | contig 11456 bp, 9 predicted proteins | sample ER_DNA_116_FD_194473 | JGI IMG/M metagenome (GOLD analysis project Ga0307277, IMG submission 194473) | Bulk soil microbial communities from the East River watershed near Crested Butte, Colorado, United States - ER_DNA_116 | ecosystem: Environmental > Terrestrial > Soil > Floodplain | place: USA...
ACGACTTCGCGCCCGCATCGAACTTGCTCTCGCGGTAGATGACCGCGGCCAGGAGCGCCGGATCGAGATCGTAGTTCTGGGCGTGGCCGCGGATGATCTGCTCGTACGAGAGCGGATAGCGCAGGCGCTCGTACCACGGCGGCTGCGTTTGCTGGACATAGGCAAACCCGGCGCCCGCGGCCGCCAGCAGCACGAGCACCGAGACGAAGACTCTCACGCGCCGAGTTTCTCGACCACGCCGGACACGAAGCGATCCAGCTCTTCGAGCGAGCCGTCGTTCACATAGGCGAAGTCGGCCCGCGCGAGCTTCTCGTCGTCCGGAATCAGCCTGCGCTCGCGATCCTGCATTGGGCGCACCTGGCGCGAGACCCGCACTGCCGGCGAAGCGCTGATGACCACGACTGCGTCGAATCTCGAATCACCGCCCACCTCGTAGAGCAGCGGGACCTCGGTGACGCTGACCGTGGGCGGGTCCGGCTGCTCCGCCAGCCGCTCCCTCCAGGTGAGATAGGTGGCCACGACGCGCGGGTGAAGCAGCCGCTCGAGCCAGTCGAGCTCGCCGGCATCCGCGAAGACGACCTGGGCGACGCGCTCGCGATCGACGTCGCCGGAGGAGGCGAAGACGCCGTCACCCCACCGTTCCCGCAAGGCTGCGCGAACGTCCTCGTCGGTTCGGAGCAGCTCGTGGACGATCTCGTCGCTCGAGATCACCGCCGCACCGTGTCGCTCGAAGGCGCGCAGCGCCTCGGACTTCCCTGCTCCGATGCCCCCCGTGACGGCGACCGCCACGGGACGCGGTGGTCTGCCCGGTCGTCTTGCCGCGCTTATGGCGCGCGAAAAGCCCGCCAGGCTAGGACGCAGGGAGCGTGCGTGCCGGTAGCACGTGCGCGACCGAGGACGACGCCTGGCGAGGCTTTGCAGCCGCCCAGAAGCCCGGAGGAGGCGGCCAGGCAGACCACTACTATTCGGTCTCTTCTTCCGGCGGAGCAGGCGGCTCGCCCTCGGAGTCCCCCGGTCCCTGTTCCTCGGGCGCGACTGCATCGGCCTCGAGGCTCTGGTCCGCGAGCTCCGGAGCCTCCTCGGCGCCTTCCGAGAACACTTCTTCGGAGAGCCCCAGCGCGGGAGCCTCTCCGCTCGGGCCTTCGCCCTCCTCGACCCGCTTGAGCGAGAGCGACAGCCGTCGCCGCTCGGGGTCCATCTCGATGATCCTGGCGCGCACGCTGTCGCCCTGCGTGACGACCTCGCGCGGGTTCTCGACGTGGTGCTGGGCCAGCTCGGAGATGTGCACGAGCCCCTCGACACCCGGCACGACCTCGATGAACGCGCCGAAGGTGACCACCTTCGTGACCTTGCCCTCGACGATGTCGCCCTGGTCGTACGTGTCGACCACCTGCTGCCACGGATCCGACTGGGTCTGCTTGAGCCCCAGCGAGATGCGCTGCCGCTCTCGGTCGATGTCCAGCACCTTGACCTGGACCTCCTGGCCGATCTCGAGCAGCTCCGAGGGATGGTTCACATGGCTCCACGAGAGCTCCGAGATGTGGATGAGCCCATCGATTCCCTCGAGATCCACGAAGGCGCCGAAGTCGACGATGTTGGAGATCGTCCCCGTGACGACGTCGCCGGGCGAGAGCCGGTCGAGGATCGCCTGACGCATCTCCTTGCGCTCCTCCTCGAGGACCGCGCGGCGCGAGAGGACGACGTTGTTGCGGCTGCGGTTGAGCTCGATCACCTTGCAGCGAAGCGTCTGCCCCATGAACTCGTCGAGATCCTGGACGCGGCGAATGTCGACCAGCGAGGCGGGCAGGAAGCCGCGCACGCCCAGGTCGAGGATGAGACCGCCCTTGACGACCTCTATCACCGTCCCCTCGACGGGCTCTCCGCTCTCGGCCGCTCCCTCGATGCGCTTCCAGGCCATCTCGAAGCGGGCGCGCTTCTTGGAGAGGATCAGCCGGCCTTCGGCGTCCTCCTTCGTCATCACCAGCGCGTCGATCTCGTCCCCGATGTTGACCTCGTCAGCCGGGTTGACCGACCGGCGGATGGAGAGCTCGGAGACGGGAATGACCCCTTCGGACTTGTAGCCGATGTCGATCAGGACCTCGTCCTTGTCCACCCGCACGACCTTGCCGCGCACGACCTCTCCCTCGTTGATGATGGGGAAGGTCGAGTCGTAATCGGGGATCAGCTCGCCGTCTGGACCTTGGGTCCAGACGTCATCGTCCGACTTGGGCGTATTTTCCTCTGTGACCGTCTCGTTCTGCACCATTTAAAGAGACAGGCAGTATAGCCGCGGGATTTTGAGGCCCCGAGACTTCATCGTCGTCTGCGCAGTCGTGCTGATTGCTGGGTTTGCGGCCGCAGACGCCCTCCGCGGACACGGCCACGACGTCGAGCGAGCCGGCCCGACGACAACCCCCCTGCAGACCACTCCGACGCGCCTTCCGGGCCCCCAACCGCAGGCCGAAGCCCCAAGAGGCTGGCCGGTCGGGACGCTTCAGGGCTCGCTCGTCTTTACGAACGCGAACGACTGCAGGCTGCGCGTGATCGGACTGGCAGGAGGCGAGGAGCGTCCACTGGCCCGTTTCGCCGGGAGCTGCGAGCTCTGGGCGCCGCCCGTGGGCCAGAGGATCGCCTACGCGCTCGGACCGTCCTCGCCTGACGGCTTCACGCCTTTCAAGATCGCCGACCTCGGCCGGCCCAACGCTGACCTGGGTGGCTTCCGGGCGCTCTTCGGCGTCGTCCTCTGGAGCCCGGACGGCCAGCGCATCGCCTGGTGTGGCCGGCGGCGCACGGGCTTCGATCTCGAGATCGGAGGAGCGGCCCGGCGGCTACCTCGCTGCCCGGTCGCTTATACGCCCGACAACAGGATCGCCTACGCCGTGGGACGCCGGCTAATCGTCGAGAACAAGGCCGTCCTGACCGCAGACGGCGGCATCACGTTCGCCAAGTTCCTCTTCGACGGCTCGATCGCAGTCGACGTCGACGGCGAGCGAATTGTCGTCTACGACCCTCACGGGAGACGGCGCCTCTCGTTCGACCTGCCCGAGAGCCTCCAGGGCCGGACGCCGATCATGTCCCCCGACGGCTGCGCCGCATTGTTCAGGGAGGGACAGGAAAGCGCCCGCATACGGCTCCTGAACCTGGGCTGCTTCCAGGGAGCCGCCCCACCGAGCTTCCCGGGAACCGACGCCGCCTGGTCGCCCGACGGCCGCTGGGTCGCCGTTGCGGGACCCGCGATCACGTTCCACGAGGTTCTCGGAGGCGGCCGCTCCGCCAGCTGGCCCGCTAGAGCGGCCCAGCTCGCCTGGCGCCCCCGGTAGGCAGCTAGTCCTTGGCTTCGTCCCAGTTCTCGCCCACGCCGATGTCGACAGCGAGGGGCGGGTCGAGGGCGTAGGCGCCGCACATCTCCGCGCGGGCCAGGTCCTTGATCGCCGAGAGCTCGACATCGGGCACCTCGAAGAGCAGCTCGTCGTGCACCTGGAGGACGAGTCGGGCTGCGCGTCCTTCGGACCGCAGGCGCCGATGGATGGAGACCATCGCCTTCTTGATGATGTCGGCGGCAGTCCCCTGCATGACGAAGTTGACGGCGAGGCGCTCTCCCAGCGAGCGGGTCTGGCGGTTGGAAGCCTTCAGCTCGGGCACGGGCCGACGGCGCCCGAAGAGGCTCGTCGCGTAGCCGTCCCGCTCCGAGCGCTCGATCGTGCGCTGAATGAAGTCCTGCACGAGCGGGAAGCGCGCGAGGTACGCGTCGATGTACTCCTGGGCCTCCTCGCGCGGGATCTCGAGGTTCTCGGAGAGGCCGAACGCCGAAATCCCGTAGATGATCCCGAAGTTGACCATCTTCGCCACGCTGCGTTCGCCCTTCGTCAGCGTCGCCGGATCCTTGCCGAGCACCTCGGCGGCAGTCGCTGCGTGTATGTCCTCCCCGCGCGCGAAGGCCTCACGCAGCTTCGGCTCCCCGGACACGTGCGCGAGGATCCTGAGCTCGACCTGCGAGTAGTCTGCCGAGACGAGCCGGTAGCCCTGCTCTGCGATGAACGCAGAGCGGATCTCGCGCCCCAGCTCGGTGCGGATCGGGATCGACTGCAGGTTCGGGTTCGTCGTCGAGAGACGACCGGTTGACGCGACAGCCTGGTTGAAGGTCGTGTGGAGGCGGCCGTCCTTGTCGTCGATCAGCTCGGGCAGCGGCTCGAGATAGGTGTTGAGCAGCTTCGAGTACTCGCGCCATTCCTCGATCACGGGCACGATCTCGTGGTCGCTCCGAATCGCCCGCAGAACGCGCGCGTCGGTCGAGTAGCCGGTCTTGCCCTTGCGCCCAGCGGTCAGCTCGAGCTTCTCGAAGAGGATGCGCGCGACCTGCTGAGTAGAGCCGAGCATGAACTCCTCGCCCGCGAGCTCGTGAGCCTTCGTCTCCAGCTCCTCGACTCGGTCGGCGAGACGGGCTGTGATCTCCCCCATGCGGTACGTGTCGATCTTCACGCCCGCGTCCTCCATCCCAACGAGCACGTCGGTGAGCGGGAGCTCGATCTCGCGGTAGAGCGAGTCGAGGCCGCGCTCGAGGATCCGTCCCTGCATCGGTTCGGCCAGGCGCAGAGCGGCTGCGGAGCGGCGGACGATCCCGGCGGTCTCCTCCTCGGCGGCCGGCTCGGGCTGCAGCTCGATTCCGTACTCTGCGGCGAGGTCGTCCAGTGAGTAGTCGGCTCGCCCGGGCTCGATCAGGTACGCCATCAGGAGCGTGTCGTCCGCGGCCTCGACGCCGGCGCGCGCGAGCGCCCGCGGGAGCGACTTGAAATCGTGAGCAACGATCTTCGCGTCTCGAAGCGCGGGGATGAGCTCGATGCTCCAGTCGCCGACGGCGACCTCCTCCTGCGCCAGTCCAAAGCGCTCGCCCTCGACGGTCAGGCCCGCCGGGCCCGTGACCGACTCGACGACGCGTTCCGCCCACGGAACGGCGACGCCCTCGAGCTTCATCGGCGCCGCCGGGAGCGCCTCGTCGATCACGTCGATCCGCTGCAGCAGGTTGCGGAACTCGTACTGGCGGAACATCTCCTTCAGGCGTGAGCGGTCGGGCGGCCTGAGGACGAGATCGGTCGGATCGCAGTCGAGCTCGAGATCGCGGCGCATCGTCGCGAGCTCCTTCGACTGGAGCGCCTGGTCTGCGTGCTCTTTAAGGGCCTTGCCGCGCGCGGGCGAGAGCTCGTCCACGTGCTCGAGGGCCGCCTCGAGCGATCCGTACTGGGCAATCAGCTGGCCCGCGGTCTTGTCGCCGAAGCCCGGGACGCCGGGGATGTTGTCGGAGGTGTCCCCCTTGAGGCCGATGAAGTCCGGGATCTGCTCCGGCGTGATCCCGTAGCGCGCGAAGACGCGCTCGGGGGTGTAGACGTTGACGTCCGCGACCCCGCGCGGGGTCATCATCAGCGCGATGTTGTCCGTGACGACCTGGAACGCGTCCCGGTCTGTCGAGACGACGGTCGTCTTGATCCCCTCTTCGTCGGCCCGCGCGGCCAGCGTCGCGATGACGTCGTCCGCCTCCCAGCCCTCGAACTCGAGGTTGCGGTAGCCGAAGGCCTCGACGATCGGCCGGAAATGCGGGAACTGCTGCCCGAGGAGGTCGGGCATCGGCCGCCGGTCGATCTTGTACTCAGGCGCGAGCTCCTTGCGGTGGACCGCGCGTGTGTCCCAGGCGACCGCGACCCCTTTCGGCCGGTAGTCCGCCAGGAGCTTGAAGAGCATGTTCGTGAATCCGAGCAGCGCGTTGGTCGGGAATCCCTCCGACGTGGCGAGCTCCTCGGGCAGGGCGAAGTAGGCCCGGTACGCGAGGTTGTTGCCGTCCACGAGGAAGAGCTCGGAGTCGCGCGCGGGGCCGTCGTCGAGCTCGAGCTCGGCTCCGGTGAGCGTCTTCGGCACTCTTCGAGTCTACGCGCCCGAGGCGCGCTTATTCCTCACCCAGATACGTCTTCCTCACTTGCTCGTTGTCGCGGAGCACCTTGGCGTCGTCGGCCAGCGCAACGTGCCCCGTTTCCAGGACGTAGCCGCGGTTGGCGGTGTCGAGCGCCATGAGCGCGTTCTGTTCCACAAGCAGGATCGGCGTGCCCTGGTCGTTGATCTCCTTGATGATCTCGAAGATCTTCTCGACGAAGATCGGCGCCAGGCCCATGGAGGGCTCGTCGAGGAGGAGTAGCTTGGGACGAGCCATCAGGGCGCGTCCCATCGCGAGCATCTGCTGCTCGCCGCCGGACATCGTTCCCGCCTTCTGGGTCCGCCGCTCCTGCAGCCTCGGGAAGAGGGTGTAGACGCGCTCGAGATCTTCAGCGATCTCGGCTCGATTCTCGCGCTGGTAGGCGCCCATCTCGAGGTTCTCGAGCACCGACATGCGCGGGAAGACGCGACGGCCTTCGGGCGACTGCGAAATGCCCATGCGCACGATCTCGTGCGAGGCCGTGTTCGTGATGTCCGTCCCCTGGAACTCGATCATCCCTTCGCGCGGGTGGTTGAGCCCGTTGATCGAGCGCAGCGTCGTCGACTTGCCGGCGCCGTTCGCCCCGATCAGGGTCACGATCTCGCCTTCTCGGACCTCGAGGGAGATGCCCTTGAGCGCCTGGATCGTCCCGTAGTACGTGTGGACGTCGGTCAACTCGAGGATGACGTTGCCGTCGCCTTTGGTCGCCTCCGGGTCGCTCTCGGTCGTCGCCGCGGTCTGGTTCATCCCGTCGCTCCTGTCCCGAGGTAGGCCTCGATCACCCGCGCGTCGTGCTGGACCTCTAGCGGCGCGCCCTCGGCGATCTTCTCGCCGTAGTCGAGCACGGTCACGCGGTCGGAAATGCCCATGACCACCTTCATGTCGTGCTCGATCAGCAGCACGGTCATGTTCTGGTCCTCGCGGAGCTTGGCGACGAAGGCCGTGAAGGTCGCCGTCTCGTCGGGGTTCATTCCGGCCGTCGGCTCGTCGAGGAGCAGGAGCTTCGGCTCCGTCGCGAGCGCGCGCGCGACCTCCAGCCGTCGCTGGTCGCCGTAGGAGAGGTTCTTCGCGTACTCGTCGTCCTTGCGCCGCAGACCGGAGAACTCGAGCAGTTCGCGGCCGCGCTCCTGGGCTTCGGCCTCCTCCCGCTTGAGGCCGGGCGTGCGGAAGATCGAGCGTACGATGCCGCCTTTGATGTGGCCGTGCATCGCGACGAGCACGTTCTCGAGGGCGGTCATGTTGTGGAAGAGCCGGATGTTCTGGAACGTGCGCGCCATCCCGAGCCCTGTCACCTGGTGCGGAGGCAGGCCGGCGATCTCCTTGTCCTCGAAGAAGACAGCGCCCGCGGTCGGCTTGTAGACGCCCGTGATCGTGTTGAAGAAGGTCGTCTTCCCGGCGCCGTTCGGCCCGATCAGGCTGACGATGCTGCCGCGCGGGATGACGAAGTCGATGTCGTTGACCGCGATCAGGCCGCCGAACTCCTTCCGGACCTGGACCGCCTCGAGGATATTTCCGTTCTGCGCCGTCACTCGGTACTCACGTCATAAAGGTATGCCTCGTCGCCTTCCTTGAACTCGGCTTTCCGGCGAGCACTCGGGATGAGACCCTCGGGCCGGAAGACCATCATCATGATGAGGAGGAAGCCGAAGAGGCCGTACTTGTACTTCGTGATCTCCACGTCGTGCGTGGTCCCCGGGATGGCGTCGTTGAGCAGGCTCCCCAGCTTGCCGAGCCCCGTGAAGTTGAGCCACGAGATCAGGCTCGCGCCGACAATCACCCCCCAGACGTTGCCCATGCCGCCGACGATCACCATCACGAGGACGATGACAGAGATCTGAAAGGAGAAGCTCGTCGGGAAGATGCCGTTGATGAAGGAGCCGTAGATCGAGCCGGCGAGGCCTCCGAACACCCCGCCGATGGCGTAAGCCCAGAGCTTCGTCCGCATCAGGGGAACGCCCATCGCCGAGGCCGCGATCTCGTCCTCGCGCACCGCAATCCAGGCCCGCCCCATCTTCGAGTCCCGCAGGCGCAGGTTCACGAAGATCGTGATCAGGCACATGATCAGGATCGTGTAGTACCAGGGCTTCAGCTCATCGGGCAGCGAGCTGTAGCGGTCGGGGAGGAAGCCGCCCGTCGCGCTGTTCAGCGACTCGCCGAAGCCGGGCCGGTCGAGCTGCGTTACGCCGCGCACCCCGTTGGTGAGGTTGTGGCCGCCGATGCTGTCCCCGTTCCGGAAGACGTCGGGGATGATCTCGCCGAAGCCCAGCGTTACGATTGCCAGGTAATCGCCGCGCAGGCGCAGGGTGGGCCAGCCGATGATGATCCCGGCGATCGCGCAGATCAGCCCGGCCAGCGGCACGACCACCCAGAAACTGAGGTGGATCCCGGGGATCGCCTTGTTGCCGACATCGAGGAAGTGGATGTTCTGCCCGGCGAAGAGGCTCGAGCCGAACCAGCCGAGCGTGTAGGCGCCGAGCGCGAAGAAGGCGACGTAGCCGAGATCGAGCAGGCCGGCGTAGCCGACGACGATGTTGAGCCCGAGCGCGAGCATGGTATAGGTGGCCATCTGGAAGGCCGTGTCCATGTCGATCCCGAGCCGGCCGACGAAAAGGCTGTCGAGGAAGGAGACGTTCTCGATCAGGAGGGGGTAGGCCACGATCAGGGCGATCACCACGGCGGGTAACGCCCATTTCCGCGTCGTCTCCGAGCCCAGGCCGGGCGTGCGAATACGGGCGGCGCGGGTGCTCACTGGCCCTCCGGCGTCTCTTCGCCGAGGAGTCCGGACGGCTTGAACACGAGGATCAGGATGAGGAGCGAGAAGATGACCGTGTTGGTCCAGCGTGCCCCGAGATTGAAGAGGAAGCCCCCGTCGTTCAGCGCCGCGATCACGCCGAGCAGGACGCCCCCGAGCACGGCCCCGTTCAGATTCCCGATGCCTCCGAGCACGGCTGCCGTGAAGGCGAAGAGGCCGAGCCGGAAGCCCAGGTCGAACTTCGTGTTCCCGATGTACATGGCGTAGATCGCTCCCGCGGCGCCCGCGAGCGCGCCGCCGAGCGCGAAGGTGAACGAGATCGTCCGGTCGACGTTGATGCCCATCATCCCGGCGGCGTCCTGGTCCTGGGCGGTCGCCCGCATTGCCTTGCCCGCCTTCGTGCTCCTCACGAGCCAGGAGAGCACGAGCAGGAGCGGGATGGTTATGAGAATGACGATGAACGCTCCCCAGTCGTAGGTGACCCCGTGGGTGGAAATGACGTTCCCGTGCGGGAAGATGTCGGGCACCGGCTGCGGGCTCGCGTTCTTCCAGATGAGAGCGATGTTCTGGAGCAGGAACGAGAAGCCGATGGCGGTGATCAGCGGCGCCAGGCGGGGCTGGTTCCGGAGCGGCTTGTAGCCGAGGCGCTCGATGGTCACGTTGATCGTCATGCAGAGGAGCATCGAGAAGAGGAGCGCCATCGCGATCGAATACGCTCGCTGGGCACCAGAGGACGACGCCACCGCGGTCGTCCCGAGCGGGATCCCGAGCACGAGGGTGGTCGGGTAGAGCGGCAGCTGGAAGGCGCCTTCGGTGACGATCGAGTGCGTCTCGAACGACCCGATCATGAAGTTGTCGCCGTGGGCGAAGTTGATCAGCTCGATGATCCCGTAGACGAGCGTGTAGCCGAGCGCGACGAGGGCGTAGATGGAGCCGTTCGTGACCCCGATCAGGCTGACCTCGATGAAGCGGCTGGGGGAGTCGATGAACTCCCGGAGTAGCCAGCCGAACGTCGCGACGAGCAGGAGAGTGCCGAACAGCCACAGGAGGAGCTGCGAGGGCGGTGGGAGCCGCCGCGTTGGAAGGGGTCGCGCTGTCGTGTCAGCGGTCGCCACGGAGCGAGACTATGACGCAGAGAGAGGGCCGACACAACCGGCCGGCCCTCTTTTCTGTACTGCTGTTAGTTCGACTTACGAGGCGGCCTGGACCTGCTCGACGAACGTCCAGGATCCACCCTTGCCCTGGAAGATCGACTCGAACTTGTCCTGCGGGTCTCCGTTCTCGTCGAACGTGATCGGCCCGACGACGGTGTCCGCCGATGCACCCGCCAGCGCACCCGTCACGCCTTCGCGAGTGCCGTCGGACTTCTCGAGCGCCGAGAGCATCATCTGCAGGGCGGCCACGGCGTACGCCGTGTAGACCTCCGGCTGGCCGAACTGCTGCTCGACCTTGGCGTTGAACTCCTTGCCGGCGCCCGGCAGGTCGTCCGGGTTGAGCGTCGGAGCGCTGCCGTACATGCCCTCGACCTTGTCCGCCCCGGCCTCGTCGAAGAGCGATGCCTGGACGAACCCGTCGGAGACAATGGTGGGGACTGCTTCGTTGTCGCCTACGACCGCGACCTTGTCCTTCACGAGCTGGCCGCCGTTGAAGCAGGAGATGCCGCCGATGAAGATGCCGTCGGCACCCGTGGCCTTGATCTGAGTCATGAGCGCCTTGTAGTTCTGCGCGTTCGCATCCCAGCCCTCGTGGCCGGCGACGGCGAGGCCGATGTCGTTGGCAAATTTCTCGAAGGCGTCGGCGACGCCCTTCCCGTACGCGTCCTTGTCATCGAGGATGAAGACCTTCGTGACGCCGAGCTTGTCCTTCATGTAGTTGGCGTCGATCTGACCCTGGACGTCGTCCGCGGTCACGACGCGCGCGTAGTTGTGCGTGCCGTTGGGATAGAACTTCTCCGGCTCGCCGGGCTCCGAGCCCGGGCCGACGTGGGTCAGACCCGGAGTGGTGTTCGCCGGGCTGATGTACGCGAGCGAGGCCTCGTTCGCGATGGGGACCTCGATCTTCGCACAGTTCGAGTTGAACGTACCGATCACGCCGATGATCGTCTCGTCCTCGACGTACTTGCGAGCGTTCGCCGCGCAGGTCGCCTCGTCCCAGGCACCCTTCGCCGCCGTCGAGTCGTCGAAGCCCTCGAACTGGATCGTGTAGTCGCCGACCTTGTTCCCGATCTGCTGCAGGTAGAGCTTGATGGCGTTGTTCATCTGCTCCGTCTGGGCTGCGGACGAGCCCTGGAGCGGAAGGTCGGAGACGATCTTGACCGTCTTCCCACCGCCACCGCCGGACGTGCCGGTGGAGCTCTCGTTGCTGCCGCCGCCGCATCCCGCGGCGAGAAGAGCATAAGCACCGATCACGACCAGCACCGACAAAATCTTCCTTTTCGTCACTACGCCTCCTCGTTCGCCCGATAGTTCATCAGCGCTGCCTGGCGAGCACCGCTCGACATTCTCTCCGAGCGGGCACCGTCGTGCAGGCCAGACTGGGCCGCTCCTTTGCTTGGCGCGAGATTATGACGCCGCACGCCACGTCCAGCAAGCCGACCCGGATACCATGCTCGGGGCATGGACCGCGCCGAAGTGGCGGAACTGGAAGACGCGCTGGACTCAAAATCCAGTGGGGCTTTGCCCCGTGCGGGTTCGATTCCCGCCTTCGGCATCGGTTTCCCCTCCTTGACGGAAGAGACGTTCGACC
>Ga0307277_10000904_pt1 | contig 11452 bp, 9 predicted proteins | sample ER_DNA_116_FD_194473 | JGI IMG/M metagenome (GOLD analysis project Ga0307277, IMG submission 194473) | Bulk soil microbial communities from the East River watershed near Crested Butte, Colorado, United States - ER_DNA_116 | ecosystem: Environmental > Terrestrial > Soil > Floodplain | place: USA...
CTGGGCAAAGCCCGGCTCCGCCCGCGCGCGCGTGTCGCTCATCGCCACCGGGTTACGGCGGCTCGGTAGGAGTGCCGGAAGCCATTCACTAGGCCGTCCGGGCCGAGCGTCACAGTTCGGCGCCATGAATCCGGTTCGCGTGCCGTGGTCGCATGCTTCCTTCCTGGCATACCTCGGCGGGATCACGGTCTTGGTCGCGATGCTGGCGTTCCTATCCGTCGAGTCGGGAGAACATGGGGCGGGCGGGCTGGTCGGGTGGTCGGCGCTCGTCTTTGCCGTTCTCGCCCTGCTCGCGTCCCTGTCCAAGCGGGCAGGCCGCGTCGTCACCGCGGGCCTCTACGCTCTGAGCGCCGTCGCAGCGTTCGTCGTCTTTTTCGGCGCGCTGCTGGACTGGTTCAGTTGGCTGCCCGATATCAACAACGGCTCGGCCTTCGATGGCTTCCGCTTCTGGCTGCTCGTCCTCGAGCTTTCGATCGTCTTCACGTCGGCTGTTGCCTTGCGCATCTTCCGCTTTCCGCTGCTCGTCCTCGTCGTCGCTGCCTCCGCGTGGTTCTTCGTCACCGACCTCATCTCGGGGGGAGGGGATTGGTCGGCGATCGTGACGATCGCGTACGGGCTGGCTCTGCTCGGCGTCGCGCTTGGCTATGACACCGGCGAATCGAGGATCTACGGATTCTGGCTGCATGTCGTGTCTGGCCTGACAATCGGCGGGGGACTCCTCTGGTTCTTCCACGACGGCGACTGGGATTGGGTCGTGATTGGCGTCGCGGCGCTCGCCTACATCCTGCTCGGCGACCGCCTGCTGCGCTCGAGCTGGGTCGTCCTCGCGGCGTGGGGGCTCTTGCAAGTGACCACGCACTTCGCCGGGAAGTGGGCGGCAATCGGCGTCTTTACCTACTTTCCGCTTGGCCTCGTGCTGTTTCCGTTCCTCGGGGTCGGCGGGTTCGAGCAGAGGCACGATCGCTCTTGGCTCGCGCCCCTTTCGTACGCCATCCTGGGACTCGTCCTCATCGCGATCGCGCAGCTGCTTGCGCGGCGCCGCCGCGACGCGATCCCTGGCGCCGAGCTCCTGTAACACGAATCTACAATCAAGGCCATGAAGATAGGAGTCCTGGCGGTGCAGGGGAACTTCCGCGAGCACGCGGCGATGCTGCTGCGTCTCGGCGCAGACTCGGTCGAGGTTCGAAAGCCGGAGCAGCTGCAGGGGCTAGACGGGCTCGTGATCCCGGGAGGCGAGTCGACCACCTTCATCCGCCTGATGCAGCTCTACGGGCTCGACGAGGCGGTGCGCGAGTTCACCGGCCCGGTGCTCGGAACCTGCGCAGGGATGATCGTGCTCGACTGCCGGCACCTCGGCGCCGTCGACATCGAGGTCGACCGAAACGCCTACGGACGGCAGGTTGCAAGCTTCGAAGCGGACCTCGACCTGGCCGGCGAAGCCGAGCCCCTGCGCGGCGTCTTCATCCGCGCCCCTCGCGTCCGCAAGGTGGGCCCTGAGGTCGAGGTGCTCGCCGAGCTGGACGGCGAGCCCGTGCTCCTGCGCGAGGGACGCTTCATCGTCGCCTCGTTCCACCCCGAGTTGACCGACGACACACGCGTCCACGAGTGTTTCCTCGATCTCGTCCGGGAGGCGAACCATGTCCGGGCATAGCAAGTGGAGCTCGATCAAGCACAAGAAGGGCGCGGCCGACGCCAAGCGGGGCAAGCTCTTCTCGAAGCTCGCACGTGCGATCATCGTCGCCGCTCGCGAGGGCGGGCCGGACCCGGCCGGAAACCTCGCGCTCCAGAACGCGATCGAGAAGGCGCGCTCCTACTCGATGCCGAAGGACAACATCGAGCGGGCGATCGCACGCGGCTCGGGCGCCGGCACCGACAGCGAGGCGTTCGAGCACATCGTCTACGAGGGCTACGGCCCAAGCGGGGTCGCGATCATCGTCGAGGCGCTGACGGACAACCGCAACCGGACGGCCGCCGACATCCGGCACGTATTCACGAAGAACGAAGGCAGCCTGGGGACGACGGGGGCCGTCGCGTGGCTGTTCGAGCGCCGCGGAATCGTCATGGTCGACGCCGACCGGACCGACGAGGACAGCGTCATGCTCGCCGCGGCCGAGGGCGGGGCGGACGACGTCAGCCAGGACGGGTCGAGCTTCGAGGTCACGACGTCACCGGAATCGCTGAGCTCCGTCCGCGAGGCGCTCGAAAGGGCCGGGATCGACGTTGAGTCGGCGGAGACGACGATGGTGCCGAAGACGACCGTCGGGCTGGACAACGAAGCCGCGGCACGCAAGACCCTGCGGCTGATCGACGCGCTCGAAGAGCTCGACGACGTGAGCGAGGTCTACGCGAACTTCGATATCCCGGAGCGGCTCTTAGAGGCCGTCGCGTCGTGACGTGCGATCGACTCATCGCAACCCTTGGTTAGCCCGGCCGCCCGGGCGAAGCCCGCACGGCCTCCAGCCGGCGCCGCAAAGCGACGCCTCAGTCGAGACCGTCGCCGGCTGATTTCCCTCTCCTAACGGTACGCGGGGCAGGAACGTCCGGCCCGGTGCCTAAAGTCACGGCGTGAAGGTTCTGGGAATCGACCCGGGCACAGCCGCGTGCGGATGGGGAATCGTCCACGAAAGAGGAGGCCGCCTCCGGGCAGTGGAGTGGGACTGCTGGCGAACGCCGGCGGGACGCCGCCCCGAGCTGCGCCTCAAGACGATCTTCGACGGCGTGCAAGAGCTCATAGCGGAGTTTGCGCCGGACGCCGTCGTGCTCGAGGAATCGTTCGTCGGCGCCGACGCCCGCACCGCGCTCTCCGTCGGCCAGGCTCGAGGTGCCGTCATGGTCGCGGCCGCGGACGTCGGCGTTGAGTGCGCCGAGTACGCGCCCGCCCGCGTAAAGCAGACGGTCTGCGGCTACGGCCGGGCTGAGAAGGCGCAGGTACAGCGAATGGTGATGGCGATCCTCGGCCTCAAGCAGCCGCCGACGCCTCATCACGCCGCCGACGCGCTGGCGGTCGCGATCTGCCACGCACTCGCGCCGCCGCTGCTCAAGATCGCCTAGTCGTTCACCAAATATGCCGCGAGGCCTATTGACAACGACGGGGGTCTCTCATAGACCTGTCCTCACGGCTGTCGGTTAGGGCTTTATCCGAAGCGCCCTTCCGCAGGCCGTGTGAGCTGGACCTGGATGGTGGGGACGAGAACGACTCCAGGCCGCTGGCCCATCTACGTCTCATGCGGCTCAGCGGGATCGCTGACGACTTCATTCGTGGTGAGATAGCGATGGGTCTCGCACGAAGCCTCTACCGGGCCGCCCGAATCGCCAACAACGCCGAGACGCTCGCGTCCGGGAACCCGAAACGCATCCGCCGGCGCGCGAAAAACATCTTGGTCGGGCGGGCTCTGGGCCGGGCTGGCATCTGGCGTCGGCTTTGGCGCTAGCTCGTTAGCGCGAGCGGAGATCTTCGGAGCAGGACCGTCCGGCCTCGCGCCTAACCTGACCCCATGATCTCGCGGCTTCGCGGGGAGGTTGTCACGCGCTCGCCGACCGGCGTCGTTCTCGACGTCGGCGGGGTCGGCTATCTCGTCAACCCCACGGACAGCGCCAGGCGGAAGGCGGAGCCTGGGGGAGAGGTGGTGCTCGAGACCTACCTCCACGTGCGCGAGGACGTCTTGCAGCTGTTCGGCTTTGCGGAGACGGCCGAGCGCGAGCTCTTCGAGCTGCTGCTCTCCGTCCAGGGCGTCGGCCCGAAGGTTGCGCTCGCGATCGTGTCGGGCTCCTCACCGGACGAGCTGCGTCGCGCAATCGCGCTCGAGGACACGGCGCGCTTTCAGGCGATCCCTGGGATCGGCAAGAAGACCGCCGAGCGCGTTGTGCTGGAGCTGAAGGAGCGGCTCGGCTCAATCGGCGAGGCGCAGGCGGCGACACCACTTGCCTCGCGGCCGCATCTCGTCGCCCGCGACGCGCTCGTCGAGCTCGGCTACTCCCTCGCGGAGGCCGAGACGGCGCTCGCCGACACGGATCCGGAGGCGTCGCCGGAGGAACGCGTACGTGAGGCCTTGAAGAAAGCGGCGTGAGCAGCCAAGCGGCCGAAGAGACTCAGTTCCTGGCGCCGGCGATCCGGCCGGAGGAGGACGAGCTCGAGCGCTCGTTGCGACCGCGCAACCTGGGCGAGTTCGTCGGCCAGGAGCGCGTCAAGGAGCAGCTCGCGATCACGCTCGAAGCCGCTCGCGGCCGCAGGGAGGCGCTCGACCATCTGCTCCTGATCGGCCCGCCGGGGCTCGGCAAGACGAGTCTCGCCTTCATCGTTCGCGAGGAGCTGGGCGTCGGTCTGCGTACCGTCGCCGGCCCGGCGCTCGAGCGAAAGGGCGACGTGGCGGCGATCCTGACCGGCCTTTCGGAGCGCGACGTTCTCTTCGTCGACGAGATCCATCGGTTGTCCCGCGCGGTCGAGGAGATCTTGTATCCGGCGCTCGAGGACTTCCGGCTCGACATCGTCGTCGGCCAGGGTCCGGCGGCGCGCACGCTGACGCTCGACCTGCCGCCGTTCACGCTGATCGGCGCGACCACCCGCACCGGCTTGCTCACGACGCCGCTGCGCGACCGCTTCGGAATGACTTTTCGGCTCGAGCACTACGAGCCCGACGAGCTGGCCTTGATCGTGCGGCGCTCCGCGCGCATTCTCGGCGTCGAGATCTCCGACGATTCGGCGACGGAGATCGCCGGTCGCGCGCGAGGCACGCCGCGGATCGCGAACCGGATCCTCCGGCGCGTCCGCGACGTCGCCGAGGTTCGCCACGAAGGCAAGATCACGCTCGAGATCGCGCGGGAAGCCCTCGAGCTGATGGAAGTCGACGGCGACGGCCTCGAGCGCTCCGACCGCGCGCTCCTGCGGGCGATAGTCGAGAAGTTCGACGGCGGCCCGGTCGGCCTGTCCACGCTCGCGGTCACGCTCGGCGAGGAGCCGGACACGATCGAGGACGTTTACGAGCCGTATCTGCTCCAGCTCGGGTTCATCCAGCGGACGCCTCGCGGCCGGATCGTCACCAAGCTCGGACGCGCCCACGTCGGGGCGCCGGCCGGCAAGGACGGTGACCGGCTCTTCTAGCCGGGCCTAACCGCCTCGCGCGGCCACGTCCAACCTGCAACGAAAGTGTGACGTTTCGTCCACACCCGTCCGCACGTGGCAGTTCGTGGGGACAGACCCCAGGAATTGCCCCGGCGGGCCATCGCAAAAAGTACGCTGGCCAGCATGTCCGAGCTCTGGCTGCCCGGCGGCGCCCTCGACATCGACGACTTCGTCCGCCGCGTCCACCAGCAGGTCGAGCGCTTCGCCGAGGCGCAAGGGCTTGCCCAGGCGATGGTCGAGGTCGAGCTCCGTGACGGCGCTCACTATGTCCTCGACGCGATCTCACCCGAACCGGGCTACGGCTTCGTGACGCTTCGGCCCCACCGAACGGGCAGCGAGGAGCCGCAGGAGCTGATCGTCCCGCTCGCCTCAGTTGCGCAGATTCGCATCTCAACGGCTGAGAAAGAGCCGCAATTCGGCTTCGCCCTGCCTGACGGATCGGACTAAGGTCGCCCCAGATCGCCGTCTACGGGCTCGCAGGGCACCGCGTAGGGCGCGGCGGTAAGCCTGCCCTCCTTCTCGGCTACGCCGCCGCGACGGAGCCCTCGATCCGCGCCGCCGCGCTCGAGCTCGCGCGAGCGGTGCGCGCGGCTAGCGCCTGAACTGCACCTCGTGCCAGGACGGGATCGGCGCGACCTCGAGCAGGGCGCGGTCGCCGCGCGGGTCGACGTAAGCAAACTCGCCGGTCTCGTCCTCCCAGGCGACCTCGAGCCGGCCGTCCTTGACCCAGTGGTCGAGCCACGCGCCGCGGAAAACGAGTTTCCGCAACCAGTAGACGAGGGACTCCCCGCTGACCAGCGAGAGCTGTTCCCAGTGCCGGACGAGGTAGAGGCCGAGCCCGCTGCGCGGTTCCGCGACCCGCCCGTCCGCAGTCAGCTCGACCAGGTCGGCGGTCTCCTCTTCGTCCAGGTCGTTGCCGCCGACGAGCCCGAGCTTCACGGCGGCGGCAGTCACCCGCTGCTCGAAGTCGAAGGCGTTGAAGCTGAAGCGAAAACCGAGGAACTCGACGACGTAATCGTCACCCGAGGAGTAGCTCGGCTCCGGCACGACGGGAGGATAGCCACGGTTAAAGTCGTCGTCATGAGCACGAGAGCCGCCGCGCTGTCGGGCCTCGTCCTCGGTGGGCTGATGCTCGCTGTGGCGTGGCTGTTCGAGCTGCCCGCCGACCGGGTCGCCGTATTAGCCCCCGTGATCGTCGTGATCGCTGCGATCGTCGCGGGGCTCGCCATCTTCTGGTTTCGGGCCGCCGCCGACTCGCTCCGCGAGGCGAGACGTCCGAGGCTGATCCTGGGGTTGGCGGGCGCCGTGATCGTCCTCGGCGTGCTGCTGACGCTGCTCGGGATCGAGCTTCCGCGCGAATAGCTGTTGACTTTCCGGCCTGCTGACGCGATTAGGCTCCGCGGCCTCCCTTGAGGCCGGGATTAGCGGTCGCGCGAGTGAATCGCGCGACCTCTTTGGTCGGCGTCGCAAGCGAACGCCTTTGTGACGAAAGTGTGCCGATTGCTGGCCCTGCGGCGGATTTCGCCAGCAGGATGAGAATCCCGCCCTCGCACCGTCCGGCGCCCCGCCTAGCGTGGATTGCCCATGAACGAGGGCAGCTGGACGATCAAGCCGTGTGAGCGCGACGCCGTCGCGGCACTGGCGAGCGGGCTCGAGGTGAGCACGATCACGGCTGCCGTTCTCGCCCGGCGCGGGTACGACGACGTCGCCCGCGCGCGCGCATTCCTCGAAGGCGCGCTGCCCCCACACGACCCGTTCGGGCTCGGCGACATGGCCGCAGCGTGCGAAGCGATTCGTGGCGGAATCGCAGCAGGCCGGCGCATCTGCGTCCACGGCGACTACGACGCCGACGGAATCTGCGCGACGGCTCTCGCGGTCCTGATCCTGCGCGAGCTCGGTGCCGACGTCGAGTGGCACCTGCCGAGCCGCTTCGACGAAGGCTATGGCCTCCGCAGCGAGACGCTGTCCCGGCTCGCCGCGGAGGGCTGCGGTCTCGTCCTCACCGTCGACTGCGGGATCACCGCGACGGCTGAGGTCGCGGCGGCGAAGGAGCTCGGCCTCGAGCTCGTGGTCAGCGACCACCATCGGCCTGCGGAAGAGCTGCCGGAGTGCCCTCTCGTCGGACCGTATCGCGGCTGCCGGTACCCGTTCGGCGAGCTCTGTGGGACGGGAGTCGTTTTCAAGCTCGGGCAGGCACTGCTCGGGCCGGACTCGGAGGCCCTGCTACGCCACCTCGACTTGGTCGCGGTTGCAACGATCGCCGATGTCGTCCCGCTCGTGGACGAGAACCGGGGCCTGGCGATCGCCGGCCTGCGCGCGCTCGCCAGCACCCAGAAGCCGGGACTGCGTGAGCTGATGAAAGTCTCCCGGGTCGATCCGGCCGCCGCCGACGCGGCCTCCGTCGGTTTTCGCCTCGCGCCGAGGCTGAACGCGGCCGGGCGTCTCGGCCATCCCGAGTCGGCGCTCGAGCTGCTGCTGACCGAGGATGCGGCCGAGGCTGCCCGGTTGGCCCACCGGCTCGATGAGCTCAACCGCGACCGGCAGACGGTCGAGGAGCGGATCCTCCGCGAGGCGGTCGAAGAGATCGAGGCCTGGCCGGAGGCGAAGCAGCAGCAGCGTGGCTACGTGCTCGCGCGCGAGGAGTGGCACGAAGGCGTGATCGGGATCGTGGCTTCCCGCTTGGTCGAGCGTTACCACCGGCCGGTGGTCTTGATTGCCGGTGGGGAACGCGAGTGGAAGGGGTCGGGCCGTTCGACCGGGAGCTTCGACCTCCACGGTGGCCTCGCCGCGTGCTCTGACCTCATGGTTCGATTCGGGGGCCACCGCGCCGCGGCCGGGCTCTCGATCGAGCCGAACAAGGTCGAGGCATTCTCGGCGGCGTTCGCCTCGCACGCGGGCGCCCACCTCTCCGAAGTCGAGCTGCTTCCGGTGACGGTGGTCGACGCGCTCGTCCACGGCTCGGAGCTGACACTCGACCTCTGCGCGGAGCTGACGCGCCTCGCTCCATTCGGGCTTGGGAACCCCGGGGTGACCCTGCTCGCGGCGGGCTGCGAGCTCAGCGACGTCGCCACGGTCGGCGACGGCAAGCATCTCCGTTTCCGCGTCAAAGACGGCTCGCGCGACGCCGGCAGCGCGATCGCATTCGGCTTTGGCCGGCAGCTCGATCGGTTCAGGCAGGAACTCCGGTTCGACGTCGCCTTCCGGCTCGAGGAAAACCACTGGAACGGCACCGTTGCGCCGCAGCTCGTGGTCAGGCGCGTCTTTGACGGCGAGCCACGCTACCGCGAGCTGCGCGACTGGCTTGGCCGGCTCTGGCGCGAGGGGGCCGGGGCTTGGCCACGGGAAGCGGCGGCGATCTTCGCCGAGCTCGAGCTGGGCGATGACGAGTCGGGCCGCCGCCATCTGCTGGAATCGCCGACGTTCCGCCGGCTGCTCGGGGAGCCGGCACCGCTCGCCGAAGCGGCCTAACCCGAAAGGAGGGCACCCAAGAGCCCCGGAGTACACTTTTTTCTATGACGGTCCTCGAAGCGGGCGAAAAGCACCAGGAGCTGCTCGATGAGCTGCTTTCGGACGTCGAGGCCTACAACCCCGACCTCGATCGCGAATTGCTCGCGCGCGCGTTCCGCTTCGCCGCGGCGGCCCACGAGGGGCAGCAGCGGCGCTCCGGCGAGGCGTTCATCCGGCACCCCTGGGGCGCTGCCATGATCCTCGCCGAGCTGCGGCAGGACGAGCAGACGATCGCCGCCGCCCTCCTCCACGACGTCGTCGAGGACACCGAGACCGAGATCGACGAGGTGCGGTCGGAATTCGGCGACGAGATCACGCAGCTGGTCGAGGGCGTCACGAAGCTGACGCGGATTCATTTCCAGAGCCGCGAGCAGGCCGAGGCCGAGAACTACCGGAAGATGATCGCCGCGATGGTCGGCGACGAGCGCGTGATCCTGATCAAGCTCGCCGACCGGCTTCACAACATGCGGACGATCGAGTACCTCGGCAAGCAGAAGCAGCTCCAGAAGGCGCGGGAGACGCTCGAGGTCTATGCACCCCTCGCCCACCGCCTCGGTATCCACAAGCTCAAGTGGGAGTTGGAGGACCTCTCCTTCGAGACGTTGCATCCGCGCAAGTACGAGGAGATCAAGACCATGGTCGCCGAGCGCCGGACCGACCGCGAGGAGCACGTCTCCGAGGCGTCGAGAGTTCTGCAGCGCGAGCTCGACAAAGTCGACATCCCGGCCGAGATCTCCGGGCGCGCGAAGCACTTCTTTTCGATCTACGACAAGATGGCCAAGAAGGGCCGCGAGTTCAACGAGATCTACGACCTGACCGCGATGCGCGTCATCGTCGAGCGCTCGGGCGACGAAGGGACGCGCGACTGCTACGGCGCGCTCGGGCTGATCCACTCGCTCTGGAAGCCGATGCCGGGCCGGTTCAAGGACTACATCGCGATGCCGAAGTTCAATGCGTACCGGTCGCTGCACACGACTGTGATCGGACCGGAGGGCCGGCCGCTCGAGATCCAGGTGCGAACGCGCGACATGCACGAGATCGCCGAGCTCGGCGTCGCGGCGCACTGGCTCTACAAGCGCGGCAAGCGCGACCCCCAGTGGACGGCCTGGGCGAAGCAGCTGATGGAGTCCCAGGTCGACGAAGCCGATCCGCGCGAGTTCATGAAGACGTTCCGCACCGATCTCTTCGACGAGGAGGTATACGTCTTCACACCGCAGGGCGAGGTGAAGAGCCTGCCCGCGGAGGCGACGCCGATCGACTTCGCCTATGCGGTCCATACCGATCTCGGCCACCGCACGGTCGGGGCCAAGATCAACGGGCGGATCGTGCCGCTCCACTACCGGCTGAAGAGCGGCGACGTGGTCGAGATCCTGACCACGAAGACGGGACGCGGCCCATCCCGCGATTGGATGGCGCTCGCGGCCTCGTCGCGCGCCCGCAACAAGATCCGCCAGTGGTTCTCGCGTGAGACGCGGGAGGAGACCGAGCGGAAGGGGCGCGACGCGCTCGAGCAGGGCCTCAAGAAGCAGAGCCTTCCCTACAAGAAGCTCGTCGGGTCCGCCGTTCTGGCTCAGGTGATCCGCGAAACCGGCTTCAAGAAGGCCGAGGACTTCTATGTCGCGCTCGGCTCGGGCAAGGTGCCCGTGGGTCAGATCGTCAACAAGGTCCTGAACCGGCTGAAGACGGAAGAGGTCGCCCAGGAAGAGGCGGTCCCGCTCAAGGCTCCCAAAGGGGGCCGCGCGATCGCCGGCGACGATCTTGGGATCAGGGTCAAGGGCGTCGAGGACGTGCTCGTCCGGCTGGCCAAGTGCTGTACACCCGTCCCGGGTGACGACATCGTCGGCTACATCTCGATGGGCAAGGGCATCACCATCCATCGAGCCGACTGCTCGAACGTGAAGGCCCTGCGTCGCAACCCGGAGCGCTTCACGCCAGTCGACTGGGACGGCGGAGCGACCCGCAGCTTCCTCGTCCAGATCGCGGTCGACTCGTGGGACCGCCCGCGTCTGCTCGAGGACGTCGCGCGAACCTTCGCCGAACACGCTGCGAACATCGTCGAATACGGCGGCCACGTCGAGGATCAGCTCGCAAAGAACTGGTACGTCGTCGAGGTCGGCGACGTCAAGGCTCTCCGCGGTCTCCTAACCGCGCTCCGAAACGTCGACGCGGTCTTCGACGCCTATCGCGTCACGCCGTCGTAGCCTCGGCGCGCTTCGGCAGAGCCCATTCCGAGCACCAATCGAGGGACATGGCCTCAGCGGGCATCCCGCCGGGGCACCCCTAACCCACCACCCACCTGCGATCCTATCGAGAAAAATGTGCCGTATTTGCAGCGAAAGTGTGTCGATTCAGACTCGCCGGACGCAAATCCCTTGAATGGGGGATCGTCCCTCGAACAAGCGGGGTACCTCGATGAGGGGATAGCGGGCCCGGCTGATCCAACTACAACGAGAGTGGGGAGAGGGTCAGCGCATCAACCCGTGGCGCCCGCCGCTTCGAGGACGGCGAGCGGGCGCCCGGCGCGCTCGGACACGCCCTTGCGACAGCCACCGGTAGCGCCTTCGCAAACCCGGGATCAACGGACGCCCCGGCGAAGCCGGGACGTCCTCCAAATCGGCGTCGCGAGCGAGCGCCTTAGCCGCCCAAAGTGCTGCGCACTTTGCGCGGCCAGATTTGACCCATCGCTTGGCTCGGGTGAAGACTCATCGGTTTTCTCCCGTCTTGAGGCGAACCACATACGGCGAGATCAGCGTCGCCACCCGCTGTGTGAACGCAACGTCGCCCACCGCAAGCTCGAGTGAGCCGATCTCCGTGCCGCCGAAGGCG
>Ga0307277_10000906_pt1 | contig 11452 bp, 11 predicted proteins | sample ER_DNA_116_FD_194473 | JGI IMG/M metagenome (GOLD analysis project Ga0307277, IMG submission 194473) | Bulk soil microbial communities from the East River watershed near Crested Butte, Colorado, United States - ER_DNA_116 | ecosystem: Environmental > Terrestrial > Soil > Floodplain | place...
ATCGGGGCTGAAGTCGGTGCGTGCATGCAGCGTGCAGCGATTGTCCCAGATCACGAGATCGCCGACACGCCAGACGTGCTCGTAAATGAATTCGCGGCGCTCCTGGTGGTCGAACAACATGGCAAGCAGGTCGTCGCTCTCCTGGGCGGGCAGGCCTTCGATCCGCACCGTCATCAACCGATTGACGTAAAGCGCTTTGCGTCCGGTCGCGGGATGGGTGCGCACTACCGGGTGCGCGTAGGAGGGGACGCTCTGCGTCAGCCGCGTGCCGCGCTTCGTTGCCGCCGTTTCATAGTCGTACGCATTGAGCGCCTTGCGGCCGTCGATGCGCCGCTTGATCTCAGGCGGCAAGGTTTCATAGGCCGTGTAGCCATTGGCGAACAATGTGTTGCCGCCTGCACGGGGCACCTCGAGCGCATAGAGCATCGAGGCCATCGCCGGCCGTTCCTGGTGGCACTGATCGGTATGAAAATGCATCTCGCCATCAGGCAGGGCACCGATCGGCTTGCCGTCCTCGCGGATGTTGGAGATCAGCATCACCGCGGGATGGTTGCGCACGAATTGCTTGGTATGGATCACCGCCGGCGGCCCGAATTTTTCCGCGAAGCGAACCTGGTCCTCCTCGCTCATGTTCTGACCGCGCAGCACAATGACGAGGTTTTGGTGCCAGGCGTTGCGAATTTGCGCGAAGACCTGCGCATCGATGTCATCGCGCAGGTCGATACCCAGAATCTCCGCGCCCAGTGCCGGCGACAGCGGCCGCACGCCAAGCGCGGGCAGAGGAAACTTGATCTCGCTGCGAGCAGTTTCCATCCCTGTGCTCCATCGCGCGCGGTCTGCGCAGTGATTGGCTTGGTACGATTATGATCCGCGGGAGCGTCGATGCTCAAGGCTCCTTCGCGTCGACGAGGACGAAAGCGATGCGGCAGGGTTCGGTGCCGCGATTGACCCAGGCGTGATTGGTGCCCTGCTGCACTAACACGTCACCGGCCTTGAGGTGAATTTCCGAGTCGTCGAGCAGCATGTCGATCTCGCCTGCCATCACGACGGCGTAGTCGACCGTGCGCGTGCGATGCATGGCCGGATGCCGTGGCGGCAATCCGCGCTTAGGCGCACCATCACCGAGGCTACTATGCATGGCGTCGGAGTCGAGGCGCCTTGCCTCCGCCGTTTCCGGCGGGAATTCGACGATACGAAACACGGTACCGCCGCGCGGCGGCATGATGCCGATCTCGATTGCGGCGCGGTCGGCGCTACCGGAAAGATCGGCCGGCGTCTGATCCGTCACCCACAACAGGCGCGAGACGGTCTGCGTCTGCGGCCGCACCTTCTTGTGCGGCGTGGCGCCGTCGAGGAGCACCACGGCCTTGTCGTTGCTGTCGATCGTGGTGACCACACGGCGAACGTCTGCGCTCAAAGCCATGATCTCGTTTCCTCCCGGCGCTCTGCGAAACAGCCAAGGAGATAAATCTGTCACCGCCGGGCTTGGCTGTGCAAGCCGGGGGGCCGTCGCGCATCGGCTTTGCCGGCGATGCCTGGCTTCTGGATCGTTTGCAGAACGAGGCGGGGCAGTTCAACCCATGAGATGCGGGCTGCGCCAGACCGCGCGCGACAGCGGGAGCCGGTCGATCGGCTCGCGGATCACACTTGCCGCTCGACCATCATGCGCCTGATCTCGGCGATCGCCTTGGCCGGATTGAGGCTCTTCGGGCAGGCTTTGGCGCAATTCATGATCGTGTGGCAGCGGTAGAGACGGAAGGGATCCTCGAGGTTATCGAGGCGCCGTCCGGTCGCCTCGTCGCGGCTGTCTTTGTGCCAGCGGTGCGCCTGCAGCAACGCCGCCGGTCCGAGGAAACGCTCGCTGTTCCACCAGTAGCTCGGGCAGGCGGTCGAGCAGCACGCGCACAGGATGCACTCGTAGAGGCCGTCGAGCTTCTGGCGGTCTTCGTGGCTCTGTCTCCACTCCTTCTGCGGCGTGGGCGAGGTGGTCTGCAGCCACGGCTCGATCGCGGCGTGCTGGGCATAGAAATTGCTAAGATCGGGCACCAGATCCTTCACCACCGGCATGTGCGGCAACGGGTAGATCTTCACCGTGCTCTTGATGTCCGCCATCGCCTTGGTGCAGGCGAGCGTATTGGTGCCGTCGATGTTCATCGAGCAGGAGCCGCAGATGCCTTCGCGGCAGGAGCGGCGGAACGTGAGCGTCGGGTCGATGTTGTTCTTGATCCAAATGAGCGCGTCGAGAACCATCGGCCCGCAGTCGCTGCAGTCGACATAATAGGTATCAATGCGCGGATTTTTGCCGTCGTCCGGATTCCAGCGGTAGATGCGATATTCGCGCAGGTCGTGCGCGCCGGCTGGGGCCGTCCAGGTCGTGCCGTCGGTGACCTTGGAGTTCTTCGGCAGCGTGAATTGAACCATGTGATCTTTTGCCTTCCGCCCCTAGTACACGCGCTTGCGCGGCTCGATGTAGGCCATCTCGTTGGTGAGCGTGTAGGCGTGCACCGGCCGGTAGTCGATGGTGACCTTGCCGCTGGCATCGAGCCAGGCCAGCGTATGCTTCATCCAGTTCTTGTCGTCGCGCTCGGGGAAGTCCTCGCGCGCATGCGCGCCGCGACTCTCGGTGCGGTTCTTCGCCGATTCCATCGTGACGACCGCCTGGGCGATCAAATTGTCGAATTCCAGCGTTTCGATCAAGTCCGAGTTCCAGATCAGCGAGTGGTCCGTAACCTTGATGTCGGCGACGCCGCCGTAAACTTCGTGAATGAGCTTCTCGCCCTCTTCAAGGACCTCGGCGGTGCGGAATACCGCGCAATTATTCTGCATCACCTTCTGCATTTTCAGACGCAGCTGCGCCGTCGGTGTCGTTCCCGCGGCGTGGCGGAACTTGTCGAGCCGCACCAACGCGCGCTCGGCGGAGTCTTTCGGCAAGTCGGGATGGCTTTCGCCCGGACGCAAAACCTCCGCGCAACGCGAGGCGGCGGCGCGGCCGAACACGACAAGGTCGATCAGCGAATTCGAGACCAGACGATTGGCGCCGTGCACCGACACGCAAGCCGCCTCCCCGAGCGACATCAGACCGGGCACCACGAAGTCGTCGTTGCCGTTCTTCTTGGTCAGCGCCTCGCCGTGATAGTTGGTGGGAATGCCGCCCATGTTGTAATGCACGGTCGGAACGATCGGAATCGGATCGCACGTGACGTCCACCCCGGCGAAAATGCGCGCCGATTCGGAAATGCCGGGCAGCCGCTCGTGCAGCACCTCGGGGTCGAGATGGTCGAGGTGCAGATAGATGTGGTCCTTGTGCTTGCCGACCCCCCGCCCCTCGCGGATCTCGATGGTCATCGCGCGCGAGACGACATCGCGTGAGGCGAGATCCTTGGCGGACGGCGCATAGCGCTCCATGAAGCGCTCGCCCTCCGAGTTGACGAGGTAGGCGCCCTCCCCGCGTGCGCCTTCGGTAATCAGGCAGCCCGCGCCGTAGATGCCGGTCGGGTGGAACTGCACGAACTCCATATCCTGCAGCGGCAGGCCGGCGCGCAGCACCATGGCGTTGCCGTCGCCGGTGCAAGTATGCGCGGAGGTACAGGAGAAATAGGCGCGGCCGTAACCGCCGGTGGCGAGGATCGTCATATGGGCGCTGAAGCGATGGATCGAGCCGTCGTCGAGCTTGATCGCGACCACGCCGCGGCAGCGGCCTTCGTCGTCTATGATCAGATCGATGGCGAAGAACTCGATGAAGAACTCGGAAGCGTGGCGCAACGCCTGCCCGTACATAGTGTGCAGCATGGCGTGACCGGTGCGATCGGCCGCAGCGCAGGTGCGCTGGGCGATGCCCTTGCCGTAATGCGTGGTCATGCCGCCGAAGGGACGCTGATAGATTTTGCCGTCCTCCCGGCGCGAGAACGGCAGACCCCAGTGTTCCAACTCGTACACCGCCTGCGGCGCGCTGCGGCACATGTACTCGATGGCATCCTGGTCGCCGAGCCAGTCGGCGCCCTTGACGGTGTCGTACATGTGCCAGCGCCAGTCGTCCTCGCCCATATTGCCGAGAGCGGCGGCGATGCCCCCTTGCGCCGCTACAGTGTGCGAGCGGGTCGGGAACACCTTGGTGATGCAGGCGGTCTTGAGCCCCGCCTCGCTGCAGCCGACCACCGCGCGCAGGCCAGATCCTCCGGCACCGACCACGACCACGTCGTAGTCGTGGTCCTCGATCGGATAGGCGCGTCCGTTGACCGCCGGTCCCTTGCCATTCGATCCGCCGTTGATAGCCACGGGTCACACCTTGAAGCTGAGCATGAGGATGGCGAAGGCCGAGGAGAGCCCCACGGCGACGGCGAAGAAGGTGTTGGCAATCACCAGGATGAACTTCCTCGCCTCGTCATGCACGTAGTCCTCGATGATAACCTGCATGCCGATGCGCATATGCGTGGTCACCGAGATGATGAACAGCAGCATGATGATGGCGATGAGCGGCGAGCCCAGAATCTGCACCACGGCGGCATGATTGCGTCCGAGCAGCGCCACCACAATGAAGACGAAAGAGATGGTGAGCGGCACGTTGGCAATGGCCGTCAGGCGCTGGCGCCAGAAATGCTCGGTGCCGGACTTGGCCGGTCCGAGCCCGCGCACGTGCTTGAGCGGCGTGCTCATGTCGCGGAACGCCATCAGCGCGGTCCCCCGATGATCAGATAGCCGACGATCCAGACGACGATAGTCAGGCTGACGGAACCGACGAGGGTGGCCATCGCCAGAAATTCGCGCTCATGTGGACCGAAGCCGCGCCAGGTATCCCAGATCAGGTGCCGGATGCCGCCCAACATGTGATGCACGAGCGCCCAGGTATAGCCGAACAGGATCACTCGGCCGAACAACGAGTTGATGAACGAGCCGATGCCAGCATAAGACTTGGGACCGGATGCCGCCGCGATCAGCCACCAGGCGATCAGCAACGTGCCGAAATAGAGGGCGCCACCGGTGATGCGATGGACGATGGACATCATCATCGTCAGCATCGGCTTGTAGATGAAGAGATGAGGAGAGAGCGGCCGCTCAGCGGGTGCCTTGGCGTCGGCCATTGCTGTTCTCCGTCCTCGCGCGCCCAGCGTTGGTAACCAAAGTCGCCGCGAGCCGCAATCCGCCCCGCGGCAGGCGCTGCTTTCGTCAACCGCGAATATGGCGCTCAGGCACTTGGCCGACAATAGGTATTTCGCGTAGCTTTACTTCGTCGAATTCGAAGGCAGGCAAAGTCCTGGCAGCGGGAACCGTGCGGTTCGACCTCACCGATCTCAGCCTGTTCCGCCATGTGGTCGAGGCGGGCAGCATCACGGGCGGCGCCGAGCGCGCGCATCTCGCACTCGCTGCCGCCAGCACGCGCATTCGCAACATGGAGGAAGCGCTGGGCGCTGCCTTGCTCGTGCGCGGGCGGCAAGGCGTTAGCCCGACCCAAGCCGGCCGCACGCTCCTGCAGCATGCGCGCGCGATCTTGCGGCAAGCCGAGCGGCTGCGCGAAGACCTCGGCGTCTATGCCGGCGGACTCGCCGGCCAAATCAGAGTGCTCTCCAACACCAACGCGCTCACGGAATTCCTGCCGGAAGCGCTGAGCTCATTCCTTTCCGAGCACCCCAATGTCAGCATCGATCTCGAGGAGCGGCTGAGCGACGAGATCGTCGGCCTCATCGCCGAAGGGGTCGGCGACCTCGGCATCGTCGCTGCCACCGTCGACGTGAGCGCGTTGGAAACATATCCTTTCCGCAAGGACCGGTTCGTGTTGGCCGTGGCGCGCGAGCATCCCCTCGCCAGGCGCTCGAAGATCGCGTTCGCGGACGTGCTCGAGCACGACTTCGTCGGGCTCGACCGCGCCAGCGCGCTGCAGCGTTTCCTCGCGGACAAGGCGGCGCGGATCGGGCAGCCGCTGCGGCTGCGCGTGCAGTTGCGCAGCTTCGACGCGGTGTGCCGCCTGGTCGAGTGCAACGTCGGCATCGGCATCGTACCCGAGACCACCGCGCGGCGCGTGGCGCGCACCATGGCAATCGTTGCGGTGGAGTTGACCGACCCGTGGGCGTCGCGCGAACTCACAATCTGCATCCGGAGTCTCGACGAGCTACCCCCTTTTGCCCGTCAGCTCGTCGAGCACCTGCGAAGGCCCACGTGAGCAAAGCCGTGCTAACGCGGCATCAGCACCCAATAATCGAGATCGAGCAACACCGCGGGGTCGTCCTCCTCGCCTGATTTGAGCGGAAAGTCGGCGCACGGGCGGTCCTTGGCCGCGACGGTGCGCAGCCGCAGCGCGCCGACGTCCTCGCGTCCGGGCACCTGCGCCTTGGCCAAGACCTCGGACCAGGCAAACACGGTCGCGCCGGCGAATAGCGGCGCGACGTGGCGGCCGCCGTTGATCGCGGCAATATGGAAGGCATTGGCGAGCCCGTTGAAGGAGAGCGCGCGGGCGAGCGAAATCACATGCCCGCCGTAAATCAGGCGCCGGCCAAACCGGCCTTGGGCTGCCGAGTACTGATCGAAATGGATGCGCGCGGTGTTCTGATAGAGGCGGGTCGCGATCTGGTGTTCCGCCTCCTCCACGGTCACTCCATCGACGTGATTGATCTTCTCACCGACGGCGTAATCGCCGAAGTGATGCGAACCGCCGGCGAGCGTGAAGTCGTAGGCGGCAACGTCGATGCGCGGGCAGCCATCGCCGAGCGTCGTCGGAAGCACCGCTTCGGGTAGGCGCGGCACGTGATCGTCCGGCACCGACGCTGCCTCATCGCGCTTGCGCACCATGACCCAGCGCACGTACTCGATCACCTTGCTGCCGTCCGGCTTGCAACCTGTCGAACGCACGAAGACGATGCCGGTTTTACGGCTTGAATTCTCCTTTAGCCCGATGACCTCGGACTCCGCGCTCAGCGTATCGCCGGGGTACACCGGCGCGAGAACGCGGCAGGCCGCATAGCCGAGGTTGGCGACCGCGTTGAGCGAGATGTCCGGCACGGTTTTGCCGAACACGACGTGGAACACGAGCAGGTCATCGACCGGCGAGCACGGATAGCCGATCGCGCGCGCGAAGGCGTCCGACGATTGGACCGCAAAGCGCGGCCCGAATAGCCCATTGTAGATGGCCACGTCTCCCACCGTGATCGTGCGCGGCGTCGCGTGCCTGATCACTTGGCCGATGCTGAAATCCTCGAAGAAATTGCCGGTACCGGTCTTCGACATCGTCCTCACCACCATCTTCGATCCGAAGCTATGGAGCTGGCGCGTCCGTCGCGCCATGGTTGACGTTCACAGTCGCGCTAGCGGAACGTGAAGCGACCCGCCGACGGGAATTTGCTACACATTGCGCGATGGCAAAGCCAGGAAGAAGCGAACTCATGTCGATCGAGGCCACCCATGATCCGGCACTGATGCCCGCGGAACCGGCGCAGCCGGTCATACATCCGCGTTGGGTGCGGGTCACCCATTGGGTGAACGCGCTAACGATGGTCGTCTTGATCGGCTCGGGTTGGCAGATCTACAACGCCTCGCCGCTGTTTGCCTTCGCCTTTCCCCCTTGGGTCACACTCGGAGGCTGGCTCGCTGGGGCGCTGCTCTGGCATTTCGCGGCGATGTGGCTTCTGGCGGCGAACGGCCTCATCTACGCGGTGCTGGGCATCATGACCGGCCGCTTCCGGCGCAAACTCATTCCGATCCGCCCCGGGGAAGTCTTGGCCGACGCCCGTGCCGCGTTCATCGGCAAGCTCAGCTACGACGATCTCTCGGTCTACAACGCGGTGCAAAGACTATTTTATGTCGGCGTCATCGCGGCCGGCATCGTCGTTGTGCTGTCGGGCCTCGCCATCTGGAAACCGGTGCAATTGCAGCAGTTGACGGCGGCGTTCGGCGGTTATGATACCGCCCGCTACGTGCACTTCTTCGCGATGGCGGCAATCGTCGGCTTTCTCGTCGTCCACGTGATCATGAGCGTTATCGTTCCGAGTTCGCTGCGCGCCATGATCACCGGCCGATAGACGTTGAGAGCCGGGAAAGGACGAGGATGCCACGCCTTCGAAGAAAGCCACCACCTGGCGTCGACCCCGAGCTCCTCGTCAAAGACGCTGCGAAGCTCATGCCCGATCCGACGCGCCGGCTTTTCCTACGCGGCGGCGCGAGCCTCGGCGCACTGGCTTTTCTCACCGGCTGCGACATTGTCGACGGGACGTCGGCGGAACAGGTACTGATGAAGATTTCCCGTTTCAACGATCGAGCGCAGGCATGGCTGTTCAATCCGAACAAGCTCGCGCCGACCTACCCGGACAGCGCGGTGCGGCGGCCTTTTCCGTTCAATGCCTATTACCCTGAGGACGAGGCGCCCGAGGTCGACGGAGAGGACTACAAGCTCGAGGTTGGCGGCATGGTCGACAACACGAAGCCCTGGACGCTCGATGAGCTCTATGCACTGCCGCAAGAAACGCAAATCACCCGCCTGGTTTGCGTTGAGGGCTGGAGCGCGATCGGCAAATGGACCGGCTCGCCGCTGCGCGAGTTTTTAAGGCGCATCGGCGCCGACACGCGGGCGAAATACGTGTGGTTCCGCTGCGCCGAGGGCTATTCCACCTCGATCGACATGCCGACCGCGCTGCATCCGCAAACCCAGATGACCTTCAAGTTCGACGGTGAAATCCTGCCGCGCAAGTACGGCTTCCCCATGAAGGTGCGCATGCCGACCAAGCTCGGCTTCAAGAATCCCAAGCACGTGATGGAGATCGCTGTCACGGACAAATATCTCGGCGGATACTGGGAGGACCAGGGATACAACTGGTTCAGCGGCCTCTGACCCGCCGAGAGAGTTTCACTGTCTGCCCTGCGGCGGAACTTCGGTGATGAGGCGCGCTCCGCGCTGGAACGTGAGGTAGTCCCACAGCCAGGTGAAGGCGACAATGAACCGATTCTTCACCCCGATCAGGAAATAGATGTGGGCGAAGCTCCAGAATAGCCATCCGATGAAGCCCTTGAGGTGCAGTCGGCCGAACTTCACCACTGCGGCCCGCCGTCCGATGGTGGCGAGCTCGCCCAGGTTGCGATAGCGAAACGCAGGCAAAGATTTCCCCGCCAAGCGCGCCGCGATGAGCCGGCCGACATAGTTGCCCATTTGCTTCGCCGCCGGCGCGACACCTGGAACCGGCTCGCCGTCGTCGCCATGGATCGCGGCCGCATCGCCGATCACGAACACCTCGGGATGGTCCGGGACCGACAGATCGGGGCGGACCAGCACGCGGCCGGCGCGATCATGCGCAGCGCCGAGCCAGGAGGCGGCGGGCGAGGCCACGACCCCCGCGGCCCAGATGATGGTGCTGGCGTCGATACGGCCATGATCCGCGTCCACCCCGCAAGCATCGCAGCCGATCACGCGAGTGGAGGTCCTCACATCGACCCCCATGCGAGTGAGTGCGCGCTCGGCATATTGCGACAGGTCCCCAGGCAAGGTCGGTATGACCCGCGGACCGGCCTCGAGCAAGATGATGCGAGAATTGCGCGGGTCGATTCTGCGAAAGTCGTTGGCTAGGGTCTGGCGGGCGATCTCGGCTATGGCGCCCGCCATTTCCACGCCGGTCGCTCCCCCGCCGACGATGACGAAGGTGAGCAGGCGCTGCCGCTCGGCATCATTGCCGGCGAGTTCGGCTTGTTCGAACGCCAGCAGAATGCTTCGGCGAATGCGAGTCGCGTCCTCGATGCGTTTGAGTCCCGGTGCGAACTTGGCCCAATCGTCATGACCGAAGTAGGAATGCGTCGCGCCGGTCGCGACGACGAGATAGTCGTATGAAATCGGACCCGCGCTGGTCTCGACGAATCGCCCGGTGAGGTCGACGGCCTCGGCCTCGGTCATGAATACCGTCGCGTTCCGTTGCTGCCGCAACATGTGTCGAATGGGCCATGCGATTTCGGCCGGCGACAAGGCCGCGGTCGCCACCTGGTACAGCAACGGCTGAAAGCAATGATGATTTTGCCGATCGAGCAGGATCACGTCGACGGCAACTCGGCTAAGCGCCGTCGCGGCTTCGATCCCACCGAAGCCCGCGCCGACGATCACCACCTTTGGACGCTGCGGTGACATGCACGTTGCTCTTGCCACCCTCACCTTGCCAACTGGCCCTCGTCTTGCCAAGGCGTCCGCGTGGCTTTAGCAATCCGCCTCGACATCACTCGAGCGAGGCAATGCGCGATGGCGACCCACAAGCTTCTTCTCCTCCCCGGCGATGGCATCGGCCCGGAAGTCATGGCCGAGGTGAAAAAGCTCATCGCGTTCATGAATGCGCGCGGATTGGGGACCTTCAAGATCGAAGAAGGTCTGGTCGGCGGCGGCTGCTACGACGCTCACAAGGTTGCGATCACCGACGCGACCATGATCAAGGCGCACGCGGCCGACGCCGTGATCTTCGGCGCAGTCGGCGGTCCACAATGGGACCGCGTGCCGTATGAGGTGCGGCCGGAGGCCGGGCTCCTTCGTCTGCGCAAGGAACTCGGCTTGTTCGCCAATATTCGCCCCGCTATCTGCTATCCCGCGCTCGCCGAATCCTCGAGCCTCAAACGCGAGGTGGTGGATGGGCTCGACATCATCATCCTGCGTGAATTGACCGGCGGGGTCTATTTCGGCGAACCGAAGACCATCACCGATCTCGGCAACGGGCAGAAGCGCGCGGTCGACACCCAGGTTTACGACACCTACGAGATCGAGCGCATTGGCCGCGTCGCGTTCGAGCTCGCGCGCAAGCGCCGCAACAAGGTCACCTCGATGGAGAAGCGCAACGTGATGAAGACGGGCGTTCTTTGGCACGAGGTGATCAAGGAGCTGCACGCACGCGAATTCAAGGACGTCGCGCTCGAGCATCAGTTGGCCGATGCCGGGGGCATGCAACTCGTGCGCTGGCCCAAGCAGTTCGACGTCATCGTCACCGACAATTTATTCGGCGACATGCTGTCCGACATTGCCGCCATGCTCACGGGATCGCTCGGCATGCTGCCGTCGGCCTCGCTCGGCGAAGTGGATGCCAAGACGAAAAAGCGCAAGGCCATGTACGAGCCCGTACATGGGTCCGCGCCCGATATCGCCGGCAAAGGCGTGGCCAATCCGATCGCCATGCTCGCCTCTTTCGGCATGGCGCTGCGCTACTCGCTCACTATGGCCAAGGAGGCCGACCAGATCGAAGCGGCGATTGCCGCCGCGCTCGCGCAGGGACTGCGCACCGCCGACATCAAGTCGGAAGGCGCCAAGATCGTGACCACCGCAGAAATGGGAGACGCGGTTATCGGCGAGATGAAGAAACTCGTGGCCTGATGCCGGCGCTCGCAGGATCATCGGCGCGCGAGCCGATGCTTGGCAACCAGGCCGGCGGATGCTCGCCAATGACGCACGCGGATCGGGGGCGATTCAGTCTCGCGGTCCTCCTAGTGCTCGGCCTCCTCGCGCTGCACGAGG
>Ga0307277_10000909_pt1 | contig 11434 bp, 9 predicted proteins | sample ER_DNA_116_FD_194473 | JGI IMG/M metagenome (GOLD analysis project Ga0307277, IMG submission 194473) | Bulk soil microbial communities from the East River watershed near Crested Butte, Colorado, United States - ER_DNA_116 | ecosystem: Environmental > Terrestrial > Soil > Floodplain | place: USA...
ACGATCTCGGTCAGGCGCCGGTTGTATTGAAGCCAGCGGTCGTAGAACAGGCGAATCGTCATGGGAGGTGCGGCCAGTCTAGGGGACTCGGCGGGCACCCTGAAGCCAGTGGTCTGTACCCTTGACGGGCCATGCCTGCCGAGTTCATCTACAGCACCTACAAGCTCGCCCGCCACTACCCGCCGGACCGGACGGTACTCGAGGACATCTCGATCTCGTTCTATCCGGGAGCCAAGATCGGCGTCATCGGGCCGAACGGCGCGGGGAAGTCGAGCCTCCTCCGGATCATGGCCGGCCTCGACGACGGGTTCACGGGCGAGGCCCGCCTCACGCCGGGCTTCACGGTCGGTTTCCTGAGCCAGGAGCCGCAGCTCGACCCGGCCAAGGACGTCAAGGGCAACGTCATGGACGGCGTCCACGAGGTCCAGACGCTCCTCGACCAGTACAACGCCGTCATGGCGAAATGGTCCGATCCGGACGCCGACTACGACGCGATCGGCGCCGAGCAGAGCAAGCTCGAGGACCGAATCAACGCCGCGGACGCCTGGAACGTCGAGCGGAACGTCGACGTCGCGATGGAGGCGCTCCGCTGCCCGCCCGACGAGGCGGACGTCGCGACGCTATCCGGCGGCGAAAAGCGGCGCGTTGCTCTCGCAAGACTCCTGCTCCAGCATCCGGACCTCCTGCTCCTCGACGAGCCCACGAACCACCTCGACGCCGAGTCGGTCGAATGGCTCGAGCGGTTCCTCGACGAGTACGCGGGCACGGTCGTCGCCGTGACCCACGATCGGTACTTCCTCGACAACGTCGCGAAATGGATCCTCGAGCTCGACCGGGGTAGAGGAGTGCCGTTCTCGGGCAATTACTCGAGCTGGCTCGAGCAGAAGCTGGAGCGCATGTCCCGGGAGTCGAAGCAGGCCGATGCCCGCCAGCGGACGCTCGCTCGCGAGCTCGAATGGGTTCGGATGGGGGCGAAGGCGCGCCAGGCCAAGGGCAAGGCCCGCCTGTCTGCGTACGAGCGGCTGCTCGCCGAGGCGAACGACACGAAGGACACCACCCGCGAGCTCGAGATCGCGATCCCGCCCGGTCCGCGTCTCGGCGATACGGTCATCGAGGTCAAGGACCTCCGCAAGAGCTACGGCGACCGGCTGCTGATCGAGGACCTGACCTTCTCGCTGCCGCGTGCCGGAATCGTCGGCATCATCGGCCCGAACGGCGCCGGCAAGACGACGCTGTTCCGGATGATCGTCGACCAGGAGTCGGCCGACGCCGGGACGATCGAGATCGGCGATACCGTCCAGATGAGGTACGTCGACCAGAGCCGCGACGCGCTCGCGGCCGACAAGACGGTTTTCCAGGAGATCACCCAGGGCGTCGAGGTCGTGACGGTCGGAAAGCGCGAGGTCCCGGCCCGCGCCTACGTCTCGTCATTCAACTTCCGCGGCACCGACCAGCAGAAGCTCGTCGGGACGCTGTCGGGCGGCGAGCGGAACCGCGTCCATCTCGCGAAGCTGCTCCAGGCGGGCGGAAACGTGCTGCTTCTCGACGAGCCGACGAACGACCTCGACGTCGACACGCTCCGCGCTTTGGAGGCCGGCCTCGAGTCCTTCCCCGGCTGCGCCGTCGTGATCAGCCACGACCGCTGGTTCCTCGACCGCATCGCCACCCACATCCTCGCGTTCGAGGGCGACAGCCAGGTCCGCTGGTTCGAGGGCAACGTCAGCGACTACGAGGCATTCCGCCACAAGGAGCTCGGTACGGCCGCCGACCAGCCGCGCCGGATCCGGTACAAGCGGCTCGTGGCGTAGCGCTATACGAGTCCGCGAGCCGCCCAGGCCTTGGCGGTGAGGACGATCGGGCCGGCGGGAAGCATGGACCGACATCGCTCGCGCAGCTCGGCCTGCCGGCCGGGGTCGAGGCCCGCGACGTACACACCGCCGGGACCGACCCCCTGAGTGAATGGCTCCCACCAGTCCTCGAAACTCGAATACGAACGGTTCGCGGAGAGGGTTTTCTCTTCAACCTGCCTGAGGCCCGTGGCGCCGAACAGCTGCTCGAGATGGCCCTGACGGGCGCCCGCCAGGTTCGACTCGTCGGTGGCGTTAGAGTCCGTCTCCCGGACCGCGTCCCAGAACGGACCGAGCGGCCCCCGACCACCACCGAAGTCCCACACGCAAGCTGCAACCACGCTGCCGTGGCGCGTCACCCGCGCCATCTCTCGCAACCCGGCGACCGGGTCGGCCATGAAGTGGACGACGAGCTGCGCGAGCGCTGCGTCAAAGGTGTCGTCAGGGTAGGGAAGGGCCTCTGCCGCCGCCTGACGAAGATCGACCCTCGGGTGACGCGTCATCGCCGCCGCGATGAAGGAGGCGGAGGGGTCGACTGCTGAGACGCTTTCTGGGCCGACTCTCGCGACGAGCTCCGCGGTCAGGGCCCCAGGACCGCAGCCGACGTCAAGGACGCGCTGGCCCGGGCGAACGCCTGCGAGGTCGGCCAGCTGCGTCGACAGCTGTTGCGACCAGGCCCCCATGTAGCGGTCGTACGCCTCGGCTGCCACGTCGAAGTTCACGGACGAACTCTACGGGTCGGAATGGACCGCCCCCGGGCCTGACCGCTCGACCCGACCCGCTCCAGAGGCCGAGCCCGCTCGGCTCGGGCCCGCGAGCCGGCGGTTCTCGCCCCGTAACCGTTAACCGCCTCTGCCGTCCGGAACCCGGCCAGATTCTCGTCGGGTGCGAGTACGGCAGCCAGCGGCACCGATTTAGGGCTGAGCAGCGCCTCCTCTGAGCGTGGGCGTGGTCCAACCACCGCCCTTTTCGGGGCTCAACTTCGCCCAACGCCCCTGGGGGAAGAATCTGGCAAGGAATCACAGGCAGCGCCTGGTTAACGATCACTCCGGGAGAAATTGCGCGGGGGCACGAGAAATTGCGCGGGGGCCGAAGGGCCATCCCGGGTTGTCATGTCTTCCCAGCGCGATGACGGGCACGTTGTGCCGCGACCCGGTCGTGGGCCTCGGTCAGCAGCGGCAGAACGACGTCCCGGAACGTCGCGTCGCTCGGGTTGAGGATCGAGATCCAGCGCTGCTTCGCGTAGACAGGGTGAGGGAGGATCCGGTCGAACGCCGCGAAGTCCGGCTCGGCGATCCAGCCGACGAGCCGCTCGAACGTCTCGCGCCCGACGCCCAGGTTGAGCCGGAACGTGCCCGGCCGGGACAGGCGCGACGGCGCGCCCTCGTCGTGCTGGTCGGTCGTCACGATCGTCGCGAAGTTCGGCCAGTGCTTCTCGGGGTCGAGCGAAAAGAAGGTCGCCCCGATGGCCTCGACAACATCGGCCTCTGGGTACCGCTCGAGAATGTTGCGGGTGATTTCCTCCGGATCGGGCCCGGTCGGCAGTGGTTCAGGACTCATGGCAAGAGCCTACGTCCCGCATGTCAAGAAAAGAGCCGGCTCCGCGGGCGGAGCCGGCTCTTCGGACTACGATCGAAACTGGTCAGGTGGCGGGGTTCGCGCCCGACGGCGCGGAGGACGTCGCGCCGGTCGAAGGGCGACCAACGCTCCCGGCGTCGGCCGCATCGTCCTGATGTGCCTTGACCCGTGCCGCGGCAGACTGGGACTGCTCGTACCAGGACTGCGTGAGCTGGCCCGCGACATCGCGACCACCGAGCCCGAACGCCAGGCCGAAGGCGAGCGCCAGTGCGGCGACCACGCCGATGAACAGGATGTTGACGAGGTTGGCGGCGATCCCGATCTGGTTGATCGCGATGAGGACCGCGAAGGCGATGATCGCGATCTCGGCGATCCGGCCAAGAAGCGAGGCGTTCGTGAAGCCCATCTCGCCGGCACCCACCTCGATCGCGCTCCGGACGAAACGGGCGAGGAGCGGGGCGACGAGAAGGATGATCGCGGCGACGATCAGGTTCGGGATCCACAGCAGGACGTCATTGAGCAGCTCGCTGACCTGGGTCAGCCCGAGGACGTTGGCCGCAGCGACGAGGAAGACGAGGCGAACGAGCCATTTCACGAGCTCGCCCGCGACGATGCTCGGCTTGATATCGCGCGTCCGCTCACCGTAGACGCGACCACCGTGCTCCGCGAACAGGCGATCGGCGCCAACGCGGCGAAGGAGCTCGGTCACGACCCTTGCAAGGACGCCCGCGATGATCCAGCCGATGACGATGATGATCAAAGCGCCGACCACGAGCGGGATCGCCGCCAAGAAGCCGTTCAAGGCGTTCGACAGGGACAGGAAGACCGCGTCTCCCCAGTTGGAGATGGTCGTCGTGGGCATTGGGCACCTCCTGAGCTATGGGCGTGACTCGCCGGCCTGGGGACCGTTAACGATCGTGCGAGGCTGCGCGCGACGCGCGGCCGGGCACAAGAAGACGTGGGGTTGCAGCACCGTGTAGGTCCAGGAAAATTGCCCGAATCCCCCCGGACGACCTCCCTAGCCCAGTCTCGTGTCCGTCGCCTCGTCGGCTTGGCCGCCGTAGTACCGCTCGAGGACCTGCGCGAAGACCGGCTCGTCGGGCGCGGCCCGATGGAACAGCGTCATCGAGGAGCGCAGCTTTACCGCGTCGATCGAGCCGAAGATCTCCAGTGCCGTCCGACGCGTCGTCGCCAGGACGATCGCGGCGCACTCGCGTAGGCGCGGCCCCAGGACGGGATGGGCGAGGTACGCCCGGGCCTCGTCCACGGTCGAGATCGCGTACATCTGCGACATCGAGCTGTGACCGAGACCCGCGATCTGCGGAAAGATGAACCAGATCCAGTGGCCGACCTTGCGGCCGGCGCGCAGCTCGTCGAGCACGCCATCGTAGACGCCCTGCTGTGCCCGGACGAACCGGTCCAGATCGTGTGGGTCGGCCATCGTTCGACAGCACATTACTTCGCTGGGGCGGGGTGAGCCGGTTCGGCTGCCACGAGGATTGACAAGTTCGCGGTCTAGCGGCACCCATACCGTGTGATTGGCATCGGACAACGCCGATGCCGTCATGCGGAGAGGCATGGATACCGATCTCGTGGTCCGAGCCCAGCACGGTGACATGGGTTGACGACGGAATTGCGATGCCGTGTGCGGTGTCGAGATGCACCACCTCGCTTGACGCCACACCCCAGCGAGCGGGATGCTCGCGCTCCGCGTTTGCTCGCAGGATCGAGATGCCTGGAGGAGGGCGTCCACGGCGAGCCGAAGGAGAAAGTGGGAGAGCTTTGACGCGCTATCACCACCGTCCATATCTCGCCACGTTGGCCGTCCTGGCCATCGTCATCGCATCGCTCATCCCGTCGGCGTCGGCTGCGGCCGCAACCCAGAACGGAGTCGGCGGCGCCTATCAGGCAGGTCGCTACATCGTGACCTTCGCCGACCCAGCCGTCGTCGACTACGACGGCTCCGTGGCGGGCTACCCGGCCACGAGGCCTCGCGCCGGCCACAAGCTCGACGCCTCGTCGCCGGCCGCGCGTCACTGGCAGCAGCGGCTGACCGCAAAGCATGACGCCGCGCTGACGACGGTCGGTGCGACGAAGATCTACGACTACACCATCGCGAACAACGGTGTCGCCGTCCAACTCTCGGCGCGCCAGGCCCAGCGCCTCTCGAAGGTCGCGGGCGTCGTCCGCCTCGAGAAGGATGCCCGGGCCCAGCCCGACACGACGGAGTCGCCGCACTTCCTGGGTCTGGACGCGCCGGGCGGGATCTGGTCCCAGCTCGGCGGTGGCCCCCACGCCGGTGCCGGAATCGTCATCGGCGTCCTCGATACGGGGATCTGGCCGGAGAACCCGTCATTCGCGGGGAACACCGGCATTCCCGTGCCCGCCGATTGGCACGGCACGTGCGTTCGCGGCGAGCTCTGGGGCTCGAATGTCTGCAACGACAAGATCATCGGCGCCCGCTACTACACGGCGGGCTTCGGCAAGAAGAACATCTCGCCTGCGGACTACGTGTCGGCCCGTGATGGCGCGGGACACGGCTCCCACACGTCCTCGACGGCTGCCGGCGAATACGGCGTCGCGATCACGATCGACGGCGTCGCAATCGGGACCGCGTCCGGCATGGCGCCCGGCGCGAAGCTCGCGATGTACAAGGTCTGCTGGGAGGGTCGGAAGGGCTTCCCTGCGGGTTGCTTCAACTCCGACAGCGTCGCCGCGATCAATGACGCCGTCGCCGACGGCGTCGATGTCCTGAACTACTCGATCGGGGGCACCACGGAGTCGAGCCCGCTCGATTCTGTCGCGCAGGCCTTCCGCGGCGCCCAGAACGCCGGCGTGTTCGTCGCCAACTCGGCGGGGAACAGCGGGCCCGGAGCGAGCACGCTCGACCATCCGGCGCCGTGGGTCACGACCGTCGCGGCTGCAACCTTCCGGCGCGCCTTCCAGGCAGTCCAGCTCGGCAACGGCGCCCGGTACGTCGGCGCGTCGACGACGCCGTCGCTCCCGACACTCACGCCGCTCTTGACGGCCGCGAGCGTGAAGCTCGCGAGCGCGACGACCATCGACGCGAGCCGGTGCTTCGCCGGTACGCTCGATCCGGCCAAGGCGGCCGGCAAGGTTGTCGTGTGCGACCGCGGGGTCAACGCCCGGATCGACAAGAGCTTCGAGGTCAAGCGAGCCGGTGGCGTGGGCATGGTCCTCGCGAACGTTTCGCCGAATTCCCTGAACGGCGACTTCCATGCCGTTCCATCCACGCACATCACCGACGTCGACGGCGCCGCCGTCAAGGCGTACATCACCGCGGCCGGCGCCTCCGCAACTGCGAAGATCGTGCCGCTCACCGCGGCCGAGCTCGCCGCTGCGCCGCAGGTCCCCGAGATCACCGACTTCTCGTCGCGCGGCCCGTCGACGACGACCGGCGGCGACATCCTCAAGCCCGATATCGCGGCGCCCGGCAACGACGTCGTCGCCGCGGTTGCCCCGCCCAGCAACCACGGCCGGACCTGGGACTTCATGTCGGGCACCTCGATGAGCTCGCCGCACATCGCCGGCATCGGGGCGCTCGTGAAGGCGCTCCATCCAACGTGGCTCCCGTCCGAGATCAAGTCCGCGATCATGACGAGCGCGGGCGACACCGTTTCGAGCGCGAACGACCCGTTCGCGCAGGGTGCCGGCTTCGTCAATCCGAACGGCGCCGCGAATCCGGGCCTCGTCTACCCGACGTCGAACAACGAATATCGGCAGTACCTCGTGGGCCTCGGGGTCCATTTCCTGCCGCCGTTCGACACACTGACCGCGATCTCCGGGTCTGAGCTCAACCAGGCCTCCATCGCGATCGGCCAACTCCCCGGCACCGCAAGCGTCACCCGCCACGTCAAGAACGTCGGGAGCTCGACGGCAACGTATGCGGCCACGGCCGCCGTGCCCGGCTTCTCCGTGACCGTGAGCCCGGCGAGCCTGACCCTGGCGTCGGGCCAGGAGGCGACGTTCACGGTCACGTTCTCCCGGACGGATGCCGCCTTCAACACGTGGGCCAAGGGGTCGCTGACCTGGACCGACGGGACGCATCGCGTACGCGCTCCCATTGCGGTCCGGCCAGTTGCCGTCAAGGCTCCCGGTGAAGTCCACGGCGCCGCGAGCGCGAGCGGGTCCGTCGACTACAGCGTCACGCCCGGCTTCACGGGATCGCTGGCCACGACGGTCTCCGGCCTCGTCGGCGTCACCCCGATCCCGGACAGCGTCGCGACCGGGCCATTCGATTCGACCAACCCAACCGCGGATGCGGACACGAAGCTCTACCACGTGACCGTCCCCGTCGGCACCCGTGCGGCACGCTTCTCCCTCGATTCGGCCGACAACTCGGCGGATCTCGACCTGTTCGTGTACCTGGGCGGCAAGCTCGTCGGCCTGTCGGCGTCAGGCGCAGCGGACGAACAGGTGACGCTCGTGGACCCGGCTGACGGGACGTATGACGTCTACGTCAACGGGTTCGCAACCCCGGGCGGATCGACGAGCTACGGCCTCGCCAACTTCGTCGTGGACGCGGCCGGGGCTGGAAACGCGTCGGTGACGCCGAACCCGGCCTCGGTGACGCAGGGCGTTCCGATCACGCTGTCCGCTGGCTGGACGGGTCTCGACCCGGCCAAGCGGTGGTTCGGCGTGATCAACTACACCGGAACCAGTTCCTTCACCTTCTTCTCGGTCGGGTAGCTCCGCACCCGCCATAAGCAAACCCAGACCGGGCGCGAGGCGACCAGCTTCGCGTCCGGTCTTCGTTATGGGCCCGGCCGCCACATCAAGCTGGCCGCCCGTCACGCGGTGCATGATGTCGGCGTGAAGGCCGCCGTCCGCGATCGATATGGCTCGCCCGACGTCGTCCGTGTCGTCGAGGTCGATCGGCCGGTCCCGACCGAGGATCGCGTCCTCGTCGAGGTGCGAGCAGCGTCGGTGAACCGCGCAGATCTCGACGCGATCAAGCCGCGTCCGCAGTTCGCGCGCACGTTCATTGGGCTGCGAAGGCCACGGAATCCGCGGCTCGGCATCGACGTCGCCGGCGTCGTGACCGACGTGGGCCCGAACGTGACCCGCTTCAAACCCGGCGACGAGGTCTTCGCCGACCTCTTCGGACCCAGGGACGGCACGTTCGCCGAGTACGTCTGCGAGCGAGAGAAGAGGTTCGAGACGATCCCGACCGGGATGTCGTTCGAGGATGCCTCGACCCTGCCGCATTCGGCGATCCTCGCGCTCCAGGGCCTGCGCCTCCGCGATCGCCGCACCCCGCAACCCGGCGATCGGGTGCTGATCGATGGGGCGTCCGGCAACGTCGGTCCGTTCGCGATCCAGGTCGCCAAGGCGCTGGGGTGTGAGGTCACCGGCGCCTGTCGGACCGAGAAGATGGACTTCGTCCGATCCCTGGGCGCCGACCACGTCATCGACTACACGACGACCGACTACACCCGGGCCGGCGTTCGGTACGACTGGATCCTCGACACGGACTCGCACCATTCGCTGCTCGCGGTGAAGCGTGCCCTCCGCCCGGGCGGGGTCTATGTCACGCTCGGCGGGAACGATCGAGCCATTCTGTCGCTCATCGCGGCTCCGGTCATCGGACGCGCGGTCGGCCGGCAGATGGGCCTGATGCTGTGGTGGAAGCCCTTCGACCGCGACGACGTCGCAAAGCTCAAGGAGCTGATCGCTGCGGGGAAGCTCAAGCCGACGATCGATCGGCGCTTCGCGCTCGACGAGATCGTCGACGCCCTCCGCTGGGTCGACGACGGCCGGGCGAAGGGCAAGGTCGTTGTCGTGCCGCAGCGCGAGGTTCTGGGGTCCTAGGCGGCTCTTGGATCGGTCCCGCTCAGCGCTATCCTCGGTACGTGCCACCCGAGACGCAGTACGCACGTGTGGACGGCCTCCACATTGCGTTCCAGGTCGTCGGTGACGGACCCGTGGACGTCGTGCTCGTCGACCAATGGCTCGGGCACATGGAAGCGCAGTGGGACGTTCCGCCGATGGCGGAGCTGCGGCAGCGGCTGGCGTCCTTCAGCCGGCTGATCCTCTTTGACAAGCGCGGCGTCGGCATGTCGGACCCCGTGCCCCTGGCGGCCTTGCCCTCCGTCGAAACGTGGATGGACGATCTGCGGGCGGTCATGGACGCGGCGAGGTCCGGCGAGGCGGTCCTCATCACGACGATGGCCGGCACGATGATGGGAGTCGTCTTCGCGGCCTCGCACCCGGACCGGGTCCGGGCCCTCATCGTCGTAGACGGCTTTGCGCGGATGCTGGCGACCGACGACTACCCGGAGGGGCAGTCGGTCGACGAAGGCGACCGACGCGTCGACCAGGTCGAATCGTCGTGGGGCCGCGGGTTCATGCTCGACCTGTTTGCGCCGAGTATGCGGGCCGTGCCTGGCGTCCGCGACGCGTGGGCACGCTACGAGCGGATGGCGGGGAGCCCGGGCGTCTCCCAGGCGATGATCCGGAACATCTATCGACTCGATGTCCGCGACGTTCTGCCGCTCATCCGCGTCCCAACGCTCATCGTCCAGCATCCCGAAGCGCGTGGGCTTAACCCGGGGCACGGTCGCTACCTCGCAGCACAGATCCCTGGCGCCCGACATGTCGAACTGCCCGGAGCCGACAACCTGATCTGGGCCGGCGACCAGGAGGCGGTCGTAGCGGAGATCGAGGAGTTCGTCACCGGAGCCCGACCGGCGAAGCGGACGGATCGACGCCTCGCGACCGTTCTATTCACGGACATCGTCGACTCGACCCGCCACGCGGCGAGCATCGGCGATGTAGCCTGGCGGGCGCTCCTCGGGCGTCACGACGCACTCGCGCGCGGAGCCATCGAGCGGTCCGGCGGTCAGCTCATCAAGTCGACCGGCGACGGCGTCCTTGCCGTGTTCGACCGACCCGGCCGGGCCATCGAGTCGGCGATCTCCATCCGCGGGGAGCTCGAATCCCTTGGACTTCGGGTCCGGGCCGGCCTCCATACCGGTGAGATCGAGCTCGCGGCCGGAGACGTCGCCGGCCTGGCCGTCCATGTCGCGTCGCGGGTCGCGTCGCTCGCCGGGTCGTCCGACATCCTCCTGACCAGCACGGTTCGCGATCTCATCCTCGGGTCTGGCGTCGATGTCGTTGAACGTGGCAGCCGGGTCCTCAAAGGGGTCCCGGGAAGGTGGCGGATCTTCGCCCTCGCCGGCGGCTGACGCCGCAGCAGGCCGCGCGGCCACGATTTCCCGACCGATTTGTCGAGTCGACGACGGCCGCTCGTCGTGAGGATGAGGCGGCATTCTGTCCGCCAACGAAAGGAGCGCGACGATGTCCAAGTACCTGCTCGCCGTCCATACGAGCGACGAGGTGCCACGGCAACCCATGACCGAGGAGGAGATGCGCCGGGGTTTCGCCGTCGTCGAGGCCATCGAGCGAGAGATGCGAGCCGCGAACGCCCTCGTGTTCAGCGGACGTCTGCTCGAGCCAGCGCGGGCGCGCGTCGTGCGACCGTCGAAGGGACGAGTCAAGACGACGGACGGCCCGTATGCCGAGACCAAGGAGCAGATCGGCGGGTTCTACATCATCGAGGCAGCCGACCTCGACGCGGCCCTCGACTGGGCTTCGAAGGTGACGATTGCGATCGACACCCCCATCGAGGTTCGTCCCTTCATGGATTGATGACGAACGTACCAGCCGATCCCGTCGTTGGCGTCACAGACGAGGCACGCCACGGCGCTTAGCCTCGATCCATGGCCCACACGCTCGGGCGGCTCCTCCACATCACGCGGCCCCAGTCTCGACGGGACCGGTCGACGGCCGACGGCTTGGCGGGCGACGGTGGTTCGATGGCGGAAGCGCCGGGGCCTCCACCGATCCTCGTGCCTGCGGCGATCTTTCGTCAGGTCCTGTTCGACCCGTTCGAGGTCACGCCCATCTGGGCGAGACCTCGTCCGGCGCCGGCGCATGACCGCGCGAGCGCACCAGATCCGAGCGTCGACGAGACCGCGGTCGGAAAC
>Ga0307277_10000911_pt1 | contig 11423 bp, 8 predicted proteins | sample ER_DNA_116_FD_194473 | JGI IMG/M metagenome (GOLD analysis project Ga0307277, IMG submission 194473) | Bulk soil microbial communities from the East River watershed near Crested Butte, Colorado, United States - ER_DNA_116 | ecosystem: Environmental > Terrestrial > Soil > Floodplain | place: USA...
CGTGAGTACCGGCCGGGGCGGGCCTACAGCGACGGGCAGTGGCTGGACGCCGGGACCGACGAGCTCCAGGTCCGGGTCGACCCCGCGTCCGCCGGGACCACCGGGACCACCGACCGGGCCAAGCCCGGGACCACCGGGACCACCGGGCCCACGGACCGGGCCCAGACCGGGACCACCGGGACCACGGCCGGGACCGCCGGGGCTACCGCCAAGGCGCCGGGGGGGCCGGGGGGTGGGGTGGAGGCGCACCTGATCACGCCGGACCTGACGCCGACGCCGGGGACCGAGCCGGCCAGGCCGGGGGTGGCCACCGCCGCCACCGTGCAGCCGCGGATCGTCAGCCGGGCCGGCTGGGGGGCCGACGAGTCGATCCGCCGCGCCGCCCCCGACTACAGCGACACCGTCAAGGCCGCCTTCGTCCACCACACGGTGCAGAGCAACAGCTACTCGCCCTCGGAGAGCGCCGCCCTGATCCGCTCCGACTACCTGTACCACGTGCGCACCAGGGGCTGGAACGACATCGGCTACAACTTCCTGGTCGACCGGTACGGCCGCGTGTTCGAGGGCCGCTACGGCGGCGTCACCCGGGCCGTGCTCGGGGCCCACGCCGGCGGCTTCAACACCAACTCGACCGGGGTCGCCCTGCTCGGCACCTTCACCACCAGCCGCCCGACCGGCCCCATGGTGGCCGCCCTCGATCGGCTGCTGGCCTGGAAGCTCGACCTGACCCACGTCGACCCGCGTGGCCTGACCGTGCTGACCAGCGCCGGCGGGGCCAACGTGCGCTACCCGGCCGGGCGGCGGGTGGTGGTGCACACCGTCCTCGGCCACGGCTCGACCTCCTACACCACCTGCCCGGGCAGCCCGACCCTGCGCCTGCTGTCCGGCATCCGCAGCACCGTCTCCCGGATCGGGCGGCCCAAGATCTACGGCGGCAGCGCCACCACCTCGCGGGTCCGGCCCGAGCAGGGCGGCTACGCCGGCGTGCACGCCCGCTTCAGCTCGAGCGTGCACTGGCGGGTCGCGGTCACCGGGTCCAGCAACGCGGTCGTCCGCTCCTTCCGGGGCACCGGCTCCGAGGCCAAGGTCCACTGGGACGGCCGCGCCACCGGCGGCGCCCTGGCCCCGCCCGGGTGGGCGACCCTGACCGTGACCGCGGTCGCCGGGGGCGCCTCGGCCCGGCCGGTGACCAGCCGGGTGTTCGTCGACCGGACCCCGCCGCCGGCGGGCAGCAGCACCGGCGGCTTCGCGGCCGGGCTGTGGCGGGTCAGCAACGTCAACGCCGAGCAGCTGTCCACCTCGGCCGCGGTCTTCGCCAGCTTCCGCTACGGCCGCGCGGGCGACCTCCCGCTGGTGGGGGACTGGGACGGCGACGGCACCCAGACCCCCGGCGTGGTCCGGCCGAGCACCGCCCGCGACAGCAACCACTTCCTGCTGCGCAACTCCGACAACAGCGTGCTCGACTTCTGGTACGGCCACGCCGGCGACCGGATCCTGGTCGGCGACTGGGACGGCGACGGCCGCTGGACCCCGGCGGCGGTGCGGGCCGGTGTCTGGTCGCTGCGCAACACCAACTCCACCGGGGCGGCCGACGCCACCGTGTCGTTCGGGCGCGCCGGCGACCGCTACCTGGCCGGCGACTGGGACGGCGACGGCGACTTCACCCCGGGCGTGCAGCGGGCCGGCACCTTCTGGCTGCGCAACAGCCCCGGCAGTGGCCCGGCCGAGGTCAAGGTCCGCTTCGGCCGCCCCAGCGACCACGGCTACGCCGGCGACTGGAACGGCAACGGCACCTGGACCCCTGGGGTGCTGCGCGCCGGCACCCGCTGGTACCTGAAGGACTCCTTCAGCGGCAGCGCGGCCAGCGTCGGCCTGGCCAAGCAGACCCCCGGCACCCCGGTGGTGGGCGACTGGGACAACCGGCCCTAGGCTTCGACGGCGGTCTCGTAGTGGCTGACGCGCTCGTCGAACCGGACGAGCACCTCGCGGGCTTCGCCGGCGACGACGGCGGTCTCGACGTCGGACCCGGCGAAGCCGCGGATCGCGTCCAGGTCGTCGAAGAAGGTCAGGGACACGAACTCGGTCTCTGCCCCGACGGTCCGCCGCAGCAGCCGCGCGCCCCGGAAGCCGGGGACGTGGCCCAGGCTGGCCACGACCTCCGACCGGTAGTGCCGCTCGTAGCGGTCCGCCTGGTCGGCGCGGGTCCAGCCGCACCACATCCGTGTGATCACGACAGCTCGGTCATCCCTGCTCGACCAGGCCCTCGACCGACTGGTCGTGCTGGAGGGCCTCGAACAGGGCCGAGGCCCGCTGGCGGTCCCACTGGAGCACCGACCCGGCTCCGGGGACGCTGGCGCTGCCGGCGATCGGGACGGTGGTGGCGATCCCGCCGCCGTTCCCGATCGAGCGCATGGCGAAGGGGAACCGGACCAGGTTGTGGACGTGGGCGGCCCGGTCCACGGCGACCGCCTCGGTGCCCCTGAGCAGCAGCGGGACGCTGCGGAAGGGGTTGAGCAGCACCCCGGGGCTGGTCGAGCGGTCGATCAGGGACCCGAGGAACTCCTGCTGGCGCTGGACCCGGTCGAGGTCGCCGCGGCCGCTGTGGCGGGCCCGGACGTAGGCGAGCGCGGTGCGGCTGCCCGCCTCCTGGCAGCCGGCCTTCACGTTGAGCCCGGCCATCGGGTCGCGCATGGCCGTCTTGGGGCAGATCCGGACCCCGCCGACGGCGTCGACCACGGTGGCGAAGCCGTCGAAGCCGACCTCCATGTAGCGGTCGAGGCGGATCCCGGTGGCCTGCTCGACGGTCTGGGCCAGCAGCTTCGGGCCGCCGATGGCGAAGGCCGCGTTCAGCTTGTTGCGGCCGTGGCCGGGGATCGGCACGTACGAGTCGCGGGGCAGGCTGACCAGCACCGGCTTGCCGGTGCCGCGGGGGATGTGCAGCAGCATCATGGTGTCGGCGCGCCGGCCGGCGGCCTGGCCGGTGCCGAGCTGGCGGCGGCGGCCCTCGTCGAGGCCCTCGCGGCTGTCGGACCCGACGATCAGCCAGTCCGCCCCCGGGGTGGCCGCGGGCCGGCCCTGGTAGTCGGGCAGGGCGTCGACCCGGTTGAGCCGCGAGTCGACCCAGACGGCCGCCCCGACCAGCAGCACGACCAGGACCAGCAGGGTCACGCCGATGCGGCGGCCCCAGCGGCGGGGCCGGCGCGCCGGGCGGGGCCGGCCGCCACCGTCACCCGGGTCGCGGGGCGGCCGCTGCGGGCGCTGCTCGCGGGGCCGGACGTCGCCGACGTCCACGCCGCGGGCCGGCCGCTGGCGCATGCCCTTGGGCCGGACGCTCCAGCCGGGGGGCAGCGGCTTCTGCGGCCGCTCACCCGCCGTGCCGGCCCGGCCGCGCGGGTCGCCGGCGCCCTCCTCGGACCAGCCGCTCATCGCTCGGACCTCCTCGTCGGTTCCCGCCGACCAGCATAGAGCCCCGGGGCCGGGTCGTTGCCAGGTCGTGGCCTGCTCGTGAGGCGACGTCGTAGAGTGCCAGCGCAGGCGTCATCGAGACGCCCAGGCCCAGCGGAGGTCGGCACGGTGACCCGGTTGGAGAGCGACTACTACTCGTACATGGAGTTCGACCCCGAGCACACGCGCGAGGTCCTGCGCCACTACGTGCCCATGTTCGAGGACAAGAGCCCGGTGCTGGAGCTGGGCTGCGGCCGCGGCGAGTTCCTCGGCCTGCTGGACGCCAAGGGGATCAAGGCCGAGGGGGTCGACTCCGACGAGGGCATGGTCGAGGCGGCCATGGCCAAGGGCCTCGACGTGGTCCGCGGCGACGCGGTGGCGTTCCTCAACGGCGACCCGGCCCCGGGGCCCTACCAGGGGGTGTTCTGCGCCCATTTCGTCGAGCACCTCACCCCCGACCAGGCGCGCGAGCTGCTGGCCGGGGTCCGCCGGGTGCTCGCCCCCGGGGGGCGGTTCGTGGCCGTCACCCCCAACCCGGCCTGCTACGCCGTGCTCAGCCACGACTTCTGGCGCGACCCGACCCACGTCCGCTTCTACGACCCGCGCCTGCTCGAGTTCCTCTGCCGCCAGGCCGGGCTGGAGGTCGAGACCACCGGCACCAACCCGGCCAACCACCCTGGCCCGCCGCCGGAGTACCTTGGACCGGAGCCGGTCGTCCACCCGCCCCTCGACGACCTGGTCGGGCGGGCCATGGGCAAGCTGAAGGCCAGCCTCGACCACCGCGACCGCAGGGGCCGGGTCACCGACCACCACGACCCGGAGTGGGCGTACGAGCTGGCCCACGTGGTCAAGGTCCTGGCCGGCCGGCTGCAGGAGACGACCGAGGCGCTGCGGGAGGTCCGCAGGGCCCACGACAAGCTGGTGTGGGGGCTGTACCAGAGCAACGAGACCTACGTCGTCGCCCGGGGCTGACCCTGGGCCGGACATCCAGGGAGCTAGCGCGTTTTGAAGGTGGCGGTCTACAACCGGTTCCTGCAGTCGATGGGTGGGGGAGAGCGCCACAGCAGCATGCTCGCCCAGGTCCTGGCCGACGACGGTCACGAGGTCGACCTGGTCGGCCACAAGGACGTCGGCAAGGAGATCCTCGCCGACCATCTCGGCCTCAACCTCGGCAAGGTCAACCTCCGGATCGTGCCCGAACGGGGCGAGCCGCAGGTGGGCCGGCTGTCGGCCGAGTACGAGCTGTTCGTCAACGCCTCCTACATGAGCCGGGTCAAGGCCCAGGCCCCCCTCAACCTGTACCTCTGCTACTTCCCGACCCCCTTCGACCACGACCTGGCCGGCTGGCAGCGGCGCCTGGTCCGCCTGGCCGGCCGCCACGTCCGTGAGGCCAGGCCCGGGGTGGTCGAGTGGGGGCTCGGCTGGTACCCGCCCGAGGGGGGCAGGAGGCGGACCTGGGTCTGGACCAGCGGCCGGGCCGGGCTGCAGCTGGCCGGCGGGCCGGCCAAGCGGGTGGTGTTCGACCTGGGCCGCCCCGGCGGCCCCGGCCCGGCCGAGGTGGTGGTCAGCCACGAGGGCGGCGCCACCCTGGCCCGGCTGGAGGCCTCCCCGGCCGGCTTCCGCCGCCACGAGCTGGAGCTGCCGCCGAGCGACCGGGACCGCGAGGTCACCTTCGACAGCGCCACCTTCGTGCCGGGGGCGGGCGACGAGCGCACCCTCGGGGTGGCGGTCAGCCGGCTGCACATGGCCGACGCCACCTGGGAGCCGCGCCGCTGGGCCGGCGAGCGCTTCCCCTGGCTGCTGCGCGACCCCGCCGACCTGGAGTTCCTCTCCTCCTACCGGCGGGTGCTGGCCAACTCCCAGTACACCCGGAGCTGGATCCGGCGGCTGTGGGGGGTCGACTCCGACGTGCTGTTCCCGCCGATCCGCACCAAAGATCTACGATCGGGCGCCAAGACCCGGCGCATCCTGACCGTCGGCCGCTTCATCGCCCCCGGTTTCGGCCACTCCAAGAAGCAGCTGGAGCAGGTGCAGGCGTTCGGCCAGATGGTGCGTCGGGGCGGCATGGACGGCTGGGAGCTGCACCTGGTCGGCGGCTGCGAGCCGGCCCACCGGCCGTACCTGGCCCAGGTCGAGCGGGCCGCCGCCGGCCTGCCGGTGCACCTCCACGCCAACGCCCCCCGGGCCCTGGTCGAGGACCTGCTGGCCACCAGCTCGATCTTCTGGGTGGCGACTGGGCTGGGCGAGGACGAGGAGACCGCGCCCTGGGTGTTCGAGCACTTCGGCATCACCACCGTGGAGGCGATGGCCGCCGGCTGCGTCCCGGTGGTGATCGACAAGGCCGGCCAGCGCGAGATCGTCCGCCACGGCACCGACGGCTACCGCTGGACGACCCTGGCCGAGCTGGACGCCCTGACCCGCATGGTCGCCGGCGACGAGGCCCTCCGGGCCCGCCTGGCCGCCAGCGCCGTGGAGCGGGCCGGGGCCTTCTCCGAGGAGGCGTTCGCCACCCGCTGGCGGGAGATCGCGGCCGACCTCGGCATCGGCTAGGCGCCCGCATGGCCGCCGGATGGGACGCCGACCGCTACCAGCGGCAGTTCGGCTTCGTCTCGGCCATGGGCGGCGACCTGCTGGAGCTGCTCGACCCGCGGCCGGGGGAGGCCGTGCTCGACCTGGGCTGCGGCACCGGCGAGCTGGCCGCCGCCATCGCCGCCACCGGGGCTCGGGTGTGGGCGCTGGACGCCGACCCGGCGATGGTCGCGGCGGCCCGGCGCCGGCTCGGCGGCGATGGCGGCGGCCGGGTCCTGCTCGCCGACGGCCACGACTTCAGCCTGCCCGAACCGGTCGACGCCGTCTTCTCCAACGCCGCCCTCCACTGGATGCCGAGGCCGGCCGAGGTGATCGCCCGGGTGCGGGCCGCGCTGCGTCCCGGCGGGCGGTTCGTGGCCGAGCTGGGCGGCGCCGGCAACATCGACGCCATCCTGGAGGCGCTGGCCGCGGCCATGGCCGAGGCCGGCCTGCCCGAACCGGCCTGCCCCTGGTACTTCCCGACCCCGGGCCGGTACGCCACCCTGCTGGAGGCCGGCGGGTTCCGGGTGGCCCGGATGGAGCACTTCCCGCGCCCGACCCCGCTGGCCGGCGGCCCCGACGGCCTGGCCGACTGGCTGACGATGTTCGGCCGCTCGATGCTCACCCAGGTCCCGGCGGACCGGCTGGCCGGGGTCCTGGCCCGGGCCGGGGAGCTGGCCGCGCCCTGGCTGCGGCGCGACGGCCGCTTCATCGCCGACTACTGGCGGCTGCGGTTCGTGGCCGTGGCCGAGGGTGGAGCGGCCAGGCCCGCTAAGCTTCACCGGCAGATGACCGGCGACCGGGACAGGTAGGGGATGGTGCAGGCACAGAGCGCAGCCGACGCCCGCGCGGCGGCCCAGTCGCGGGTCCGCCTGGAGCTGCTGACCGAGCTGGTCCGCAAGGACCTCAAGGTCAAGTACAAGAACTCGGCCCTCGGGTTCATCTGGTCGCTGGCCAACCCGCTGCTGTACCTGGCCGTGTTCACCCTGGTGTTCGACAAGCTGCTCAAGAACGGCATCGAGGCCTTCCCGGTGCTGTTCATGTCCGGGTTCCTGGTCTGGAACTTCTTCAACCTGGCCACCCTGAGCGGCACCGGGTCGGTGGTCGGCAACGCCAACCTGGTCCGCAAGGTCCGCTTCCCCCGGGTGGTGCTGCCGCTGTCGTCGGTCGGCTTCGCCGGGGTCCACTTCGTGCTCCAGCTGGGCGTGCTGCTGGCGCTGCTGCTGGTGTTCTACCGCGACGCCTTCGGCGCCCAGCTGGTGCTGCTGGTCCCGGCCCTGGCCGTGGTGGTGGTGTTCGCCACCGCCATGGCCCTGCTGTCGTCGGCCCTGAACGTCCGCTTCCGCGACGTCGAGCACCTGCTCGAGGTCATCCTGCTGGCCTGGTTCTGGCTGACCCCGATCGTCTACCCGGTCACCTACATCCGCGACAACCTGGCCGGCAGCAGCCCGTGGCTGTTCCGGCTGTACATGGCCAACCCGATGACCGGGGTGGTCACCGCCATGCAGCGGGCCATCTACGTCCACCCGGTGGCCGACGGCCGCCAGATCCTGCCCTCCGGCGGCTACGGCTTCTACCTGACCTGGCTGGGCGTGGCCGGGGTGATCGCGCTGGTGCTGCTGGCCGCCGGGCTGTGGACCTTCCGCCGGCTCCAGGCCGACTTCGCCGAGGAGCTGTAGTGGGCGCCCCGACGATCGTCGCCGACGGGGTGGGCAAGCGCTTCCAGCTCCACCACCGGCGGGCCACCAGCCTCAAGGAGCGGCTGCTGCTGCACCGCCAGTCCAGCTCCGAGGGGTTCTGGGCGCTGCGCGAGGTCGATCTGGAGATCGGGGCCGGCCAGACCGTCGGGCTGATCGGGCCCAACGGCTCCGGCAAGTCGACCCTGCTCAAGGTCCTCTCCGGCATCCTGGCCCCGACCACCGGCACGGTCGCCGTCCGGGGCCGGGTGGCGTCGCTGCTGGAGCTGGGGGCCGGCTTCAACGGCGAGCTCACCGGCCGCGAGAACGTCTACCTGAACGCGGCCATCCTCGGCCTGCCCCGGCGCGAGACCGAGCGCTACTTCGACGACATCGTCGCCTTCGCCGAGCTGGAGCCCTTCATCGACAACCAGGTCAAGCACTACAGCTCCGGCCAGTACGTGCGCCTGGGGTTCGCCGTGGCCGTCCACGTCAGCCCCGACATCCTGCTGATCGACGAGGTCCTGGCCGTCGGCGACGAGTCCTTCCAGCGCAAGTGTTTGAACAAGATCGCCGAGTTCCAGCAGCGCGGCTGCACCATCCTGTTCGTCACCCACGCCCTCGACCTGATCCCGCGGATCTGCAGCCGCGGGGTGGTCCTGGACCACGGGCGGGTGCTGCACGACGGCGACCCGGTGGAGGCGGCCGAGCGGCTGCGCAGCCTGCTCGGCACCGGCGCCGACCAGTCCGGCGGCGCCGCCGCCGGCACCGACCGGCCCAAGGTGGCCGCCGTGCGCCTGTTCGACCCGGCCAGCGGGGCCGCCAAGGGCCACTTCCGCGGCGGCGAGGCCATGGCGGTCGAGCTCGACGTCGCCGCCCCGGCCGGCTCGGCCCCGGTGGCGGTGCGGATGGCCGTCACCGGCCCGGCCGACGTGCCCATGTGGGTGATGGACTCCGAGCCCCTGCACCCGGGTCCCGACGGGACCGCCACCGTCCGCTTCACCGTCAAGGAGCTGCCGCAGATCAAGGGCATCTACGCCTTGGCGGTGGCCGTCCGTGACCCTGCCAGCAACGTGACCTACGATGCCCGTCGCTTCGGCGAGGCCTTCCTGGCCGCCGGTGACACCGCCACCGGCGTCCTCGAGGTCGTCTGGACCGCCGAGCAGGTCGAACACCAGGTCCAACCCTAGGAGACAGCCCGTGCCCGTGGCCGAGCCGCTGGTGACCGTGGTGGTGCTGAACTGGAACGGCGCCCACCTGCTGCCCGGCTGCCTCGACGGGCTGGCCGCCCAGGACCTGCCCGAGGGGCAGATGGCCACCTGGGTGGTGGACAACAACTCGGGCGACGGGTCGCTGGAGCTGCTGGCCGAGCGGTACCCCTGGGTGCGGGCGATCGCCAACCCCAGCAACGACGGGTTCGCCGGGGGCAACAACGTCGCCCTGCGCGAGGTCGCCACGCCGTTGGTGGCCCTGCTCAACAACGACGCCAGGCCCGAGCCGGACTGGCTGCGGCGGCTGCTCGAGCCGTTCGCCGAGCCGGGGGCCGAGCGGCTGGGGGCGGTCTCGGGCAAGATCGTGTTCCTGCCCCGGTTCCTGGCCGTGGAGCTGGCCACCCCCGGGTTCGTGCCCGGCACCCTCGACACCAGGGAGCTGGGGGTGCGGATCTACCGGGTCACCGTCGACGGCGCCGAGGTCACCGAGCGGGTGCTCTGGGACCGGGTCGCCTACGGGCCCGAGGGCGAAGGGCCCGGCCGCTTCCGCTGGACCCGGCCGGCCGGGATGCTGCTGGTCCCGGTCGACCCGGACGCCGGGGCGGGCGGGCCGCTGCGGCTGGGGCTGCGGGTGGCGGCCGAGACGACCAAGCCGGTGGAGCTGACCTGGGCGGGCGGGTCGGGGGGCGGCAAGGCCGAGCCCGAGCCGGTCGAGCTGGAGGTCGAGGTCCCGGCCGAGGTGCGGCTGGTCGACGTGCTCAACAACGCCGGCAGCATGGTGTTCCGCGACGGCTACGGGGCCGACCGGGCCTACCAGGAGCTGGACCGGGGCCAGTACCAGACGCCAGAGGAGGTGTTCGCCTTCTGCGGCGGGTCGGTCTGCCTGCGCACCGGGGCGCTGCGCCAGGCCGGGGTGTTCGACGACGACTTCTTCCTCTACTACGAGGACACCGACCTGTCGTGGCGGCTGCGGTCGCTCGGCTGGCGCATCCGCTACCAGCCGGCGGCGGTGGCCCGCCACATCCACTCGGCCTCCTCGGTCGAGTGGTCGCCGCTGTTCGTGTTCCACACCGACCGCAACCGGCTGCTGATGCTGACCAAGAACGCCCGCGCCGGCCTGGCCGCCCGCGAGGTCCTGCGCTACCCCCTGACCACCGCGTCGCTGGCCCTGCGCGAGCTGGCCAGGGCCCGCCACACCCGCCGCCGGCCCCCGGTCCGCCCGACCCTGCTGCGCCTGCGGGTCCTCGGGTCCTATCTCCGCCTGCTCCCGGCCATGCTGGTCCGCCGCCGCCGCATCGCCGCCAGGGCGGCCGTCGACCGCAAGCGCCTGGAGCGCTGGCTGGTGCTGCGTTGAGAGTCGGGCTCGACGCCACCCCGCTGCTGGGGCCCCGGACCGGCGTCGGGCGGTACGTGGCCGGGCTGGCCGGGGCGCTCGCCACCCTGGCCGGGCCGGAGCCGGAGGAGCTGGCCCTGGTCCCGTTCAGCTGGCGGGGGACCCGCGACCTGCCGGCCGCGGCCCCCTCGGGGCCGCGGGTGCGCTACGGCCGCCGCCGGGTCCCGGCCCGTCTCCTCCAGGCCGCCTGGGCCCGGCTGCCCTGGCCGCCGGTGGAGTGGCTGGCCGGCCAGGTCGAGGTGTTCCACGCCACCAACTTCGTCGCCCCCCCGGCCCGCCGGGCCGCCACCGTCGTCACCATCCACGACCTCACCTACCTGCGCTTCCCCGCGATGGTGACCGACGCCTCGGCCCGCTACCGCGACCTGGTCCCCCGCGCCCTGCGCCGCGGCGCCGTCGTCTGCACCCCCACCGCCGCCGTCGCCACCGAGGTCGCCCACGAGTACCGCCTCCCCCCCGACCGGCTGGTCGTCACCCCCCTCGGCGTCGACGACACCTGGCGCCACGCCTCTCCTCCCGACCCCGCCTGGCTGGCCGCCCACGACCTCCCCGGCCGCTACCTCCTGTTCGTGGGCAGCCGCGAACCCCGCAAGAACCTGGGGACGTTGCTGACGGCCTACCGCGAGCTGTTGGGGGAGAGGGGGAGAGAGGCCGCTCGCCCCCAAGGGAGCGGAGACCCTGGTCCGCCCCGGGTCGCGGGGGTTGGAACTGGCCTGACGGTGGGTGAGGGGGCCGGGAGGACCACGATGCCCGCGCCCGCGGCGACCCACGGGATCCCCCCGCTCGTCCTGGTCGGGCCCCAGGGCTGGGGCGAGACCCTCGACACCGCCGGCCTCCCCCCTGGGGCCGTCCGCACCCACGGGTACCTGCCCGAAGCCGACCTGGCCCGGGTGGTCGCCGGCGCCGCCGCGCTCGTCGTCCCCTCCTGGTACGAGGGGTTCGGCCTGCCCGCCCTGGAGGCCCTGGCCTGCGGCACCCCGGTGGTCGCGGCCGACCTCCCGGCCCACCGCGAGGTCCTCGGCGACCAGGCCGAGCTGTTCCCGCCCGGCGACCCGCCGGCCCTGGCCGCCGCCCTGGCCCGGGCCCTGCGCGACCCCGGCGGCGAGGCGGGCCGGGCCGCCCGGCGCACAA
>Ga0307277_10000913_pt1 | contig 11413 bp, 10 predicted proteins | sample ER_DNA_116_FD_194473 | JGI IMG/M metagenome (GOLD analysis project Ga0307277, IMG submission 194473) | Bulk soil microbial communities from the East River watershed near Crested Butte, Colorado, United States - ER_DNA_116 | ecosystem: Environmental > Terrestrial > Soil > Floodplain | place...
GGGTCCCGCGTCGAGCTGGTTCAGGCCGGCGGCCCAGCCGCTGACGCTGGCACCCTTGCGCTGGAACCCGGCGCGGGTCGGGCCGCTCAGGTCGCGGGCGAGGGCCTGCAGGCTGCCCTGGGTCCGGGCCGAGTGGTCATTCCGCGTGTCGATGATGTTCAGCATCATCTGCATGCTGGCGCCGACGCACTGGACGAACGTGCGCTGGGCGACGAAGGCCGATCGCTCGGCGACGTCAAGGCTGAACCCGGCCGACGGCGTGTCGGCCGCACTTGCCGCTCCGACGGGCCCGCCGACCGCCAGCAGGGGCACGAGAACGGCCGCGGCGAGGAGGAGGCGCACGAAGGGGCTCGGATGGCGGCGCATCGTCGACGGATTCTAGCCGCCCTCGCCAGGGTCCCCGTCCCGGCGAATGACGAGGCGCCGAACCTCATTGCAGGCGTCGGCCGGTGACGCGACGCGCGGGCCGGAATCTACACTCTCGGCGTGCCCGACATGACGTCGCCTCCGATCGCGCCCTACGAGCGCCGCCACGCGGCCGTCCGGCCGTGGGATCCGCGGGTCGTCGAGGTCGCGGCGCGGGTGATCGCCCTCATCGAAGCGCGCCGGCCGGACCTCCACGTCGAGCACATCGGAAGCACGTCGGTTCCGGGCCTGCCCGGCAAAGGGATCATCGACCTCGGCACCGAGGCCGACCCGGCCGAGATCCCCGCGATCACCGCCGCGATGTACGAGCTCGGGTTCGGGCCGCAGCCGGGGCCGGATCCATGGCCGGCCACCCGACCGATGCACGTCGGTGCCTATCACCTCGATGGAGTGGAGTTCCGGATCCACTTCCACGTTCATCCGCGCGGCGGCGACCTCGCCAAGGACCTCCGCTTCCGCGATGCCCTGCGCGCGGATCCCGACCTCGCCGCGGGCTACGCGACCGTCAAGCAGGAGATCGTCGATTCGGGCGGCGGGACCCTCGACGGGGTCGTCTATCAGGACGCCAAGGGCGGCTGGATCCTCGACGTCTACGATCGGCTCGGCATCGAGCGGCCGGCGAACGTCGGGGGCGGGCCGCGCGGCGAGGCCGAGCCGGGATCGGGCCAGGAGGCGAACCCTTGACGGAGGCAACGGGTGGCGACCGCGTCACGGAACGGCGAGTCGGGATCGTCGTCGGGAGTCGATCGGACATCGCGGCTGCAGAGAAGGCCGCCGCCGTCCTCGACGAGCTCGGCGTCGCTTCGGAGATCCGGGTGATTTCCGCCCATCGGGCCCCCGAGCTGCTCGCGCGCTTCGTCTCAACCGCCGAGGACCGCGGGATCCGCGTCGTCATCGCGATCGCCGGCCTGGCCGCGCACCTGCCCGGCGTCGTCGCGTCCCAAACCACTCTGCCGGTCATCGGGGTGCCGATGGCGGGCGGCGTGTCGGACGGCCTCGACGCGCTGCTCGCGATCGTCCAGATGCCGAAGGGCGTGCCGGTGGCGACGGTCGGTGTCGGCAACGGCGAGAACGCCGGCCTGCTTGCGGCGGCAATCCTTGCGGTCTCCGATCCCGCCCTTCGCGAGCGGCTCGTCGCCCGCCGGGTCACCCAGGCCGAGGCGATCGCGGCCGACGAGGCGAACGAGGGCCTCTGACCGATCGCCGCGGAAGCGGGGCCTTCGGGCGGCGGACGTACACTCCCGGAACCATGGACGACGAACGCTGGGAACGGGGCATGCCGGTTCTCGAGCGCCAGCCCGTGCGCGTCCCGATCCTGCCGCCGAGCCTCCAGGGCCTGCCGCCGCGATCGGTCCCCGAGATCGCTCCGACGCCGCTCCAGAAGCACTACGTGCTCCTGTCGGTCCCGGTCCTGATCCTCGGGACGATCGCGATCACTGCGCTGGAGCTCGGGACGCCGCTGGGGAGTCCGCTGATCAAGCTGTGCGCCCTCGTCGCCGCGCCGCTCCTCGTCCTCACCACGGCTGACGCCATCGTCCGGATCTGGCGGTCGGCGTGGGCCTGGATGCCGGTCGACCGGACGAAGGGCCTGTTCCGGCTGGCCTGGGTGGCCACCAGCCTCGTCGGCCTCGTCGCCCTTGTCGCGGCGGCCGCAGTCGTGATCGTCGCCTGATGGAGGGCGAGCGGATTCCCGGCAGCGAGCCCTTCCTGGATTCCTTCGGCCGGGGGCCCGATGCCCGCTCGACGAACATCCCGTCGGGCGGCGGCGTCCCCACCTGGCTGGCCGCGACCCTGAACTACTGCTCGCGCTGCGGAACGGAGCTGACCTTCGGCGAGATCGAGGGCGAGGACCGCCAGCGGCTCGGGTGTCCGTCGTGCGGTCACATCGCGTACGTCAACCCGCGGCTCGTCGTGACCACGATCCCCGTCACCGACGACGGCCGGATCATCCTGCTGCGCCGTGGGATCGAGCCGGGCCGCGGCTGGTGGGCCCAGCCGGGCGGCTTCCTCGAGGTCGACGAAACGGTCACCGAGGCCGCCGTCCGGGAGACGCTCGAGGAGACCGGGCTGATCGTCCAGCCGGGCGAGATCGTCGGGCTGTACTCGCGGCTCGAGGCCGCGGTCGTCGTCCTGGCGTTCGAAGCCCGGGTCGTCGGCGGCGACTACCGGCTGAACCCCGAGGCGCTCGAGATCGAGGCGTTCCAGCCCGAGGCGATCCCGTGGAAGGGCATCGCCTTCAAGACGACCTACTGGGCGCTCCACGACTGGCTGAACCGCCGCCGGCCCGACATCCACCCGGCCGACCGCCACTGGGACGAATAGGCGCCGCCTCCCGCGCCGACCTTGTAGCGGTCACAACCACAAGCGGCGCCCGGTCGGCTGCGGCGCCACGAAATCCGGCCGTTCAGTCGATGTCTGTTGAGCCTGCAGCAACAACTATCCACGGAGCCGTGATCGAGCGGCCTTCCTTCGTCGTTTGTGGTTGTGGGGACGACAGGACCGGCCGAGGGCGTGCCCTGCCTACGAGATGTCGATGAAGATGTTCTTCGTCTCGGTGTACAGGTCGAGCGCGGCCATGCCGAGCTCCCGCCCGATGCCGGACATCTTGTAGCCGCCGAACGGCGCCTCGGTGTGGACCGAGCTGTTCGTGTTGATCGAGATCACGCCCGACTGGAGCGCCTTCGCCGCGCGCAGCGCCTTGCCGAGGTCGCGGCTCCAGATCGAGCCCGACAGGCCGTACGGCGTCGCGTTGGCGAGCCGGAGCGCCTCCTCCTCGGTGTCGAACGGGATCACCGAGACGACCGGCCCGAAGATCTCCTCGGCCGCGATCCGCATGTCGTTCGAGACGTTGTCGAAGACCGTCGGCATCAGGTAGGCGCCGCCGGCGAGGGCCGGATCATCCGGCGCCGCGCCGCCGACGACGATCGTGGCGCCCTCCGCCTGGCCGATCTCGATGTAGTCCTTGACCCGGTCGCGCTGCTTGAAGCTGACGAGCGAGCCGACCTCGGTCGCCTCGTCCGCCGGGTCACCGACCTTCACCTTGCGGGTCGCGTCCGCGAACAGCTCCACGACCTTCTCGTGGACGGACCGCTCGACGAGGATCCGGCTGCGGGCGCAGCAGTCCTGGCCCGCGTTGTCGAAGACCGAGTAGGGCGACTCCCGGGCGAACTTCTCGAGGTCGGCGTCGGCGAAGACGATGTTCGGGCTCTTGCCGCCGAGCTCGAGACTGATCTTCTTCACGTTGCCTGACGCGAGCCGCATGATCTCCTGGCCCGTCGTCGTCTCGCCGGTGAAGGCGATCTTGCCGATGCCCGGGTGCGCGGCAATGGACGCGCCGGCAGCTCCGCCGGGTCCCGTGACGATGTTCAATACGCCGGCCGGGATGCCGGCCTCGAGGGCAAGCTCGCCCAGCCGGATCGCGGTCAAGGGCGTGTACGAAGCGGGCTTCAGGATCGCCGTGTTGCCGGCGGCCAGCGCGGGCGCGACCTTCCATGAGGCCATCAGGAGCGGGAAGTTCCAGGGCACGATCAGCCCTACGACGCCGATCGGCTCGCGAAGGGTGAGATCCAGGCCCGGCTTCGAAACCGGGATCGTCTGGCCGTAGACCTTGTTGGCGGCGCCGGCGTAGTAGTCGAAGACGAGGCTCGCGCCGATGACCTCGCCGCGGGCGCCGCCGATCGGCTTGCCGACGTTTCGGCTCTCGAGCTGGGCCAGCTCCTCGGAGTTCTTCTTGATCAGGTCGGCGAGCTTGGCGAGCGATCGACCGCGCTTGCCCGCGGCCCAATTCGCCCATCCCTTGCGGTCGTCGAACGCCGCTCGCGCCGCTGCGACCGCGCGATCCACGTCGGCGCGGCCGCCGAGCGGGGCGGTCGCCATCACCTGGCCGTTGGCCGGGTTCACGACGTCGAAGGTCTTGCCCTCGGCGGCGTCGACGGCCTCGCCGCCGATCATCATGCGAGCGGTCATGGGGGCATCTGAGGCGGACGTGTCAGATGTTCGTTGCTCGGTGGTCATCGGAGGGACCTCGTCGTTCTCGGATGGCGGCGATGGCGCCGCAGGGATCGTCGCCTGATGGTACGCCCGTATCCCGCGATCGCGGTCCTCGGCACGTCCGGCCGTCAGCTGTCAGGCGTACCGCAAATCCACGTAGCCCTATCTACGCTCAGCTCGCGTATCTGATGACGATCCCCAGCCTGAGTTGCATTCGGTACGGATCCGGTGGTTGCCGAGCGTCGTGTCGTTGATTGCGCTACCCCGAGTTGCAATCCGTCGTACCAGGGGTTTCCGGAGGAGGGCGGCGTCCTCAGCGAGTGGACTCGGCGCCCTCGACGAAGCGCTCGGCCGCGGCCATCGCCGCACCCACGATCCCCGCGTCGTTCCGGAGCGTGGCAGGCACGACACGCGGCCGGACTGTCAGCCGCGGGATGAACTTGTCGGCGTTCTTGCTCACCCCGCCGCCGAGGATGATCAGGTTCGGCCAGAACAGCCTGTCGATCGCGTGGAGATGCTCGTCCAGGTCGGACGCCCACGCCTTCCACGAGAGGCCGCGGCGCGTTCGCGCGACGGCCGCCGAGCGTCGCTCCGCATCGCGGCCACGGATCTCCATGTGGCCGAGCTCGGTGTTCGGCACGAGCACCCCGTCGTTGAACATCCCGGACCCGAGGCCCGTGCCGAGGGTGAGCACGAAGACGACTCCGCGCTCGCCGCTCCCCGCCCCGAACCGCATCTCGGCGAGACCCGCGGCGTCGGCGTCGTTGAGGACTTCGACCCGTGCCTTGAGCGCCTGGCGCAGATGGGAGCCGAGGTCGTAGTCGATCCAGGCGGCATCGATGTTCGCCGCCGTCTTCGTCACCCCGTCGATCACGACGGACGGCATCCCGACACCGATCGGGATCTGGCCCGCCGTCACGTCGACCGGCGACTCCTTGAGTGCCCGCCGAACCGTCCGCACGATCGTCGGAAGGACCTGGTCCGGGGTCGACGGCTGAGGCGTCGCGACCCGGAGACGCGGACCGGCGAGCGTGCCCGCCGCCACGTCCACGACCGCGACCTTGATCCCGCTTCCGCCGACGTCGACGCCGACCGCGAACGGCGACGCTGGCTCTGCCGTCACCGAGCCCTCTCGCTCAGAAGTAGTTGACGGTGATGCCACCGTCGATGACGAGGTTCGCCCCGTTCGTCCAGCGGCTCTCATCGGACGCGAGATAGACCGCGACGTGGACGATCTCCTCCGGCTTCCCGAACCGGCCCGTCGGGTTGCGGGCCAGACGGATCCGTTTCGCCTCCTCGTCCTTCACGAGCCAGTCCATGAGCAGCGGCGTCTCGATGGGGCCGGGGCTGATCGCGTTCGTCCGGACGCCTTTGGGCGCGAACTGCACGGCGAGGCTGCGGGTCAGTGACAGCACAGCTCCCTTCGACGCGGTGTAGGCATCCTGGGGGACGGAGCAGCCGAGGATCGCGACGAACGAAGCGATGTTGATGATGGAGCCCGAACCCTGGTCGACCATCTTCGGGATCGCGTACTTGCAGCCGAGGTAGACGCCGCGGACGTTGACCGCCATGACCTTGTCCCAGGTCTCCACGTCGGTGTCGACCACCGAATGGTCGGCCGCGGGCATGATCCCGGCGTTGTTGTATAGCGCATCCACCCGACCATAGGTCGCGACCGCATGGTCGACCATCCGCCGGGCGTCGTCGTCCTTCGAGACGTCAGCCGCGATCGCGGTGGCCTCGCCGCCCGCTGTCCGGACCTCGGCTGCGGCCGACTCGGACATCTCCTCGGTGACGTCGACGCAGACGACCCGCGCGCCCTCGGCGGCAAACATCCGGGCGGCCGTTCGACCCATCCCGCCGCCGGCGCCGGTGATGATCGTGACCTTGTCCTGCAGACGCACGCTGCCTCCCGCTGATTCCCTGCTCGATCGGGGGAATGGTACGCGCGTGACGGGGGCCGGATGCCCCCCGCTTGACCGGCCGCGGTCGTGTCTGCAACCTGATGACGAATCCCTCAACCCCCGCGAGGAGCTCGACGAATGCCCACCGCCAGCGACCTCTTCGCTGCGATCGACGGCGACCACGCCGACGACCTCGAGACGTTCCTGGCCGAGTCGCCGGCGCTCGCTTTGGCGCGCGATGACGACGGGGTGAGCACGGTCCTCCACGCGCTTTATCGCGGCCGGCGCGCCCTTGCCGAGCGGCTGGCCGCCGCCCTGCCGGAGCTCGACATCTTCGACGCGGCGGCGCTCGGACGCGCCGGCCGCGTTCAGGAGCTGCTCGAGGCCGACCCGGGCCTGGCCGTGTCACGCAGCCACGACGGCTTCACGGCGCTCCACTATCCGGCGTTCTTCGGAAGTGCCGGGTCCGTGGACGCGGCGCGCGCCCTGATCGACGCGGGCGCGGACGTCGACGCCCGATCGGACAACGAGTTCTGGGTGCTCCCGCTGCATTCCGCTGCGGCCGGAGCCCACGGCGAGATCGTCGAGGTCCTCCTCCAGGCCGGAGCAACCCCCGATCCGCGCCAGCGTCACGGCTGGACACCGCTCCAGGCCGCCGCGCAGAACGGCGACGTGCGATCGCTCGACGCGCTTCTGGCGGCCGGCGCGGAGCCGTCCCTGCGGAACGATGACGGCCATTCCGCCGCGGACCTCGCTCACGAGGCCGGCCACGAGGACCTCGCCGCCCGCCTTCGCTGAGATTGCGTCCGCGATCCGGTAGCTCGCGCCCTGACGTCAGGCCGGGGTTCGGCGCCGACGTTCCTCGACGAGCGCCTGCCGGACCTCGGCGAACCCCGCGGCGATCGCGTCCACGCGTGCTGCGGCGGCGGGCACGGCGCCGGTCCGGGCGATCTCTTCGAGCTCCCGGCACAGCCCGCCCAGCGTCATGGCACCGATGTTGAGGCTGTTCGACTTCAGCGAGTGCGCGGGCCGGACCAGCTCCTCCCCGCCTCCCGCCGCGAGCGCCGTCTGAAGAGCGGCGACCTGCTGGGCTCCGTCGTCGAGGTAGGTGTCGACCAGCTCATCGACGAACTCCATCTCGCCCCCGGTCATCTCGACGAGCGAGTCGAAGACGTCCGGATCGATCGAGCCACCGATCTCGAACCGCCCGTCGCCGCTCACGAGCCGGCCTCAACGGCGCCCGCCTTCGCGCCGTTCGGCGAGCCGTCGGTGACCACCGGCCCCGATCCCGCGGCGGAGGCGACGGCATAGGCGGCCATCGGCCGGCTGAAGCCCTTGAGCTGCCGCTCCCCGGCATGCTCCGCCTCGATTTCGCCATCGATCGCCGCGAACGTCCGCTGCGAGATGAGGACCTGCCCGGGCGCCGCCTCCCCGCTCAGGCGCGACGCCAGGATGATCGCGTTGCCCACGCCGCCGTAGTCGTACCGTCCCTCGAACCCGATCCGGCCCATCGTCGCGTAGCCCGTGGCGATCCCGACCCCGACCTCCAGGACGTGGCCCCGCCGCCGCCAGTCGGCGGCAACGTCCTTGAACCGTTCGCGGATGTCGAGCGCGAGACGGACCGCCCGTGCCGCGTGATCGGCTTGGAGCTCCGGGTCGTTGAAGAACACCATCAGGCCGTCCCCGGCGAAGTGCTCCAGCGTCCCGCCGTGGGCGACGACGAGCTCGCCGATCGTCGCGTGATAGAGGCGCAGGAACCCGAGGACCTCTTCCGGTTCCGCCGATTCGGAGAACGTCGTGAAGTTCCGCAGGTCACAGAACATCGCGGTGATCTCGCGCCGATGGCCGGCGAGCATCCCCTCGCCGTCGGGGCTCGAGACGAGCGCGGCGACCTGCGGCGAGAGGAAGCGGGCGAGCTGCGCCCGCTGGCGGTCGATCGTCTCGAGGAGACGGGCATTGCCCAACCCGATGGCCGCCTGCTCGGCGAACCCGGTGGCGAGCGCGGTGTCCGCGTTGTCGAACGGCCGGACGGCGTTGCGGGCCAGGGCGAGGACGCCGGCGACGGCACCATCCCGCACGATCGGGACCCCGACCAGGCTTCGATAGCCACCGATCTGGCGACCCGCCGAGGGCGCGTACTCCGGGTCGGCCAATACGTCGTCGAGGCGGATCGTGTCGCCCATCAGGGCGATCCGGCCGACCAGGGTGTCGCGGGCCGGCGGGATCGGATGGGCCCGCTCCCACGCCTCGAGCTCGGGCGAGCCGCCGGCGATGGCCGCGACGCGGAAGCCGTCCTCGGCTGCGAGGTAGATCACCCCGAAGTCGGCAGCGGTGAGGCGGGTCGCCGCGCCGACGACGGCGTCCACGACGACCTGCAGATCGAACGCGGCCCGGCTCATGATCGCGAGGACGTCGTTCGTCGCCGATTGCCGGTCGGCCGCCTCGCGCTCGAGGTCGCGCAATCGCTTCTGGCCGAGCGACGCCGCGATCCGCGCCCGCAGGATCGCCGGGTCGACGGTCTTCGGGAGGTAGTCGGCCGCGCCCATCTCGATGCAACGGACGACGCTGTCGAGCTCGTCGACGCCGGAGATCACGATCACCGGCAGGTGTCGCAACGCCGGATCCGATTTCAGGACGGCAAGCATCTCGTAGCCGTCCATCTCGGGCATGACGATGTCGAGCAGGATCACGTCGACCGGCGGCACGTCGGGATCGCGGAGCAGCGCGAGGGCCGCCCGGCCGTCGGCGGCTTCGAGCGATTCGTGGCCGATCTTCTTCAGGAGCCGCGTCAGCAGCTGGCGGTTGAACGACGTGTCGTCGACGACGAGGATCCGGCCGCTGGCTGGGCGATCGTCTCGCGCGTCACGCGCCGGGCGCATGGCCCGAGCCGATCGGTCGCTCATGGCGCCGATCCCGCGGCCGGCACGGCCTTGTCCGCCGGCGTGGCGGCAGCGACCGCACGGGCCAGCTCGTCGGGCCGGATCGGCTTGCTCACGTAGTCGTCCATGCCGGCCGCGAGGCACGCCTCTCGATCGCCGGCCATCGCGTTCGCCGTCAGGCCGACGATCCGGAGCGGCCGGCCGGGCCAGCGCTCGCGCAGCCGGCGGGTGGCCCCGAGGCCATCGAGTCGCGGCATCTGGACGTCCATCAGGATCAGGTCGTAGTCGCGCGTTTCGAGGGCGTCCACCGCGGCCTGGCCGTCGGCGACCACGTCGGCGCGGTGACCCATCCGCTCGAGCAGGCGCAGGGCCAGCTTCTGGTTCACGGCGTTGTCCTCGGCGAGGAGGATCCGCAGGTCGCCCGCCACCGCCGGAGCCGGTGTCGGTGCCGTAGATGCCGGTGCAGTCGATGCCGGTGCAGTCGATGCCCGCTCCGGACCGCGCGTCGCGACCTCTTCGCCGCCCAGCGCCGTCGCCATGGCATCGTGGAGGGCCGATGGCTTCACGGGCTTGACGAGCATCGCCTTCACGTTCGGAGCGGTTCGGCTATGGAGGCCGACCGACGAGAGGATGACCACCGGGATCGGATCCTTCGGTCTGAGGTCATTGAGGTCGCCTGCCAGCTCGATGCCGTCGCGATCGGGCATCAGCAGGTCGAGGATGGCGATGTCGAATTCCTGGCCCGCTCGGGCCCAGGCGAGGGCCTCGAGCGGCGAGGCCGTCGCGGAAGCCTCGACGCCCCAGCGTTCCAGGAAGGTCGTCAGGATCCGCCGATTCGTTGCGTTGTCGTCGACGACGAGGGCTCGGCAGCCACGGATGCTCCGCTCGGGTGCGGGCGGCGCCGGGTTCGGCAGGGTCGTCGCGTGCACCGGCAGGACGAGCCGGAAGACGCTGCCCTCGCCGGCGATGCCGCTGCTCGTCGCGGTCAGCGTCCCGCCCATCGACTCGGCGAGCCGTCGGCTGATCGCGAGGCCCAGCCCCGTCCCGCCGTACCGTCGCGAGATGGACGCGTCGACCTGGCTGAACGACTGGAAGAGGAGGTCCATCCGATCGGGCGGGATGCCGATGCCGGTGTCCCGGACCTCGATCGCGATCGTCCACAGGTCGCCTCCCCCCCCCGGTGGGGAGGCATCGAGCGACAGGACCACCTCGCCGCGGTCAGTGAACTTCACGGCGTTCGACAACAGGTTGAGTACGATCTGGCGAAGGCGGCCGGCGTCGCCGACGATCGCCTCGGGCAGGCCCTCGCCCATCGCGTACACGAGCTCGACGCCCTTGTTCGATGCCGTCGGCGCGATCACGTCGAGGGCGCTCTCGACCGAGATGCGAAGCGAGAAGGGCTCCGCGGCCAGGTCGACCCGGCCGGCCTCGATCTTCGAGAAGTCGAGGATGTCATTGATGATCGTCAGGAGCGCATCACCCGATGTCCGGATCGTCTCGGCGAAGTCGCGCTGCTCGGCATCGAGCTCGGTCTCGAGGAGCAGCCCGCTCATCCCGATGACCGCGTTCATCGGGGTCCGGATCTCATGGCTCATCGCGGCGAGGAACGCGCTCTTCGCCTGGTTGGCGCCCTCGGCCGACGCCCGAGCGTCCTGGGCCTCGGTGAAGAGGCGAGCATTTTCGATCGCGATCGAGGCCTGGCGGGCCAGCCCCACCAGGAAGTCGAGGTCCGCCGCGGCGAAGGGATCGCCGCCGTTGCGCCAGACCGCCATGACCCCGGTCACCCGGTCGCGGGCGATCAACGGGGCGACCATCAGGCGCTCGTCCGCCGCGGTCTCCGTCCCGGGGATATCGACGGTCCGCGGATCGGACGGCACGTTGTTGACGTACTCCGGCGTGCGCCGTCGGATCACGTCGCCGATGATCCCCTCGCCCTCCTGGATCGTATCAGCAAGGATCGCCTCAGCGATGTCGCCGAGGGCAAGCGTCGCGCGGAACGTCCCCGGCTCGGTGCCGGTCAGGTAGAGTGCCACCGAATCCGCCTCGAGGAGCTCCTGGACCCGTTCGCCGATCTGGGTCAGGACGGCCCGCGCGTCGAGCGTCGCGGAGATCTCCTGGCCGACGTCCGCGAGGGCGGCCATCTCGTCGCCGCGCCGATGGGCCTCGCGATAGAGCCGGGCGTTCTGGATCGCGACCCCCACGTTCGCCGCGATC
>Ga0307277_10000914_pt1 | contig 11411 bp, 7 predicted proteins | sample ER_DNA_116_FD_194473 | JGI IMG/M metagenome (GOLD analysis project Ga0307277, IMG submission 194473) | Bulk soil microbial communities from the East River watershed near Crested Butte, Colorado, United States - ER_DNA_116 | ecosystem: Environmental > Terrestrial > Soil > Floodplain | place: USA...
CTTTGAATCGGGCTCTTGCTGACCAGCGGAGCGTCCGGCTCCAGCCCACATGAAACTGAGAACAACGCACCAACGGCCAACGCGAGGAGTCGGGCTTGCGGGACGGTCATAACGCCTCCAGAGTCTGAGACTACGCCGTGTTGTTGGGAAATCCCTTTGCGGTCTCGGGATCGCGCTAGCGTCCTTAGGAGGCGCCGTGTGAAGGCGAGAGGAATCCTAAGGTAATCGCCCCCTTTCACGCCGCCAGAGGAAGAGCCAGCCATCGAAATTGCCCACTGCTCAGCCGTCAGGCGTTTTTCTGGCACGAAATTCCCTCCTTACGGGACGTCTTTCTTTGCCTCGGGCTTAAAGTTCATCCGTGGCGCGCGTGGCCCCAGGGCTGAGCGGGAACGAGGCGAACATCTCACTATCGAGGTTACCATGCACAACGCACGCTTTAGGGTGATGGCAAGTCTGGCGGGGGCGACATTGTGCCTCTTCGCCGTGACCGCCTACGCTCAAAACCCGCCCACGACGACGGCTGACCCGAACGCGCAGGCGGGAGGCGCGGTAACGACGCAGCCTACCACCACGCCGACGGACCAGGCCGCCCCACCGACCACGACAACCGATCAATCGGCAGTTAGCCAGACCACGACTACCGAGGGGACGACGACGACCACGACGCGCAGCTTCCCAGGTGGGACGCTCGGCATTCTCGCCGTCGCCGTAGTAGTGCTGCTACTGTTGTTCGGCCTGTTTCGCGGCCGGGATAAGACGATCGTCAAGGATACTTATGTGGCCAACCCGCCAGTCACAGGCTCTCGCACGGTGACTACCAGCACGACCACGGACGATCGGATGAACCTGAATTCCCGTGCGGCATCGGGTCCCGGATCAAACCCCGGGGGAATGAACGATCCAAACGCGCGGCGTTGAGCGCGCTTAACCCAGAAATGAGAAAGGCGCGGAGAGATCCGCGCCTTTCTTTTTGTACTGACTCTTCTTCCTGTCCTACGGCTCGGTTGGCGCGAGCGTCGCACGGCGCCGCCCGCGAATTCGTGCGACCGTCCTCTTCGTCAGCTCGCGAACCCGATCCGGCATCTCGTCGAAGTACGTGTAGAACACGGGCGTCACGAAGAGGGTCACCAACTGCGAGAACGCCAGCCCTCCAACGACTGCGACTCCTAGCGGCCGGCGGGATTCCGCACCCGCTCCCTGTCCGAGCGCGATTGGCAGCGTCGCCATCAGCGCGGCCATCGTAGTCATCATGATTGGCCGGAAACGCACCGAGGCCGCCTGAACGATCGCCTTTGCCGGCGTAATGTGCTGTGTTCGCTCGGCCTCGAGAGCGAAGTCGATCATCATGATGGCGTTTTTCTTCACAATACCGACGAGCAGAATCAGGCCGACGAACCCGTACACGTCGAGAGGCATCCGGAAAACCAGCAGGGCGAGGAGCGCGCCGAAGGCCGCGAAAGGCAGTCCCGTCAGAATCGTTGCGGGGTGAATGAAGCTCTCGTAAAGGATTCCGAGCACCATGTAGATGACGAAGATCGCGAGGATGAGGAGCGCGAGCAGTCCTTGCTGGCTGTCCTGGAAAGCTTGCGCGGTTCCGGAAAAATTCGTCGTGACCGATGACGGCACAGTGAGCGCCGCAGCAGCTTCAACCGCGGCAGTCGCGGTTCCGAGCGCCACACCGGGTCGCGTGTTGAACGAGATCGTCACGGATGGCAGCTGGCCCTGGTGAGTCACAGAGAGTGGTCCCACATCCTGCGTCAAGTTCGCGACGGCGCTGAGGGGGATCAGATCTCCCTTCTGCGATCGCACGTACAACATTCTAAGCGCGTTGACGTCCCGCTGGAATTCCGGTCGGAGCTCCATCACGACCATGTACTGGTTATTCGGAGTGTAAATAGTCGAGACCTGCCGTGACCCGTAGGCATCGTAGAGCGCGCTCTCGATCTGCTGCGCGGTAACGCCGAGCGATGCGGCGCGATCGCGGTCGATCTGCACGTTCACCTGAGGGTTCGCGATCTGGAGATCGCTGGTGACGTCCTGGATCTCCTGAATGCTCCGCATCCGCGCTTCCATTCTCTTTGCCGACGAATCGAGCGTCGCGATGTCAGGACTCTGCAGAGTGAATTGGTACTGGCTCTTGGAATTCCGAGCGCCGATCTGAATCGCGGCGGGAACCTGCATGAACACGTTCATACCCGGTATTCCCGTTAGCTTTGGCCGCAGCTCGTTGACGATCTCGTCCGCGCTCAGCCGCTGACCGTGTGGCTTGAGTCCGAGAATGAGCCGTCCCTGATTGCCACTCCCGCCTCCCGATCCGACGGAAGACATGAAGCCGGCGATGTTCGTGTCCCTTGCCACGATCGCCGCGACCTGTTGCTGGTGCCGGACCATCTCCGGGAACGATGTTCCCTGCGCAGCCTCGGTGGTGGCGACGATTTGTCCGGTATCCTGAGTCGGGATGAAGCCTGTCGGGACCAGCTTGAACAGGACGACGGTACCAACAAGTACAGCGAGCGAGAACATGAGCGCCGCGAAGCGATGCACCATCACCCACCCCAGGCTGGACTCGTAGCGGCCGAGGATTCGTTCATAGATTCGCTCGGACGTGTTGAAGAGCTTCCCGTGCTTCTCTTGGGACGGTGGCTTCAGGTACCTGCTCGCGAGCATCGGCGTGAGCGTCAAGGATACGAACCCGGACACGAGAATCGCCGTGCCGATCGTGACGGCAAACTCGTGAAAGAGCCGGCCAAGGATGCCGCCCATGAACAGCAGCGGAATGAACACGGCCGTCAGCGACACGGTCATCGCGAGAATCGTGAACGCGACCTCGGCCGAGCCGTCGAAGGCAGCCTGCAGCGGTTTCTTTCCCATCTCCATGTGCCGCACAATGTTCTCGAGCATCACGATCGCATCGTCGACCACGAACCCGACCGCGAGCGTGAGAGCCATCAGCGACAGGTTGTCGAGCGAGAAGCCCAGCAGGTACATCACCGCGAAGGTTCCGATGAGCGACATCGGCAACGCCAGGCTGGGGATGATCGTCGCCGAGACATTGCGCAGGAAAATGAAGATCACCATCACGACGAGGAAGAGCGTGAGCGTGAGCGTGAACTTCACATCGCGCACTGACTCCTGAATTGGAACGGAGCGGTCGTAGAGCGTGTGAATCTCCACGCTGGGCGGGATCTGCTCACGCATGGAGGCCAACAGGGTCTTCACCCCGTCGGCGACAGCCACCGTGTTGGTGCCAGGTTGTCTCTGGATGGCCAACACGACGGCGCGGTCGCCGTTGTACCAGCTCGCGACTCTGTTGTTCTCGACATCGTCCATCACGTTGCCCAGCTCGTCGAGGCGAACCGGCGCTCCGTTTCGGTACGCGACCACCATTTGACGGAACTGCTCCGCGTTCTGTAGCTGGCCATTTGCCTTGATCGTCGACGCCCGGTTCGTTCCCCAGAGCGTCCCCGTAGGCATGCTCACGTTCTGGTCGTCGATCGAAGACGCCACTTCATCGATGCCGATCCCGCGATTGGCGAGCGAGGTCGGATCGAGCTGGACCCTCACCGCGTACTTCTGGCCGCCGAAGACCTGGACCTGCGCAATCCCCGGTACCATCGAGATCCGCTGCGCCATGAACGACGTGCCGTACTCGTCGAGCCGTGAGAGCGGCATCGTCTTCGAAGTGAGCGCGAAGTAAAGAATCGGCTGGTCGGCGGGATTAACCTTGCGATACGATGGCGGCAGAATTCCCTGTGGAAGGCTGCGCAGCGTCTGGGAGATCGCGGCTTGAACGTCCGCCGCAGCCGCATCGATGTTCCGGTCGAGCGAGAACTGGATCGTGATCGAGGTCGATCCCAATTGGCTCGACGATGTCATGTTGTCGATGCCGGCGATGGTCGTGAACTGTTTCTCGAGCGGGGTTGCTACCGATGACGCCATCGTCTCCGGGCTCGCGCCTGGCAGATTGGCGTTGACCTGGACCGTCGGAAAATCGACCGACGGGAGATCACTGACCGGAAGCCTGCTGTAGGCGACCGCACCGAAGAACAGGATTCCGATCATCACCAGCGCCGTCATAACCGGCCGCCGAATGAAAAGCGCTGTCATCGCGGTACCCCCTTGATCGACACCTTCGATCCTGCAACCAATCGCGACTGGCCGTCAACAATGACACGTTCGCCTTCCCTCAATCCACTCGCGATGACAGCCACCGAGTCCACGGTGCGCGATACCTGAACGGGACGTTGCCTGGCCGTGACCGCACTGTCGATGACGAACACGTACGTACCCTGCTGTCCCGTCATGACCGCTGGCGCGGGCAACGTGAGCGCATTGGGATCAACGTACAGCTGGAGTGCGACATTCACGTACTGGCCCGGCCAGAGGGTTCCCTCCGGATTGGAGAATCTGGCCTTGAGAAGAACCGTTCCTGTCGTCGAGTCGACGTTGTTATCTACGAATGCGAGCGTTCCGTCGAGTGGGACTCCGGATCCTTCCGATGCGGACGCGCGCACCTGCAGCGCGTTGCCGCCGCGATAGTATCTCTGGATATCCGGTAGCTGACTCTGCGGCACTGCAAAACGCACCAGAATTGGCTGGATCTGGTTGATGACCACGAGCGGTGGCTGGCTGGTGCTTCTGACGAGATTTCCCTGTCGAACCAGCAGGCTTCCCGTTTTTCCCGAAATCGGCGCGCGAATCGTCGTGTTGGCGACGTCAATTGCCGCGCGTGAGACTGCAGCGCGATCGGCGGCCACCGTCGCCGCCGCAGACGCGGCAGTCGCCTCGGCCTGATCCGCCTGGGAGCTGGTTACGTAGCCTTCCTTCACCAGCGCCGCGTAGCGGGCCGCATCGCGGCGAGCGTTGGACGCTATCGCTTCGTCCCGTGCGAGCTGAGCCCGCGCCTGGTCGAGGGCCGCGACATATTGGCGCGGATCGATCTGAAAGAGGACCTGACCCGCCTGTACGTTCGCGCCTTCGGAAAACGTGACCTGGTTGAGGATCCCGTTCACTTGCGCTTCGACCGCGACCGTTTGCATCGGCTCGGCCACACCGTTGGCCGCAACGACGTACGGGATCGTCGCACGCTTCACGGTGGTAACGCTGACCGGCACCGTTGGCTGGCGGGGCGGATCTTTTTTCGAGCAGGCAGCAATCGCGAGCAGCGCAACGGTGACCGCGGAAGCCGACAGATTGCGCATGCTCATGGGCGAATAGTATCCGGAACGGGACGTGTCAGCACTGAATCTGCGGAAATGGAGAACGGGGTGTCACCGCGAACGCCGAGTACGCCGGCGTCGCGCGCCAGCTGCGCGAGTGACGTATACCACTGCCACCGCGATTGTACCTGCTGCGCCCGCGCATTTGCCAGCGCCGTCTGCGCCGTCAGAAGGTCGATGATGCTGCCTACACCTTCACGATAGCGTCCGGCCGCAACCTCGACAGATTGCCGGGCACTGGCAAGGAGATCGTCAGCGGTCGCGACACGTGCCTCCGCCGTCTGCAACGCGTAGTACGACACAAAGACCTGGGTGATCACCTGCTGCCGGGTCTGATCGGCCAATGCAGTCGCCGCGTCCGCTTGCGCCCGTGCCGCCGCGACGTCGTACTGGCGCGAGAATCCATTGAAAATCGGGATCGCAAGTCCGAGCGAGACACTGTATGAGGGTCCGGCAAATTGCTGCGGACTCGAATAAGTACGCGCTGCGTTGCTGCCGAGTGTCAGCGCCGGAAGCTCCGCGGAGCGCGCGACGCGCACTTGCGCGGCCGCCGAAGCAGCTTGCGCTCGTGCAGCAGCGAGGTCGGGGCGGTTTCGAAGCGCTTCGTTGATGACGCTATCAACGCTCTGGGTAATCATCCCCACGGGAATTGCCGTGGGGAGCGGCTCCAGCTCGAACGGAAGATTTGCAGGCAAGCCGAGAGCTGATGCGAGGGATCCTCGGGCCGCCTGAAGGTTTCCCTGAATGGTCTCGAGATTGAGCTGCTCCTGTGAGAGCGCAGTGCGAGCTTGCAGGACATCGGCGATCGTTGCCAGCCCCACGGTGTTCCGTCGCTGCGCCGCGGTGAGATTCGCCTGCGCCTCGGCGACCGCCGAGCGCTCCGCGCTTAGCAATGCAGATGTCGCCATGTAGGTGAAGTAGGCGACCTGCGCCTGCAAAACCGTGTTCTGCAGCGTGGCGTTGTGCTCGAGGTTTGCAGCGAAGAGACTCTGTCGCGCTCGCTCGACGGATCCGGATCTTCCACCAAAGTCGAGCACGAGATAGTTGAGTGCGATCGAAGGTCCGTACTCCGTCCGCTTTCCGGCGGGACGCTGCAACGTGGAGGGCGACTGGATGCGGGAGAGCGTGGCATTTCCGTCGACGGTCGGGTAGTACGCTCCACGCGCGGAGCCAAAGAGACTCGCGGCGGCGCGAGCCTGGGCCCACGACGCGCGCGTTGCCGGATTGTTTCGGAGCGCGAGGTCAACGACGTCAGCAAGCGACAGTTGACGAATCCGCTCCTGCAGGTCCGGTGGAACCACCGCCGCAGCGGCCGGGACTACGACCGGCTCCGACTTGATGGCGCCCGCCGGAACCTTCCACGGAACACTCGGTGATGGCGGTGCACCCGCGACGCCGCTCACGCGAGGAGGGTTCCCGCACCCCACAATGCCAAGGAAGAGGAACAGAGAAATCGCTTGGAGAATTCCGGTTGAGTGAGACATTATTCCCAATACGCCGTCGACAGTGGTTCTGCTGGCCCGAAAAAGGTTCTGCGCGGGGCCACGTTGCACTACATTTCGCGATTCGTATCGATATCCGGGAGCCAATGACGAAGTATAAGTTCGCGAAAGTCCCGCCGCGCGGCGAAGGCATAGGCTTCAAGGACGGCGCTCTCTCCGTTCCGGACAATCCCATCGTCCCTTTCGTCGAGGGTGATGGCACCGGGCCGGACATCTGGCGCGCGTCCGTTCGCGTGTTTGATGCCGCCGTCGAGCGGGCGTATCAGGGTCAGCGGCGCGTCGCCTGGATGGAGGTGTACGCAGGGGAGAAATCCTTCAAGCAGTATCAGGACTGGCTTCCGCAGGAAACGGTCGATGCCATGCAGGAATTCCGCGTGTCGATCAAGGGGCCTCTGACGACGCCCGTTGGCGGCGGAATCCGCTCACTCAACGTGACCCTCCGCCAGGTACTCGATCTCTACTCGTGCATTCGTCCGGTTCGCTACTTCGAGGGTGTCGGCGCTCCGGTTAAAGAACCGGAGAAGGTGAATATCGTGATCTTCCGCGAGAACACCGAGGATGTGTACGCCGGCATCGAGTGGAAGGCGGGATCGCCAGAGGCAGAGAAGCTCGGCGCGTATCTACGCAAGGAGTTCAAGAGCGAGATTCGCGAGAAGTCGGCACTCGGCGTCAAGCCAATGTCGGAGTTCGGATCAAAGCGACTCGTCGAGATGGCGATCCGATACGCGATCACGAAGTGCAAGGAGTCCGTGACGCTGGTTCACAAGGGCAACATCATGAAGTTCACCGAGGGAGCTTTCCGCGACTGGGGTTACGAGGTCGCGCGCGAGAAATTCCCGGAGGACACGTGCACCGAGGCCGAGCTGGCCAAGGGCGGACCGACGGCGCGCGCCGACGCGATCGTGATCCGCGACCGCATCGCGGATTCGATGTTCCAGCAGTTGCTCCTACGGCCCTCGGAATACTCGGTGATCGCAACACCGAATCTCAACGGCGACTATCTCTCTGACGCCGCGGCTGCGCAGGTCGGCGGGCTCGGCATCGCGCCGGGCGGCAACGTTGGTGACGGAGTAGCCGTATTCGAAGCAACGCACGGCACAGCGCCCAAGTACGCGAATCTCGACAAGATCAATCCAGGCAGCGTTATTCTCTCGGGCGTGATGATGTTCGAGTACATGGGTTGGAACGAAGCGGCGTCGTTGATCATCAAGGGAGTGGAGACCGCCATCAAGTCCAAGCGCGTTACCTACGATCTCGCGCGCCAGATGCCCGGCGCGACTGAAATCTCGACATCAGCGTTTGGCGATCAGGTGATCGCCGGGATGAAGAGCTAGCTAGTGCTTTCCGTCAGCATCAACTCGGTGAATCCGGCGGAAGTCGGCACCGCGCTGCTCGTCGTCGCACTCGTCGAGAATCCGACATTGGCTGGGATAGCGGGGCTGGACGGCGCCACCGAAGGCGCGCTCTCCCGAATGATTGAGATGAAGGATTTTCGCGGAACGAGGGACGAGACGCTTCATCTGACGGGTGTCGCGAAAGGTCCTCGACGCCTGCTTTTGGTCGGCATGGGAGCGGTGACAGATCGAAAAGCCGCGTTCAGGCGCGCGGCGACGCTCGCCGGCAGGAATGCGCAGCGCCTTGGAGTCGGAGAGATGGTGTGGTACTCCGGCCAGATCTCGCCCGATGAGACTGAAGCTATCACCGCGGGCCTGATCGCTGGCTCGTGGGAGTACGCGGATCTCAAGTCCCAGCCACCCGAAGCGGAACGCAAAAAACCGCTCGAGAAGGCCGTGATTCTTACCAGCAACACCGATGACAGCCGTCGTGGTCTGGCAAATGGCCAGGCGATCGGCGCGGGCCAGAGTCTGGCGCGTCGTCTTGCGATGATGCCCGGGAATCTCTGCACGCCGGATTTTCTGGCGCAAACCGCGACTGACATGGCGAAGCAGTACGGAATGGGGATCACAGTACTCGGTCGCCGCGAGATGGAAGCCGAGAAAATGGGCTCCTTCCTCGCTGTAGCTCAGGGGACGCCGCAGGATCCAAAGTTGATCGTGCTGGAGTACAAGGGCGGCAAGCCCAACGCAAAACCGGTTGTACTCATCGGCAAGGGACTCTGCTTCGACAGCGGTGGAATTTCGATCAAGCCGGCGCAGGGGATGGAGTTCATGAAGTTCGACATGTGCGGCGCCTCCGGCGTGCTTGGCACATTCGAGGCACTCGGGCAGATGAAGCCAGAGGTGAACGTGGTCGGCATCGTAGGCGCGACCACCAACATGCCTTCCGGCACCGCGATGAACCCCGGCGACGTCGTGAAGGCGCAGAACGGAAAATCGATCGAGATCATCAACACCGACGCGGAGGGCCGGCTCGTCCTGGCCGATTGTCTCTCCTACGCCAAGCGCTTCGAGCCGGACGTCGTGATCGACGCGGCGACGCTAACCGGCGCCTGCGTGATCGCGTTGGGCCACACTGCGAGCGGCGTCTTTTCCACCGACGACGGCCTGATCGCCGAAATTCTTGCGGCGGGTAAACGCGCGGGGGAGCCGGCGTGGCCGCTTCCGCTGTGGGACGAGTACAAGGATCTCATCAAGTCAGACGTCGCGGACGTCAAGAATTCCGGTGGCAGGCCCGCGGGCGCCGTCACCGCAGCGATGTTTCTCAAGGAGTTCGCCGAGGGCTATCCGTGGGCCCACCTCGACATTGCGGGCACTGCATACTCCGAGACCGACCTCGTTACGATTCCAAAGGGACCGACCGGAGTCCCAATGGGTACTTTCATCGAGTTCATTCGCGGGAGAGTTCGCTGAGCGAGAGATCCGGGCCCTGGTGCAGCCCAGCCCGCCTCGGCCTTCTGGCCGGGGCTCTTTTTTACGCGACCGCAATTCCGGCCCGCGCGCAGGCGGTGCCGCCACCGACGAGCGCGGTTCCGATTCCGGCCAAGCCGAAAACGGATTCGATTCCGGACAGCCTGAAAGTCAAGCGCGATTCCATCAAGCCGCCGATCGGCAGGTTTGCCGACCCGGCGACTTACGAGATCGGTCCACAATACGAGTGGAATCGCGAGCAGCTCTTCGCGACCGGGGCGCTCACCGTCGTCGATCTTCTCGACCGCATCCCGGGAATCACGACCTACAGATCGGGCTGGCTTGCGACTCCCCAGACCGCCGCGTACAACGCGGATTTCCGGCGTGTCCGCATTTTTTACGACGGCGTCGAGCTGGATGCGCTCGACAATACGACCGGGGGGCTGATCGATCTCTCGACGGTGCAGCTATGGACGCTCGAGCATCTGAGCATCGAGCGGACGGCCGGCGAGCTTCGCCTCTACATGCGGACCTGGCGCGTCGAGAACACCGACCCCTATACGCGCGTCGATATCGCCACCGGAAACGAAGACACGAATCTCTATCGCGGCTTTTACGGGAAGCGGTTCGACAACGGCGGCGCGCTTCAGTTCGCCGGTCAGCAGTACGGGGTGACGAGCCCGCGGTTCGCGGGAGCAGGAGATGGACTGTCGCTCCTCAGTCGTATCGGAATCGCGCGGAAGACCTGGAGCGTCGACGGATTCGTGAACCGCACGCACGCAAACAGGGGGATTCAGCGCGCAGCCGTGGCGTCGGGAAGGCCGCCGGTCCTCGCCCTCGATGGAACGCGCACCGATGCATATCTGCGAGCAGCGGTTGGCCGAGTGGGGAGCGGACCATGGGCGCAAGCGACCGTCGCATCGCTGGGATTCAAAGGTACGACGGCCCCGGACAGAAGCGTGGGCGCAACCAGTCAGCCTGACACCCTGCCGCGAAAGAGCTCCGAGACGCAGTACAATCTGAGCGCCGGTTATACGCTCGGTCCGGCTCGCGTGGAGGTAGAGGAGCGGTTGAGAGCTTTGCGCGGTGCAAGCTACAACTCTGTCTCCGGACGCCTCGACGTCGCGACTCCCTTCGCGGTGCTCAGTGGTTTTGCCGAGCACGATGGGTTTCGTCAGGTGACCAACCTGGACGCAGGGATTCGCTTGCAGCCTCTGTCGTTCATCGCCGTGGCGGGCTCAATCGGGCGAGTGACTCCAAGCTCCCAGTCGAATCCCAACACAGGATTCGGGTCGCTAGCAAACGGAACGTCAGCGCGCGGGGAGGTCGCTCTCAGGATCTTCGGCCCCTGGGTGTCGGTGGGGGTGATCAGCGCCGAGAAGGGCGAGGGGCTCGCCCCGATTGTGTACGACACTCTTCTGCTGCCGACAGCTTCGGGTCGAACCAAGGCGAGCACAGGTTCCATTCGCGGACCAATCGGACGAGGGTTCGGCATCGATGCATGGATTACCCGCTGGGACAGTACGGGGGACTACCAGCCCCAGTACGAAAGCCGATCCGAGATCAACTTCGCCAACAACTTCAGTAAGCGCTTTCCAAGGGGGGACTTCGAGGTCCGCGTAGCGGGAGTGTACGAGTATCGAGGCCACAACATCTTCCCGTCGAGCGCTGGTGACGTCCGAGTAGGAGCGGCGAAGACGCTCTCGGCTCTGCTCGAGATCCGAATTCTTCGAGCCGTCATCAGCTACCAGCAGCGGAACATTCTGGCTTACCAGCACGAGGTGATCCCCGGATTCGAGATGCCGCGGGTGCTCGCGATCTACGGCGTGAGATGGGATTTCTGGAATTGACAAACCCATTGTCGCGTCGTAGGATAGCCCACT
>Ga0307277_10000915_pt1 | contig 11405 bp, 10 predicted proteins | sample ER_DNA_116_FD_194473 | JGI IMG/M metagenome (GOLD analysis project Ga0307277, IMG submission 194473) | Bulk soil microbial communities from the East River watershed near Crested Butte, Colorado, United States - ER_DNA_116 | ecosystem: Environmental > Terrestrial > Soil > Floodplain | place...
TCATCGGCCGTTACGAAGGAGATCGGGGACGCGAAACCTCGTCTAGCTCGCTCGCGCGAGGTCGGAGCTAGCTGGTCCTGTCTGCAACGAGCAGGGCACGGATGACCGTTGCTGTATCAGGCCGTCGCGCTCTACGCGGTCGCGAGGACGCGGAGCAGCTCCACCGACTCCACGTTCATGAACGGCGGGCGCGGCGACGTCCGCGCCGCTTCGAGCGCTGCCCGCGCCGTCTCCTCCGATTCGAACGCGAGCACGTTCAAGGTGCCACCTGATCCGTCGCTGAGCCAGACTGCGGAGACGAAGCCCTGCGCCTGACGAACCCGCGGTGCGACGTTCGTGGCGACGAGATCAGCGCTCGACTCGATCTGCTCGGCATCTCCCGACTCACGGACGACCACGGCAAACATGTGTCGATTCTCCCGCCTCTGGCCCAACCGTCGTAGCTACAATTCGACGGAACGGGCATTAATTGATAGGAGTGATACTGACACGAATGCCTAACGAGGTCAAGCCCCATCGCAGATACGAATCGCGACGTCGCAGGGAACAGGCGGCGCAGACGCGGCGGGACATCCTGGCTGCAGCTGGGAAGCTGTTCCGAGACCGGGGCTACGGGGTCCCGATGCCCGCGATCGCCAGCGAGGCCGGGGTCGCCGTCGAGACCATGTACCGGATCTTCGGGAGCAAGTCGGCCCTTTTCCGCGCCGTGGTCGAGGCGTTGCTGGCCGGTGGACCGACGCGTGCGGAGGTTCCAGTTGAGGAGCGCCCCGCGATCCGCGCGATCATCGACGAGCCCGATCCGCGACGGATGGTCGCGCTCTACGCGGCTACGCAACCAGGGATCCACCGCCGCGCAGGTCCGCTGCTCAGCGCGTTGCGCGATGCTAAGGCGAGCGACCGTGAGCTGGGTCGCCTGTGGGATGAGCTCGAAGCATGGCGATATGAGGGACAGGGTCGCTTCGTCGCGCAGCTCGCGGAACGCGGGGGGCTGCGGGCTGATCGCTCGCTCGACGAGGCGAAAGATGTCGTTTGGACCCTGTGCTCGCTCGCCGTTCACGACCTGCTCGTCCTCGAGCGGGGCTGGACTGCGGAGCGCTACGAGGCATGGCTGGCGGCCGCGCTCACGCACGAGCTCGTGGGGGACTGACGTATCCGGTCCGGTCGCCCCGTCGAGCCTTCCTGGCAACGGCGCTGTTCCTCTTCGTGCCAGAGAGCGCGAGCAGCAACTACTTGGGCAGGCGCACCGAGGCCAATATGGTCGCGAGGATGTCTTCGTCCGTTGGATCCGCTGCGCCATGAACGGACGAGTCCCAGACAACGCCCGTGACAACTGACCGACGCCGGGTCCCTACCATCGACGGCACGGCCTGACCACGATGACCGGGCCTGCGGTTTCGGCCGACCGGCCGACCGGACGGAGGTGGGAAATGGTCCGAGCGATGGCCCGAAGCGCATTTCCGTGGCTAGCGTGGCTCTATGTCGCCAGCTTGTTGATCCAGGTCTTCCTGGCGGGGCTGGCCGTCTTCAATGACCCTGCGACATTCCGCATCCACGTCGACTTCGGCCGGATCGTGGTTGGCCTTCTCAGCCTGCTCCTGCCGATCATCGCCTGGCTTGGCCGACTTCCGTCCACAAGGTTGGCCGCCGGCGTCTTGCTCTTCTACCTGCTCCAGACCGTGCTGCCCGAAGTGCGCGCTTCGTACCCGGCCGTGGCCGCCCTCCACCCGGTCCTGGCCCTCGGCCTCTTCTGGCTCGCCGTGCGACTCGCCAGCCAGGCGCGACGCGAATCGTCCGCAGCCGCCGCGAGTTCCCCATGAGCCCAGGCGAGCTCGACGGGGTCGATGTCGGCGTTCAACCTGTGCACGGTCGGGCGCATGCCGAGGGTCCGGATGAGGACCTGCTCCGTCGGGCCGCCGCGATCGCCGCGTTCCTCCTGGCCGGCCTCGGCGCAGTCAGCACGGTGCTGTTCGTGGCAACATTCCAATTCCGGAGCGACTGGTTCGCCGACCCCGCCCTGGCGGTTGCGGGCGGAGCTCCCCTCCTCCAATGGGCGGCTCTGACCGACCTCTTCAGCTACTACCTCCCGGTCGCCTTGATCGCCCTCGCGATTCGGGTGGCTATCCGACCGCGGAGCCCAATGATCGTCGATATCGCGACCCTCGCCGCGATCGGTTACGTGATTGCCGGATCGATCGGCGTGACGGCGCTCGCCTCCGCCGGCCCGGCGATGATGCGCGAGTACGATGCCCCTGGCGCCGACAAGGCGTCGACGGCCGTCGCCTTCCGACTCCTGATCGAGGTCGTCTTCCGCGGTCTGTGGCAGACGCTCGATCCGATCCTTCTGGGCTTCTGGTTCCTCGTCGTCGGCCGCCTCACCCAACCGCGACGGCACGCATGGGGCGTCCTTGCCATGACCCTCGGCGGCGTCCTGTGGCTGGGGGTGCCGGCCGGCGTGTTCGGTCTCGCGTTCCTGCGCGACCTGTTGTCGGGGATTGTGGCGGTCCTCGGCTTCGCCTGGGCACTCCGGTTGGGAGCGTTGCTGGCCCGCCGGTCGATCCTCTGAATCCATCGCTGCACACGCACGTCAGGCGGGTTGCGCACGGCGCGGATAATCGGACGGCAGTTGTTCGAAGACGACGAGGGATGGATGAATTCCGCGGTGGCCGATTCGCTCAACCTGGGCAGGGACGCCTTCAAACGTCACGCCTGGACGGAGGCGCTGGAGGCATTCGCCGCGGCCGATCGCGAGGGAGGCCTGTCGCCCGAGGACCTCGAGCTGATGGGCGAGGCCGCGTGGTGGGCGGGCAAGCCCGATGAAGGCACCGATCCGCTCGAGCGGGCGTTCGCCGCCTACGTGGAGGCCGGTCGACCGACCGAGGCCGCAGGTGTCGCCTTTCATCTCGGCTACGTGGCCTTCCGGCGGCAGGCTCCCTCGGTGGGTGGGGGATGGATTGGGCGCGCGGCAGGACTGCTCGAGGGGCTGCCCGAGTCGGGCATGCACGCGTGGCTGCATCTGTTCGGTGCCGTCGGCGCAGTGATGGACCAAAGGATGACGGACGGCCTCGCGTTCGCGGATCGCGCGATCGCGGTCGCGCGGGAGCACGGGAACGCCGACGCGCAGTTCATGGCGACGAGCTTCAAGGGCTACGGCGAAGTTCACCAGGGCAACATGCACGTGGGTCTGGGACTCCTCGACGAGGCGTCGGCAGCGGCGACCTCCGGCCAGCTCGATCTTCGGATCGCGAGTGACATCCTGTGCAACACGATTGCCGCCTGTCGGAACATCGGCGATCTCAAGCGCGCCGGCCAGTGGGCCGATGAAGGCGAGCGCTGGATGCGGCGTCAGCACGTGGGCGGCTATCCGGGCGTCTGCCGCGTCCATCGAGCGGAGCTGAAGATGCTCCGCGGCCAATGGCCCGAGGCCGAGCTGGAGGCACGCCAGGCCTGCGAGGAGCTCCAGCAGTTCGGCCTGAACGATAGCCTCGGATTCGCCCACCACGAGATCGGCGAGATCCGGCTGCGAATGGGAGACCTGCAGGGGGCGGCTGATGCATTCGATCGGGCGTACGAGCTTGGCGATGATGGGCAGCCCGGCGTCGCGCTCCTCCATCTGGCGCGCGGCGAAGTTGAGGACGCCTGGCGTTCGATCGAGCGGGCGCTGGCTGCGAGCCAGTCCGGCGAGGGTCCGGCGGATCAGGCGACCCGCGGGCGTCTCCTGCCCGCGGCGATTGACATCGCCCTCGTCCGCGGCGAGATGGAGACGGCACGCGACGCCGTGGAAGAGCTCGAGTCGATCGCGGCCGGGTACAAGCGACCACTGTTCGAGGCGGGCGCGCTGACGGCGAAGGGCGAGTTGCTGATGGGGGAGGACCGGCCTTCGGAGGCGTCCCCGATCCTGGGTCGATCGTGGCGCCTGTGGATGGAAAACGACCTGCCCTACGAGAGCGCGCGAGCTCGACTTCGGTACGCCGAGGCGATCGCCGCCGAGGGCGACAAGGCGACGGCTCAGAAGGACCTCCGGGCCGTTCGGACCGTATTCGAGCGCCTGGGCGCGACGCTCGACCTGCAACGGGTGGACGCGTTGCTCGGCGAGCAAGCGCCCGCGGCCTCAGGGGAGCGAGTCACCAGGACCTTCATGTTCACCGACATCGTCACCTCGACCGACCTGGTCGGAGTCATGGGCGACGAGGCCTGGGGAGAACTCCTCTCATGGCATAACAGGGAGCTTCGGTCGGCCTTCGCAAGCCATCGCGGCGAGGAAGTCAACAGCACGGGCGACGGCTTTTTCGTGACGTTCGACAAGGCGGCCGAGGCCATCGATTGCGCGGTCGACATCCAGCGGCGGCTGACGCGACACCGCCGCGAGCACGGGTTCGCGCCCTCGGTGCGGATCGGTCTGCATTCAGCTGAAGCGACCCGTGATGGTCGTGACTATCGCGGCCGGGGCGTGCACGTCGCCGCCCGCATCGGGGGCGCGGCGTCGGGCCAGGAGATCCTCGTCTCCAGCGACGTTCTGGAGCAGGCGGGCCTGAGCCGGTTCAAGGTCTCAGAGTCGCGCGCGTTGACGCTCAAGGGTGTCCGCGAGCCAGTCGAAGTTCGCGCCATCGACTGGCGTTAGAACTCACGTCCTCGGGAACGCCTGCGTGGGTGCTACCGGCCCGCGGCGCCAGGCAGCCGAGACCCTTCGACTCACGAATTCGAGATCGCCTTCCACTCCCTGAGCCGCAGAGCGAGCATCTCAGCTCGCGATTGCGCATCGCCGCCGTCGAGCGTGCGCATGTCGTCCGGTTCGGCCCGCAGGTAGACGCCGGCTGTCCGCTCGTGAAGCGCCAGGTCGACGTCAGACCGGGTGATCCAGTAGCCCGAGGCCCGATCGGCAGACTCGAGGCGGATCTCGCCCGTGCCCTCGAGCTGGGGGGCGTTCGGGTGGCGCGGTCGCTCGCCGTTCCAATAGTAGAAGACGCTGGGCGGGTCGCGGCGCTCTTTCGAGGCTACGCTCCAATACCGTGACGAGAGGGTGCCGTCCTCCTGCCAACCTCGGCCGGCAACCTCGAGCCCACCTTCCCGATCGCGCGAGATCCGGAGGAGGCTGATCGCCGACGGCTCGCGCTCGCTTCGCACCGTGAGCGAATGCTGCCACCAGTCTCCCTCGAGCCGGGTCAGTCGACCTTCTTCCTCGATTGCCTTCCGGAGCTTCTGGTTCACGGCCCGCATGTCGGCCGCCGTCAGCGCCTCCGGGTAGCGCACCGCCGTCATCCCGAGGAGATCGGTGGGCAGCTTGGCGCCCTTCGCATGCAGGATGAACGTGCGGCGCATGCCCAGCGCCCCACCGAAGAGGCCGGCCTCGAACACCACGTTGTCGCGAGGAGAGGCCTGGCCCGTGGCGGCTGCGTCTGATGGGTTGCTGGTCCAGTCGTCCTGGGCGAAGACGAACGCCGCGAAGTCGACCTCCCGCGTGAGCTCCACCAGCCGGTCGAGCGTGGAGACCCCCGGGTTGAAGACCGTGGTCCACGGCTCGACCTCCGCGACCTCCGCGAGCCCACGCGTCAGGGCCTGCACGAGCTTCGCCTGCTTTCCGGAGGAGCCGAGGAAGATGCGGGGCTTCATGACGGGAAGATTACCGGCGGGAGCGATGACCCCGATCCGTATCGGGCGATGTCGTCCAGTGCGTGCGATGCTGTCCGAGCGACTCCCCACGGAGGCGATCACATGGTCACGACCGACAGCCCCGAAGACATCGAGCCCCATGGTCGCCTCGCGGACGACGCCTTGGATCGACTCGATGCGTACTGGCGCGCGGCGAACTACCTCGCGGTCGGACAGATCTATCTCCTCGACAACCCGCTGCTCCGCGAGCCGCTGAGGCCCGAGCATGTCAAGCCACGGCTCCTCGGCCACTGGGGCACGACTCCCGGCCTCAACCTCGTCTACGTTCACGCCAACCGCCTGATCCGCGAACGGGACCTGAACGCGATCTTCATCGCCGGGCCTGGCCACGGCGGGCCGGCGGTCGCCGCGAACGCGTACCTGGAGGGAACGCAGCGCGAGGTCAACTCGAACCTGACGGCGGACGAGGCGGGCTTGCGGCAACTCTTCCGGCAGTTCTCCTTCCCGGGCGGGGTCGGCAGCCACGCGACGCCGGAGACGCCTGGCTCGATCCATGAGGGCGGCGAGCTCGGCTACGCGCTCGTCCACGCGGCCGGCGCCGCGTTCGACAACCCCGACCTAGTCGTGTTCTGCGTCATCGGCGACGGCGAGGCCGAGACCGGGCCGCTGGCCGCGAGCTGGCACTCGAACAAATTCCTCAATCCTGCGCGCGACGGGGCCGTCATCCCGATCCTCCACCTCAATGGCTACAAGATCGCGAACCCGACGGTCCTCGCCCGGATCCCGGACGACGAGCTCCGCGCGCTGTTCGTCGGCTACGGGTACGAGCCGTTCGTCGTCGAGGGTGATGACCCCCGGGTCGTTCACCGCCTCCTGGCGGCGACCTTCGACGAGATTGCGGACCTGATCGCCGACATCCAAGGCCGCGCGCGATCGCGCGGACGATCCGAGCGCCCGCGCTGGCCAATGCTGATCCTCCGGACGCCGAAAGGCTGGACCGGCCCGAAAGAGGTCGACGGTCTTCCCGCCGAGGGCAGCTTCCGGTCGCACCAGGTGCCCCTGGCGGACGTGCGCGACAACGCGGCCCATCTCTCGCAACTCGATGATTGGCTGCGGAGCTACCGGCCAGACGAGCTGTTCGACGACGAGGGCCGGCTTCGGCCGGAGCTGGCCGAGCTCGCGCCGCGTGGCGACCGCCGGATGAGCGCGAATCCGCACGCGAACGGCGGGCTCCTCCTCCAGGACCTGCGCCTGCCCGACTTCCGCGACTACGCGGTCGACGTCCCGAAGCCGGCCACGACCTTCGCCGAGGCGACGAAGGTGCTCGGCACCTTCGTGCGAGACGTCGTCAACCGGAACCCGGGCAACTTCCGGCTGTTCGGGCCGGACGAGACGGCGTCGAACCGTCTCACGCCCGTGTTCGAGACCACCGACCGCGCGTGGATGGCCGAGATCCTGCCCACCGACGATCACCTGTCGCCCGACGGGCGGGTGATGGAGGTCCTGTCCGAGCATCTGTGCCAGGGCTGGCTCGAGGGCTATCTGCTGACGGGGCGCCACGGACTGTTCAATTGCTACGAGGCGTTCATCCACATCGTCGATTCGATGTTCAACCAGCACGCGAAATGGCTGAAGATGACGCGCGAGATTCCGTGGCGCCGGCCGATCGCGTCGCTCAACTACTTGCTCACCAGCCATGTCTGGCGCCAGGATCACAACGGGTTCAGCCACCAGGACCCCGGCTTCATCGACCACGTCGTCAACAAGAAGTCCGAGGTCATCCGCGTCTACCTGCCCCCCGACACGAACACGCTGCTCTCCGTTGGCGACCACTGCCTGCGCAGCCGCCACTACGTCAACGTGATCGTCGCCGGGAAGCAGCCGGCGCTGAACTACCTGACGATGGAGGAGGCGATCCTGCACGCGACCCGCGGCATCGGCATCTGGCCGTGGGCCAGCAACGACGAGGGTGAGCCCGACGTCGTGATCGCGTCCTGCGGCGACGTCCCGACGCTCGAGGCGCTCGCCGCGGTCGACCTGCTCCGGGGGCACCTGCCCGATCTTCGCGTTCGCTTCATCAACGTCGTCGACCTGATGCGCCTCCAGGACGAGGCGGAGCACCCGCACGGGCTCTCGCACCGCGACTTCGACGCGTTGTTCACGACCGACAAGCCGGTGATCTTCGCGTTCCACGGCTACCCGTGGCTGATCCACCGGCTCACCTACCGGCGGACGAACCACGTCAACCTCCACGTCCGTGGGTACAAAGAGGAAGGGACGGTCACAACGCCGTTCGACATGGTCATGCGCAACGACCTCGACCGGTTCCACCTCGTGATGGATGTCATCGACCGAGTGCCCAAGCTTGGCTCGCGAGCCGCGCAGCTGCGGCAGGAAATGGTCGACCGCCGTGCGTCGGCGTGGGCGTATGCCCGTGAGGTCGGCGAGGATCCACCAGAGATCCGCGACTGGACCTGGCCGCACTGACTCGTGCGCGTCCTCACGCTCAACGCCGGATCGAGCTCGCTCAAGGCCAGCCTGATCGACGACGGGCGCTCCATCGCGACGGCGAACGTGCCCGTGGACGGCGAGCATGATCGGTCGGTGGTGGCGGCGGCGATCGACGCGACCGGCGCGACGGCGACCGGCGTGGACGCGATCGGCCACCGGGTCGTCCACGGCGGCGAGGACCTCGTCGCGCCGACACGCATCGATGACGAGGTGATCGAGCGAATTCAGGGTGTCTCGGCCCTCGCGCCACTTCACAACGTCCCGGCGCTGACGACGATCCAGTCGGCTCGGTCGTTGATCCCCGACCGACCGCACGTCGCCTGCTTCGACACGGCGTTCCACGCCCGGCTCCCGGAGGTCGCACGACGGTATCCGGTCCCCGAGCAGTGGCGGACCAAGTGGGGGATCCGGCGCTTCGGGTTCCATGGTTTGTCCGTCGAGTGGTCCGTGCGGCGAGCCCAGGACCTGCTCGGCCGCTCCGGTCGGGAGCTCGCGCTTGTCGTGGCCCATCTCGGGAGTGGCTGCTCGGTGACCGCCACGGCCGATGGCGAATCGGTGTGGACGTCGATGGGGTTCACCCCGCTCGATGGGCTGATGATGCGAACGAGATCCGGCGCGATCGACCCTGGGATCATCATCCACGTGCTCCGCCGCGGCGATCTCTCGGTGGACGGGCTTGCGGACGCGCTCGAACACGAATCCGGTCTCGTCGCGGTCGGCGGCCACGGCGGCGATGTGCGCGAGCTTCAGGCGGCTTCCGACGAGGGGGACGAGCGTGCCGCGCTCGCGCTCGACCTGTTCGCCGCCAGCGCCGCCGCCGCGATCGCATCCGCGGCGACCCGGCTGGAGCGCCTCGATGCGATGGTGTTCACCGGCGGAATCGGCGAGTACGCCGGGGCGTTGCGCGCAACGATCGTCAGTAGGCTCGGGGTCCTGGGCGTTCCCGCGATCAGTGCCCGGGAAACCGGTGAGGATCGCGTGATCGATCCAGGCCCGCCCGCGGTCCTCCGGGTCGAAGCGCGCGAGGATCTCGTGATCGCCGAGGCCGTCGCGACGTTGGTCCCACGCGGATCATGACGCTGGCGTCGCGGGACGTCTTCCGCGGCTTGTGCGCTACCGACATCCCGCATCGCCTGATGGGCGCCCGAGGCGCTCGAGCCTGTTCTTCGGCAGTCGGTGCGACAATGCACCGGTACACGGGACAGCACGGCGACGGGAGGCGTGACATGGCACAAGCGATGACGACGATCGCCAACAAGCCGGCGTGGGTCGACCTCTCGAGCGGCAATGCCGAGGCGTCGCGGAACTTCTACTCGAAGCTGTTCGGCTGGCAGGTCGAGGTCAACCCCGATCCCCAGTACGGTGGCTATGGGCTGGCGAAGATGGGCGGGAAGGATGCCGCCGGCATCGGTCCGAAGATGGACCCGAACGCCCCGACGGCGTGGAATCTGTACATCGGAACTGATGACATCGAGACGCTGACGGAGAACGTTCAGGCCGCCGGCGGGACCGTCGCCATGGCGCCGTTCGATGTTGGGGATCAAGGGCGGATGGCGGTCTACCAGGATCCGGCCGGCGCCTACATCTCGGCCTGGCAGGGCGCGCGAATGGGTGGCTTTCAGACGAACGCACCGAATTCGTTCGGCTGGGCGGAGCTGAATGCCCGGGGCGTCAACAAGGCGCTGCCGTTCTATCAGCAGGTCTTCGGCTGGGGCACGCGAAAGAGCGAGATGGGCGACGGACAGCCGCAGTACACCGAGTTCCTCCTCGATGGGAAGAGCGTCGCGGGCGCCTGGGAGATGAATCCAACGGCGCCGGCCGAGATGCCGAGTTATTGGCAGATCTACTTCGCGGTCGACGACGTCGACGCGGCGTACCGGAAGGCGCTCGACCTTGGCGCGCGAGAGATGGTGTCGCCGCAGGACTTCCCCGGCGGACGGTTCGCGATCCTCGGCGACCCGGAGGGCGCGAGCTTCGGTCTGCTCAAGACGGCGCCGCGCTGACCGCGTCGGTCGCGGCACTACCGGTGCCCGGCAGGGTGACGCCTGCCTGACGACGACCGCCCGATGCTCTTTGGACTCCCTGACCAGGCACGATGACAGTTGGCCTTTGCCGCGCCGTCATGGGCTCCTCACCCGGAGCTGGCAGCGTGATGCTCGACAAGACGTCGGTCAGGGTCGACGCCGATGAACCGTAGAATCCGCGGGTGAAGAAGATCGGCTTCCTGTCATTCGGGCACTGGTCGGCCTCGCCCTACTCACAGGTGCGCACGGGGTCGGACGCGCTCATCCAGTCGATCGAGCTCGCCGAGGCGGTCGAGGACCTCGGGGCTGACGGGGCCTACTTCCGGGTCCACCACTTCGCCCAGCAACTCGCATCGCCGTTTCCGCTCCTGGCGGCAGTCGGGGCGCGGACGAAGCGGATTGAGATCGGGACGGCCGTGATCGACATGCGCTACGAGAACCCGCTGTACATGGTCGAGGACGCCGGTGCCGCGGACCTGATCGCGGGCGGTCGCCTGCAGCTCGGGATCAGCCGCGGTTCGCCCGAGCAGGTCGTCGATGGCTTCCGATATTTCGGCTACACGCCGGCGGAGGGCAAGACCGACGCGGACATGGCCCGCCAGCACGCGGAGGTCTTCCTCGAGGCCCTCTCGGGCGCCGGGTTCGCCGAGCCTAACCCGTCGCCGATGTTCCCGAACCCGCCGGGGCTGCTCCGGGCCGAGCCACATTCGGCCGGCCTGCGCGACCGGATCTGGTGGGGCGCAGGCTCACGCGCGACCGCTGAGTGGACGGCGAAGCAGGGCATGAACATGCAGTCGTCGACGCTGATGACCGAGGACGCCGGCGTGCCGTTCCACGAGCTCCAGGCGGAGCAGATCCGGCTGTTCCGCGAGGCCTGGGCCGCGGCCGGCCACGAGCGCGAGCCGCGGGTCTCGGTCAGCCGGAGCATCTTCGCGCTGGTCGACGATCGGGATCGGGCGTACTTCGGACGCGGCGGGCAGGACGTCGATCAGGTCGGATATCTCGACGCGCAGACGAAGGCGATCTTCGGCCGCTCGTACGCCGCGGAGCCCGACGTGCTCGTGAACGAGCTCGCCAAGGACACCGCGATCCAGGCCGCCGACACGCTGCTCCTGACTGTCCCGAACCAGCTCGGCGTCGAGTACAACGCCCACGCGATCGAGAGCATCTTGAAGCACGTAGCGCCGGAGCTCGGCTGGCGGTAGCCGACGGCGGCAGCGCGCCATTCTCCCGCAGTCGCCACGCCTTGGGGCACGACCCTGT
>Ga0307277_10000918_pt1 | contig 11397 bp, 15 predicted proteins | sample ER_DNA_116_FD_194473 | JGI IMG/M metagenome (GOLD analysis project Ga0307277, IMG submission 194473) | Bulk soil microbial communities from the East River watershed near Crested Butte, Colorado, United States - ER_DNA_116 | ecosystem: Environmental > Terrestrial > Soil > Floodplain | place...
ACGAGCTTCTCGACGAAGACGAGCAGGCGCTCTTCGAGAGGGTCGCCGTCTTCGGCGGCAGCTTCTCCCTGGAGGCTGCCGAGGCGGTTGTAGCCGCTGACCTCGACGGGCTCACGTCCCTGGTCGACAAGAGCCTGCTTCGTGAGACCGGCGAGGGGAGGTTCTTCATGCTCGAGACCTTGAAGGAGTTCGCCGCGGAGCGCCTGCGGGAGAGGGGCGATGCGCCTCGGTTCCGCTCCCGCCACGCGGACTGGGCGCTTGAGCTGGCCGAGCGAGCGGAGCCGCGCCTCGAGGGGACCGCCGAGCAGGCGGTCTGGCTCGACCAGCTCGAGCGGGAGCGTGACAACCTCCGAACCGCATCGGCGACGTTGCGCGAGCTCAACCGCGGCGACGAAGCGCTCCAACTGGTCACGCAGCTCTGGCGCATGTGGTACATGCGGGGTCCCGTCTCGGAAGGAAGGCTGCTCCTCGAAGCTGCTCTCGAGTCGGCCGCCGAGGCTTCCGTGGATCGCGCCAAAGCCCTCCGTGTGCTCGGAGTCTTCCGCCACGCTTTCGGGGATTGGCTCGGGGCGTTAGATCTCCACGAGCAAGCCCTCGAGCTCAGCCGTCGGGTTGGGGACAAGCGAGAGGAGGCTCTCGCGCTGCTCGCGCTCGGTGGGGATTACGCTGGGCAGGGCGAGCTCGAGCTCGCCAAGGACCGCGCCGGGAGGGGCACGCGGCTCGCGAAAGAGGTCGGCGAACTACGGTCGGCTGCGGCCGGCGTAGCGATGCTCGGGGTGATTGCTCTGCATGAGCGCGACTACGTGAGGGCCCGCGGACTTTTCGAGGAGTCGATCGCCACCATGGGCGGCGAGGCGTTCGGGACTGTCGTCAACCTGAACAATCTCGCGCTGGCCGCCTTCCGGCTCGGCGAGCTCTCGGAAGCGGCGGCCAAGCTTCAGGAATGCCTCACGCTGTCGCTGCCTCTGCACGATCACGTTTCGTTGACCCATGCCCTGGAGGTCTTGGCCGCGGTGCTTGCGGCCCGGAGTGATGTCGCCTTTGCCGGACAGGTTCTCGGTGCAAGCGCCGGCCTTCGCGAGGAGGAAGGGCTCTCGCTGCAGGAGCTCGAGGCGGAGCTGCATGAGGAGACGGAATCGCTTGTCCGTGGGCAGCTCGGAGCGGATCGATTCGCGCTCGAGCTCGATGCGGGCCGGGCAACCGAGCTGGACGATCTGATCAGCACGGCCATCGCCCGCCTCGGCTGACCGATGGCCGCGACTGGTCGTACGGCCCATCTTTCGGATTAGTTCCATGCACGAGCTCGGGACGCACCTCGTCGCGATCGTTGCAACCGCTCTCGGCGGGTGGGAAGATCGTTGGTCGGCGGCTCGTCCTGTCGATATACGCGTCGTCTCTCTCACGACGCATGACCCGAGAGGGGGCAGCATGAACGAGAGGAGCGGAACCGTCCGTCTCGTCGAGCCCCGCGGAAAGAGCGAGGTACGCGGCCTTACCGCGACGATCTCGCGCGAAGCGGTCGAGGAGGCCCTGCGCAAGGACGCGCCGGTCGATCTCCTGCTCGACGTGGAGAAAGTGGCGGCCGATGGCAACGGCCGCGAAACGGAGCGCATCGCTCTGGCATGGGAGTCGCAGGACCTCGAGCGGCTGCTGGGCGCGGCGAGCGATGACGAGATCAGCCTCACCTTCGACGAGGGCGAGCTCCAACGCCTTCTCGACGAGGATGTCGAGGCACACGGCATGCGCGAGAAGCTCGCGGTCGTGTCCGTCGTAGCCGGCCTGGCCGCGGCCGGCGCAGGATCGGCTGCGGGGATGGTCTATTCGGGCGGCGCGGGCGCCACGTCCACGCCCGCTGCGGTCGCAACCGCGTCCGAGGTGAGCACCGGGCTCGGCGCAACCGCGCCTGCCGCCGCACCAGCGGCGACGCCGTCGGAGATCAGCACGGGCGTCACCGGTCAGACACCGGCTGCGCCCGCTGAGATCTCCACGGGCATCGTGCAGGAGCCACTCGCCGCACCGGCCGAGATCACGACGGGCATCGTCCGGGAGCCAACGGCGACACCCGTCTCCGCAACCCCGAGTGACCCCGCGTGGTCTCCGACGGGTGCGGAGATCGGCGCGATCGCAGCCGGGGCGATCCTGGCAATCGCAGCTGCCGGCTTCGCCGTTCGAACGCAGCGCCACCGGCCGGCGCTTTCGTAGATCAGGGCAGGGAGCTCGGGCATCGGCCCGGGCTCCCTGCGGCCGACGTCGACCGCACGCCTAGACTGATCGCCATGCGAGATCTCCGCGACTGGATCGCGCTCCTCGAGCGGGAGGGCGAGCTCATTCGCATTCAGGCGGAGGTCGACCCGCACCTCGAGATCACCGAGATCACCGACCGCGTCGTCAAGGCGGGCGGGCCGGCGCTGCTCTTCGAGAACCCCAAGTCGAGCCACCCGTTGCTGATCAACCAGTTCGGGACCGAGCGGCGGATGTGCCTCGCGCTCGGGGTCGAGAGCCTCGACGAGGCGGGACGGCGACTCGGCGACGTGCTCGAGATGCAGCCGCCGCAGGGGCTCGCCGAGAAGGTGCGCGGCCTGCGGAAGCTGAAGTCGATCGCCGACTCGCAGCCGAAGCGCGTTCGCAGCGGGCCCGCGCAGGAGATCGTTCTCACCGGCGACGAGGTCGATCTCGGCACCCTGCCGATCCAGACCTGCTGGCCCGGCGACGCGGCGCCGTTCATCACGCTCCCGGCGGTCATCACGAAGGACCCGCGTGACGGCACGCGCAACGTCGGCATGTACCGGATGCAGGTCGTCGACGGCCGCACCACGGCGATGCACTGGCAGATCCACAAGGACGGGCGGGCCGACTACCTGCTCGCGGACGGGAAGCTCGAGGTCGCGGTTGCGATCGGCCTCGACCCGATCACGGCGTACACGGCGAGCGCGCCGCTCCCGAAGCACGTCGACGAGCTGATGCTCGCCGGGTTCCTACGGGGCGAGGCGGTCGAGCTCGTCCAGGCGAAGACCGTCGACCTCGAGGTCCCCGCCAACGCGGAGATCGTTCTCGAGGGCTACATCGCCAAGGACGAGCTGACGACCGAAGGCCCGTTCGGCGACCACACCGGCTACTACACGCCGGCCGAGGAGTTCCCGGTCTTCCACGTCGAGGCGATCACGATGCGGCGCGACGCGATCTATCCGTCGATCGTCGTCGGCAAGCCGCCGGCCGAGGACGCGTGGCTCGGCAAGGCGACCGAGCGGATCTTCCTGCCCGCGATCCGGATGAGCGTTCCCGAGATCGTCGACTACGACCTGCCGGTCGCCGGCGCCTTTCACAACTGCGTCCTCGTCTCGATCCGCAAGAGCTTCCCCGGCCAGGCGCAGAAGGTGATGCATGCGATCTGGGGGCTTGGGCTCCTGAGCCTGACCAAGGCGGTCGTGGTCGTGGACGAATGGGTCGACGTGCACGACTACGAGGAAGTCTTCTTCCGCGTCTGCGCGAACGTCGACCCGCAGCGCGACGTGCTGCTCTCCGAGGGCCCGCTTGACCACCTCGACCACGCGCCGACGAGGCAGTTCTACGGCGGCAAGATCGGGATCGACGCGACGCACAAGAGCCCGGCGGAGGGCGCGCGCCCGTGGCCGGACGAGATCCGGATGACGGACGAGATCCAGCGGCGGGTCGACGAGCGCTGGGACGAGTACGGCCTGGGCAGCGGTGCGGTCGCCGCGAACGGCCGCAAAACCGCGTTGCGCCAACTGTTACGTCGTTGACGCGGCGAACCTGCGACGATTGAATCCAGCCGCCAAAAACGACGGAAAGGGGAGGCGCTCGGGTGGATGACCCGCGGGGGGACATGGAGCGGCACGAACCGCCGCCGAGCCTGTGGCCCGTCGGGTTCGCAGTCGGGATCGTCTGTCTTCTCGTCGGCCTGATCGTCAGCTGGCCCGTCGCGGCGGTGGGCGGAGGGCTCGCAGTGGTCTTCGGGTTTCTCTGGGCGCGTGACGTCGTCTCCTCGAGTCGCGGGCCCACGCTGCCCGCACCGGCCGAGGGCGAAGCCGCGCCCTCAGCGCCGCCGATCCCGGCGCACAAGGGCGAGGCTGCGATGCCCGAGCCCGAGCCGGCGGAGCGCTTCCCGCGCAGCGTCTTCCTCGAGATGTCGACGCTCGGCCTCGGCGGGATCATCGGCGGCATCGTCACCGTGCCCGCGATCGGCTTCGCCGTCCTGCCGGCGTTCCTGAAGCAGCACAGCCCGCAGATCGACATCGGCCCGATCACCGACTTCCCGGAAGGCGAGTACGTCGTCGCCACCTTCATGCGCAACCCGAAAGAGGGCGAGATCTCGCGCCGGACGGCGTACATCCGCAACAACGGCGTGGTCGACGGCAAACCGAGCTTCACGTGCATCTCGAACCGGTGCGCGCACCTCGGCTGCCCGGTTCAGCCCGGCGGCCCGGTCTTCGACGACAAGAAGCAGACCGTGAAGACCAAGAACGGCGAGATCGACTTGATTCCCGCCCTTCCCGCTGCAGGCTTCATCTGCCCCTGCCACGGCGGCGCCTACGACCAGGAGGGCAACCGCACGGCCGGCCCGCCGGTGCGCGCGCTCGACCGCTACGAGTTCCTGATCAAGGACGGCCACCTGATCCTCGCCGGGACCTACAGCGTCTCGAGCGTCAGCGGCAACGGCGCCCAGGCGAAGATCCATCGCTATGTGACCACCGGCCCGGGCCAGCACATCGACGGCCCCGAGGCCTGGCTCTACCCGGTGCAGCCGCCCCACTGATGGCGCGCAAGAAGTCAGCCCGGCGGCAGCAGCTCGAGCGCGCGGCGATGTACCCGCTCGACTGGCTCGAGGAGCGCTCGGGCCTCGTCGGCGGCGTTCGCTACTTCCTCTTCCGCAAGGTCCCGGGCGACACCAACTGGTTCCACACGCTCGGCTCGGCGACGCTCACGGCCTTCCTCGTCCAGCTCGTCACCGGCGTGATCCTGGCGATGTACTACAAGCCGGATCCGAACAGCGCGCACGCTTCGATCGACCACATCACGCACGACGTCACCCTCGGCTGGCTGGTGCGCGGGATGCACAAGTGGGGCGCGAGCGTCTTCATCATCCTGATGTTCATGCACATGGCGCGGGTGTTCCTGTTCGGGGCCTACAAGTATCCGCGCGAGCTGAACTGGATCATCGGCGTGCTCCTGCTCGCAACCGGTCTCTTCGAGGGCCTGACCGGATACCTGCTGCCCTTCGACCAGACCGCCTACTGGGCGACCGTGGTTGCGATCAACATCAACGGGACGGCGCCGTTCCTCGGGCCGTTCCTCGCGTCGCTGCTCCGCGGCGGGGCCGAGATCGGCCCGGACACGCTCGCGCGCTTCTACTCGCTGCACATGCTGTTGGTACCGGGCGCGCTGATCGGGCTGATCACGCTGCACCTCTACCTCGTCATCCGCCTCGGCGTCACCTCGCCGCCGTGGTCCGACGAGGCGGCCGGCGAGGGCCCGCCGCCGGGGCCGCCCCGCGCGAGGGCAGGCCTGGTGCGGCCGCGGCCCCGAGCCGCCGTTCGAGGGAGGCCGACAGAGTGAGTGCTCTCGACGACCGCCGCCGTCGGTTCACGCAGTACAAGGAGGACGTCAAGCAGCGCGGGAAGCCGTTCTACCCGTACGCGATGTTCCACGACACGGTGATGAGCCTCGTCGTCGTCTGCGTGATCGTGCTGCTCGCGGTCGTCTGGAGATACGGCTGGTTCGGCCACGCCCTCGGGGCGCTGAACGGGCCGGCGGCCGACCCGGGGACGACCTCGTTCGTTCCCCGGCCCGACTGGTACTTCTACTTCCTCTTCTACTTGCTGCGGATCTTCAAGTGGCCGGAGTCGGTGATCCTGGCGACGGTCGGCATCCCGACGATCCTGCTGATCATCCTGCTCGCCCTGCCGTTCGTCGACCTGCGGATGGAGCGGCGCCTATCGCGGCGCCCGGTCGTGGTCGTCGCGGCGATCCTCGTCGTCATCTCGATGGGCGTCCTCACCTACAAGGGCGCGACTGCGAAGGAGGCAATCGCGGCCGAGGTGAAGGCCGCGATCCCGACCTGGGCGAAGAAACAGGGCTTCGCGGGCAACAAGCAGGCCCTGGCCGGGGCGCAGCTGTTCGCGGAGTCCGCGTGCACGAACTGCCATACGTACCTCGGCACCGGCTCGTCGAACCTCGGGGCGCCTGATCTCTCCGACGAAGGCTCGAAGGGCAAAGGCATTCAGTTCCAGATCGACCACCTCGAGTGCCCGAGCTGCGTCAACGCGGGCTCCCCGATGCCCTCGTTCAAGGACCTGGGCAAGGACAACCTGAGAAAGCTCGCGACCTTCCTCGAGGCGTCCAAGGGCGGGAAGTAGTGCGCGTCTTCCTCGGTGTCACCGGTGCATCGGGGGCGCCGTACGCGGCGCGCCTGCTCGAGGCGCTCGGAGAGGCCGGGTGCGAGGTGGGGCTCTGCGCGTCACGGGCCGGGATCGAGGTCGTGGCGACCGAGCTCTACGGCGACGCGCGGCTCTCGGCGGATGAGACGTTGGCGCGCCTGATCGAGCCCGTACACGACGCCGTCACGCTCTACGACGAGCGCGACTGGCACGCGCCCTACGCGAGCGGCTCGGCCAAGGTCGATGCCTACGTGATCTGCCCGTGCTCGATGGGCACCCTCGGGACCATCGCCTCGGGGGCGATGTCGAACCTGATCCAGCGGGCCGCGAGCGTCGCGCTGAAGGAGGGCCGGAAGCTCGTCCTGTGCCCGCGCGAGACGCCGCTCTCGCTCATCCATCTCGAGAACATGCTTCGCGTCAGGCAGGCTGGGGCGGTCGTGTTGTTCTTGGCGCCCGGCTTCTACGCGGGGGCCTCCTCGGTCGACGATCTCGTCGACTTCGTGGTCGGCCGCTGCCTCGACCAGCTCGGCCTCGAGCACACGCTGGTCCGTCGCTGGGGCCAGGAGTGACCGTGGAGGCGGGCACCCTTCCCGCCGAGGGCGTCCGCGCGATGTTCGACCGGATCGCGCCGGTCTACGACGCGATGAACCGGGTCATGACTGCGGGGCTCGACGGGCGCTGGCGGCGTGAGACTGCGGCTGCGGTCGTGCGGCCCGGTGACCGGGTGCTCGATTCCTGCTGCGGCACCGGCGACCTTGCGCTCGCGTCCCTGCGGGCGGGCGGTCGCGTCACGGGCCTCGACTTCTCGGAGCGGATGCTCGAGCGCGCGCGGCGGAAATCGGGCGAGATCGAGTGGGTGCAGGGCGATGCGCTGGCGCTGCCCTTCGAGGACGACTCGTTCGACGCGGCGACGGTCGGCTTCGGCGTGCGCAACCTCGAGGACCTGGATCGCGGCCTCGCGGAGCTCGCCCGCGTGCTGCGTCCGGGTGGACGGCTCGGCGTGCTCGAGATCACGCGCCCGCAGGGAGCGCTGGAGCCGTTCTACAACGCCTGGTTCGGGAAGATCGTCCCGGTGCTCGGGAAACTGCTGCCCGGCGGCGCGGCGTACACCTACCTGCCCGCCAGCGTGAAGCGTTTCCCTGGACCCGAGGATCTCGCCCGCTTCCTGCGGGAGGCGGGATTCTCGGACGTGCGCTATCGGCTCTTCGCCGGCGGGATCGTGGCGCTGCACACGGGGATCAGATGAGCCTCGCGACGATTCGTGAGAGTCCCGGGCTCGACGAGTTCCTCGACGGGCTCGAGGAGCGCCTGTCCGGTGCAGTCGACGCGTGCCCCGGCCTCGTCGCGACGGTCGGCGCAGAGGCGCTTTCGGCAGGCGGTAAGCGGCTCCGCCCGCTGCTCGTCTTCCTGACCGCACCCGAGGGTGTCGACCCCATTCCAGCCGGGGCGGCGGTCGAGCTCGTACATACGGCGACGCTCGTCCACGACGACCTTATTGACCGGGCTGCGTACCGGCGCGGGCGGGCTGCGGCCTGGGCAACCCATGGGGACGACGCGGCGCGGGCAGCGGGCGACTACCTCTTCGCGCGCGCGTTCGCGGAGCTGACCGCCACCGGCGACCACCAGGCGGTACGGTTCCTTGCGGACGCGACGCTGGCGCTCGCGCGCGGCGAGGCGCTTCAGCGGGCCCAGGCTCACGACCCCGACACGACCGTCGAGAGCTACCTCGAGCGCTGTGCGCTCAAGACCGCGAAGCTCTTCGAGGCGGCCTGCCTGCTCGGGAGCGGCGGCGACCGCAACCTGGGCGCCTTCGGCCTCGCGCTCGGGATCGCCTTCCAGATCGCGGACGACATCCTCGACTGCTCGGGCGAGACGACCGAGACCGGGAAGATCGCCGGGACCGACCTGCGCGAAGGGACGCCGACGCTGCCGCTGATCCTCGCGGCACGCGAGGACGCGTCGGTTCGCCGCGCGCTCGCGGGAGGGCCGCTGAACGGCGCGCTGATCCGCGTCGCCGAGACCGGCGCGCTCGACGAGGCGCGGGTGGTCGCGCTCGACTACGCGCGTCGCGCGCGGAACTGCCTCGACGGCCATCTCCGGCGCGACGAGCTCGAGGCGCTGACCGACGCAGTCGTGGATCGAGAGTCGTGACCCTGAGCCAGACGATCCCGGCGATGCCCGTCCGCGAAGCGGCGGCGGCGACCGAGTTCTACCGCGACCGGCTCGGCTTCCAGGTCCTGCACCAGGACGAAGGCTTTGCCGTGCTTGGGCGCGACGATGCGCAAGTCCACCTCTGGGAGGCGAGCGACGAGAGCTGGCGCGAGCGTGTGGCGCTGAGAGAGACGCCGGTCAGCTCCGGCGCCGAGTCGTTCATCGCCGGGACCGCGAGCTGCCGGATCGAGGTCGACGGCGTCGACGACCTCTACGCCGAGCTGAGCGCGAAGGACGTCCTGCACCCGGTGTCGCGCGAGGGCATCAGCGAGACCGACTACGGCACGCGTGAGTTCGCGACGCTCGACCAGGACGGCAACCTGATCTCGTTCTTCGAGTGGGTCTCGTGATCCGCCTCGGCCGCATCTCGTACGTGAACATGGCGCCGGTCTTCTACCGGCTCGACGCCGAGGTCGACGAGTACCACGGCGTGCCGACCGACCTGAACCGGCGGCTCCTCGACGGCGAGCTCGACCTGGCGCCGATCTCGTCGATCGAGTACGCGCGGCATGCCGACCGGCTCCGGTTGCTCCCGCGGCTCTGCGTGTCCTCCGAGGGCGCCGTCGACTCGATCCAGCTCGTCGCGCGCAAGCCGCTCGAGCAGGTGCGCACGGTCGCGGTCACGCCCGAGAGCGCGACCTCGGTCGTTCTCACGAAGGTGCTGCTGCCCGAGGCCCGGCACGTGTCTTTGGGCCAGGAAGCGGACGCGAAGCTCCTGATCGGCGACGCGGCGCTGAAGAGCGCTTTCGAGGATCCGACTCCGCACCACGACCTCGGCCGGTTGTGGCTCGAGCGCACCGGCCTGCCGATGGTCTTCGCCGTCTGGGCTTGTCCAGAGCCGCTTCCGCCGGGCTTGCTCGAGCTGGAGGACGCGCTCGTCGAGTCGGTTCTCACAGCTCGAGCCGAGCCCGAGCAGCTGGCGTACGAGTCGAGCGAGCGCTACGGCTACCCGGCGGGTTTCCTGGCGCGCTACTTCGAAAAGCTGCGCTATCGCTTCGGCCCGCGCGAGCGAGCCGGCCTGCTCACGTTCCTGGAGCTGGCGCGCGACGTGGGCGAGCTGGACGAGGTCCCGGAGCTCCGTTTCGTAGCCCGCGCTGAAGCAGCCGTCTGAACCATTCGGGCGACAAGGCCGCTTGCGCACGCGAAGGCTCGACGGTCCCTAGAGACCATCCCGCCATGCGTCACTGCAGCTCAGTCGCCCCTTCTCCTTGTCGGCGGAGATGACTGACTTTGCGATACTCGCGCTCGTGGGTGAGGTCGATCCCCTAGGCACACGCAGGGACGCCCTCGACGCGTTCCTTGACCAAAAGGTCGAAGAGGGTTACGTGCTCGAGACCCGCACCGACACCCACGCGATCATCTCGCGACGCCCGAAAGGTCTCAAACGCTTCACGAGCGGCGCAGACCCCGGACGTTACGTGGTTGAAGTCGACGAAGATGGAAGCGCGACAATGCGTCCGGCAGAGCCGCGACGCACATGACAGTAAGGAGGTCGAACATGACGAGCAAGGACAAGAACACGAAGAAGAGCATGGAAAAGAAACCGGCTCAAAAGACGCTGAAAGAAAAACGGCAGGCCAAGAAGGCCAAGAAGTAGCCGGGCCGAGGCAGAGACGAGCCGGACCACGCCTGCAGAGCAGCGCGGCCCGGCTAATCGCTCTGACTAAACGCTAACCAGCGAGCCGGCTTCGACCTCGTCGAAGTAGGAGATCTCCACAGAGTCGGCGTTGACGCCCGCCTCGCTCATTGCTTCCTTCAGCTCAGGCCTTGCGAAGAAGGCGCGCGCGGTCTCGCGCGAGTCGAACGTGTGCGTGACCACGACGTCGTTGGGATTCTCGATCGACCGCAGCACCTGATGGGCGCGCACGCCGTGCTCCGCCTGGATCGACGCGAAATCGTCGTACACCTTCTTCCAACTGTCGAAGTCGTCCACGCGGTGGCGGACAAGGGCAGTGGTGTTCGTCATGAGTGCTCCCTTCCGGAGCAATGCCCCGCTGCGAAGAAACGGGCTTCAGGAGAAGCGCGCAACGAAGGCGACGCCTAGCAGCCTACTCCTCAGCAGCGAACGAGCGTTACCGACGAGCGCAACCCTCCGCTAGTCAGCCCACCAGTTGCGCTGACCATCGACGTCGTCGCGCGGATCCTCGCCGAGGTTGGGCGCGCCGATGACGAGGATCTCGAGGCCCTCCGGCCCGGCCTCGTAGCCTCGCCACGTACCTGGCGGGACGCGCACCGCGTCCCATTCTGTGAGCTCGACGATCTCGTCGTCGAGTTTCATCCGCCCGCTCCCGCGCAGGACCACGTACACCTCCTCCTGCTTCTCGTGCGTGTGGCCGTACGGAAAGCGATAGCCGGGCGGGACGCGCTGATAGCTCAGGCCTGATTTCTCGAGCTCGAGCGCCTTGGTCGCCGCGCGGAACTCCAGGTCCGGCGCGCCGTCGAACCCAGGGCCGATGTCTTCCAGATCCTCCTTGATGTTGCTGAGCGTGAATGGCATTGGTGGTCTTAGGGGGTCAACAGTTTCCAGCGGCCCTCAGTGACGACTTCGACGTTGCCGTCGACCACTTTGATCGCGGTGTGATCGTCGATCACGTATGCCTGCACTGATAGCCCGGCGGCCCACGCTTCTATCTCGGCCAGAGGGGTAGCCGGGATGCCATCCTCGCGATCAAGGTGTGGAAACACCGAGAAATCAACGAGCCCCAGCGCTTTGTCGCTGCCGGTGAGCGGTTCACTCTCGTCGTAGGTGGTTCCTCCGAAGTCGGGAGTCGCCACCATTGCTCCTCCGCTC
>Ga0307277_10000919_pt1 | contig 11386 bp, 13 predicted proteins | sample ER_DNA_116_FD_194473 | JGI IMG/M metagenome (GOLD analysis project Ga0307277, IMG submission 194473) | Bulk soil microbial communities from the East River watershed near Crested Butte, Colorado, United States - ER_DNA_116 | ecosystem: Environmental > Terrestrial > Soil > Floodplain | place...
CACCGCCGAGGAAGATCACCAGCAGGACGATCGCAAGCGCGATCGGCCCGAGTGCTGCGAAGCCGTAGATCAGCCACGGCGGCTTGCCCTGGCCGCCGACGGGCGGCACTCGCCGCGATTTCGTATCGCGCCGCTGGGGCGCCTGAACGCGGCGCGGCGGCGCAGGAGTCTGCACTTTCTTCGCCAAAGCGGTTGGATCGTAGCCACAGTTTCAACCAGCGCGGCGGGTGGCTTTTTCGGGCGCGATCTTCGATACTCCGGGTTTCTCACTCAAGGAGGGGAACAGATGGGATTCATGGACAAGCTGCTCGGGCGGGGCAAGAAGGCCGCAGGCGACGTGACGGGCGACAGCTCGATGCGCCGCGAAGGCATGCACCAAGAGCAGCAGGGAATGGCGGAGGATCGAGCCGCGAGCGCCGAGGAGATGGCGCAATCCGAGCGCGAGCGCGCGGCCGAGCACCAAGCCGAGCGCGAGAGCTAGAACTCCGCGGCTCAAGGCGTCCTCCAGACGTCCTTGAAGGGCGTCCGGGCTTTGGCCGGGCGCCCTTTCTTTGCCGTCCGACGCGGCGTCTAGCGTTTGTCGGCCATGCTCACGGTCGTCCTCACGCTCGCGGTTCTCGGCGCCATCGGCGCCCTCGCCTACTGGCTCCCGCGCGCGTTGTCGACGCTTCGGGTCGACTCGGCGGCGCAACTCGCCGAGCGAAATGCAGAGATGGAGCGCCGCCTGCAAGGCCTGAACGAGACCATGGACCGGCGGCTTGCCCAGCTCGACACGAAGGTCGATCATCGGCTGGAGAGCGCGTTCAAGACGACGACGCAGGTGCACGAGCGCCTGGTGAAGCTCGACGAGGCGAACGCGCAAATGCTCGAGCGGGCGAAGGAGCTCTCACGCCTGGAGCACGCTCTGCGTCCACCCAAGGCGCGCGGTGGTTTCGGCGAGCTCATGCTCGAGAACCTGCTTCGCGACCGCCTGCCGGCGACGGCGTACTCGCTCCAGTACGGCTTCAAGAGCGGCGAGCGGGTCGACGCGGTGATCCGCGTCGGCAGCCTGGTCCCGATCGACGCGAAGTTCCCGCTCGACAACTTCGCCCGTCTGGCCGAGGCGCAGGACACGGCCGAGCGTGAGTTGCACGAGAAGGCATTCGCTCGCGACGTCAAGGGCCACATCGACGCGATTGCGTCCAAGTACATCCGGCCCGACGAAGGGACGTACGAGTTCGCGTTCATGTACCTCCCCTCGGAGGCTGTCTACTACGAGCTCGCGTGCGGCAAGACCGGCGAGCTGCTCAAGTACGCGCACGAACGGCAGATCGTCCCCGTCTCCCCGTCGACGTTCACGGCGTATCTGCAGATGATCGTCCTCGGCCTCAAGGGGATGCAGATTGAGGAGCACGCCCAGGAAGTGATGGCGTACTGCGCGCAGCTGCAGAAGGACTTCGGCCGCTTCAAGGAGGACTTCGACCTCGTCGGTACCCATCTCGGTCGGGCTCAGACGAAGTTTGTGGATGCGGACAAGCGGCTGGACAAGTTCGAGACGAAGCTCGACCAGGCCGCGGACTCGCGCGAGCTGGACGCGGCGGGCGACGTCGTCGCCGAGCTGCCGCGCGCGGCCGACGCCGCCTAGACGACTGCCGGCTGCTGTTCTTTGAGGTAGCGGATCAAGCCGCCGGCGACGACGATCTCGCGCTCGCGCGGCAGGAAGTCGTGCGTGACCGTGAAGGCGGGCGCACCCTCGATCTCGACCTGAAGCTCGTCCTCGCCCTCGGCGATGGCGTGCAGGTCGCGGATCTCCCAATTCTGCCCCAGCTCCGCCTGGTCGTAGTCCGCCGGGTCGTTGAAGAGCAGCGGGACGATCCCCTGCGCGATCAGGTTGCGCCGGTGGATGCGGGCGAAGCTCTTCGCGATAACGGCCCTGACCCCCAGCTGCGCCGGCGCCAGCGCGGCATGCTCCCGGCTCGATCCCTGCCCGTAGTTGTCGCCGGCGACGATGAAGCCTCCACCCCACTCGTGCGCCCGCTTGGCGAATCCCTTGTCGCGATGCTGGAACGTGAACTCGGCGATCGCCGGGACGTTCGACCGGTAAGCCATCACGGTCGCACCGTCAGGCGAGAGGTCGCCGGTCGAAATGTCGTCCGGCGCGACGATCAGCACGCGGCCGACGAGGACGGCCGGCAGCGGCTTTTGCTCCGGCGGCGGAAAGATGTTCGGCCCGCGTGGGATCTCGATCGACCCAGCCTCGCCCTCGGGCGCCGGTTGAAGAATGTGCTTTTGCACCACCTCCGGTCGAGCCGGCGGGCGCTCCGGCAGCTCGGGCGGATCGAGCTCGCGCGGGTCGGAAATGACACCTTTCAGCATCGACGCCGCCGCGACCGCGGGCGAGCAGAGGTAGACCTGGTCGTCGGCTGTGCCGCTCCGGCCGGGGAAGTTCCGGTTGAACGTGCGCAGCGAGTTTCCGCCAGACGGCGGCGCCTGCCCCATGCCGACGCACGGCCCGCAAGCGGGCTCGAGCATGCGGACGCCGGCCATCAGCAGGTCGACGTACGTCCCCGACCGTGTGATCTGATCGAGGATCTGACGCGAGCCCGGAGTAGCCGTCGCCGAGACGAGCTCCTCGGCCAGCCGCTGCCCACGCATGACGGCTCCGCACAGCGCAAGATCGTGGTACGAGGAATTGACGGACGAGCCGATGCAGACCTGCTGCAGCGGCGTACCGACGAGCTCGTCAACTGGCACGACGTTCCCCGGGCTCGAGGGCTTGGCGACGAGCGGAACGAGCGCTGCCAGGTCGATGTGCTCCTCCTCGTCGAAGTCGCCGGTGTCGCCGGTCGGCATCTCGATGAAGTCCTCGCTGCGTTGCTGCTCATCGAGCCAAGCTCGCGTTTCGTCGTCCGCGGGGAAGACCGCCCCGGTGGCGCCGAGCTCGGCGATCATGTTCGCGATCGTCCCGCGCTCGGTGTAGCTGAGCGTGCTCACTCCCGGTCCCGTGAACTCGAACACGCAGCCGCGCCCGCCGCGAACGCCGCGGCGCCGTAGCAGCTCCAGAATCACGTCCTTGGCTTGAATCCACGGTCGCGCGAGCTCGTTTTCGAGGAAGATCCCGACGATTTTGGGGCAGGGCAGCTCGAACGGATGCCCGGCCATGCAGACGGCAACGTCAAGGCCGCCCGCCCCGATCGCGATCATTGCGCACGAGCCCGACTGGGTCGTGTGCGAATCGGCGCCCACCAGCGTCTGCCCCGGCTTCGCGAAACGCTCGCAGTGGACGTAGTGGCAGATCCCGTTCCCGGGCCGCGAGAACCAGGCGCCATACTTGGCAGCCATCGCCTGCAAAAAGCGATGGTCGTCCGGGTTCTTGAAGTCGATTTGAAGGATGTTGTGGTCGACGTACACGACCGCGGTGTCGACGCGGACCCGGTCTTCGCCGAAGAGCTCGAACTGCATCATCGCCATCGTCCCGGTCGCGTCCTGCGCGAGCGCCTGGTCGACGCGGAGCGCGATCTCCTGGCCGGGAACCAGGTCCCCACGATCGAGGTGCTCTTCGAGGATCGTCCGGGCGAGAGAGGCCATCGGCCTCAAGCTTAGTCAGTCGGCAGCCGCGACCAGACCTCGAAGTCCTCGCGGATTCCCTGCTTGAAGTGGAATGAGCGCAGGGTCCCCTCGTAGTGGTACCCCGCATTCTTCGCGACATGCTTCGACGCTTCGTTGCCCGTCGAGATCCAAAGCTCGATCCGCAACGCATCGAGCTCGCCGAACCCCCACTCGGTCAGCAGCTCGAGCGTCCGCGTCGCGACCCCGCGGCCGCGCGCCTCAGGCGCGACGACGTAGCCGAGCTCGAGCTGCCGGCCTTCCCGGTCGATCCCGAAGGCAAGTCCAAGCCCGAGGAACGACCCGTCGTGAGCGTCGACAACGGCGAATGCCTCTCTCGTGCCGTGACGACGTCCCTCTTCGTAGAACTCGAACCACTCGCGCTCCCACCCCGGCGGGACCGGGTTGGGCACACGCGTGTAGCGGAGCACGTCCTCGTCGTCGAACATCGCCGCCACGGAGACGAGGTGTTGCTCGCCCAGGGGCTCTAGTTGGGCCTCCGCCACTAGGAGGCCTAGTAGCGGAGCAAGGCGCCGATGCCGTCGACCGGCTGGAGATCCTGGTAGTGGCGCAGCGCGAGCGCGCTGCCGCCGTGCGCGAGGGTCTGGTGGACGGCAAGGTTCAGGCCGTCGTCGCGCTCCTCCATCTGCGTCCCGTCGAGCGGGCAGGGCCCGCCCTCGGCGCTCACTCGTCCGCAACGGGGGCACTGCCACGCTCGCCGCTCCGCGCCCTCCTGGAAAAGGAGGAGGTCGACCCGAGCGTCGGAGGCTGCCTCGAGCGTCGCCGGCCACCCCGCCGTGGCCCGCCCGCCGCGGCCCGACTCCTCGCGCCAGCGCTCGGCGGCCTCTCGTTCCTGGTTGGCGTGCCACTCCTCGAGAATCGGGCGTGCCGCCTCGAGTAGCTCCGAGGGAGGAGCATGGGCCTCCGCATGCGCCCACCCGACGATCGCGTTTTTGACCTCGTGTGAGAACACCTCCTCGAGCTCGGCCCGAATCTCCTCCGTGCCCACGACCACGATCCTGGGGCTCTGCAACCGCCGCACGCGCCGGTCGAGTTGGTCGGCGACCTCTTTCAAATGTTCGTGCACGAGCGATTCGATGTGGCGCTGGTAGCGGGCCTGCGACCAGCCGCCTTGGTCGTGACGCCCGGGCGTCTCGTCGAACTGGTCGACCAGCTCCTCGAGCCTCCCCGCCCGCAAGATGTAAACCGTTCCACGTTCGCGCCCCACGACGGCGATCAGGGCTCCATCTCCGCGGCCGACGAGCGGGACGAGCGGCGCGAGGTAGAACTCGCGGGCGATCGCGATCTTGTCGGCGACGGGGTCACCGAGCGGCAGTGTCCGCCATGCGTTGTCCAGGCCGGCACAGAAGACGGCGACGCCCCGGGAGCCGTCGCGCTCAAACTCGCTGCTGAAGAAATCCCGAATACGGGCGAGGTCGGCACGCATCGCTTCGCGCTGCTCATGGCTCAGCTCCTGCGCCGCGTCGGCTCGTTCCTCGCCCACATGCATCAGCGAGTTGACGCGGCTCGCCGCGTCGCCAGCGGTCGGCGCCACGCTGGGATCGAGGTCGACGTAGACGCTGATCGCGCAGCCTTTCTCGGCGCGAAAGCCCGCCAGCTCGCGAAGTCCGTCCCAACTGACCGTTGCAGCCACCTGCGCCTCCCTTGCCGGAAAGCGGCGATTGTAGTCCTGCGCTGACGGCCTATATCGCGGGGTGCCGGGCAGTGCTCCGCTTGCAGGGCTTTTGGCCGCATGGCGGTCGAGGCGGTGACCGTCCGTGACGGCTCGTTATGCGCTGTTCGTTAGCACCGCGTTTGCAAAGCTGGCGGCTAACGCTGTGCGAGGGCTCGATGTAGTAGGTCCGCAGTCCGACCGAGGACAAGCAGACTTCAAGGAGCAGCGGCCGAATAGCAAGAGACGCCCTCGACGCCCTGGGCCATAAAGGAGTACGTTGGACAGCGGTGTCAGAAAGGCGGACGACTAAGACAAAGCGGACGACTAAGACCGTTCGGGGCGGTGTCGCCGAGGCCACGCTCGGCGATAGGCCTGTCGCGGATGCAATTGACGGTGCGAACGGTGCGCCGGTAGATGGCGGGGAGGGCGGCGCGGCCGGCGGCGTGCGGTGGGATGTACCGCTTAGCGACGTTCGGAAGACCCGGCAGCGATTCGTCGACAATGGCGGCCCGGTCATCGAGCGGGCTCGCGTGTGGCTGATCTTCTGGGGTTCGGCGTGGGAAGCGCTACGGCCGGAACCGGACCCTAGTAGCGATCAAATCACGGCCTCGTTCAGGCAAATCTTGGACAGCCCCTTCCTGTCGCGGTTGCACGACTACCGACCTTCGATCGGCTACCGCTATCCATCTCAAAACGCCGTTTTGGGCGGCACGATGACGGTGCGATCCGAGCTCGGAACGGGCGCAACGAAGTCAGCGGCCGATCCGCCCGCCGCCTTTAAGGATCAGGATGTCACGAACCTCGTGACGAACCTGATCACAGCGAGATTTCCGCGCCTACCGGAACCGAGGGATCCGAACGAACTCTATGTAGTGGTGACACCTGCGGATGGAGCAATGGCCAACAAAAGCGCCAAGGGGGAGCACTACGCGGCGGACGTCTTGGGATGGACTGCCCATCTCGCCTGGCTCAAGTTCGGCGGCATGTTTCGCGGCGATATCGATGCGCTGACGGCGATCTTTTCGCACGAGCTCGTTGAGGCGATCACGGATCCTGAGGGCTCGGCGATCCTCGGTCGAGCCAACACGTGCGGCAACCGCAAGGGCTGGTGTGAAATTGGCGACGTTTGTGAGAACCGGTTCATCCGAATGCCGTCCGGCGTTGTCGTCCAGTCGTACTACTCGGACACGGACGGCGCCTGCATCGTCCCGACGGCGTATCCGCGGCCGTACCGACCGATCGGACCCTAACGGGGTGAGCTTCTGAAGGCGGCTTTGACGACCGAGGCTGAGCACTAAAGACTCGGCCGTCGAGACAGGAGGGGTCTTAAACGGGTTCTATCGCGAGCTCGAAGCGGCAGGGCTTTCACCCTCGTCGATTCGAGTAACCCACTCGGTTCTTTCCAAGGTCTTCCGCGATGCAGTCCGCCAGCGCAAGCTGGTCCGCAACCCCGTCGACGATGCCGACCCGCCCGTCATTCCGGAGAGTCAGGCAACCGCTTGGACGGCAACCGAACTAGGCCGCTTCCTCGCACACGTCGAGAGCGATCGTCTGTTCGCGTTCTGGCGCCTCGCGGCGATGACCGGGATGCGCCGCGGCGAAGTTCTCGGCCTGACCTGGCTCGCGCTCGACCTCGAAGCGGGCAAGCTCCGCGTCGACCAACAACTACTTCCGACCGCGGGTGGCGTCACCTTCGGGCCGCCGAAGTCGAAGCGGTCGAGGCGCGAAGTCGCACTCGACGCCGAGACGGTTGAGGCCTTGCGGAGCCACCGCGACGCGCAGCTGCTCGAGCGTGACTTTGCGGGCGACGCCTACGAAGACCACGATCTTGTCTTCGCCGACGAGCTCGGCCAGCCGATCTACCCGACGAAGCTAACGCGGGCGTTCAAGCGGCATCGCAAGGCGGCCGGCGTCAGAACCGGAAGCCTGCACATCCTCCGTCACACTCACGCGACGCTCGCGCTGACGAACGGCGTCCCGCTCCACGTTCTCGCGGCCAGGATCGGCGACCGCGCAGAGACCGTGCTTGCGAACTACGCCCACCTGTTGCCAACGAGCGACGCAGAGACAGCCGAGCAGGTCGCTGCTCTAATCGCTTAGACGAGGCTAGTCAGGTTTCTGATCTGCAGGCTGATCATTCGGCGGAGGCTGCTGGACGCCACTTTGATCGCTGCTGCTCCCAAACGTCTCCTTCAACTTGCTCACGCCTAAAGCGAGAGCGCCGGCACCGCCCGTAGCTTCACCAAAAGCCTCAGCGCCCTGGAAGAGCATGGCGCTAAGACTCCTGTACATAGGCGCCTCCGCCTCCGCGCGGTTTCCCCGTTCTTCCGCGCTGTTTTTACGTTGATCGTCGCTCATTTCGTCTCCGATCGTAGTTGGTCGCCAGGACGTCGTCGTTAGGACGCCGTTAGCAAATCATCCGCAAACCAGCATGGTTGCGGTGGGTTCCTAGAAGCGGCGATTCTATGCGCCGTGCGGGTCCTCACCATCGGTCACGGCACGCGGTCGAGCGAGGAGTTGGTCGCCTGCCTGCGGGAGTCAGGCGTCCGGACGCTTGTCGACGTCCGCCGCTTCCCCGGCTCGCGGCGGAATCCGCAGTTCAACCAGGCGGCGCTGAACGAAGTGCTGGACGCGGCCGACATCGCGTATCGCCATGCGGAGGAGTTGGGCGGCCGGCTCGCGAACGAGCCAGGCGAGGAGCGCTTCTCGTGCCTCCGGGTCGCAGCTTTCCGCAGCTACGCGGCACGGATGGGAACCGACCCCTGGCAAAGCGCCCTGGAGTCTGCTCTGGCTGAGCCGGCGCCGTGCTTCATGTGCGCAGAGACTCCGTGGTGGCGCTGCCACCGCCGGCTGATCGCCGAGCTCCTGACGGCACGAGGGCACGAGGTTGCCCATCTACTCAGGCCCGGCAAATCCGACTCTCACCGCCTCTACGACGCCAGCTCCGTACGTGACGGCAAGCTGTATCTGTGCGGTCAGCTGGTCGCCTAGCGGGGAACGTTCAAGCGGTCCGATCCGTTGAATACTGTGAGGGCCGGTACGGCCCCCAGTTGATTTGGAGGAAATGTGAACGACAACAGAGTTCGCGAGCTGATCATCATCGGCGGCGGCCCCGCCGGTTACACGGCTGCGCTCTACAGCGCCCGCGCGAACCTCGAGCCGCTCGTCATCGAAGGCTTCCAGTGGGGCGGCCAGTTGATGATCACGAGCGACGTTGAAAACTATCCCGGCTTCGCGGACGGGATCATGGGTCCGCAGCTGATGGGCGAGTTCCGACGCCAGGCCGAGCGGTTCGGTGCCGAGTTCGTCGCCGACGACGTTACGCGCGTCGACTTCTCGGAGCAGCCGTTCCGCGTCTGGGTCGGTGACGACGAGTACCGCGCCGAGGCCGTGGTCGTAGCCACCGGTGCGACCGCGCGCCAGCTCGGGCTCCCGTCCGAGCGTGCACTCCACGGTCGCGGAGTCACCTACTGCGCCGTCTGCGACGCGGCGTTCTACCGCGACAAGGAAGTCGTGGTCGTAGGCGGAGGCGATTCCGCGATGGAAGAGGCGATCTTCCTGACGAAGTTCGCCTCGAAGGTCACGGTCTTGCACCGGCGGGACGAGTTCCGCGCCTCGCCGATCATGTTCGATCGCGCCCGTGACAACGACAAGATCGAGTTCGTCACCCCGGTCGTCGTCGAGGAGGCGCTCGGCACCGAGGACGGCAAGCTGACCGGCGTCCGGATCCGCAACCTGGAAACCGACGAAGTGAGCGATATCCCAGCGGACGGGCTGTTCGTCGCGATCGGGCACGACCCGACGACGAAGCTCTTCGTCGACCAGCTCGACCACGACGAGGCCGGCTACCTGCTGACGCAAGCGGGCTCGACCGCAACGAATGTCGAAGGCGTCTTCGCGGCCGGCGATGTCGTGGATCACGTCTACCGGCAGGCGATCACGGCGGCCGGCATGGGCTCGATGGCGGCGCTCGACGCCGAGCGCTGGCTTGCGGCACGCGAGGGTCACGCCGAGACCGCCCTCAGCGCTCCCCGAAGCTAGTCGGCCGACTGCAAAGCTAGGCTCGAAGCGTGGCCGAGTGGATCGACCTCCTCGACCCGACCGAGGCCGAGCTGCGAAAGGCGCTGCCCCGCGAGATTCACGACCGCGCGCTCGAACATCTCCTCGCGCCGGCGACCCACGACGACGAGCCGAGGCCGCGGCTCGAAGGGCACGATCGCTACCTGTTCGGCGTCTTCCTGCTGCCGATCGCCGTCCGCGAGGAGGACCGGATCTTCTATCAGGAGATCGACATCGTCGCGACCCGCGACCGCGTCTTGACTGTTCGCAAGACGCCTGAGCGCGGTCACGCCTGTGACCTGACCCCCGCTCACCTCTCGGTCGACCAAAGCGAGGACAACCGAGCCGGGATGATCGTCTACCGGATCGTCGACCTGATCGCGGAGGACTTCCTCGATCTAGTCGATGCGCTGAACGACGAGATCGATGAGCTCGAGGAGGGCATCGAGAAATGGACCTCGAACCAGGTCAGAGGCCGGATCTCGGACCTGCGGCACGATCTTCTCCACGTCCGACGAACGCTTGCGCCGACCAGAGACGCCATACGCGCCATCGTCGACCGCCGGATCGACATCGGACAGGGGCCGGAGGTGCTTCCGCGCGATATCGAGCTGAACTTCGCCGACGCCTACGACAAGCTGCTGAGGGCGGCGGACGGACTCGAGCTCTCCCGAGACCTGCTTGCCAGCGCGCGCGATTACAGCCAGGCCAAGATTGCCAACGATCAGAACGAGGTCGTCAAGCGGCTGACGGTGATCGCGTCGGTCCTACTGGTGCCGACCTTCATCGTTGGGCTGTACGGCCAGAACTTCCGTCACATTCCGGAGCTCCGATGGGGTTTTGGCTACTGGTGGAGCTGGGGCTGGATCATCTTCACGACCGTCCTCCAGCTTGCGTTCTTTCGTTGGCTGGGGTGGATCGGAGGCGAGCCGCTCGGCCGCCCGGCGCTACCCCCGCTCGGGAGGCTGGATCCTCGCTCGCTGCGCGGCCGGCGCCGGGCAAGTTCGACCTGACGGACGAACGCATCTCTACCATCGTCACGTGCCCTACTTCATCTGTCCGAACTGCAAAGAGCGGTCGATCGACCACGATCGCCAGGAAGGCCTGACCCGGCAGGCGGTCGCGTGCCACCGCTGCGGTTTCGGCTTCCTGTTCGAGCTGATAGACGACTACTATCCGGCGCCCGGGACCGGGTTCGTCGTCTGCGATCAGCAGAGCCGCATCCTCGCGTCCGGCCGCGGGGTCTTCGAGCTGACCGGCTACCGAGAAGACGAGCTGATGGGCGGCGAGATCATGGACAGCCTCGGCCTGACCGGCTACGAGGACGGCCGCAATCCAGCACAGCTCTCGCTCGAGTGGGGCGTCCGGCGACTGGGCGAGCGGCTCGAGCTGCGGACGCGCGCCGGCAAGCAGAAGGCGGTTACCGCCGACTTCTTCCCCGCCTACGACGACGACGGCGGCCTCCTGGTCGCCATCACCCCACGTTCGTAGTCGACAACTCGCCCTCGACCCAAGCCTGTAGCTCTTCCAGTGCGGCCAGGGATTCCTCCAGCTCGCGCAGCTCGGCGTGGGCGGATCGTGCGTCGGTTCCGCAAAGGAGGCCGAGCGACTCGAGCCTGTCGACGGTGCCCGCCGACAGGTCGTTACGGGCGCGGCGCTCGATCTTCGCCTGGCGTAGCTTGGAGCGGATCCGCTCCGCTCGCGCCGATAGCGCTGCCGATTCGCCGGCGAGGGCGTCCGCGTAGACGGCGATGTCGATCTCCCGCACGTTCCCGAGCCTACGTAGGCGGGTGTGACGCGAATCAGACCGATGTGCGCCGTTCAAGCGGAAATGGCACGCGACGGCGCCAGCCGGCGGCTTTGTTCTCGACGAGCCAAGCCGCCTCGACGCGCGCCTTCACCGGGAGCCGCGTGACGAGCTCTCGCTCGATGCCGGCCAGCACCTCCTCGTGCTCCGACTCCGCGACTGTGAGGTGGGGGACGATCTCGTCGAACCTCCCCCCGTACGGGGGAAACTCCGGAAAGGCGTCGGCGAGGGCCTCGGTCATTGCGACGAAGCCGTCGGCC
>Ga0307277_10000920_pt1 | contig 11385 bp, 9 predicted proteins | sample ER_DNA_116_FD_194473 | JGI IMG/M metagenome (GOLD analysis project Ga0307277, IMG submission 194473) | Bulk soil microbial communities from the East River watershed near Crested Butte, Colorado, United States - ER_DNA_116 | ecosystem: Environmental > Terrestrial > Soil > Floodplain | place: USA...
CTCCTGGCACGGAGGACAGGTCGTCGTCTCGGCGGCGACACGGGCGTTCGTCGACGGTGAGCTGACCGAGCTCGGCGAGCACCGGTTGAAGGACTTCGACGAGCCGGTCGCGCTCTTCCAGCTCGGCTCCGAGCGCTTCCCGCCGCTGAAGACGATCTCGAACACCAACCTGCCGCGGCCTGTCTCCTCCTTCGTCGGCCGACGGCGGGAGCGCGATGAGCTTGTCGGCCTGCTCGGGAACGGTACGAGGCTCCTGACGCTCTCCGGGCCGGGTGGCTCCGGCAAGACGCGGCTTGCGCTCGAGGCGGCCGCAGAGCTCGTGCCCGCGTTCAAGGCGGGGGTCTTCTGGGTCCCGCTCGCCCCGCTGCGCGAGCCGGCGCTCGTGATGGAGGCGATCGCGCAGACACTGGGCGCCAAGGAGGGCCTCGCCGAGCACATCGAAGAGCGCGAGCTCATGCTCCTGCTCGACAACTTCGAGCAGGTGGTCGAGGCCGCGCAGGACCTGGGCGGGCTGCTCGAGTGGTGCCCCAACCTCAAGTTGCTGGTCACGAGCCGCGAGCTCCTTCGCATCCGCGGCGAGGTCGACTACCCGGTGCCGCCGCTGGCCGAGCCGGAGGGAGTCGAGCTCTTCTGCACGCGCGCGCAGCTCGAGCCGGACGAGGCGATCGCCGAGCTCTGCCGGAGCCTGGACGGGCTGCCGCTCGCGCTCGAGCTGGCCGCAGCCAGGACGAGCGTCCTCTCCCCGGCGCAGATCCTCGCCCGCCTCTCCGAGCGGCTCGACCTGCTCAAGGGCGGTCGGGACGCCGAGGCCCGCCAGCAGACGCTGCGAGCGACGATCGAGTGGAGCCACGACTTACTCGGCGACAAGGAGCAGCGCCTGTTCGCGCGTTTGGCCGTCTTCCGTGGGGGCTGCACGCTCGAGGCGGCCGAGCAGCTTGCAGGAGCGGACATCGACACCCTCCAGTCGCTGGTCGACAAGAGCCTCCTCCGGCACACAAGCGAGCGCCTCTGGATGTTGGAGACGATCCGCGAGTACGCCTGGGAGCGCCTGGCCGCGAGCGGCGAGGAGGGCGAACTGCGCCGGCGGCATGCCTTCTACGTGCTCGACGTCGCCGAAGCGCTCAGCCGAGCCCTGGACGAGGGCGGCGATCAGGGTGAGCTGCTTGCCTGTTTCGCCGCCGAGCACGACAACCTGCGAGCAGCGCTGGAGTGGATGCGCGACGAACGCGAAGACGAGGCGCTGCTCCGCCTCGTCGCGACTCTTCGGCTGTACCTGGCGCCCCGCGGCTTCTACGAGGAAGCAGACACCTGGTTTCCGCTCGCGCTCGAGCGCTCTGCGACGCCCCTAGAGGCGCGCTTTGAGGTCCTGCGTGGAGCGAATATCCGCGCGCTGTCCCTACGAGACTTCGCGCGCTCTGACGCCCTGGTCGCGGAATGGCGCCAGCTCGCCGAGGAGGTTGGAGACGAGACCGACGTGCTGTCGGCGCTAAACGCGGCAGCACTGACCGCGCTGGAGCGAGGCGCTCTGGACGAGGCTCGAGAGCAGTTCATCGGGATCGGGGAGCGGGCGAGAACGACCGGCGACGAGTTGATGGTCGCTTTCACGACGATCAACCTCAGCTTGGTTGCGTTGAGGTCCGGCGATTTCGAGATCGGCCTCGCCTACTCGACCGAGGCCGTGAAGCTCTTCCGTCAGTGGGGAGACGATGGGGGCGTCGCCAGTGCCCTTGGGCACTGCGGCTGGGCCGCTGTCAACCTGTCCGATCCGGTACGCGCGCAGGGCTTCTTCCGCGAGATGCTCAACATCTGCGGACGGCTCGGTCGGCTGCGGGGGATCGCCGAAGGAGCAGTCGGCCTCGCAGCAGCCCTGATCGCCAGTCACGAAGAGGAGCGCGCTGCACAGCTGCTCGCGGCTGCTTCCTCGCTCCACGAGAAGCTCGGGGTCGGCTTCGACGATGACGTGGAGGAGCAGGCGTACGCGGCGGCGCTCGCCGATGCGAAGGCGGCGCTCGGCGAGGACGCGTTCGCCGCCGCCTGGGCTCGTGGCGAAGCGATGACCCCGGAAGAGATCATCAAGTTCGCGGAAAGGGGGGAACCCAGTGGTTTCCCCCCAGCCCTGAGCTAGACAGGCGGGGGTGAGGGTGAGCTTGGCTCGACGGAGCGGCGCAGGAGTCGAACCTACCGAGCCGTGGGTTGCACGACCGCACCGGTTTTGAAGACCGGCTGGGCCACCGGGCCCATGCCGCTCCGCCGCAAGGCTAGCGCTGGGCGGAGCGGCGAAGGACGCGCTCGTCGCCGACACGGCGGGTGAGTCCGTCGGCGTCGTAGCGCTCGAGGAGGAGCTGCGCGGTCCTGCGCGAGATGCCAAGCGCGTCTCGGAAGCGGGCCAGGGTGATCGGCGTGAGCGTCGGCAGCGTCTCGCGGCCGCGCTCGTAGAGCTCGGTCGAGACCGCGAGGCCGTCGCCGACACGCTTCAGGCGGCCCTCCGCTTCCAGATACGCGGCGAGCTGCCGGTCGTCGAGCCGAACTGCGTCGTTTTCGGTCAGCCGCGCTTCGAGGTCTGCGGCCGCCGCGGCTTTCTCGCCGAGCTGCGGCGCCGTTCCCGGCAGGTACGCCTTCGCATCGCGGCGTTCCACGTGTAAGAGCTGCGCAACCGACGCTGCCCAGGGCTCGGCCGGCAGGAGCTCGGCGAGTGGCAGCCCGGGGTCTAGAGGCGACTCTTCCGCGCGCCGGGCGAGCCGCTTGCGCACCGAGGCGCGAATCTCATCCAGCCATTCGGGCGCGAAGTACCAGTCGCCGGCCTGCTGCAGCGCCGCAAGGCCGCGCGCCAGCTCAGGCGGTGCGAGCAGTCCGCGGGCCTGCAGGCTCGCCCCTGTCACCGGCTCGCGAACGAGCGCGCGCACGATTGCCTCGGGATCGTCCCGCTCCAGCACCTTGAGCCGTTCAGGCTCGAGCTTGCGCGGGGGAGCCGGGTCGAGGACGACGCCTCCCCCGACCGTCGTGTCGGTCCGGAGCACGACCCGGTCGCCGCGCGCGGCGACTACCGGCTCGCGCAGGCGCAGCTGGGCGAACCGGCCTGAGCGGACGACGCGTGCCGGCACGTCGCTTGTGCCTACGTGGACGGTCACCGCCGCCGGAACCTCCTGCTCGAGCTCCTCGAGCGTGACGTCGAGCCGCCAGCTGACGGGGTAGTAGCCGGGCTCGACGAGGGCGTCGCCGCGCCGCAGCTTCCGCCGGTCGATCCCGGGCAGGTTGACCGCGACACGTTGGCCGGCTTCGGCGCGCGGCACCTCCGTGTCGTGGACGTGCACCGTGCGCGCGCGCGCCGGGAGGCCGGACGGCTGCACCTCCAGCGCGTCGCCAGGGCCGATCGAGCCCGACCAGAGCGTCCCGGTGACGACCGTCCCGACCCCGGTCAGCGTGAAGGCCCGGTCGATGTAGAGCCGCGTGCCTCCACCCGGCCGCTCGTGCTCGAGCCCGGCGGCAGCGCGCCCGAGCGCCGCGCGCAGCTCGTCGAGCCCTTCGCCCGTTTTCGCGCTGACGGCCACGACCTCGGCCCCGGGCACGAGCTCTTCGGCCTCCGCGACCGCGAGCTCGAGTGTCTCCGCGTCGACGGCGTCCGCCTTTGTCACGGCGACGACGCCGCGCTCAACCGCGAGCAGCCGCAGGATCGCGAGATGCTCGTGCGTCTGAGGCCGCGCTCCCTCGCCCGCGTCGATCACGAGCAGGAACAGGTCGATCCCGGTCGCCCCGGCCACCATCGTCCGCACGAACCGCTCGTGGCCGGGAACGTCCACCAGCGACAGCGCTCCTCCTGGGAGCTCGAGCGGCGCGTAGCCGAGCTCGATCGAGATCCCGCGCTCCCGCTCCTCGGGCAGCCGGTCGGTGTCCTTGCCGGTCAGGGCGCGGACGAGCCACGTCTTCCCGTGGTCGATGTGGCCTGCGGTGCCGACCGTGAGCGGCATCAGCCGGGCACGGCCTCGATCAGGCCCTCGTGGAACCGCTCCGGCTCGAAGCCTCCGGCGGTGAGCAGCTCCCGCCACTGCGCCTCGGTCCGCTCCTTGCCGGCGAGCAGGGCGAGCATGAGCAGGTCGAGCCACTTGCCGCCGCCCGGCTCGTTCCCGGGCGGGACGACCGCGTCGACGATCAGCAGCCGCGAATCGCGCCGGGCAGCCGTGCGGATCGTGCGCAGGATCGCGGTCGCGCGCTCATCGTCCCAGTCGTGCAGGATCGTCGAGAGGACGTAGACGTCGCCCTCGGGCACCGACTCGAAGAAGCTGCCCTCGACGAACTCGATCCGGTCGCCGAGCGCTGCCTCGTCGCGAACGGTCTCCGGAAGGTCGACGACGATTCCCCGCAGGCCCGGCTGCCGCTTGAAGAGCTCGACCAGCAGCGAGCCGTTGCCGCCGCCCACATCGACCACCGTCTCGTCACCTCGCCACGCCACGGGCGCGAACCGCTCGATGCGGCTCTCTTTGCCCTGCTCCATCGCGCGGTCGAAGGCGGCCCGCTCGCCCGGGTGGGCTTTCAGCCACGACCAGAAGTCCGTGCCGAAGCTGTCCGGGAAGGACGGCTTGCCGGAGACGTCGAGATCGGCGAGCGCCCGGTAGAAGACGCCGCCGAAGAGGTGGGCGAAGTCGGCCCAGCCGGTGCGCAGGATCTCGGAGGCCTCGGTGTTGCGGAAGACGCCCGGTTCCTCCTCCGCGAAGAGGCCGTCGCTCGCCAGCGCCCGCAGGATCCGGTGGAGCGTGTCCTCGTCCGCGCCGACCTCGCGCGCGATCTCGGACACCGGCCTCGGGCCATCGGCCACCGCGTCCGCGACCCCGAGCTCGGCGACGATGGCGGTCGCGCGGGTGCCCAGCGCGCCCCGAAGCAGGTTCCAGACAACCTCGTCCGCGCTCACTCGGAGCGGGCGGCCCGGACCAGCGAGGCGGTCTCGTCGGTCTCGGCGTCGGTCAGCGTGCGGCAGTCGAGCAGCAGCCGGCCGTCGCGGATCACGCCGACCACCGGCGGCTCGCCGGCCCGGAGCGGGGTCGCGAGCTCCTCCTCGATCGCGCAGGCGAAGCTCGGCAGCTCGGCGAGTGGCAGCGCACCGCCGCCGACGCGCGCGATGGTCTCCTCGACCTCGCCGCCGATCGCCTCGGCGAGACGCTCCGCTCGCGCCCGCACGTCTTCGGCCGGCTCGCGCAGCATCCGCAGCACGGGCACCTCGCGTGCGGCGCGCTCGGGGTCGAGGTAGAGCCCGAGCGTTCCCTCGAGCGCGGCGATCGTCAGCTTGTCCGCGCGCAGCGCGCGCTGCAACGGATGCCGGCGGAGGAGCTCCACGAGATCGGCCCGCCCGACGACGATCCCCGCCTGGGGCCCGCCGAGAAGCTTGTCGCCGGAGAAGCAGACGAGATCCGCCCCAGCGGCCAAGCTCCCGTGGGCGGTCGGCTCGTCACCTAGCACCAGACTGTCACTAAGCGCTCCGGAGCCGAGGTCGTCGACCAGCGGGAGGTCGTGCCGCCGCGCCACCGACGCCAGTTCCTCGAGAGACGGCAGCTCGGTGAACCCGACCACGCGGAAGTTCGACTGGTGCACCCGGAGGAGCACCGCGGTCTCGGGCCCAATCGCACGCTCGTAGTCGGCCACGCGCGTGCGGTTGGTCGTGCCGACCTCGCGCAGCCGCGCCCCCGAGCGCACGAGGACGTCGGGGATCCGGAAGCCGTCGCCGACCTCGATCAGCTCGCCGCGCGAGACGAGCACTTCGCGTCCTTCTGCGAGCGCCGCGAGCGCGAGCATCACCGCCGCCGCGTTGTTGTTCACGACGAGCGCGGCCTCGGCGCCCGTCAGCCGGCGCAGGATCGAGGCGACGTGGTCCTGCCGCGAGCCGCGCGAGCCCGCGGTCACGTCGTACTCGAGGTTCGAGTAGGAGCGGCCCACCTCGAGCGCGCGCTCGAGTGCAGCTTCCGCGAGCGGTGCCCGGCCGAGGTTCGTGTGGACGATCACGCCGGTTGCGTTCAGCGTTCGACGAAGGCTCGGCGCCCGCACCGACGCCAGTTCCTGAGCGGCCCGCTCTCCGAGATCGCCGGGGTCGTGCCCGGCCCTGATCGCTTCGCGCGCGCGCGCGAGGGCTGCGCGCGCCGCCTCAACGGCCAGCGCGGGCGGCTCGCACGCCAGTCGCTCGTCGCGCGCCAATTCGTCGACCGAAGGCAGATCGCGGAGCTCCATTTGAAGCAAGTGTAGGTCGCAGTACACTCGATCACCGGTGCGCCAGTCCGTGCTCATTCCCGTCGAGCGGCGTCGGCGGCGCCGGCGCCGCGCCCCAGTGGCGCTGCTCCTGATCGCCGTGCTCGCGGGGGCCGGCGTCTTCGCATTCCGCCATTTCGACACGACCACCGCTCCCGCGGCGGCCGCGCGAAAGCAGCCTCCTGCCGTCCACCACCACACGGCGCCTCCGGTCAAGCCGCCGAGGCTGCTCTCCGAGCTGCGGCTCGTGCCCCGGCGCCTCCGAATCAGCGCCCGCTCCGCGATCCTCGTCGACGCGAACACAGGGCGCGTCCTGTGGGAGAAAGCCCCGCACCGCCGCCGGCCAATCGCCTCGACCACGAAGATCATGACCGCGACGCTCGTGCTCGAGCGGCTACCGCTCGAACGCCTCGTGAAGGTCCCGCCGGCGGCCACCCGCACGCCGCTGGTCCGCGAGGGCCTGCGCCGAAACGAGCGAGTCTCGGCCTGGAAGCTCCTCGACGGCCTCCTGATCTTCTCCGGCAACGACGACGCCTACGCGCTCGCGGCTGCGACGGCCGGCTCGAAGCCGCGCTTCGTGAACTTGATGAACGAGAAGGCACGCGTGCTGGGTCTCCGCAGCACGCACTTCACGTCCGTGAGCGGCGTCGTCGACAAGGGCAACTACTCGACCGCCTGGGACCTCGCCGCCCTAACGCGCTACGCCCTGCGCGACGCGCGCTTCCGGAAGATCGTCGCGACGAAGATCGCCCGCGTGAAGTGGTCGGCGCCGACCTTCGGCAAGGTCTACGTGAACAAGAACCAGCTCCTGCGCACCTACCGCGGCGCGGACGGCGTCAAGACCGGCTGGACGACGCTCGCCGGTCATTGCCTCGTCGCCTCGGCGCATCGCGGCGGGCGCGGCCTGATCGCCGTTCTCCTCCACTCGGGAGATCCCTACCGCGACGCGCGCCGGCTGCTTAACTTCGGCTTCTCGAGGTCCGGGTCATGAAAACGATTGGACTGACGCTAGTGCTGACGGCGCTCGTCGTCGGGGGGAGTGCCTCCGCTGCGGGCCCGACCGGGATCGGCCGGATGGCCGTCACGCCGACGACCCTGACCGCCGGCTCGACCGGCAACGAGCTCACGTTCTCCTTCACGGCCAACAAGTCGCTGACCGGCCAGACGATCGTCGACTTCCCGCGCGGCTGGACGACCCCCCAGAAGCGCAGTGCCGCCGCGGCCGGCTACGTGGAGCTGAAGCGAGGCACCTGCGGCGGCTCCACGCGGATCACGTCCATCAAGCGGCGTCGGCTCACGATCGCCACCGCGTGCAAGCGCGGCCACGGCTACCAGTTGCTCTACCACCAGGCGACCGTGCCGACGATCGCCGCGGACGGCTACATCTTCCTGACGCAGACGCGGACCTCCGGGCGGAAGGCAAAGTTCCGCCCGCTGGCCCGGAGCGGACAGCCGGTCGTGAAGCTCAAAGGCGGGCTCGCGACCGGTCTGGACATGACGCTGACGAGCGTGATCACCGCGGGAACGGCGTTCAACGTCACCGTGCGCGCGATCGATCCTTATTCCAACAACGCGTTCCCGTACGGCGCCACCGTCACGCTGACGAGCAGCGACCCGGCCGCGACGCTACCCGGGCCGTACGCCTACCAACCGAGCGATCTCGGCCAGAAGGCGTTCACCGGAATCGTCCTCCGCACGCCCGGGATGCAGACGATCACCGCGACCGACTCGAACGGGTTGCGCAAGACGAGCCCGCCGATCACTGTCAACGCCTCGTCCTAGCCGCTACTGGGCGTCGGCCTTCTCGGCCTCGGCCGGCATCGCCGCGCAGCGGCGGTCGTAGCACTCGACGATCGTCGCCACGGCTTCGGCGGGATCGTCGGTGACGGTCAGCAGGTCGACGTCCTCCGGCGAGATCATGCCCTCCTCGAGAAGCCGCTCCGAGGCCCACTCGAGCAGCGGCTGCCAGAAGCGGCTGTCGAAGAGCACGACCGGGAAGTGGAGCACCTTGCCTGTCTGGATCAGCGTCAGCGACTCGAACAGCTCGTCCAGGGTGCCGAAGCCGCCAGGAAAGATCACGAACCCCTCGGCCGCCTTCACGAACATCGTCTTGCGCGCGTAGAAGTGGTTGAACGTCAGGCCGATGTCGATGTACGGGTTCGAGTGCTGCTCGTGCGGAAGCTCGATGTTGAAGCCGACCGAGAGCCCACCTCCGTCGCGCGCACCGCGGTTGGCCGCCTCCATCACGCCGGGCCCGCCGCCCGTGACGACCGCGAACCCGGCCCCCGCGAGCAGCTTCCCGACCACACGCGCCTGCTCGTAGGCCGGGTGCCCCTCGCTCACGCGCGCCGAGCCGAAGACCGTGACCCCGGGCCGGCCGATCCCCTCGACCGCCGTGAAACCCTCGAGGAACTCGTTCGCGATCCGCGCGACATGGCCTTCGAGGTCGCCGTCGCGGCGCTCGAGCAGTCTTCGATCTTCCAACCTAGAAGTGGTGCGGCACGTGGGTGGCGTGCATGGCGAGGACGAGCAGGGCGGCGAGGCCGAAGTACGAGATCGCGGCGACGATCCGCTGCCCGGGCCTCACCGAGTAGTACGACTGCGCCCCGGCCCAGTGGCGCGTCTGCCAGCGCTGCCAGAGCTCCATCGCCGCGAAGACGAGGATCAGCACGAGGATCCCGTTCGGCCGGTAGAGCACGAGCCCGACCAGCGCGAGCAGCCCGAGCACCCAGAGCGCCGGATGGATCGCCGTGACGATCCGCCCACCGTCGAGCGGCACCACCGGGAGCAGGTTGAAGAGGTTGATGAAGAACCCGAGGAAGGCGATCGCGCGCAGGCGGTTCGAGTCCTCGGCCACGGCGACTCCGAACACCGCAGCCGCGCCGAGCGAGCCGAGCAGCGGCCCGGCGATCGCGAGCTCGAACTCGCGCCACGCGTTCTGCGGGTGCTCCTTGAGAAAGATGCTCGCGCCGAGGAACGGGATGAAGATCGGCGCGCTCACGGGTAGCCCCTGGCGCTTCGCCTCGAGCCAGTGCCCCATCTCGTGGACGAAGATCAGCCCGATCAGGCCGACCGCGAACCAGATCCCGCCGTACCAGAGGTAGAGCCCGAACGAGATGAAGAGGCCGAGCAGGAACTTGTACTTGAGGATCGCGACGCCGAACTTCGCGATGAAGGCGCCGATCGCAACGAAGGGCGCCCAGATCCTTCGTCCGATCTCGCGCCAGTCCGTGCCGCGCGGCTGGATCGGCTCGTAGTCGCGGAATTCCGGCTCGAGCTCAGGCCTGGGCGAGAACTGGCTCACCGACTCATGGTAGCCAGGACAGGGGGCGCGGCTACCCGCGCCCCCTGCGGCTTGTGCTCGTTAGTTGAAAGCCGTCCAGGTTGGATAGTCGGCGTTCGACGCGCCGCCGGCGTCGGAGACGCCAACGATGAAGTTCGAGCCCGCGGGGCAGAGGATGCCGATGAAGTTGCTCGGGTCCTGCCCGGCGAGAACGACACTCGAGAAGCCGAAGAAGCCGCCGTTGCCTCCGGTGTCGACCGTGCTGGTCGCATTCACCACGCTGACGGTCACGGTTCCGCAGTAAACGCCCGTGCCGACATGCGACGAGGCTGACACGTTCTTCGAATGGGCCGCATCGAGCGTCCCGTCCGTGTTGATGTGCACGTACGCAACGGCCGATCCGGCCGCCCCTGGAGCCCCGGCTGGACCTGCGGGCCCCGCGGGTCCGGCAGGACCGGCGGGCCCGGCGGGCCCTCGAGCTCCTCGGTTGCCCTTCAACTGCTTGATTGCCTTGTTCGTAAGCCGGTTCTTGGCGATCGTGTGCGGCTTGATCTGCGAGCCGTTGATCAGCGTGGCGGCTGCGAACGATGTCCCGCCCAGCACGACGAACAGCGCGAGCATGGAGATAACGATGGCCGCTGACGGCCGGCGCCTAAGACGGTGCACTAGATTCCCTCCTCCTCCGGATGGCCGGAAATCGGCCCTGACGACTGAACCACGATCCTTGCGCTTTGCCGGGCGCGGGTCAAGCGCGCCTTCGATCACACGACGCGGAAGCTGCCTCGCATCTTCCTCGGGTGTGCATCGGAGCGATAGCGGTATGTGCCGGGGGCAAGCCGGAGGTTCCAGGTAACGGTCTTGCGAGCGGGGATGCTCGTGACCCCTTGCAGCCCGATGATCGTCTTCCCGAACATGTGGAAGTTGTCGCGCGCGGAGCGGTCCCGGACGACCATCCGATAGGACCCGCGGCGGAGCTTGGTCACCCGCCGCCCTCGCGCATCGACGAGCGAGATCGTCTGTTTGGGCCCTACGGTCGCGACCAACCGCGGGGTCGCGGCGGCGTGACCCGCGGCGGCGTGACCGGAGGCAAGCGCGAAGGCGCTGATGAGCGCGGCGGTGACTATTCGGACCCCATCCTTCGCGACGAGTGTATCGCGCCTCGGTTTCTGGAAGAAGTCGCGCCGGGCGGCCGCCCGCGGGTCCTGGAGGCGCCACCCGTTCGGCTTGACATCAAGCCGATCCCTCGTGTCAGGGTGCCCGTTCGAGTGAGTGGCGCCGATGGCCCGGGCGATGCGGCTCTTCGCTCGGACCCTGTGCGCGCTCGCCGTCGTCGCCGCCCTCGGCCTCCCTGGCGCCGTCGCCACGGCCAGGGCAACCGCACCTGAACAGCTCGTTATTTCCTACCGCTCGGCCGCGGATCTCGCCCGGCTCGACGTCCGCGTCGTTCGTCGCATCCCGGCGCTGCACTCGGCGGTCGTGGAGGCCCGCGGAGCCGTCGCGGGTCAGGCGCCGGTCCTGCGCCGAGCGCTCACGGTCGATTCGCCCGCACTGGCTCCGACGTACCAACCCGGCGTCGCCTGGGAGTGGCAGTGGGACGCGGCCAACATGAACGCCGTGCCCGACTCGGTGCAGCGGGCCGCCGCGGGCGTGAAGGTCGCAGTCATCGACAGCGGCGCGGACACGAGCGCGCCCGATCTCGCCGGCAAGGCTCCGCAGACCTGGAGCGTGCTCTCGCACTCGCGCCGGGTGCGCGACACCCTTGGCCACGGCACGTTCGTCTCGTCGCTCGCCGCCGGTTCGGTGGACGACGGCGCCGGCATCGCCGGCTTCGGAGGCGACGCGCGGCTGCTCGTGATCCAGGCAATCGACCGCAA
>Ga0307277_10000921_pt1 | contig 11382 bp, 13 predicted proteins | sample ER_DNA_116_FD_194473 | JGI IMG/M metagenome (GOLD analysis project Ga0307277, IMG submission 194473) | Bulk soil microbial communities from the East River watershed near Crested Butte, Colorado, United States - ER_DNA_116 | ecosystem: Environmental > Terrestrial > Soil > Floodplain | place...
CCGCAGCCCGCGCAAGTCCTCACCGGTCCTGAGCTCACGCCGCGCTGGACTCGCCTTCCTCCTCGGAGGGCATCTCGGTCACTGCGACTTCGGGCTCCTCGACGGGCTCCTCCACCGGCCGCTCCTGCTCCGGCGCCTCGGGCGGGGGCGGCTCGAGACCGGCTTCGGCCGGAGTCACTTCTTCTCCCGCTTCCGCAACCGGCTCGTCCGCAGAGGGTGTCTCTTCCGCAGCCTCGTCTTCGACCGATGCCTCATTCTCGTCGCTTGCTCCGCCCACGACCTGCGAAGCCTCGAGCGTCTCGCCGGCTGCCTCGCGCTCGGCCAGCTGCCGATGAGCGGGGATGCCGCAGAAGCGCGAGCCCGGCACGGCGGCGTTGGGGCAGCGCTTGCCGTTCGCGAGGATCGCCGAGCAGCGGCCTGAGAACTCCTCGCCCTCCGCGCCGCCGGCGAATGCAGCCTCGGCCTCGGACTGCGCGAACTCGGCGTCGGACTGGATGTCCACCTTCCAGCCCGTCAGCCGCGCGGCCAGCCTGGCGTTCAAGCCCTCCTTGCCGATCGCAAGCGCGAGCTGGTCCTCGGGGACGATGACCGTCGCTTCCTTCGTCTCGTCGTCGACGAGCACCTCGCGCACGCGCGCCGGCGAGAGTGCCTTGGCGATGAAGCGGGCGGGCTCGGTGTTCCACGGGATGATGTCGATCTTCTCGCCGCGCAGCTCCGAGACGACCATGCGGACGCGCGAGCCCCGCGGGCCGACGCAGGCGCCGACCGGGTCGACGCCCTGGGCGTGCGACTCGACGGCGATTTTCGAGCGGTAGCCCGGCTCGCGGGCGACGCCCCGGATCTCGACGAGACCGTCCGCGATCTCGGGCACCTCGAGCTCGAAGAGCGTGCGGATCAGCTCCGGATCGCGCCGGGACAGGATCACCTGCGGCCCTTTCGTCCCGGAGCGGACCTCGGTGATGACCGCTTTGATGCGGCTTCCCTGCTCGTAGCGCTCGCCGTCGACCTGTTCCGAGCGGGGCAGCAGCGCCTCGACCTTGCCGAGGTCGACGAGGACGTTGTTGCGGTCGCCGGCCTGCTGGACGATGCCGGTCACGACCTCGGTCACACGGTCGACGTACTCCTCGTACATCATCTCGCGCTCGGCCTCGCGGATTCGCTGCAGGATGACCTGCTTGGCGGTCTGGGCGGCGATGCGGCCGAAGTCGTGTGGCGTGACGTCTTCGCGTTTGACCTGGTCTGAGGGCAGGGCCGACCAGTCGACATCGAGGTCGTCGTCGTTGACGAGCGTGTGCGAGCGTTCTCCGTTCTCGACCTCGAGCTGCTCGAGCTCGGTGATCGCCCGCTCGCGCGCCTCCTCGATCAGCTGCTCCTCGATGTCGGGCGGCAGCTCGATCGAGAAGACGCGGAAGTCACCTTCGCCGCGATCGAGCTCGACGGTCGCGTGGCGCGTTGCGCCCGGGGTTTTCTTGTAGGCGGCGAGCAGCGCATCCTCGAGGGCGGCAATGAGCGTGTCGCCGTCAATGCCCTTCTCCTTCTCGATCACGCGGACCGCCTCGATGATCTCCCGGCTCATCTCTTTCTCCCTTCGATTACGTTGCCGCGCACGATCGCCTCGTACGGGATGTCGAACCGCTCGTCCTCGTCCGCCGCGACCTGGAGCGACTGCTCGCCGACCGCGACGAGCTCGCCCCGGAAGCGCTTGCGGCCCGCGATCTCCTCGGCCGTGCGCAGGGCAACCGTGCTGCCGACGACGCGCTCAAAGTGAGGGCGGCGGCGCAAAGGCGGCTCGGTGCCGGGCGAGGAGACCTCGATCGCGTACCGGTCCAGGTAGTCCCGCAGGACCTCGGTTACGCGCTCGCAGAGGGCGTGGTCGACGCCCTTGGGATGGTCGACGAAGACGGTGAAACGCTCTGGCCCGGAGAGCTCGAGCGCGAGGACCTCGACTCCGGGCAGGCTGCGCTCGATCCGCGAGGCGACCTCGCGATAGAGGCTCCGCTCCTTGTCGTAGAGATCCCTCAATTAACTCCCCTCAAAAAAAACGGGCGCGGCGCGCCCATTTCAAACAGCTGAAATGCGGTGGTTTGAAGGATAGCAAGGCATTAGCCCCGTCGGATGACGCGTGACGAGGACGATTGCGCTAGCCGAGCACGATCGTGACCGGGCCCTCGTTCGCGATCTCAATCCGCATCCTCGCTGCGAAGACGCCGGTCTCCACGAAGACGCCGAGCTTCGTCAGCCCTGCGCAGAAGGCTTCGTAGAGACCCTCGGCGACCTCCGGCTCCGCGGCCTCGACGAAGCTCGGTCGGTTCCCCTTCGCCGTGTTGGCGATGAGCGTGAACTGGCTGACAACGAGCGCCGCGCCGCCGGTGTCGACGAGGCTGTGGTCGAACTTGCCGTTCTCGTTCTCGAAGATCCGCAGGCGGGCGACCCGCCCCGCAAGCCGCTCCGCGTCCGACGGCTCGTCACCTCGCGCGACGCCGAGCAGGACGCAGAGCCCCGCACCGATCTCCCCGACGATCTCGCCGGCCACCACGGCGCGCGCCTCGGAGACGCGTTGGACGACGGCTCTCAATGGAGCGGGCTACTCGAGGGCGCGCAGGCGCTCGGCGTAGTGCTCGCTCCCCGGTCGGAGCGACTTTGCGAGCTTGAGGTGGCCGCGGGCCTCGTTCTTGCGCCCGAGCTTCTCGAGCGCGCGCGCCAGGCCGTAGTGCGCATAGTCGTCGGCCGGCGCGAGCTCGAGCATCGCCCGGAACTCCGCCTCGGCCTCCGTGTAGCGCTGCATGCGGAAGTACGCGATCCCGAGCGACTCCCGGATCGAGGCCTTGTCCGGCTCCCGTTTCTTCGCCTTCTCGAGCGAGACCGTGGCCTGCGCGGCCATGCCCTTCCTGAGATGAGCTCGACCTTTCTGGAAGAGGTCATACGTCTCGCTCATGCACTCCAAGATAGCGAGCCGCTACCGACCCGCAAGCACGGAGCGAAACGAGAAGAGCCCTCGGGCCCGGCGCCCGATCGGGAAGGTGCGCCGCAGGCCGCGCCGAACCGACCGCAGCTCGCGCCGAGCTTCACGGGCGGCGGCGGGCGCGGAGGCCTCGGGGCCGAAGCGGGCGAGTCCCAGCGCCTCGGCGAAATCGCTGGCGTCGATGCCGACCCGCCTCCGTAGCAGCCTGCCGAGCTCGCGGGGTGCGAGGTTCCGGGGGACATCGATTCCCTGGTCGAGGAGGAAGTCGACGAGCTCCCGCCGGCAGGCGGAGGCCAAGAGGCGCGGATCGTTGGTGAAGAAGCGCGAGCGGCGCAGCGCGAGCTTCGCGAGCACGAAGAGCAACGCGAGCATCGCGACGCCGAGCGCGACGAGGCCGCCCGCGCCAGTCCCGCGGCCGCGATTCGTCCGCCCCGGGCTCCCGCGGTCTGGAGTGGAGGCACCGCGTTTCTCCGACCGCGCGCGCCCCTCCTGGCCGCGACGGCTGAGCTCGAAGCCGAGCAGCTTCTGCGCCTCGAGCGCGCTGGCGGCCAGCACCGCCTTCGCGCCCTTCGCGTCGAACGAGACGGACGAGCTCGTGTAGGACCCGCCGAGAGTCCCTCGACCCGGGGTTGGATCGAACGGAAGCCAGCCGTAGCCCTTGAACCAGACCTCGACCCAGGTGTGCGCGTTCCGGTCGTACACCGTCCAGGTTCCCCGCCGCGAGTCGTAGTTGCCGCTCGTGAAGCCGGCTGCGACCCGGGCGGGGATCCCCAGGTAGCGGAGCATGAGCGCCATCGCGCCCGCGAAGTGCTGGCAGTACCCACGCTTGCTCTGGGATACGAACTGGACGAGAGCGGGAATTCCGCGCACCTTAGTCGGGGGCTGTTCGTCGTAGGTGAAGCCTCCGCTCGAACGAAGCCAGGCTTCGAGTGCAACCGCCGCCGCATATGGGTTTTGCGCCTTCCCTGCGGTCCGCTCGGCCGCGTTGTAGAGCGGCCTGTAGCGCTGCCCGTCCGGATCCGAGCGGAAGTACTCGTCCGCCCAGGCCTTGTGCTCGGGTGAGCCGAACGCGGGGACGACGACGCCGTGTGAGACGGTCAGCGCACCGCGATCGACGAAGGTCGCGATTGGGTAGTCGGGCGCTGACTTCGCGAGCTCGGCGGGAGTCGGCCGAGGGGTGTACGCCCACACCGAGTACTCGTCTCCTCGGGCAAGCGGCGCGAAAGCGAGCGCCACGCCTCCCTGCTCGTATTGGACGTTCTCGACCGAGCGAGAGTCGTAGGAGATGGGCTGGCTCGGCCCTACGAGGTGCGCGTCGCGGAGAGCGTCGATCGTCACATCAGCCTCTGTCCAGCGCGTCGGGTTGCGCGCGGCGGCAGGAACCAATGGGTCGTCGGTGAGCACGACCGGATTTGGAAGCACGCTCGAGGAGACCGAGATCAGATCCTCGTCCCAGAGGTCGTTCGTGAACGCATCGAGCGTCGTGGCGCGCCAGTAGACCGAACGCTCGGATGCGCGGACGGTGAAGACTCGCGTCCGTTTCTTCGGGAAGCGAACGCCGTTGTAGTCCGAGCGCCAGACGTACTCGACGCCCACACGCTTCCCGGGCTTCGTATACAGATCCCAGTTCTGCCAGCCGATGAACTGGCCCTTGGCGACGGAGCCCGAGCTCGAGACGATGAGGGCGAGCACGACAAGAGCGGTTCCGGCGAGGATCTGAGGAGGTGCGCGACGGTTCTCCGGCCGGAGCCACGCAACGAGCGCAAGCGCCGCGGCGAGGAGGAATGCGCCCCGTCCGAGGTCGTCGCTTCCGGGGAGGATCGTGGCCGGCCAGCCGGCGCCCGCAGCCAGCGCGAGAATCGCCGTGAGCGGCCGCCTGGCCGCGACCGCGAGCGCACAGAGCAGCGTGAAGACGCAAACGGCGAGCAGCAGCACGCCGTGCATCAGGGGGTGGGCCGCCCCGTTGAAGGGAACGAGCACGTCGTAGAAGTCCACGAAGCCGCTTCCCGCGCGGTCGACGAGCCGACCGAGGTGATACGGCCTGTGCACATGGAGCGCGAACGCGGCGGCTGCGATCACGGAGGCGGCCTCGGCCGCAAACAGCAGTGCGACCTTTGCCCCGAAGCGGAGGCGCAGAGGCAAAAGCAGAGCCGGGGCGACGCCCAGGGTGACCATCAGCGCGAGCGCCCCGACGCTCGGCCTCGGCTCCTCGAGCCGGCCCCAGTTCCATGCGATCAGGGCCCCCAGCCCGGCAGAGAAGACGAGCGTTCTAGCCATGTACGGTCAGCGCCTCCTCGAGGCCGCCCAGCTTGGCTGCGAGGTCGTCTCCGCGCCGGAGGACGGCGACCGGCACTCCGGCCATCTGCAACCTGAGCAGCAACGGTTCGCGTGCCGGCGGCGCGCCCTCGGGGCGAAAGCTCGCCGCCTCGACGAAGACGAGCGAGGTCGGACGCCGAGCCAGAGCGCGCTCGAGCAGCGCATCGGTCAGCTCGACCCCGAGCGAGGCGGTGACCGCGACGAGCTCGTGCGCGTGCGCCGCGGGGGAGCCCTCACGGTCGAGCAAACGCGTGAGTGGCTCGGTCCCCGTGGGCTCGGCGGCCGCAAGCAGCTCGAGCGCCAGGCGCCATTCGCCGTCGTATGAGGCAACCTGACAGCTCTCCGGCGGCGACGAGCTGATCGTCAGCACGGCCCGCCGGTTCCGCATGGCCTGGGCGCGCAGGATCGAACCGGCCGCGCGCACCTGCAGGTCGAACGATTCGCCGACGACCGACCGGCCGTCTGCGTCGAGCAGAACGCCAACCTCGTCGTGCGGCGTGTCCTCGAGCTCTTTCACCATCAAGGTTCCGCGTCGCGCGGTCGTGCGCCAGTGCACCTTCCGCAGCGACTCGCCCTGCTCGTACTCACGAACGCTATGCAGATCGAAGCCCGCCGTGCGGCGCAGCAGGACCCGCCCGCCGATCTGCGTCCGAGAAGAGGCGCGCGAGATCGACGAGCCTCGGGTACACGAGCAGCGTCGACTCGGCCCCGAGCTCAGTCTCTGCTCGCGCGAGCGCGAATGGATCCTCGAACGCGGCCCGGACGGCCTCGAAGCGGTACCGGCCGCGCGGGACGGCCGGGAGGATGTACCGGGTGAGCAATCTCGACCCGTTCCTCGAGAGCCGAGCCCGGTGCTCCCCCAGGCGACCGGCCAGCTCCACGACCTCGAGCGAGCGCGGGCCCGGATAGCGCTGCGGAGTCGCCTCGAGACCGACCGTCACGTCCCCGCCTTCCAGGTGCTCCGCGGAGCCGAGCGAGCGCTTCAAGACGACCGGCTGCCTGGCGATCGCCACCCAGAGCCTGGCTCCGAGCGCGGCGAGCGCCAGCCCCGTCGCCACCGGGTAGAGCGTGCGTGAGCCGAATCCCCAGGCGACGAGGTAGATCGCCCCCGCGAGCACGAGGAGGAGCCGCCCCCGCTCGGTCAGACCGATCACGTCAGATGGGCACCGCTGTGCGCTCGACGGCTTCTCGCGCGAGCTGCTCCGGCTTTGTTCCACCTGCTCGCGCTTCCGGGCCGAGGATGAGCCTGTGGGCGAGCACGGCGGTCGCAACCACCTGCACGTCGTCCGGAAGCACGTACTCACGGCCGTCGGCGAGCGCCCGCGCTTTCGCCACCCGCAGGAGCGCGATCCCGGCGCGCGGGCTCGCGCCCAGGTACAGCCTCGAGTCCTCGCGCGTCTGGCGGACGATCTCCACGACGTATCGGTGCACGCTCTCCTCGACGAAGACGCGAGTCGCCTCGTCGATCACCTCGACGATCCCGGTCGCGGTCGTCACCGGCTCGAGCTCGTCCAGGGGCGGGTCGCTCGTCTGCTCGGCGAGCATCTTCGCCTCTTCGGCGAGCGGCGGGTACCCGATGTCGAGCCGCATCGTGAAGCGGTCGAGCTGCGCCTCGGGCAGCGGATAGGTGCCCTCGTACTCGATCGGGTTCTGCGTGGCCATGACCATGAACGGACGCCCGAGCGCATAGCTCACGCCGTCGATCGTGACCTGATTCTCCTGCATGCACTCGAGGAGCGCGGCCTGGGTCTTCGGTGGGGCGCGGTTGATCTCGTCGACGAGCAGGAGGTTGGCGAAGATCGGCCCCGGCCGGAACTCGAACTCGTTCGAGCGCTGGTTGAAGACGTTGACGCCGGTCACATCCGAGGGCAACAGATCCGGGGTGAACTGAAGGCGCGAGAAGGAGCAGTCGAGCGAGCGAGCGACGGCTTTCGCGAGCATCGTCTTCCCGACGCCCGGGAAGTCCTCGATGATCAGATGGCCTTCGCTGACGAGGCAGAGCACGCAAAGGCGGAGCGTGTCCGTCGGCGCGTGTACGACCTTGCCCAGGTTCTCGGCGAGCCGGCGAATGACGTCCGCCGCCTCCGTGGTCGAGGTCGCGCGCTCTTCCTGCATCAGAAGAGCCGTTCGACCTCGTCGAGAATCGCGGCGGCGATCGCCTCCTTCGGCGCCTTCTGGACGCGCCGCTCGCCGTCGGCCGAGACGATGACGACCTCGTTCTCGAGCGCGTCGAACCCGATGTCCGCGCGCGAGACGTCGTTGTAGACGATCAGGTCGACCTGTTTCGACGAGAGCTTCTCGCGCGCGCGCTCGAGGCCGTTCTCGCCGGTTTCCGCCGCGAACCCGACCAGGACCTGGCCGTTCACGCGCCGTTCACCGAACTGATGGAGAACGTCCACAGTCGGCTCGAGTTCGATCCGCCACGACGTCCCATCCTTCGGGCGCTTCCCCTGTTCGGTTTCCGCCGGCCGGTAATCCGAGACGGCCGCGGCCATCAGGACGATATCCGCGGCCGCGTTCGCCGTTGCGGCATGCTCGACGTCGGCGGCAGTCGGAGCCTCGACGACCTCGATGCTATCCGGGGCAGGGACCGCGAGGTTGGAGGCGATCAGCGTGACCTCCGCCCCACGCCGGCGGGCTTCCTCGGCGAGGGCGACACCCATCCGCCCCGACGATCGGTTCCCGACAAAGCGCACGGCGTCGAGGGGCTCACGCGTCCCGCCTGCGCTCACGAGCACCCGCTTCCCGCTCAGCGGCCCGGAGCTCGCCCCGAGCAGCTCCTGGCAGCGGGCGAAGATCTCCTGAGGCTCGGCCATGCGCCCGACGCCGACCTCGCCCTCGGCCGTTTCCCCCTCGTCGGGACCGATCAGCTCGGCCCCACGTTCCGCGAGGATGGCCGCGTTGGCCTGCGTCGCGGGGTGCGCCCACATGCGGGGATTCATCGCAGGAGCGAGCAGAATCGGCCCCCGGTGCGCAAGAGCCGCTTCGGTCAGGATGTCGTCGGCAAGCCCGTAGGCGAGCCTCGCCATCGTGTTCGCCGTCAGGGGCGCGATCACGAGCAGGTCGGCGCGGGTCAGGTGCGGATAGAGATCCTCGTTCCCAGGCCGGCGTGCGAGGGCGGCATACGTCTCGCGGCGCACGAAGCGGTCGGCCCCGCGGGTGACGAGCGGAATGACTTCGTGCCCCGCGCGCACGAGCAGCCGCGTCAGCTCGCAAGCCTTGTAAGCGGCGATGCCACCGGTGACGCCGAGGAGCACCCGCGCCATGGTCGGTGACTTAGCCCTTGTAGGTGTACTTAATTTTGCCCTCGGCGATCTCCTCGAGGGCCATCGTCAAATAGTTCTTGGAGCGAGACTCCACGAGCGGCGGCGGGTTGTCGTCGAACGTGCCCTCGCCGAGCTGATGGTGGTAGTTGTTGATCTGCCGCGCGCGCTTGGCGGCGACGATCACTAGCGCGTAGCGCTCCTGGACGTTTTCGAGCAACTGGTCGATGCGTGGATTGATCACGGTCTCGACATGGTACCTGCAGCGGCCGCAATCTCTTTGCCGACAATTTCCGCGAGCTCGCCGAGGGCGCGATCGAGATCGTCGTTGACGATCACGTAGTCGAACTCACCCGCCTGGCTCAACTGCTGCCGGGCGAGGTCGAGCCGCTCGTCGATCTCGCCCTCACTCTCGGTTGCGCGCTCGCGGAGGCGCCGCTCGTTCTCCTCGAAGGTCGGAGCCTCGACGAAGATCGTGACCGCTCCCGGAACGGTGCGCTTCACCTCGAGCGCACCCTCAGTCTCGAGGTCGAGCAGCGGAATCTTCCCGGCATCCGTGATGCGCGCGATCTCCGAGCGCAACGTGCCGGAGCGCTGCCCCCAGGGAAAGACGACGTGCTCGAGGAACTCGCCGGCCCGGAGCTTGGCCTGGAAGTCGGTCTCGGAGATGAACCAGTACTCCCGCCCGTCCTGCTCCCCGAGCCTGCGCTCTCGCGTCGTTGCCGAGATGGCCAACTCGAGCTCCGGCATCCGTCCAAGCAGCCCCTTCTCCAGGGTGCCCTTGCCCGCACCCGAGGTGCCGGTGACGACGAAGACCGGGATTCTGGCGTTACCGGTGGAGGAGCCCAATGAGCTCAGTCCGCTGGCGGTCGGAAAGGCCTCCCACCGTCTTCGACTGGCTGATGCGGGCTTGGTTCAGGAAACGCGCCGCCTTCACCCGACCGAACTTGGGGACGGCCATCAGCATGTCGAAGACCTTCGCGGTCGCGACGTACTCGGGTGGGTTGTTGAGGATCTTGTCGATCCGAGCGCGGCCCACTTTCAGGTCTTTCTTGAGCTGCGCACGCTTCACCCTGATGTCGTTTGCGCGCTTGAGAGCTTCCATGCGCTGGTCGCGCGACCTGGCGGGCGCCTTCGCCTGAGTCTTCGTTGCCGCCACGGCGCGGGATACTAGTCTGCTCAGAGCGGGCGTGCAAACCTACGTTTTTGGGTGCAAATCGGTGTATTTTCTGCTCAGGCAACACGCACCGGCCCGGCACGGTGCGAAAGCCCGCAGACTTCCTCGGGGTCCGCGAGGTCACGAGCGGCGAGCTCTTCGGCGAGTTCCCGCCGGATCCGACCCGGGGCCTGCGGGTCGGCGAAGAGGACTGTGCCCAGCGCCACGGCTCTCGCGCCCGCAGCCATGAACTCGAGGGCATCGAGCCCGGTCGTGATCCCCCCCATGCCGACGATCGGGAGCCCTGTCGCGCGGTAGCACTCGTAGACGGCGGCGAGGGCGATCGGCTTCAAGGCCGGGCCCGAGTACCCGCCGAGCTCGTGACCGAGCCGAGGCTGAAGAGTGCGTTCGTCCAGCGCGAGACCGCGGATCGTGTTCACGAGCGAGAGCCCGTCAGCGCCTGCAGCCTGGACGGCTCGTGCCGTCTCGGGTAGGTCGAGCGCGGCCGGCGAGAGTTTCGCGTAGAGCGGCTTCCCCGTTCGTGATCGCGCCGCGGTCACGATCTCCGCCGCGCTCTCGGGGGCCTCCTCCACGTTCGGGCAGGAGAGGTTGAGTTCGATCGTCGCCACCTCCACTCGTCCGTCGAGGAAGGAGCAGAGGTCGGCGTAGTCCGACGCGGAGAAGCCGCCGACCGAGACCCAGAGCGTCACGCCGAGCTCCGCCAGACGCGGGAGCTTGTCGCTGAGCAGGGCTTCGATGCCCGGGTTCTCGAGCCCGATCGAGTTCAGCATCCCGGCCTCGGTCTCTGCGATCCGCACCGGGCGGTTCCCCTCGCGCGGCCGTGGCGTCACCGTCTTCGTTACGAACGTGTCCAGCGCGCGAGCGACCTCGGGCGCTTCGAGCGCGTCGAGGCAGCCCGAAGCGTTGAGAATCACGCGGCCTCCAAGACGGGGCCTGCCACGCAGAGCCGCTGGAGGACGCCGTCGATCTCCACGGAGCATCCGTAGCAGGCGCCGTACCCGCACGCCATCGGCGCCTCCCAGGCGAGCTGTGCGTCTGGGGCGATCGCCCGCACCGCTTCCAGCATCGGCTCAGGACCGCACGCCATGACCTTGTAACACTGTGTTACGAGGTCTCGGAGGGGCTCGGTGACGAGGGTCGGCTCGACGATGACTTCTGCGTTGGGGACGAGCGCCGCCGCCTCGGCGTGCCAGATGCTGCGGAAGCCGAGGAGCGCGGGCGGGGCGCCGAGCCGCTGCGAGAGGTATGGGAAAGGCGCAACGCCGATCCCGCCGCCGACGAGCAGCGGGCGCTCGACCTCGAGGCGGTAGCCGTTCCCGAGCGGCCCATAGACGTTGAGCTCAGCGCCCGGTTCGGTGGCGCTCAGCGCGCGGGTCCCCGGTCCGACTGCTTCGAGCAGGAACGCCAGCTCACCCGGCGGTGCCTGGCAGAGGCTCATCGGACGGGGAAGCGGACGCCCTGGCGCCTCGAGCATGAAGAACTGGCCCGGGATGCCCGGATCGAGTCCGCCCCGCTCGACCCGCACGAGCGCGTAGGGCCCGATCGCCTCGTTGGCGACGACTCTAAGCCGTTCGCTTCTGCGCACTGATTCGCTCTTGGAGTGAAACGGCGAGGTCGCCTCGGGCGTCGGCGATCGCATGAACGGCGGCGCGTGCGCCCGCCAT
>Ga0307277_10000922_pt1 | contig 11368 bp, 8 predicted proteins | sample ER_DNA_116_FD_194473 | JGI IMG/M metagenome (GOLD analysis project Ga0307277, IMG submission 194473) | Bulk soil microbial communities from the East River watershed near Crested Butte, Colorado, United States - ER_DNA_116 | ecosystem: Environmental > Terrestrial > Soil > Floodplain | place: USA...
CTCCGCGCGTTCCGATCTGCCGCATCAGATACATGCCCATGGCGTAGCCGCCGAGCGCGAAGAAGGCGCCGTGTCCGAGCGAAAGAATGCCGCAATAGCCCCAGATCAGGTCGATCGACAGCGCCAGCAGCCCGAAGCAGAGGTACTTGCCGAACAGCGCCACAAAATATGACGACAGATAAAACGGCGAACTCGCCGGCACCACGAGGTTGAGCAGCGGAACGAGAATGCCGATTGCCGCCAAGGTGGCCAGAAAGGCGAGCGCGCCGCGGTCGAGCGATCGCAGGACGAGGTTTCCGCTCATGCCTCGACCGCCCGGCCCTTCAAGGCGAACAGCCCTCGCGGGCGCTTCTGGATAAAGAGGATGATCAGCACCAGGATCGCGATCTTGGCGAGCACGGCGCCGGCATATGGCTCGAGGAACTTGTTGGCGATACCGAGCGTGAATGCCCCGACCAGCGTCCCCCACAGATTGCCCACGCCGCCGAACACCACCACCATGAACGAATCGATGATGTAGCTCTGGCCGAGATTGGGGCTGACATTGTCGATTTGCGACAGCGCGACGCCGGCCAGACCGGCGATCCCCGAACCAAGCCCGAAAGTGAGCGCGTCGATGCGGCTCGTGCGGATCCCCATCGATGCCGCCATCGCACGATTCTGCGTCACCGCGCGCATCTCCAGGCCGAAGCGCGTGAAGCGCAACAGCGCGAGCAACCCCATGAAGATGAGCAGCGTAAAGACGATGATCCACAGCCGATTGTAGGTAATGGTGATGTGTCCGACCTCGAACGCGCCGCTCATCCAGGACGGGTTGCCGACGTCCTTGTTGGTCGGGCCGAAGACGGTGCGCACGGCCTGCTGCAGGATCAGCGAGAGTCCCCAGGTGGCGAGCAGCGTCTCCAGCGGCCGCCCGTAGAGAAAGCGGATGATGCCCTGCTCGATCAGGATGCCGACCAATCCGGCGACCACGAACGCGAGCGGAATGGCAACAGCAAGCGAGTAATCGAACAGTGTGGGCTCATAGGCACGGATCACCTGCTGAACGACGAACGTCGTGTAGGCGCCCAGCATGACCATTTCGCCATGCGCCATATTGATCACACCCATCACGCCGAAGGTGATGGCAAGCCCGATCGCCGCCAACAGCAGCACCGAGCCGAGCGAGAGTCCGTACCAGGCGTTCTGCAGCGCGGTCCAAAGCGCAAGGCTGTTTTCGATCGAGGCGATGGCGTCGGCTGCGGCTTTCTTGACCGCGGGAGAGGCGCTCGCCGGCAATCCGCCGAGCAGCGCAAGCGCGTCCTGATCGCCCCGCTGGCGGATCACTGCAACGGCCTCGATTTTGTCGGCGTCGGATGCCGCATCGAGATAGAGCATGACCGCCGCCCGCGCCTCGGTCAGGGCCTGTTTCACTTGCGCGTCGGTTTCGCGCGGGATCGCTTGGTCGAGCGCTGGGAGCGCATTTGCGTCCTTGGATTTGAGCACCGCCTGCGCCGCCTCGAACCGTTTTCCTGGATCGGGAGCCATCAATGTCAGCCCTCCGAGCGCCGCTTCGACGATCCGCCGCAGCCGATTGTTGAGGCGCACCGGGACGAGGTCGGACGGCTCGCCGCCGGCAACGGGCCGGCCCGTCGCCGCGTCGATCAGCCGGCCCGGCGTCTCACGGATGAAGACACGCTTCTCGCCCGCGCTGAAGAGAAGCCGCCCCTCTTGCAACGCGCCGATTACCTGCGGGGCAAGCGCGTTGGCGCTCGTCGCGACGGCATTGATTCCTTCGATGGTGTCGTCGAAGCTGTCGGCGGTGAAGCGGAGAAGTCCGTCCTCGTATGGCCCGGCGCGCGCCCCCGTCATCAGAACGGCGAGCACCCCAAGCGCACAGACGAGCGCGACGAAGCGATCGCTGAAGGCACGCATCCGATCGTCCCGGCATTGCAAGCGGCGTGGCCCGAATTGCGCGGCCCCCCCCGACTCCAGTTTAGCTGCGAACACCACGCTCACGCTTCCGGGTGCCGCAGACTCGGTCTGCTCCCTCTCCCACCTCAGGAAGGGGGGAGCGGACCGAGTTACGAGCGCAACGCTACGACGCGCCGCCGCACTTCTTGGTCACCGTATTGTAGTTGCCGCATTTGAGCGTCACCCAGTCGGCTTCCAAGTCCTTCGAGCCCGGCAAGTACTTGGACCAGGCATCGCCGGGGACCAATGTTGGCGTCTTCCAGACGACGTCGAATTGGCCGTCGCCGCGGACCTCGCCAATATAGACTGGCTTGGTGATGTGGTGATTGGGCAGCATCTTGGAGGTACCGCCGGTGAGGTTGGGAGCTTCGATGCCGGGCAGCGCGTCGATCACCTTATCCGGATCGGTCGAGTTCGCTTTCTCGACTGCCTTCACCCACATCGCGAAGCCGATGACGTGCGCTTCCATCGGATCATTGGTGACGCGCTTCGGATTTTTGATGAAGGCCTTCCAGTCGGCGATGAACTTTTCGTTGATCGGCGTCTTGATCGACTGGAAGTAGTTCCACGCGGCGAGATGCCCGAGCAGCGGCTTGGTGTCGATGCCGGCGAGCTCCTCCTCGCCGACCGAGAAGGCGACGCTCGGAATGTCGGTTGCCTTGATGCCTTGGTTGCCGAGCTCCTTGTAGAACGGAACGTTGGCGTCGCCGTTGATGGTGGAGACAACCGCCGTCTTCTTGCCGGCCGAGCCGAACTTCTTGATATCGGAGACGATGGTCTGCCAGTCGGAGTGCCCGAACGGCGTGTAGTTGATCATGATGTCGGAATCCGCCACGCCCTTCTGCTTGAGATAGGCCTCGAGGATCTTGTTGGTGGTGCGCGGATAGACATAATCCGTGCCCGCGAGCACCCAACGCTTGGCCTCGCCGCCGTCCTTCGACATGAGGTAGTCGACCGCCGGGATCGCCTGCTGGTTGGGAGCCGCGCCAGTATAGAACACGTTGCGCTCGCTCTCCTCGCCCTCGTACTGCACGGGGTAGAACAGGATGCTGTTGAGCTCCTTGAACACCGGCAACACCGACTTGCGCGAGACCGAGGTCCAGCATCCGAATACCGCGGCGACCTTGTCCTTGGTGATGAGCTCGCGCGCCTTCTCCGCGAACAGCGGCCAATTCGACGCGGGGTCGACCACGACCGCCTCGAGCTTCTTGCCGAGCAGACCGCCCTTCTTGTTTTGCTCCTCGATCAACATGAGCATGACGTCCTTCAGCGTGGTCTCGCTGATCGCCATGGTGCCGGAGAGCGAATGGAGAATGCCGACCTTGATGGTGTCTTGCGCCTTGGCGGGAAGCGCCGCCGCAAGGCTGAACGCCAGTCCCGCCGTGGCGACAAGGAAATGCCTGGCGAGCGGTCGCGTTACGACCGCAGCGATGGATGTCTGCATCGCGGTGTCCTTCTGTTCAATGCGGGGCAAACGGCGCAAAGCCGCTTGCAGGGATGGAATCGCAAGCCGCGTGCCAAGCCGAAACGACGGCGTAAATCATTGCGCCGTCGCGCCGATCAAGCGCGGGCGGCCTCGATTTGCCGGCCGGGGCGGGCGCACCTGCCGTCAAAATAGACATCCGCCCAATTGCTAGGCAGAGGGAACCGTGGGGGTGGTGCGGAAACCGTGCGGCAAGCACGGATATAAACTCGTCATTGAAATCACGACGGAAATCCCGGCGTCGCGCGCCGCCGGCCGGCCCAGAGCGAGGAAGGACCGAGCCGAGGAGCACGGGCCTTCGGAGTTGACTGAAGTTTCATGACGGGCGAGCGCCCGCGTTCACCGCCTTGGCGGCTTGGCGGCGAAAGCAGAGCCGCGCACGCACATGCGTCCACGCGGGTCCTGCCACAGCTTCTCGGTCGCGTGCAGATGGCCGAGCGCGCGCGCCACCGTGCGGAAGTCGTAGGCGCAGAAGCGTTCGGCGATCTCGGTGTAGTACAGCGGCTCCTTGCCGATCGTATCCAAAATCTTGCCGGCCAGCGCGGCGACCTCGACGTCATCGCCGGCCAACCCTGCCGCATCCGGCTTGCCCTTCACATAGTCGGCGATCTTTGCCCGATCGGCGTAGGCGTAGGTGATGCGCTCGTAATATTCCCGCGGAATGCCCTCCGGAATGGTGGCGTCGATGCCGACCTTGGCCCCGGTCGGCACCACGCCGTAGCCCTGCGGCAGACTCGGATCGAGCGGCTTGGCGCGCGCATTGCTCACCACCATCACGTCCTTGTCGCCTTGAACGCGGGTGGCGATCGCCCATTCGACCTCGGTCGGATCGAAGACGTCGATGTCGTCGTCGACCACGACCACGTGCTTGAGGTCCATGACCGAGAGCGCGGCGAGCAGCGCGTTCTTCGCTTCGCCCGGCTGTTTCTTGATCGAAATCACCGCGTGCCAGAACGCACAGCCGCCGAGCGTGACGTTGATGTCCTTGACCTGCACGCCGGCGGTGCGCAGTGCCTGGCGGATCGCGGCATAGCGCGTGGGCGCGGCGAGCCAGGTATTCTCCCACGGCATGTGCAGATTGTAGTAGATCGCGTCCTTGCGCCTGGCGATCGCCTTGATGCGCACGAGCGGATTCCAGTGCAAACCGCCCATCAGCCGCGTGAACTCACCGAACCTTCCCTCCGGCCAGGTCCACCCGGTCGGCAGGATCTCCGCCTCGAGCACGATCTCGGCGTCGGCGACATAGGGGAGGTCGATGGTCTCGCACGGTGCGAGCTCGACCGGCGCGCCGCGTAACCCGCCGGCGATCGCCATCTCGTCGACCCCGAGCGGAGCCCGATAGCCGGAGCCGGTGATCTCGATCGGGTGGGTGCCGATGCTGATCGAGATCGGCAATGGACGGCCGCTCTCGTAGGCGCGCTGGGCGAACAATCGCATGTTGTTGGGCGTGACGATGTCGATGCCGGTGAGGCTCCTTTCCTTCACGATGAAGCGGTAGATGCCGCTGTTGATGCCGAGCTCGGGGTCGCGCGTGATCACCACGCCGGCGGTGATCATCGGTCCGCCGTCGAAGATCGAGGACATCGGAATCGGCAGCTTGTAGAGGTCGACCTCATCGCCGATGACGACCACCTCGCGGGTCGGGGAGGTCTTGACGTATTTCGGCGGGATCGGGTGGTTGATCGCCTGGGTGAGCTTGTCCTCGATTTCGCGATAGCTCTCGCAGCCCAGCGCCGTCATCGATCGCTCGCGCGTGCGGATAAGGCCGGAGACCACCGGCATCTCGTAACCGATCACGTTGTGGAAATAGAGCGCGGTGTCAGCCTGATCGACCAACGTGGCGACGTGGCGGATGTCCACCGGCTGATGCAGGTCGACAAGCTCGCCGTTCTGTCGCAGGCGATCGAGGAACTGGCGGAAATTCTCTTGCATCGAGCGCTCCGACGGGGCGGTTGTTGGCGGCCGCGGCCTAAGCTACTTAGACCGGCGTCCGACCACAATCCAGGCGCAGGTGCCCACCGGCAAGGGACGAGACCGTGAGCGGCAAGAGCACTATGAAAGCGCTTGTTCTGCGCAAGCACGGCGGCCTCGAGGAGCTCGCCGTCGTGAACGACCACCCGCTGCCTGTGGCCGTTCCCGGCCACGTGGTTATCCGCGTGCGGGCGTCCTCGTTCAACTATCACGACGTGTTCACGGTTCGCGGCATGCCGGGAATCAAGGTGCCGCTGCCGGTCGTCCTGGGGCTCGACTTGGCCGGTGAGATCGCCGAGATCGGGGCGAACGTGACCGGCTGGACCGCCGGCCAGCGCGTCCTTGTCAATCCGCTCAACAAGGCGAAAGGCCTGATGGGCGAAATGCTCGACGGCGGCATGGCGGAGTATTGCCTCGTCGCCGCCGACCAGCTCATCGCCATGCCGCCGGGCGTGAGCTTCGAGGATGCGGCGGCCCTGCCGGTCGCCTATGGCACGGCACACCGCATGCTGATCACCCACGACACTGTCAAGGCGGGCGATCGCGTACTCGTTCTGGGCGCCAGCGGCGGCGTCGGCACCGGCTGCATCATTCTCGCCAAGCACCTCGGCGCGCATGTAATCGCGTGCACCTCGAGCTCGGACAAGGTGCGCAAGCTCAAGGAGCTCGGCGCCGACGAAGTGATCAACGTGAAGGAAGTCGATTTCTCGAAATGGGTGATCGAGACCTACGGCAAACCGCAGCGGCGCAGCTACGACGGCGGGGTCGACGTGGTGATCAACTTCACCGGCGGCGATACCTGGCAGCCTTCGCTGCGCTCTCTCAAGCGCGGCGGCAAGCTGCTGGTCTGCGGCGCCACCGCCGGCTACGATCCGAAGGAGGATTTGCGATACGTGTGGAGCTTCGAGCTCAAGATCATCGGCTCGAACAGTTTCTACGACGACGATCTGCGCGCGCTGATGCGGCTCATCGCCGACGGAGAGATGCGGCCTGTGATCGACAAGGTGCTGCCGCTGGATCAAGCCAGCGAGGGACTGCGGCTCATTGCGGACCGCGAGGTGATCGGCAAGGTCGTGGTTACGCCATGAGCGACGAGATCACGCTGGAACGGGTGCAGGCGCTGGTCACCCGCGGTCCTTACCATCAATGGCTCGACCTCAAAGTCATTGCGCTCCACGAGGACGGCATCGAATTGAAAGCCACATGGCGGGAGGAATGGGTGGTCAATCCGGATCGCCGCTATACCCACGGCGGCATTCTCGCCACGCTGGTCGACCTCGGCGCCGACTGGGCCATGGTCAGGAAAAACGGCCGCGGCGTGCCCACCATCAGCCTGCACGTCGATTATCATGCCGTGGCCATGCCGGGGGACTTGACCATCCGCGGGAAAGTGGTGCGCATGGGCGCCCAGTTCTCGACCGCGGAGGCGCACGTGTTCGATGCGCAGGGCAAGCTCATCGCCAGCGGCCGCGGCACCTATCTCACCGCCCCGCCAAAAACATGAAACTCCGCTCGATCGATCTGCGCTGCCCCGCCCTTGGGTAAGCACCCCGTTCCGCGCAAGCGGCGAGAGGTGTCCCGTCGCCCGCGCCATCGGCAATTGGCGCGCCGTGCTTCACGGCGACATGATGCAGTACTAAGTGTGTCCGTATGACCTCGTTCACCAACCTTGGCGATCTCATCCCGCGCGATCGCGATTTGGGCAAGGTTGCAATCATCGATCTCGCCGGCGGGGTCACGCGCGAGATCGGCTACGGCCAGCTCGATGCCATGGCGAACGGCGTTGCCCGCGCGCTTTGCGCGCGCGGGCTCGGGCGCGGAGATCGCGTTGCCATTCTCTCCGCCAATTGCGCCGAATTTCTTGGAGCTTATTATGGCATCATACGGGCGGGCCTCGTCGCCGTGCCGGTGAGCTTCAAGTTTCCGCGCGCGACCATTCATTTCATCCTGCGCGACGCCGCGGCAAAGCTCGTCTTCTGCGATAGCTCGCGCGCGCAAGACTGCCCGCCGGATATTCCCTCGGTGCGTTTCGGCGATGAAGGCGCGAACGGTTTCGATCGGTTCCTCGACACTGGACCATTCGACGCCGTCGTGCCGCGTGCGCGCGAGCCCGCGATGTTTCTCTACACGTCGGGCTCGACGGGAATGCCGAAGGGCGTCGTGCTGTCGCACCAGGCCCACATCTGGGTGGTGCAGGCGCGCTTGACGCACGAGCTTGCGCGACACCGTTATCTCGTCGCTGCGCCGCTCTATCACATGAACGCGCTGGCCCTCGCCAAGCTCGCCTGCGCCGCGTATGCGACCATCGTGCTGCTGCCGCAATTCACCGCTCTGGCCTATATCGAGGCGATCGGACGCCATCGCTGTACCTGGCTCACCGCGGTGCCGCCGATGATCGCCATGATGCTGCGCGAGAGGGAGGCGCTCGCCCGCACCGATCTCTCGAGCGTCGAGTTCATCCGCATGGGTTCGGCGCCGGTCAGTCAAAGCTTGATGGAAGCGATCCGCCACGCTTTGCCGAACGTCTCGGTCACCAACGCCTACGGCACCACCGAGGGCGGCCCGGTGGTGTTCGGAGCGCACCCCAAAGGTCTGCCGCAGCCGGATATGTCCGTCGGCTATCCGCATCCGCAAGTCGAACTGCGGCTGGTTGACGGTGACAACCGGCACGCGCCTCAAGGCGTGCTTGAAATCAAATGCCCGGCGCTCATGAACGGCTATCACAACCGGCCTGATGTCAGGCCGCCGTTCACCGCCGACGGATTCTACGTCACTGGCGACGTCTTCCGGCGCGACGGCGACGGCTTCCATTATTTCGTCGGCCGCGGCGATGACATGTTCGTGTCGGGCGGCGAGAACGTCTATCCGAGCGACGTCGAGCGCATGCTGGAGCGCCATCCCGATGTCGCCCAGGCCGCGGTCGTGCCGATCGACGATGAAATCAAGGGGCAAAAGCCCGTCGCCTTCGTGGTGTCGAAGCCCGGGCGCAGCCCGAGCGCGGACGAGATCAAGCGCTTCGCCCTCGCCAACGCGCCGGCCTACGCGCATCCACGCTTTGTCTGGTTCGTGGACGAATTGCCGCTGGCAGCGACCAACAAGGTCGATCGGGCGCTGCTGCACGGCCTCGCGCAGGAGCGCCTCGCCGCCGGCCATTGACTGCATTTGAGGGGAGATCTGTGACCGACCGTCAGCTTCCCATTCTCGACGAGATCTTCCTCGACCACGTCGGCCATTTCGTGCGCGAGCCGCTAGCCGCTAGCCACGCTCTCGCGCGCGCCGGATTTGCTCCGACGCCGGTTTCCGTTCAAGTCGTCCCCGATCCGGAGGACGCGCCGCGGCCGACCGGCACGGGCAACGTGACGGCGATGTTCTCGCGCGGTTACATCGAAGTGCTGTTCAAGACCGCCGACACCGCGCTCGGACGCGAGCTCGAGGCAGCGCTCGCACGCCATGCCGGCGTGCATCTTGCCGCCTTCGCCGTGGCGGATGCAGGGGCGGCGCATCGCCGGCTCGCCTCGGCAGGATTTCGCATGCAGCCTTTGGTCCACATGCAGCGACCGGTCGAGACCGGCGACGCGCCCGGAATTGCCGCCTTCACGCTGGCGCGGCTCGAGGCAGGGCAAATGCCGGAAGGGCGCATCCAAATTCTTACCCACCGTACCGAGGCCATGGTCTGGCAACCGCGCTGGCTCTCCCACCCCAACGGCGCAGTGGCGCTCACCGATGTCATCATTGCGGCTCGCGACCTCGAGGATGCCACGCGGCGCTTTGCGCGCTTCACTGGCCGCAAGGCCATACCTTCGCCCTCCGGCGAGACCATCGAACTTGATCGCGGCCGCGTGCAGCTCATGAGCGCCGAGGCATTTGCCCGCAAACTGCCGGACGTCCCCATTCCCTCCCTACCGTTTGTCGGCGCCTATGGGATCAGAGTGGCCTCGCTGGAAGTGACCGGCGACATGCTCGAGCGCAACGGGCTGCGAACGCGGCGCAGCGATCATGGTTTGGTTGTGACCTTTCCGGAGGAGCTCGGGCGCGGCGCATGGTTGTTCGCGGAATGAGCATTGACCCGAACAAATGGCGCCGATTGCGCACCGTCTGCCGATATTGTTCCAGGACGGAACGCCGTGCCGGCACTATAGTCCTGCCCAAACTGGACACATTTGTATGCGCTTGCTCGCAACGAGGCGGTGGCGTGCTCCCTTCCCCTCTGTGGGAACAGATCGACTGAGAAGCAGTCCGACTGCTCGACAGCTGCCGTGATGTTCGATTGTCAGCCTCCCGTCATGACGCCCTTGCTTGAAGACGTGTTGAAACGCCGGCCGTACAACGCCGCCACCGAGTTCGTCGACGCCAACGTAGCGCGCGGTCTCGGCGACAAGGTGGCGTTCACGGATTCCACGCGCTCGCTGACCTATGCCCAGCTGCAAGAAAGGTCGTATCGCTTCGCGGCGGCGTTGAAGTCTCTCGGGCTGCACGAGGAGAACCGCGTGATCCTCGTGTTTCATGACACCGTCGACTATCCGGTCGCGTTCTGGGGCGCGATACGCGCCGGCATCGTGCCCGTGCCCATCAATACGCTGCTCACCGCCGAGCAATACGCATATCTTTTCGCCGACAGCCGCGCGGCGGCGATCGTGACCGCCGCTTCGCTTGCGCCGACGGTCTTGTCGCTGCGCGAGCGGCTGCCGCATTTGCGCGCCGTCATCGTCGCCGGCGCGGGCGCGCAGCGGCCGCGATCGCCGGACGTGCACGTTTTCGAAGAGCTGCTGAGCAAGGCCGAGCCGATTGCGTTCACCGCGCCGACGATGTCGGATGAAGTCGCGTTATGGATGTACACCTCGGGCTCGACCGGCGAACCCAAAGCGGTCCGGCATGTTCATACCAGCCTGATGGCGACGGCACGCCTTATGGGCCAGGGCATCATCGGCGTTCGCGAGGACGACGTCGCGTTCTCGGCGGCAAAGCTTTCCTTCTCGTACGGCCTCGGCAACGCGGTGTCGTTTCCCATGTCGGTCGGCGCCAGCACAGTGTTGCTGCCGGAGCGGCCGACACCGCCAGCGGTGCTGGCCACGCTTCGCCGCCATCAGCCGACCATCTTCTATGCCGTGCCGTCGCTCTATGCGGCATTGCTCTCGCATCCCGAGATCGGTCCCGGAGCAGGCTCCGAACGGCTGCGGCTGTGCATTTCGGCCGGCGAGGCGCTGCCCGCCCATCTCGGCGAACGCTGGCGGGCGGTGGTGGGCGTCGACGTTCTCGACGGTCTCGGCTCGACCGAGATGCTGCAGACGTTCCTGAGCAACCGGCCGGGCGACGTGCGCTACGGCTCGACCGGCAAACCGGTGCCGGGCTACGAGGTCAAGATCGTGGACGACGGGGGGCGCGAGCTTCCCGGCGGCGAGGTCGGCGAACTCGTGGTGCGTGGGCCCTCTGCCGGGGAAAGCTACTGGAATCATCGCGCAAAGAGCCGCCGCACCTTCGTCGGCGAGTGGACCTATACCGGCGACAAGTACATGCGCGACGCGGAGGGTTACTATTACTACTGCGGGCGCACCGACGACATGTTCAAGGTCAACGGCATGTGGGTATCGCCGATCGAGGTCGAGGCGGCGCTCGTGTCGCACGAGGCGGTGCTCGAAGCCGCCGTCATCGGCAAAGAGGACGGCGACGGCCTCACCAAGCCGAAAGCCTTCATCGTGCTCAAGAACGGATACGCCGCCGACGAATTGCTGGTGGACGCGTTGCGCTCGCATGTGAAGGAGCGGGCGGGGCCGTGGAAATATCCCCGTTGGATCGAGGTGCGGCCTGACCTGCCGCGCACGGCGACTGGCAAGATTCAGCGTTTCAAGCTGAGAGATTGATGTCCTCTCTCGGACGCCGCACCCGGAGAATCTGCCGATGAGCTACGACCTCATCCTGCGCGGCGGCCGCGTAGTCGACCCCTCGCAAAAACTCGATGCCGTA
>Ga0307277_10000923_pt1 | contig 11364 bp, 9 predicted proteins | sample ER_DNA_116_FD_194473 | JGI IMG/M metagenome (GOLD analysis project Ga0307277, IMG submission 194473) | Bulk soil microbial communities from the East River watershed near Crested Butte, Colorado, United States - ER_DNA_116 | ecosystem: Environmental > Terrestrial > Soil > Floodplain | place: USA...
GAGCCGCCGATCGAGCGGGTGCCGCTGGAGGAGCTGTTGGAGGCCGCCGACCTGGTGTCGCTGCACGCCGTCCTCACCCCCGCCTCCCACCACCTGGTCGGGGCGTCGGCCCTGGCCCGGATGCGGCCGACCGCCTGGCTGGTCAACACCGCCCGGGGTGGGCTGGTCGACAGCGCCGCCCTGCTGGCCGCCCTCGACGCCGGGGCGCTGGCCGGGGCCGCCCTGGACGTGCTGGAGGGGGAGCCGCCGGACGAGCTCGGCCGGCGGCTGGCCCGCCACCCCCGGGTCGTGGTCACCCCGCACGCCGCCTGGTACTCCGAGGAGGCCTTCCACACGCTGAAGACCGAGGTCGCCCGTGAGGCCCTCCGGGTCCTGGAGGGTGGCCGGCCCCGCTCCCCGGTCAACCAGCCGGCGGCCCGCCCGTGACCCCTCCCCGGCGGACCCCGGCCGCCGGTTCCATGCCCGCGCCAATCCCCGGCTCCGGTCCTCACCCCGGCCCCGGCCGGTTCCTCGAACGGCTGGCCGCGGTGCCGGTGCTGGCCATTCTGCGGGCGGCCGACGCCGGGCGGTTCCTCGAGGTGGGGCGGGTGCTGTACGAGGCTGGGGTGCGGGCGATCGAGATGACCCTCACCTCCAGGGGGGCGCTGGAGGCGTTCGGGCGGCTGCGGGGGGAGCTGGCGGGGGATGCGGTGCTCGGGGTGGGGACGGTGCGGTCGGCGCGGGATGCCGAGCTGGCGGTGGAGGCGGGGGCGACCTATCTGGTGGCGCCGGACTTCCGGCCGGAGGTGGTCGCCTGGGCGGTGGAGCGCGGGGTCCCGGTGGTGCCGGGGGCATTGACGCCGACCGAGGTGGCGGCCGCCTGGGCGGCCGGGGCGACGGCGGTCAAGGTGTTCCCGGTATCGGTCGTGGGCGGCCCGGCCTACCTCAAGGCGGTCCGGGCGCCGCTGCCCGAGGTGCCGCTGGTGCCCACCGGCGGGGTCGGGATCGGCGACATCGGGGCGTACCTGGCCGCCGGGGCGGTGGCCGTCGGGATCGGGTCGCCGCTGCTCGGGGACGCCGGCGACCCGGGCGGCGACCTGGACGGGCTGGCCGAGCGGGCCCGGCTGGCCGTGGCCGCAGCCCGGGCCGGCCGGTGAGCGCTCCCCGGCCGGGGCCGGTGCTGGCCGTGGGGGAGACCATGGCCCTGCTGACCGCGGCCGAGGTGGGGCGGCTGCGCCACGCCGCCTCGCTGACCCTCGGGGTGGCCGGGGCGGAGTCGAACGTGGCCATCGGGGCGCGGCGGCTCGGGTGCCCCGCGGCCTGGGTGGGGCGGGTCGGGGACGACGAGCTGGGCGAGCTGGTCGTGTCGAGGATCCGGGCCGAGGGCGTCGATGTCGGCGGCGTGGTCCGCGACCCGGGCGCCCCGACCAGCCTGATGCTCAAGGAGCGGCGCACCGCCGACCTGGTCCGGGTCCTCTACTACCGCCGCCACGGCCCCGGGTCGCGCCTTCGTCCCGACGACCTCGACCCGGCCCAGGTCGCGGCGGCCGGGGTCCTGCACGTGACCGGCATCACCCCGGCCCTCTCCGAGTCGGCCAGGGCGACCGTCGACCACGCCGTCGAGCTGGCCCGGGCGGCCGGGGTGCTGATCTCCTTCGACCTCAACTACCGCTCGGCCCTGTGGCCGGCCGACCAGGCCGCCGCCGTCTGCCGCGACCTGGCCGCCCGGGCCGACATCGTGTTCGCCGGCGACGACGAGGCCGAGCTGCTCGGCCTCAGCGGCGACCGGCCGCCCTGGCCGGCGCCCTGGCCGCCCTCGGGGCCGGCCACGCCGTGGTCAAGCTGGGGGAGCGGGGGGCCGTGGCCGCCGTCGACGGCCGGGTCCACACCGTCGACCCGGTCCCGGTCCGGGCCGTCGACCCGGTCGGTGCCGGCGACGCCTTCGTGGCCGGCTACCTGGCCGAGACCCTGGCCGGCCGCCCGGTGCCCGAGCGCCTGGTCACCGCCGCCGCCTGCGGCGCGTTCGCGGTCACCGTCCCCGGCGACTGGGAGGGCCTCCCCACCCGCGACGAACTGGCCGCCCTCGGCGTCCGCCCCGGCACCGTGCACCGCTGAACCCACCCGGGGCCCTGGGGGCTTTGGCTCAGTGGCGGTGGCGGTAGCGGCGGCGTGAGGCGAACAGGGCCGCCAAGCCCACCAGCATCAGCAGGACGCTGGCGGCCAGCATGGACAGGGCCGTCGAGCCGGTGAAGGCGAGCGGGGCACGGCTGGCCGGGTCCACGGCCGCCGCCGGCTCGCCGGCTGCGACGGCCCGGGTGGCGGCCGGGCCGGCGGCCGCGGTGGTGGTCGGGGTCACCGCCTGGCCGGCCCCGGCGGCCGCCGGGGCCTGGGGGGCCGGGGCGACCGGCGCCGGCTCCGGGGGTGGCGCGGTGGCCCGGGGCGCTGCCCCGCCGGCCCGGCGGGGCAGCAGCTCCAGCAGCAGGACCCGGTCGGTCACCTCCAGGTCGATGCGGTCGAGCGGCCGGCCGCTCCCGGACCGGCCGGTGAAGCTGCGCTGGGGGCTGGTCCCCAGCTCGGGCACGAACGCCCGGGCCCCGACCACCGGGGTGTCGAGCACGACCCGCAGCCGATGCCCGGGCACGGCCAGCTCCTGCCCGCTGGCCGGGTCCCAGCCCGGCTCCTCGACCCACAGGGCCAGCCAGAAGTGCCCGTCGGCCTTCTGGAGCAGGCGGTGACGGACCGCGGCGGCGTCCCCGGCCAGCCGGAAGCCCAGCCGGTCCGGCGCGACCTGCCTGCGGCCGTCGTCGAGCAGGGCGAGCATCCGGGCCACGGTGGCGTAGGCCAGGGTGGGGGAGCCGTCCTGGCCGAGCAGCCCGGGGCCGGTGTCGCCGCCCTGGCCCTGGACGTAGGTGCGGACGGCCAGCCCGGCGTTGGCCAGCAGCAGCCGCGGCAGGTACCTGGCCGCCACCGCGTCGGGCACCCCCGCGCCCAGGTCGACCTCGGTGACCTGCACGGCCGCGTCGCCGGAGCCGAGCTCGTCGGCCACGCAGCCCGGGCAGCGCCCGCCCAGGTCGAGCCGGACGGCCTGGGCGTCGGCGCCAGGGCCGCTGCCGAGCACGGTCACCCCGGGCAGCCGCGGGTGGGCCAGGACGGCCCGGCGCAGCGGCGTCGCCCGCTCCCCGGCCGGGGCCTCCATGGCGGCCACCGCCGGCCCGAGGGACGCGGCCGCCGCGACCGCCGCGCCCGGGTCGGTGCCGGCCCCGACGGCCAGGTCGAGCTGGAGGCCGGCGCCGGCCAGGGCCCGCAACCCGGCCAGGGCGGGGTCGTCGGGGCCGGTGGCCGGGGCGCGGACGTGGCGGATGCCGGCGTCCTGGAGCCGCTCGGCCAGGGCCCAGCCGGCCTTGGCGTCGCCCGGGTGCAGGTTGGCCCCGACGCTGTCCACGAAGGCGCCGGCGGCCGTGGCCAGCTCGCCGCCGGCCGCGGGCTGGCCGGTGGCGGCGGCCCCGGCCCCGGTCCCCAGGCAGGCCAGCGCCACCACGATGCCGACCAGCAGGGGGCGCAACCGAGGCATGGATCCTCCGGGGCAGGCGGGGGGACGCGCCGGCGTCGGCGCCGCATGCGACCCCTATCGTGAGCACAACGGATCGGTTCAAGCAAGCGAGCCAACCTGGACATCGGGGCGGCCCGGGCCGGCGCCGCCGTGACCTGCCACGACCCCGCACCCGGGGGCGCTACCGCTTCGCCCCTTGAGCCCCCGGACCCCCGCACCCGGGGGCGCTAGGCTTGGGCGTCCTGCACCGACCGGAAGGGCCGCCTGCCTTGCCCGTCCTCCGCCCCTCGCGATGGCGGTTCCCCGACCCGGCCACCGCCGGGGAGGACGGTCTGGTCGGGATCGGGGCCGACCTGGAGCCGGCCACCCTGCTCGACGCCTACCGCCGCGGGATCTTCCCCTGGCCGCACCCGGGGGCGCCGCTGCCCTGGTTCTCCCCCGACCCCCGCGGGGTGATCCCCCTGGACGGGCTGGTGGTGTCGCGCTCGCTGCGCACGCGGCTGCGCCGCTCGGGCTGGGAGACCACGGTCGACCGGGCCTTCGCGGCCGTGCTCGCCGGCTGCGCCGACCGGCCCCGAGGGCTGGCCGACGGCGGAACCTGGATCACGTCGCCGATGCGCGCCGCCTACCTGCGCCTGCACGAGCTCGGCCACGCCCACAGCCTGGAAGTGTGGGCCGGCGGCGGCCTGGTCGGCGGCCTGTACGGGGTCGGGGTGGGCGGGGTGTTCACCGGCGAGTCCATGTTCCACCTGGCCACCGACGCCTCCAAGGTGGCCCTGGTCGACCTCGTCGTCCGCCTGGGCGAGGCCGGCGGCCGCCTGATCGACGTCCAGATGGTCACCCCCCACCTGGCCAGCCTGGGCGCCCGCGACCTGCCCAGGGCCGACTTCCTGGACCTGCTGGCCAGGGTCCGCGACGACCCGGTCCGCCTGGCCCCCGACCGCCTCCCCGTCGCCCGGCTGGCCTAGGGACTAGGATCGGAGCATGCGCGGGACCATGACCGGCAAGATCCTCGAGGCGCACCTGGTCTCCGGGCGGCTGGAAGCCGGCGAGGAGATCGCCCTGCGGATCGACCAGACCCTGCTCCAGGACGCCACCGGCACGATGGCCTGCATGGAGTTCGAGGCCCTGGGGCTGGACCGGGTCCGGGTCGACCTGGCCGTGCAGTACGTCGACCACAACATGCTCCAGTTCGACCACCGCAACGCCGACGACCACCTGTTCCTCCAGGGCTGCGCGGCCCGCTACGGCCTCCACTACTCGCGGGCCGGCAACGGCATCTGCCACCAGGTCCACACCGAGCGGTTCGCCCGCCCGGGGGCGACCCTGCTGGGGGCCGACTCGCACACCCCGACCGCGGGCGCCTGCGGGTCGGTCGCCATCGGCGCCGGCGGGCTCGAGGTCGCCCTGGCCATGGCCGGCTACCCCTTCCAGACCCCGACCCCGATCGTGGTCGGCGTGCACCTGGAGGGGCGGCTGCCGCCCTGGGTCGCCTCCAAGGACCTGATCCTGTGGCTGATCCGCCGCTACACGGTCAAGGGCGGCCTCAACCGCATCTTCGAGTTCACCGGGCCGGGCGTGGCCAGCCTGCCCGTCACCCGGCGGGCCACGGTCTGCAACATGATCACCGAGCTCGGCGGGACCACCGCCATCTTCCCCTCCGACGACCAGACCCGCCGGTTCCTGGCCCGCCAGCGGCGCGAGGACCAGTGGGTCGAGCTCGGCCCCGACGACGACGCCCAGTACGACGAGGAGGTGCACGTCGACCTGGGCGGCCTGGAGCCGCTGATCGCCAGGCCGCACCAGCCCGACAACGTGGTCCCGGTCGCCGAGGTGGCCGGCACCCCGGTGTTCCAGGTCTGCTTCGGCTCCAGCGTGAACTCCTGGTACGAGGACCTGGCCATCCCGGCGGCCATGCTGGCCGGCCGGCACCTGCCCCCGACGACCGTGGGCACCATCTCGCCGGGCAGCCGCCAGATCCTCACCACCATCACCACCTCGGGGGTGCTGGAGGACCTGGAGCGGGCCGGCCTGCGCATCCTGGAGCCGGCCTGCGGGCCGTGCGTGGGCATCGGCCAGGCCCCGCCGACCGGCAAGGCCAGCGTCCGTACCTTCAACCGCAACTTCAAGGGCCGCTCGGGCACCGTCGACGACCAGGTCTACCTGGCCTCCCCGGCCACCACCGCGGCCACCGGGCTGCACGGCGAGATCACCGACCCCCGCACCCTCGGCGACCCGCCGGAGGTCGACGACCCCGACCCGGTGGTCGACGACTTCATGCTGCTGGCGCCCCCGCCGCCGGAGGAGGCCGAGCGGATCGAGATCGTCCGCGGCCCCAACATCAAGAAGCCGCCGATCCCGCCGCCGCTGCCCGAGGCGTTCGCCGGCCGGGTGCTGATCGTGCTCGGCGACAACATCTCCACCGGGTCGATGGCCCCCGACGGGGCCATCGTCATGGCCGACCGGTCCAACGTGCCCGCGATCGCCGAGTACACCTTCATGAAGGAGGACCCGGAGTTCGTGCAGCGGGCCAAGGACTGGGACGGCGGGTTCATCGTCGGCGGCGAGAACTACGGCCAGGGGTCCAGCCGCGAGCACGCCGCCCTGGCCCCCCTGGCCCTGGGCGTGCGCTGCGTCCTGGCCCAGGGCTTCGCCCGCATCCACCGGCGCAACCTGATCGCCCAGGGGCTGCTCCCGCTCGTCATCGACAAGGCGGCCCACGACCGGCTCGAGGTCGGCGACGAGCTGGCCATCGCCGACCTGCGCCAGGCCGTGGCCGACGGGGTCGAGAAGGTCGAGGTCGAGGTCGAGGGCAAGGACGGCTTCACCGCCAGCCTCGACCTGTCCCCGCGCGAGCGCAAGGTCGTCCTGGCCGGCGGCGTCCTCAACCAGCTCCGCGAGCAGGAGGAGCAGGGCGAAGCGCCCCCGACCGATGCCGAGGAGGGCTCGTGAGCCCGGAGGGGTTCGGGGAACCCCGAGGGGGTGCCCCGATCGACCGGGACGTGTTCGCGGCGGTGGAGGCGGCCCGGCGGGAGGGACGCACGGTGGTCATGGGGACCACCGTGCGGACCGAGGGCGACCCGCCGTCCGCCCCCGGGAACCGGGCCCTGTTCGGGCCCGACGGGGCGCTGCTGGCCGGGACGATCGGCTGCAACGGCTTGGACCGCAAGACCGGGCGGGACGGAGCCGGGCTGCTGGCGGTGGGGGAGCGGTCGACCATGCGCAGCTACACCAGCTTCGAGGGCGAGCCGGGTGAGGGCGTGGTCGAGGTGTTCCTGGAGGCCTTCGCCGGCCAGCCGCGGCTGGTCGTGGGCGGCGCCGGCCCGGTCGCCGACGCCCTGGCCGCCATCGGCGCGGTCGTCGGCCTGGCCGTGCGGGCCGAGGCGCCCGGGTCGGCCGCCTTCGAGGCGGCCTGCCGGGGGCTGGGCCCAGGCGACGCGGTGGTGCTCGTCGACCACGACGACCCGGCCCTGGTGCCGGCCCTGGAGACCCTGCTCGGCGGGCCGGTCGGCTACGTCGGGGTGATGGGCAGCCGCCGCCACACCCCGGGGTTCGTGGGCCGCCTCCGCCAGACCGGCGCCGACCTGGGCCGGCTGCACAGCCCGACCGGCCTGGACCTGGGCGCCCGCCGGCCCCCCGAGATCGCCCTGTCGATCCTGGCCGAGGTCATGGCCGTCACCCACGCCCGCCCCGGCGGCAGCCTCAATATCGTCCAACGGCCCAGCCGGTCGGCAGAGCCAGCATCGTCCCGCGGCACCGCCTGGCAGGCGCGGGCGGCGATGGGGAGCCGGGCAGAGGAAAGCCCCGAGTAGGCCTCGGGCACGGGCCCGCGGTTCTCCTCGGGGCCTTCCATCCCCCGAACGGCACCTCCATCGCCGGACCCCACCTCGGGGGGTGGGCCGGCTCACGTCCCAGTCACGGGAAGAGACCGGGACGCACAGCCCGGCGTGACCGCCAGGCCTACCGTTCAACAGCACGGTGACATACAAAGGGCCACCGTGCCGTCGCCCCGGACTCTGCCAGACCGACCGGTCCCGGTCAATCCCCAGTTCGCCCCGTTTTCTCCGATGTGCCGTGCGCAGGACGCATCCGCAGTAGGCCAGGTACGTAGGTCAAGATCCCGCAAGCCCGGTCTTGCCTCCCAAGCCGGAGAACAAGGTAGGATCCCGCCGATCGCCGGTGCCGTCTGGGCGGCCGGTGCAGGTCGGAGGGGGGTCCTGTCTTGGCGCAGTCCTCGAACGCACGGCACCGGTTCCGCCGGACCGTGCTCGCGGCCCTGGTGGCCGTGCTGGCGGCAACCCTGTTCACCATCCCGTCGGCCGGCGCGACGGCGCCGTCCACATCCGGCTCCGGCACCGGCGGCGCGGCCGTCCCCCACCTCAACTGGGGCAGCTGCGCCGCCGAAGGCGAGGGCCTGGAGGCGTTCCAGTGCGCCACCGCGGTGGTGCCGCTGGACTACGACCGGCCCAAGGGCAAGCAGATCGCCCTGGCCCTGGCCCGGCTCCCGGCCAGCGACCCCAGCCGCAAGATCGGCTCGCTGTTCCTCAACCCCGGCGGGCCGGGCGGCTCCGGGGTCGACTTCCTGTTCGGCGCCGGCCCGTTCCTCTACTCCGACGAGGTCAGGGCCCGCTTCGACCTGGTCGGGTTCGACCCCCGCGGCATCATCCGCAGCACCCCGCTGCTCTGCTTCGACAGCCTCGACGACGCCGAGGCCGCCCTGGCCCCGATGCAGTTCCCGGTGACCCGGGAGGAGGAGCGGGTCTGGATCCGCTCCGACCGGACCGTCGCCCGGGCCTGCGCCGAGCGCGGCGGCCCGATCCTGAACCACATGTCGACGGCCAACGTGGCCCGCGACATGGACCTGCTCCGCCGGGCCGTGGGTGACGCCAAGCTGACCTACGCCGGCTACTCCTACGGCTCCTACCTGGGCACCACCTACGCCAACCTGTTCCCCGGCAAGGTCAGGGCCCTGGTCGTGGACGGCGTCCTCGACCCGGTCGCCTGGGCCACCGGCCGCGGTGACCAGGCCCGCACCCTGCCGTTCTCGACCCGGCTGAAGAGCGCCAAGGGCGCGTATGTGACCCTGCAGGAGTTCCTCCGGCTGTGCGACGCCGGCGGGCCCAACTGCGCCTTCTCCGAGGGCAACCCCAAGCGGCGCTTCGACCGGCTGGCCAGGCGGCTGCTGCGTGAGCCGGCCGAGTTCACCGACCCCACGACCGGCGAGACGTTCGTGGTCACCTACGCCGACCTGATCGGCACCACCCTCGGCGTGCTCTACGACCCGGCCTCCTGGCCGGACTGGGCCGTGGTGCTCCAGGCGCTGGACGAGCAGACCAGCCCGGCGGCGGCCGCGGCCAGCATGCGGGCCCTGCGCGCCCGGCTCGGGGTGGCGTTCCAGCAGGAGGCCTACCCCAACTTCGTCGAGGGCTTCCCCGGGGTCGCCTGCTCCGAGACCCACAACCCGTCCAACGTCGGCGCCTGGGCCAGGGCGGCCCGGGCCCAGGACCGCCAGTTCCCCTACTTCGGCCGGCCCTGGACCTGGATCACGAGCGTGTGCGAGCCGTGGCCGGGCTGGGACGACGACCACTACGACGGCCCCTTCACCCACGCCACCGCCAACCGGGTGCTGGTCGTGGGCAACCTGTTCGACCCGGCGACCCCCTACCACGGGGCGGTCACCGTCGACCGGCTGCTGCCGCGGTCGCGGCTGCTCACCCTGGCCGGCTGGGGGCACACCTCGCTGTTCGTCTCCTCTTGCGTGGACGCCTACGTGAGCCGCTACTTCCTGACCTCGCGGGTGCCGCCCAAGGGCACGGTCTGCCAGCCCGACGTGGTGCCGTTCGCCCAGCCGGCGGCCGCCGCCCAGGCCCAGCAGGCGACCGGCTCCTCGGCCAAGGCCGAGCTGATCCCGCCGATGCTGCGGAGGCTGCTGGCCGACTGAGCGACCGGGCGACCCTGTCCTTCACGCGGCGTAGGCTGATCCCATGCCTCGCCTCGTGAAGGACGGGTCGCTGCGGGTCAGCGGGCGGACCGTCCAGGTGTCCAGCGTCGCCAAGCCGTTCTTCCCCGACGCCGGCCTGACCAAGGGCGACCTGCTCGCCTACTACCGCGACGTGGCCGAGACCATGCTCCCGCACCTGGCCGGCCGGCCGCTCAACCTGCAGCGGTTCCCCAACGGGGTCGCCGGCCACGGGTTCTGGCAGCAGGGCGCGTCCGACCACTTCCCCGACTGGGTCCGCACCGTCACCGTGGAACGCCGGGGCCGCGGCGGGACCGTCGACCACGTCGTCTGCGAGGACGCCGCCACCATCGTCTACCTGGCCAACCTGGCCACGGTGACCTTCCACGCCTGGACCTCGACCGTCCAGCACCTGGCCCGCCCCGACCTGGTCATCATCGACCTCGACCCCGACCCGGGCCAGGGCCTGGACGTGGTCAGGGCCGCGGCCCGGGCGGTCAGGGCGGCCTGCGACGACCTCGGCCTGGTCCCGTTCGTGCAGACCTCCGGGTCCAAGGGCTACCACGTGGTCGTGCCGCTGGTGCCCGGGCCCGACGTCGAGGTGGTCAGGGACTTCGCGGCCGAGCTGGCCGCCCTGGTCGCGGCCCGCGACCCGGGCCGGCTCACCGTGGAGTGGCGCAAGGAGAAGCGGCACGGGCGGCTACTGCTGGACACCGCCCGCAACGGCTACGCCCAGACGATCGTCGCCCCCTACTCGGTCCGGCCGAGGCCGGAGGCCCCGGTGGCCACCCCGATCGACTGGTCCGAGCTGGGCCGGGTCGAGCCCCGCACCTACACCATGGCCAACCTGCGCCGCCGCCTGGCCCGCAAGCCCGACCCCTGGGCCGGCATGACCGCCCAGGCTGTGGCCTTCGACCCGGTCCGGGGCCGCCTGGACGAGCTCCTGGCCGAGGTGGGGGGGCGATCCTAGCCAGCCGGCCGGGGCGGACGGCGGCCGCGCTGGCCGTGGTCGCGCTGACCCTCGCCGGCGCCGGCTGCGGGCGGAACCGGCGGCCACCCGGGCCGTCGCCGCCCGCGACCACCGCCAGCGGCGCCGCCCCGGCGGGGTTCGCGGTGCCGGTGCTCACCAGGACGGCCGGGTTCCGGCACGCCTCCATCCAGAACGGGGTGGCGGCCATCCGGCGCCTCGGACGTCGGCACGGGTTCGCGGTCGACGACACCGCCGACGCGGCCCGCATCGGCCCGGGGCTGGCCAGGTACCGGGCGGCGGTGTTCCTGTCGACCACCGGGGACCTGCTCGACCCGGGCCAGCAGGCCGCCCTGGAGCGATATCTCCACAGCGGGGACGGCTGGGTCGGGGTGCACGGGGCCGCCGACGCCGAGTACGACTGGCCCTGGTACGGCGGGCTGGTCGGCGCCTGGTTCCGGCGCCACCCGGCCGTCCAGCGGACCACCGTCCTGCCCGCCTCCGGGGCCGCCGCCCTGGCCGGGAAGCTGCCGCGGCGCTGGGAACGCAGCGACGAGTGGTACGACTTCCGCGCCGACCCACGTGGCCAGGTCCGGGTGCTGGCCACCGTCGCCGAGTCGACCTACACCGGCGGCGGGATGGGGGCCGACCACCCGATCGCCTGGTGCCAGGAGTACGAGGGCGGCCGGTCCTGGTACAGCGCCATGGGCCACACCAGCGAGAGCTTCCAGGACCCGCGGTTCCTGGCCCACCTGCTGGCCGGCATCCGCTATGCCGCCGGGCAGACCGCGGCCCGCTGCAACCCGGGTTCCTAGCCGACGAGCGTCCCTCGGCCGGTCAGGCGGCGGCGGGGTGTCTTGGGTGTGGTCGGTGTGGTGGGGTGGCGGTGAGTCGGCCGTCGGGGGCGCG
>Ga0307277_10000924_pt1 | contig 11352 bp, 11 predicted proteins | sample ER_DNA_116_FD_194473 | JGI IMG/M metagenome (GOLD analysis project Ga0307277, IMG submission 194473) | Bulk soil microbial communities from the East River watershed near Crested Butte, Colorado, United States - ER_DNA_116 | ecosystem: Environmental > Terrestrial > Soil > Floodplain | place...
GGGAGATACAGGCAATCCCAAGGACGCGCGTGGAATTTCGTCGTGCCCCCGGGTCCGCACTCGAGGTGAACTTGTCCGGTGACCACGTAGATCACCGATTCGTGGGTCCCGTGGTGATGCCAGCTCGATGAGCGGCCGGCCTCGGTGCGCACGACTCCGACCCACAACGCCTCGGTGTGAACGGCCTCCTCGCGGGTCATGCCCGCGGTCTGTCCCGTCTGCTGGTGGCGATCGGAAGGCCGGATCAACCGCGGCTGCTTCTTCTCCATCTCGGACCGGTACTCCTCTTCAGCTTCCCAGCGCTCGTGCTGGACGTGCAGCTGCGCGCCGCGGCGCCTGATCCACGTGCGAACTCGCTCGCGCGCCTCGGGATCAGAGGGTAACGCGACTGTGTGACGATGCCGGTTGGCGCACTCGAGCGTCACCGAGCCGTCGCCCTCGGCCACCGGCATCATCGGCAGGCCGCAGCGCTCGCACTCCCTCGTTCCGTCGGGCAGAAGGTCAGTCAAGCCACGGCCGATCTCATTGAGTCGATGCATTCTGCTGTTCCGTCCCATACACTGGGTCTAACCGCCGCGCCTCTTGGGCACGGCGCCTTTTCGCCCCGGGCCATAGGTCCGCGGCAAACCCAGGGAAAGGAACGACCACTTAATGCGACCGTACGAGCTCATGTATCTCTGCCCTCCCACCATCGACGAAGAGCGTCTTGGCGCGGTGAGCGAGCGCATCCAGCAGACCATCGCCAACCTCGGCGGCAAGGTCGACAAGGTCGTACCCAATCAGAAGCGCCGGCTCGCCTACGAGGTCGCTCACCACCGTGAGGGCCAGTACGGTGTCGTCGAGTTCTCTTTGCCGACGACACAGGCTCGCGAGCTCGAGCGCACCATACGGCTCACGGAAGACATCCTCCGCCACCTCGTAGTGAGAAGGGACGAATGACATGGCCTCAGTAAGCAAGATCGTCATCATCGGCAACGTCGGACGCGACCCCGAGCTTCGCATGACCCCCAACGGTCGACCGGTGTGCGAGTTCAGCGTCGCCGTCAACCGCGTCACCGGCAAAGCCGAGGACAGGCAGGAACAGACCGACTGGTACCGCGTCAGCTGCTGGTCGACGCTCGCCGAGCGCGCACAGCAATGGGTCCAGAAGGGCCGCCTCGTGTACATCGAGGGACGCTTCACCCCACGCACGTACACCGACCGCGAGGGCAAGGAGCGCCTCAGCCTCGACATCAGCGCCAGCGACTTCCAGATGCTGGACGCGCGCCGAGACCGTGAGGGTGGCATGGGTGGCGACACCGCTGCCGTCGCGCCGTCGCGCCCCGACGGTGAGAAGAGCTTCGATCCCGACGAGATCCCTTTCTAGGAGCGAACGATGAGCCAAGAGATTTCCGACAGCGGTCCGCGCTCCGGCCCCCCACGCGGGCCGCGCCGCGACGGGCCATCCGGCGGTTCGGGCGGGTCAGGCGGCCGGTACGGCGGGCCTCCGGGCCTTCGTCGACCGCGACGCAAGGTATGCACGTTCTGCGTCGATAAGGTCCAGAAGATCGACTACAAGGACGTCGGTCGCATCCGCCGCTTCATCAGCGACCGCGGCAAGATCGATCCGCGGCGCAAGAGTGGCACGTGCGCGAAGCACCAACGGATGCTCACCACGGCGCTGAAGCGGGCGCGCCTCATGGCGATGCTGCCGTACACGGCCGACCACGTGCGCGGCCTCATGTCGCCGCAGGCTCGCGCGATGGCGGGCGGTCCGCCTCCGCCGAAGCCCGAACGTCCCCCGTACCGACCATCCGGTGAGTTCCGTCCGGCGGGTGCTCCGTTCCCCCGTCGCGACGCTCCGCCTGCCGCACCACCTGCCGCGCCGGCCCCGACGCCCACGCCGAGCGAGGCCCCGAGCAGCTAGAAGCGCGGGGGCGTAAGGCCGTTCGCGATCACGTACGGGATCACGAATACCGCGAGCAGCATGATCACGATCACGACGATCGCGATGAACGTGCGGCCGCCCTGGCGTTGCCACGCGTGTCCGCTCGCGACGCCGGCGACGACGCCCCCGGCCACGATGGTTCCGAACCCCTGAACGAAGGCGGCGATCGCAAGGCTCACGAGATAGAGCAGCCAGATCAGGATTCGACTCTGTCCGATCCGCGACCGGAGCACCCAGTAGATCGGAGCCGCGACGACGGCGACGAAACCTACGAACAGGATGCCCTGGAAAAGTCCCCCGAGCAGGTCGTTCACCGAGATCGCGGCGGCGCCGCTCTGTGGAAAGAGGAAGGCATCGGCCGGTCCGATGGCGCTGACGCCGAGTAAGAGCGCCAGCGTGTAGACGGCGATCGGGATGACGCTGCGTCCGGCGTACGCGTTCGCGATCGCGGACCATCCCCAGAAGATCGCGAGTGGCACGAGCACGACAGGCGCGACGATCGCGCCGTTCCCGCTGAGGCTGATGTGCAGAGGATCGCTCGATGGCCCGTAGTGCTCGAGCGCGACCGTGATCGCGGCGATCACGAGGCCCCAGATGAGTCCAGCAACAAAGCCCATGCGCGGCATCCTAAGGAAACGCGGAGGGCCGGTGAACCCCTCGGGTCACCGGCCTTCGCTGGGTTGGGGTGGCGATTTGGCGGACTCGGGTGCGAGGCAGATGTCGCCGTCGCAGGCCATTCGCAGGTGCCGCTCCGTCAGCGACCCCGGTCGCCTCGGGGTAGAACGCCTCGTTGAGGAAGAGGAGTCGCGGGTTCGTCGCCGTGTCCGACCAGATCCGGCTGTCGCGGTTGGTGGCGACCCCGGCGCCATTGTCGATCTTGTTCGCCGCGAGCGAGAACGCAAACGACCGCGTCGCGGTAGGGGCAACCTTCAGTCCCACCGGTCGCCCGTACCCCTAGGCCCGAACAACAAGAAAGGGCCCGCCTCGCGGCGGGCCCTTTCGTTCACCAGCGGAGACTTTGGTTTACGCGGTCTTCTCCTCGTGCAGCGCCTTCTTATCGATCTTGAGGATCGTCTGGTCCTTCGCCGCGATCGTGAATGGGATCACGCCCGGGATGAGCCACTCGGTCCACATCTTGTCGACCTCGTGCTGGAAGTGCTCGACATCCTCATCGGCGAAGTGCGCGAAGCGACCCTGGCGCTTCAGGTACTCGACCACCGGCTTGCGCTTCTTGCGGCCCTCCGCGATCTGCCTCGTGGGCCCCGTCAGGTTGCATACGCCGTCGATGACTTCGTAGAGCGGCCAGATCCCGCACTCGACGGCGAGATGACCGAGCTCCTGCGAGTACTGCGGGTGGTAGTCCCACCCCTTCGGGCACGGGTCGAGGGTGTGCACGAACGTCGGTCCGCCGAGCTCGAGCGCTTTGCGGATCTTGTTCATGAGATCCACGGCGTACGCGGCACAGCCCGCCGCGATGTAGCGCGATTCCGGATGTCCCGCCGCGAGCATGCCCGGCACGTTCTTCTTCCAGCGCGTGTGCATAAGGCGCTTCTTCGTGCCGCTCGGAGAGAACGTCGTGACCGCGCCGTACGGCGTCTGGCTCGACAGCTGGATGTCGGTGTTCGCGTAGCTCTCGTTGTCGTAGAGAAGGACGAGGCAGTTGTAGTCCTTGTGTGTGAGCGTCGCGGAGATGGCGCCGATGCCCATGTCCGCGCCGCCGCCGTCACCGCAGAAGGCGATTACGTTGATCTTCTCGTCCTTGATCTTGCCTTTGCGCATGAGCACCTTGAGCCCGGCCGCGGTGCCGAGCGCCGCGGAGCCCGACGCGCCGAGCTGCGTGTGCATCCACGGCACGACCCACGGTGTCGTGTAGTACGTGGTGTTCGCGACGTACATGCAGCCCGTCGAGCCGAGCACGATCGTGCGCGGACCTGACGCTTTGACCATATGCCGCATGACCAGCGCGGACTCGCAGCCCTGGCAGGTGCGGTGCCCGGACACGAAGAGCTCGTCATACGGGACGTCCTTGACGCCCTTGATCTGCGGAAGTGTCCCGGTGCCGTGCGTTTCCACTGCCATCTCTAGCTCCTTACGCCGATCCAGTGACAGATGTCACCGGACTTGATGTCGCCCGCGGCCGCCTTGGTCTTCTCGAAGATGTCGGTCGCCATGGGCTGCTCGATCTCGCGGCCGCCGAGGCCGGCGATGAAGCCGACGATCGTCGGACGCTTGTCGAGCGAGTACAACGCCGAGCGGACCTCGTTGTAGAGGACGCCGCCGTAGTACGGCGAGCCGAAGCTGTAGTCGCGGTCGATGACCCCGACTGCCTTGAACCGCGAAAGGCTCTTCACGATCTCCTGCGTCGGGAACGGCCGGAACCACTTGAGGCGCACGAGCCCCACCTTGTGGCCCTCCTTGCGGAGCCGGCGGATCGCGACCTTCATCGGGAGGGCGAGCGTGCCCTGGCCGAAGAAGACGTACTCGGCGTCATCGGTCATGTACTCGTCGAGGAACGGGCTGTCGCCGCCGCGGCCGAAGAGCTTCTTGAAGTCGGCGTGCGCCTCGGTGATGACGTCGTGCGCCTTGCGCATCGCCTGGTCGTTCTGCATGCGGATCTCCATGAGCCAGTCCTGGTCGACCTGCGGCGCGATGGTGATGGGGTTGTCCGGATGCAGCAGCCGGTCGCCGAGATCGAACTTCGGAAGGAACTTGTCGACCGCCGCCTGCGTCGGGAGCTTCACGATCTGCTGGGAGTGGGTGAGGAACGCGCCGTCGAGTCCGATCGCAACCGGGAGCGACACGCGCTTGTCCTCGCCGACACGCCAGGCCATGAGCGCGAGGTCCATGGCCTCCTGCGCTGTCTCCGCCCATGGGAGGAGCCAGCCGAGGTCGCGCACCGCGAGCGAGTCGTTGTGCTCGGTGCCGAACGCGCCCGGGTCATCGAGCGCGCGGTTGCCGCAAATCGCGACCACCGGGAGACGGAGCCCGGCAGTCACCGCGATCGCCTCGAACGCGTAGAACCAGCCCACGCCGGAGCTGCCGACGAAGACGCGCGAGCCGACCGCGCACGCGTGCTTCACGATCTCGAACTGGCTGTGCTCGCCGTCGGCGACGATGTACTCGACGTCCATCTTGCCGTTCGCGATGAGCTTCGCCGCGGCCTGCATCACGCCGTCGTAGGGGCGGATCGGGTACGCCGCCATGACGTCGACGTCCGCGAGGCGGATGGCCTCGGCGATCGCCTCGCAGCCGCTCATCAGCTGCTCGGTCTCGACGTCCTGGTGCTCGCGCTCTTTGATCTGGACAACCATCAGTCGTCACCTCCGGAAGCCGACGTTGGGTTCGCGGATGGGTTCGCGTTGCCCGAGCCTTCCTGTCGCGCGGGCGGAGTCCTTACTTGAGGGTTCGCCGAGACTCCGCTCTTTGCCTCGAACCACTTGTTGTACCCGTCGTGGTCCTTCTTCCAGAACTGCCACTTGTCCTCGTTGTCTTCAAACTTGAGCTCGTCGACCATCACGATGCAGTCCTTCACCGGGCAGACCTGCGCGCAGATCCCGCAGCCGATGCACGCCTGGTACACGACCTCGTAGTGGCCCTCGGGCGTGACCTCGAAGCATTCGTCGGGGCAGTCGAGCCAGCACATCGTGCACTTGATGCAGGTGTCGAAGTTCACGACCGGCCGCAACGTGCGCGCGCCGTACTTCTTGTATTGCGGATTGCGCTCGCCGGGCTTTCGCGCGTCGACCACGATGCCCGGGCGCATCGTCGTCCATCCGGGCTTTTCGAACTGGAGCACCTCGTGGCCGCTCGTGCCTTCGCCCGCCTTGACCGGCCGAAGCGTGGCGCCGTCGTACCCGTGCTGCGCCGACGCGACGGCGCTTTCATCCTTTGTCTGCTCCTTGATGAGCGCCTTGACGTCTTCCAGCCGCACCCAATCGGGTAAGACCTTCGCGAGCGCCCCCAGGCAGCGGTAGTCGGTGTGGTCGTCCTTGAACACCCACAGCCCGGCGAACGACGCGCCGCCGGGGACGATGACGAGGGTGTACGGCCGCAGCGCCGTGTCGGTCTGCGCGAGCACCTCGTCCGCGGTGTTCGTGCTGGTGACGAGAAGGAACCCATCCTTCCGCACCGGCTTCCAGATCGGCTGGCGGCCGTACCACGCCCATGACTCAACGCCCTTCACGAGCGTGTCGTCTACCGCGATGGACACGTCCACGACCGCGGGCTCGTACTTCGCCATTGAGGCCTCGAGCTCGAGGTCGTTGATCGCGACGACCGCGAACTGCTTCGCCGGGACGCCGTTGCGCTCGGGCGAGTCGCCGTATCGCGCGAACGCCGTTCCGGTATGTCCCCGCTTGCGCGCCGCGAGCACGATCGAGCGGCAGATCCGCTGCGCGAGGGTCTTCTGGAAGATGCCGCGATAGACGACCTCGACCGTGACGGAGGTCTCCTTCACATCGCTCATACCTTGCTCCCTCCGATCAGGCGAAGGATGCCTTCGCCGACCGATTTGATGTGTTCCGCCGCTGCGCGCCGCGCGGCGTCGCCGTCGTGCGCCGCGAGTGCGGCGAGGATGCGGCGGTGCGCGTCGAGCGACGAGTGCGCACGCTGGTTCGTCTGAAGCCACTGCTCCCGCGATTCGCGCATGACGTCCCAGACCACGCCGAGCATCGTCGTCAGCAGCTCGTTCCGCGATGCCTCGCCGATCAGCTCGTGGAAGCGCGTGTCTTCATCGGCGTACGGCTCGCCCGCCGCGATCTTTCGCTCCTGCGTTGCGAAGATCCCACCAAGCTCGGCGAGCTGTGTCTGGGTGATGCGCTCGGCGGCGAGGGCCGCGATCGCGGGCTCGATGAGGCCACGAAACTCGATGACGTCGGCGAGCGAGTGGCCGCGCGAGATGAGGCCGGTGAGTGGACGCGCGAGATCATCCGGCGAGGTCTGGCGGACGAACGTGCCACCCCCGGCTCGCGTCTCGACGATGCCGAGAAGCTCGAGCGTTCGCAGCGCTTCGCGAACCGAAGCCCGCGAGACCTGGAACTGTTCGGCGAGCTGACGCTCGGGCGGGAGCTGATCGCCGGGGCGAAGATCGCCCTTCTCGAGGAGGCCCTCGATCTGTTCGACGATCCCCTGATAGAGACGGCTGCGACGGATCGGCTCGATGACGGTCAGGGGCACACCTCCCCGAAAAAGCCTCTGGTCAGGTGGTCAGACCAGATGTAAGGAGGCAGCGTACGGCGCCCTTTCGCGGCCGTCAACTCCGGCCGCGAGCGTAGGCTCGGCGCCAGGAACAGGTGCGTGCGCTCATCTTCGATCTCGACGGGACACTCATCGACACCGTCTACGCGCACGTTTTCGCATGGCAGCGCGCCCTCGCCGAGGCCGGTCTGGCGATCGACGGCTGGAAGATCCACCGACGCATCGGGATGAGCGGCGGCCTCTTCACACGCGCCGTCGCGCGCGAGATCGGGAGACCGCTCAGCGACACCGATGCCGGGCGGATCCAGACGCGCCACGGCGAGCTTTTCCGCGAGCTCCTGCCGGAGCGCCGGCCTCTGCCTGGCGCGATCGAGCTGTTGCGCTGGCTGCGCGACCAGAAGGTCCCGCACGGAATCGCGACCTCCGGACGGCGCCCTGAGATCGACAGCTCCCTCGCGGCGCTTGCCATCCCGCCGGACACCGTCGTCGTCGACCGCGGCGACGTGCTGCGCGCGAAGCCCGAGCCCGATCTGTTTCTGAAATGCCAGGAGCAGCTCGGCGTCGAGATCCGTGACTGCTATGTGATCGGCGACGCGGTGTGGGACCTCCTCGCCGCGCGGCGCGCGGGCATGTTGAGCGTCGGCCTGCTCTCGGGTGGGTACGGCTGGGACGAGCTCACGTCGGCCGGCGCGTTCCGGGTGTATCGCGATCCCGCCGATCTGCACCGTTCGCTCGACGAGCTCGGCGTCGTCTAGCTCTTGCCCTCCTTGATATAGGGCACGCCGTCGGCGGCGGGCGGCGTCGACCGCCCCACGACGCCCGCGAGGATCACGATCGTCATCAGGTACGGAAGCGCGGCGTACCAGAACGTCGGGATCGATTTGAGGACCGTGCCGAGGTCGCCCTCGGGCACACGCACGTTGATCACAACGCCGAGCGCCGTGGCCGTCCCGAACAGCAGCGCTCCGCCGAAAGCGCCGAGCGGCGTCCAGCGGCCGAAGATCATCGCCGCGAGCGCGATGAAGCCACGCCCGCCGGTCATGCCGTTCTGGAATGAACCCGTGGACTCGAGCGTGAGGAATGCGCCGGCGAGACCCGCGAGCGCGCACCCGAAGATCACGTTCTGGTAGCGCTGTCGATAGACGTCGATCCCGACGGTGTCCGCGGCCTTGGGGTGCTCCCCGACGGCACGGGTGCGCAGCCCCCACTTGGTGCGGAAGAGCGCTATCTGCAAGACGATCACGATGAAGAGAACGCTCATCGCGATCGGTCCTTGATCGAAGAACATCACGAGGACCGGTCCGATGAGCGGCAGGTTCCCCACAGCGTCGGGCAGATGGAACGGCGCGATGACGCCGGCTCCGCCGAGTCCGGAGGGCGTGATGATCAATCGGTTCAGGTACCCGGTCACGCCGAACGCGGCGATGTTCATCATCGTGCCGGCGATGATCTGATCGGCGCGCACCGACACCGTCAGCCACGCGTGCACGAGGCCAAGCAGCGCGCCGACGAACACCGCGACGACGATGCCGAGTGCGAGCGAGGCTCCGCTGCCGATCACGTTGTGCAGCGCGAATCCCGTGAGGTAACCGAAGAACGCGGCCATCAGCATGATGCCCTCGATGCCGATGTTGACGACGCCCGACCGCTCGCCGAGCACTCCGCAGAGCGCGCCGAGCGCGAGTGGCGTCGCGAGGAACAGGATGATCGGCAGCATGTCCGGGAGCACCGTGACGAGATAGACCGCGAGCTCCCAGATGAGGCGCAAGAGCGTACCGATGGCTTCCATCAGGGTGGAGGAGTACCCGAGGCGGTGCCGGCCCAGCTCTGTGTGACTGTCTTGAGCTCGGTGATCTCGACCTTGGGTGCCCGTATGCGGAAGACACGGCGAACGATGAGATCGGCGGCGAGGAACAGGATCACGAGCGCCTGGATGATGTCGATGACCTCGACGGGCACGCTGGTCTCGATCTGCATCAGCGGCGCGCCGGCGCGGAACGCCCCGAACAGGATGGCCGCGAATAAGATGCCGATGGGGTTGGAGCGGCCCAGGAGCGCGACCGCGATGGAGTCGAAGCCGACCGATGCGGTGATGCCCGGCGCGTAGAAGCCGATGACTCCGAGCATCTGGATGGCGCCCGCGACGCCCGCCAGCAATCCCGAGAGGGTCATCGTCAGCGCCGTGATGAAGATCGGTCGCATGCCGGCGTAGCGCGCCGCGTTCGGGTTCTGCCCGACGGTACGGATCTCGAAGCCGAGAGTCGTCCGGTCGAGGAGCCAGCGCACCGCGAAGACGGTGAGCACCGCGAGCGGTATGCCGAGATGAAGGTTGCGGCCGAGCAGGATCGGGAGTGCGCTGTTCCCGATCGGCCCGGTGCGCGGGAACGAGAACCCCGGTGCGCGGACCAGGTCGTTCACGGCCCAGGTGAGGAGGAGGACCGCGGCGTTGTTGAGCATGATGGTCGTGACCACCTCGTGCGCCCCGGTCCGCGCCTTCAGGAAACCCGGGATGAAACCGAAGGCCGCGCCGCCCAGCGCACCGGCGACCATTGCGGCCGGGACGCCGATCGCGGCCGGCGCGTCCGCGAGATTCGCCCCGACGACCGCCGCGCTGAAGGCGCCGACCAGGAACTGCCCCGCGACGCCGATGTTGAAGAGGCCCGCCTTGAATCCGAGGCCGACCGCGAGCCCGCCGAGGATCAGCGGCGCGGCTGCGACGAGCGTGTTGGCGATCCCGGTGCCGCTCCCGAACGCGCCCGCGAGGAGGCTGGCGTAGGCGGCGAGCGGGAGCAGGGGCTCGAAGCCGGTGGATGTGAACAGGCTCGACACGACGATCACGACCGCGGCGACGATGAAGGCCAGCACGATCGCGAGGAGCGGGATCGAGGCGACCTGCCAGATCTGTCGCGCGCCCGACCGGAGCCGACTCATGCGCGCGCCGCCCCGGTCGCCATGAGAAGACCGATCTTCTCGCGCTGCGCCTCTTCGGCGGCGAAGCTCCCGACGATGTTGCCGCGGAACACCACGAGCACCCGGTCCGAAAGCTCGAGCACCTCGTCGAGTTCGGCCGAGACGAGCAGGACCGCCGCGCCATGGTCGCGCCTGGCGATCACCTGCTTGTGTATGAACTCGATGCTCCCCACGTCGAGTCCACGCGTCGGCTGGTCGAGGACGAGGAGCTTCACCTCCTGCCCGAACTCGCGCGCGACGATCACCTTCTGCTGGTTGCCGCCGGACAGCGTCGCGGCGAGGGCCTTCGGCCCCGATGCGCGGACGTCGAATTCCTTCATGAGGCGGATCGCATTCGCGGCGATCGCGCGGAAGTTGCGCACGATGCCCGCGAAGCCGCCCGCGAACGGCGGGTCCGCGTAGCGCGTGAGAGCCAGGTTGTCGTCGATGGGGTAGGTGAGCACGAGGCCAAAGCGGTGACGGTCCCCGGGCACGAACGACATCCCGTGGTCTCTGCGTTGTTCCACGGTCGCACGGGTCAGGTCTTGACCGGCCACGCGGATCGTCCCCGCGGTCGGGCGGCGAAGACCCATGAGCGACTCGACGATCTCGTCCTGGCCGTTGCCGGCGACCCCGGCGATCCCGACGATCTCGCCGGCGCGGACGACGAGGTCGAGTCCGCGAAGCGCTTCGTGGCCGCGGTCGTCCTTCGCGCGCAACCCCGTGACCTCGAGGGCGACCTCGCCGGGGTGCGAGTGACCGCGATCGACACGCAGGTTCACCGCGCGCCCGACCATGAGCTCGGCGAGCTCGTTCTCGTTCGTCTCGCGCGGCTTGCGGCTGCCGACGACCTTGCCGCGGCGAATGACGGTGATGCGGTCCGCGATCTCGAGCACCTCGTCGAGCTTGTGGCTGATGAAGATCACGCTCGCGCCTTCCGCCTGGAGTCGCCGGAACACCTCGAAGATCTCGCGCGTCTCCTGTGGGGTGAGCACGGCGGTCGGCTCGTCGAGCACGAGGATCCGCGCGTTTCGATAGATGGCTTTCAGGATCTCCACCCGTTGCTGCTGCCCGACCGACAGCTGGTCGATCCGGCTGAAGGGTTCGATGTCGAACCCGAGCTTCTCGGCAAAGAGCTTGATCTGCTTCGCCGCTTCGCCCAGATCGAGCAGTTGGCCGGCGCGGACGACCTCGTTGCCCAGCACGACGTTTTCCGCCACCGAGAGCACCGGGACGAGCATGAAGTGCTGGTGGACCATCCCGATCCCGCGGGATATGGC
>Ga0307277_10000926_pt1 | contig 11338 bp, 7 predicted proteins | sample ER_DNA_116_FD_194473 | JGI IMG/M metagenome (GOLD analysis project Ga0307277, IMG submission 194473) | Bulk soil microbial communities from the East River watershed near Crested Butte, Colorado, United States - ER_DNA_116 | ecosystem: Environmental > Terrestrial > Soil > Floodplain | place: USA...
CACGCCCCCCCACCCGACACGGACGTTCCCCACATCCGCTGCGTAGTACTTGAGTTGGAACGCGCCCGGTTCGGTGCGGCTGAACTCGCGCATGACGAGAACCTGGCGGTAGCAGTCGACGGGGACGCAGGTCTCTTGGCCCACCCGATACGTCTCCGCCCGGTCGTTCCAACCGACCTGAGGGCCCCAGCCCTGCGCATAGCTCGGCGTGCCGAGCTGCGGATCCGCCACCATCGCAACCCCCGCCCTCGCGCCCTCGAGACCCGCGAGCCAGAGCGGGGTCTTGACGATCTTGTCCCCCTCGTATTCCTCCGGGTACTCGCCGAAGCGCCACACGTTCCCGTCGGAATCCTGGGCGAAGAAGGCGAGCTCTGACTCTTCCAGCGAGCCGTCGGTGTAGTCGAGCTCCCAGACGACGACCACGCGGACGCCGTCGATGAGCTTCGTGAGGTCGGTGACCGTGGACATCACGCGTCGTGAGATCTCGTCCTCGTTGTCCAACGCGTGACCCTCCCATACCATCTGCGTCCCCGGCTCCAGGGGGAACCAACGGTTGTCCACGACCGTCGAGTCGCCGAAGCGGGCCGGATCGAAATCGGCCGCGGAGATCGGGCGGTGCGATGGAGACCCGCTGCTGGTAGCCGCCGTGTGACCCCGCTCGCCACAGGCCGGGAGCCCCAGGATGAGCACCACCGCGACGACGCAGGTCATCCGGATAGGCCGCATCTCCATCCCCTCTCTCATCAGGCGACCCCGTTCGGGCGAACCGGAACGGGCAGGCCACGGCCCCACCGCAGGTACAGGGCAGGAACGATGAACAGGTTGCGGAACGTCGACGTGACCAGACCGCCGACGATGACGACGGCCATCGGATGCTCGATCTCGTGACCGGGGAGATCGCCGGCGATCGCCAAGGGGATCACGGCCAGACCGGTTGCGAGGGCCGTCATCATGATGGGAGACAACCGTTCACGTGCCCCCCGGAGCACGAGCGACGGGCCGAAGGTTTCACCCTCGGATCGTTCGAGGTGCTGGAAGTGGTTGATCATCATGATCCCGGTGCGCGCAGCGATCCCCAGCACCGTGAAGAAGCCCACCAGCGAGCCGAGCGAGATCGTGCCGCCGGCCAGGTAGGTGGCGATCACCCCGCCTGCCAACGCGATCGGGAGGTCGAGGAACGCGAGCCACGCCAGCCGCCAGGTGTGGAGCGCGACCCGCAACAGGAGGAAGACGGCCGCACCGGCCGCGAGCGCCAACAGCAGCAGACGGCTCTGGGCGGTTTGCCGCTCGGCGTATTCACCCAACAGCTCCGCGTGATAGCCGAGCGGGAAGCCGACGCCCTTGACCGCTTCCTCGACGTCGTTCACCACGGAACCCAGGTCGCGGCCCTCGACGTTGGCTTCGACGTCGATCCGCCGGGAGTCGGCCTCGCGTTCGATCGCGTTCGGCGTCGGCCGCACCCGGACGTCCGCCACCTGAGCCAAGCGGACGCGGCCCCCACCGGGGGTGTCCAGGAGCAACTGGCCGATGTCGGAGACGCTGTCCCGGTTCTGGGGGGTGCTCCAGACGTTGACGTCGTAGGCCCTGCCGCCTCGGAAGATGTCCCCGACCTCCTCCCCGGAAACCAGGGTGGCCGCGGCGCGCCTCACATCTCCCGGCTTGATCCCGAAGCGCTGGGCGGCTCCGAGGTTGACCCTGATCTCAACCTGCGGCACGTCTTCCTGGAAGCTCACGTGCTCCTCGGTGATCCCCGGGATGTCGGAGAGCAGGTTCCGGACCTCATGCGCCCGGCTCCGGAGTTCCTTCAGATCCTGGCCGAAGATCCTCACGACGATGGGCTCCGTGGATCCGGCGAGGACCTCGTCGACCCGTTCGTTGAAGTAGGTCAGCACGTCGTGATACAGGCCCGGGTACCCGTCGACAACCTCCTGGATCTTGGCGAGCGTCTCGTCGTAGTCGGCGTCGGGATCGACCGTGATCCAGTTCTCACCGAAATTCGCCCCGACGATCTCCTCGGCCAAGAGCGCCTGCCCGATATGGGACCCGAACGTCTGCACGCCGGGGATCGACCGGAGGTCCCGACCCGCCGCGGTGACGATCCGCCGCTCCTCGGGAAGCGAGGTTCCCGGCTTCGAGATCCAGTGCATCAGGAAGTCCCGCTCCTTGAACTCCGGGAGCAACGCCTCACCGAGGTGCGGCACGACGAACAGCCCGGCGAGAAAGATCACGATCCCGACGCTCGCGACACGCAGCGGCGCGCGAAGGACGGGCGTCAGGACACGTTGATAGAGGGGTTGGAGCCATCGAACCAGCGGCGACTCGCGTCGTTCGATCGGGGCTTTCCCGAGCAGGATCAACCCCAGCGCAGGCGTGACGGTCAGCGCGACGAGCATCGACGCCAACACCGCGAGCCCGTAGGACAGCGCGAGGGGCGCGAACAGCGCCCCGGTGAGACCTTGCACGAAGAAGATCGGTAGCAGGGTCGCGACGTCGATCAGCGTGGCGTAGATGATGGCGCTCCGCACCTCGAGCGACGCGTCCAAGATGACGTTCGCCGTGGAGAGCGGGGTCCCTTCCTTCCGAGCGATCCGCAGACGGCGAACGATGTTCTCGATGTCGATGATCGCGTCGTCGACGACCACACCGACGGCGATCACCATCCCCGTCAACACCATCGTGTTGATCGTGGCGCCGCGCCGATCGAGCACGAGGGCGGCCGTCAACAACGACAGCGGGATCGCGATCAGGCTGATCAGCGCGGTGCGCCATTCGAAGAGGAACAGACCGATGACGAGAAGGACCAGGAGCGAGCCGATGATCAGCGCGCGGGTGAGGTTGTGGATCGCGAGATCGATGAAGTCCGCCGCCTGGAAGATCGTGGGGTCCATCTGCAGGCCGGGGAGTCCGGGTTGGAGCTCGGTCAAGGCATCCTCGACGCCGCGCGTCAACTCCAGCGTGTTCGCCCACGGGAACTTCTCCACAACGAGCATCAGCCCCGGCCCGTCGTTGATCACAGCGTCGCCGATCAACGGCAACGTCCCTTCCTTCACGACGGCGATGTCACCGAGGGTGATCGTCGTGCCGTGTCGACGCGCAACCGACACGCGCGCCAGGTCCTCCGGCGTGAGGACCGGCAGCGTGTGTTGCACCTGGAGCCGCTGGTTGGACGATTCGATGAAGCCGCCCTTACCGATCACGGCTCCGTTCGAGAACCGGAGGATCCCGGAATCCACGGCGTCGGCGGTGGTCGTCATCACCTGGTCGAGGGTGAGGTCGTACTTCGTCAGACGATCCGGGATCACGCGAACCTGAGGCATCTTGATCCGCTCGCCCCAGATGGCCACGTTGGCCACGCCGGGGACCCGAAGCAGCCGGGCCCTGATCGTCCAGTAGGCGATCATCGACATGTCCCGGAGGTTGATCGTGTCCGAGGACAGGCCCACCTCCATCACGCGGCCGGTCGTGGAGACGGGCGGCATCATCACGGGTGGGCTCGCCCAGGTGGGGATCGTGCGCACGACCGATGCCATCCGCTCCGTGACGAGCTGCCGGGCCTCCAGGATGTCGGTCCCCGGACGGAAGAACAGCTCGATCGACGACAGCTGCGGCACCGACTTCGAACGGATCGTGTCGAGCTCCGGGATCCCGTTCAGGGACTGCTCGAGCGGGATCGTGACGAGGGACTCGACCTCGGCGGCCGATAACCCCAGACAGGACGTCTGGATCTCGACACGCGGAGGTGCGAACTCCGGGAACACGTCGACCGGCATGGCCTCGAGCTGGCCCACGCCGAAGAACATCATCGCGCCCGCCAACGCGACGACGAGGTATCGGAACTTCAGGCTCGACCCGACGATCCAACGCAACATGGCCGGCCGCGCGCGCCCGCGCTCACTCCTCTCCGACCTCGTACTCGGTGCCGAGCAGCTCGGCCGCTCCCACCGTCACGACCTGGGTGCCGGCCGCGGGACCGGCGGACAGGACGGCCCGGTTCCCTTCGATGGTGACCACGGTGATGGGCGAGCGGACGAACACCAGCGGCTCGGGGTTCGTGTACGCCCACGTATCGCCGTTGGGGTCGTACAGCACGGCCGCGTACGGCATCGCGGTCCGTGCCGTGCCGCCGCCCAGCGCCGCGATCGGCGCGGTGGTGATGTCGAGCCTCCGGGCAGCGTCCTCGGACAACGTCACCCGAGCGACGTCGCTGCCTTCGATCGGTTCGACCGTGGCCACATCGCTCGTGCCGCCCTCATCCTTCGCCGACGTGTCCGAACACCCGGTGAGCGCGAGCGCCACGACGATGAGCGCCGCGGCGATCCCTCCTGGTCGCAACCCCATCTCTGCTCCTCTCGCTCAGCTCTCCGACACGCGCTCGATCTCGGGGACGACGACGACCGCGGTCGGCGCGGGCTCGGCGGCCGGCATCGACCCGTATCGCAGGTACAGGCTCGGAAGGACGAAGAGGACCAGCACGGTCGACGTGATGAGGCCGCCGATGATCGTGATCGCCATCGGATGCGTGATCTCCTGGCCCGCCACGCTGCCCGAGAGGGCGAACGGCAGGAGGGCGAGGCCGGACGCGACCGCGGTCGCCACGATCGGGATGCATCGCTCGCGCGAACCGCGTTGGATCAGCGCCTCCCCGAAGGCAACGCCTTCGTCCCGCTCGAGATGCTGGTAGTGGCGCAGCAGCGTGATACCGGCCCGCATGCTGATCGCGAAGACCGTGACGAAGCCCGCGGCCGACCCGAGCGAGACGTCGAGCCCCGTCACGGCCAGGGCGAGCACGCACCCCACCATCGCGAGGGGCAGCACGAGGAACGACACCGCGGCGAGTCGCCAGCTCCCGAGCGCGGCCTGCAACAGCAGGAAGATGCCGATCGCGGCGGCGATCGCGACCGCGATCGCGCGTCGGTCGGCCGCCTGTCGCTCCGCGAAGTCCCCCACGAGCTCGGCGTGGTACTCGAGCGGGAACGCGATCTGACCGATCGCGTTCCGGACGTCCTCGACCACCGCACCGACGTCACGGCCGTCAACGTCGGCCGTGACGTCGAGGCTCCTCGAGATGTCCTGGTGCCGGATCACGGTCGGCGTCGAGGCGATCGCCACGTCCGCCACCTTCCCGAGACGCACGTGGCCACCACTGCGGGTGTCGATCAAGAGGTCCTGGACGCTGTTCAAGCTGTTGCGCGTATCGGGCGTTCCCCACACGACGACGTCGAACACCTTCTGCTGCTCGAAGAGGCTGCCGACGCCGATCCCGGAGAGCAAGGTGGCCGCGGCACGGCGCACGTCGCCCGGAACGACGCCGTACCGCTCGGCCGCACGCAGGTCGACGCTCACGTTCACGGTGGGTTGTTGCGGTTGCAGCTCCACGGTCGGACGAGCGACGCCGTCGATCCCGGCCATCGCGCCCCTCACCTCGTCCGCCTTCGTCCGGAGCATCTGGAGATCCTGTCCGTAGAGACGAACCACGATCGGGCTGCCGGGTGGAGGCAGCACGGCGCCGATCCGCTCGTCGGTGTAGGTCCGAACGATGTGCTCGATCCCCGGGTACCCCTCGACGACCGATCGGATCGAGGCCACGGTCGCGTCGTAGTCGGCGTCCCGGCCCACGCTCACCCAGAGTTGTGCGGCGTCGACGCCGACCACCTGGTCTGACGTGATCGCCCGGCCGATGTGCGCCCCGACATCGAGCACACCGGGGAGGGACAGCAACTCCCGGCCCACGCGATCGGTGATCCGATCCATCTCCGGCAGCGAGGTGCCCGGCACGGCGTGCAGGTCGATCAACACGTTCCCGTCTCGGAACGCCGGGAGCGCCGACGATCCGAGGAAGGGGAGGGCGATGAGACCCGCCAGGACGACCGCGCCCGCTCCGACGTAGGTGCGACGCGGCGAGCGGCTCGCCCCCACGGAGAGCCGGCCGTACCCGCGCTGGACCCAGGCCGCGACGGAGGACCCACGACGCTCGAGCGGCGCCCCTCGGAGCAGGAGCAGGCTCAGCGCCGGCGTGACGGTCAGGGCGACGATCATGGAGGCCAGGAGCGCCAAGACGAAGGAAAGAGCGACCGGCGGGATGAAGGGCGCCGCCTCACCCTGCAGGAAGAGGAGTGGAACGACAGCCGCCAGCGTGATCAAGGTTGCGTACAGAGCTGCGCTCCGCATCTCCAGCGTTGCCTCGATGACGACCGTCGTTGCCGTCGGCTCGACCCCGTTCAACCGTTGTCGGTGGAGGCGTCGGGCAGCGTTGTCGAGGTTGATCACGGCATCGTCGATCACGACGGCGAGGGCCATCACGAGGCCGGCCAGCACCATCGTGTTGATCGTCGTCCCACGGAGGAACAGGACGAGCAGGGCGACCGAGAACGACGAGAGGATCGCGGCGAGGCCGACGACGGCGCTGCGCCACCCCAGCAGGATCACGCCGAGGGCAACGATCATCAGCACGAGGGAGATCAGGAGGGCGATGCCCAGGTTCGCTGCACTCCGCTCCATGTAGCCGGCCGGCCGGTAGACCGTCGGGTCGAGCGCGACCCCCGAAAGGCCCGGCCGGAGCGCATCGAGTGCCGACTCGACGTCGTGCGTCACGTCGAGCGTGTTCGCTCCGGGGAACTTCTCGACGATCAGCAGCAGGCCCGGATCACCATCGGTGAAGATGGCGTCTCCGATGAGGGGTTGATGGTCCTCGACCACGTCGGCGACATCGCCGAGACGCAGCGTGCCGCCGCTCGCTCGATCGATCGGCACCTTGGCCAGATCGCTCGCGGTCGTGATGGGCTGAAGGTGCTGGATGCCCAGCCGTTGGTTCGCCGTGTCGATGAACCCTCCGGTACCGGGCGTGGAAGCCTCGAGGAACGTGAGCGGCGACGCCCAAAGCGCGTTCCCACTCGTTTCGATGATGTGGTCGAGCGAGAGCCCGTACGTCGCCAAGCGGTCGGGGTCGATCTGCACCTGGAGCTGCCGCTCTCGCTGACCCCAGATGGAGACGTTCGCGACGCCCTGGACACCCAGGAGCTTCGGCCGGATGGTCCATCGCGCGAGGACCGACATCTCGATCGGCGACACGGTCGCCGACGAGAGGCGGATCATCATGATCCTGCTGGTCGACGAGAGCGGCTGGAGCATGTGCGGCGTCGCCGAGACGTTCGGCAACCCCGCTGCCTGCGTCAGCCGCTCCTGCACGACCTGCCGAGCACGAAGGAGGTCGGTTCCCGGATCGAAGATCAGCTCGATCGACGAGAGACCGGGGATCGACGCGGAGCGCATCGTGTCGAGCCACGGAACGCCCGCCAGCAGATCCTGCTCCAACGGGACGGTGATCAGCTGCTCGACCTCAGGAGCGGAGAGCCCGAGAGCCTCGGTCTGCACCTGCACCGTGGGCGGGCCGAACTCGGGAAGGGTATCGACGGACGCGTGCCAGAGCTGGGCCACACCCAGGACGACGACCCCTGCTGCCACGACGACGACGACGCGGCGAAGCCTCAGGCTGGACCCGATGAGCCACCGCATGTCACCCTCCGCGACGTGGGGTGCAACGGTAGGAGCGTCGAACGGCGTCCGTCGTCGTCTCCCACGACGAAACAGGCGTCGTCTCCGGAGACGAGACCCTTCAACGCTTAACTAGCGTGCGGCTGGACGAGCCCGGTGTCGTACGCGAGCACGACGGCCTGCACACGGTCGCGGAGCGCGAGCTTCTCGAGGATGTGGCGGATGTGCGTGCGCACCGTGGTATCGGCAACGAAGAGCTCGGCGGCGATCTCGTGGTTCGAGGCACCCCGGCCGACGAGCGCGAGCACCTTGCGCTCGGTCGGGGTCAGCGCGTCGAGGAGGCCCACCTTGGGCGGCCGGAGCACCGGCAGCGACGGTGCGATCGACTCCAGGAGGCGTCGCGTCACCGACGGCGCGAGGAGCGCGTCGCCCCGTGCGACGATCCGGATCGCTTCGATCAGGTCGCTCGGTCGAACGTCCTTCAGCAGGAAGCCGCTCGCTCCGGCTCGGATCGCTTCGATCACGTACTCATCGATATCGAAGGTCGTGAGGATCAAGATCTTGGTCGTCCGGTCCTCGGCGGCCAGGATCCTCGTCGCCTCGACGCCGTCCAATCCGGGCATCCGCACATCCATCAGGATGACGTCGGGCCGCAGGCGACGGGCTTGCTCGACCGCGTCGAGTCCATCGGAGGCCTCTCCCACGAGCTCGATGTCCTCCTCGGTCCGCAGCGTCATCTCGAACGCCGCGCGCATGAGCGGTTGATCGTCGGCAACGAGGACGCGGATCGTCACGGCAACTCCTCGTCGGTCGGAAGGGTGGCCGACACGCGGTACCCCCCGCCGGACACCGGCCCCGCGCTGAGTTCGCCACCGAAGAGCGCGACACGCTCGCGCATCCCCAGGTGTCCGTACCGGATCCGGGGGGCTCGGTCGTCGTCCACGCCATCGATCTGGTCGGCCTGCTCTTCGTGGAGGTTCATCCCGTCATCCGTGATCATCAGCTCGAGCGATCGCGGCAGGTACCGCACGACCACGTCCACCCGTGAGGGAAGGGAATGTTTCAAGACGTTCGTCAGCCCCTCTTGCACGATCCGGTACGCCGACAGATCCAATCCGACGGGGAGCGGACGGCGTACCCCCTCGAAGGTGAGCAGGACCGGGACGCCTGCCTCGCGCACCTGCTCCACGAGCGTCTCGAGCTCATCCAAGCCCGGTTGGGGGGTTCGCCTGGTCACACGCTCGGCGTCAGGCCGGAGCAGCCCCATGAGACGCCGCATCTCGACCAGCGCTTCTCGTCCGGTGTGCTCGATGCTCCCAAGCGCCGCCAGAGCCTCCCGGGGTTGCGCGGCGGAGATCCGTTGCGCCGCCCCGGCCTGGGCGACGATGACGCTCACGTTGTGCGCGACCACGTCGTGCAGCTCCCGGGCGATGACTCGCCGTTCGTCCGCGACCGCACGTTCGGCGCGCTCCTCGCGGTCCCGCTCCAAGCGACTCGCTCGATCCTCCAACATCAATACCTGTCCGCGTCGGATCCGGAGACCATCGCCCAGGAACCAGGCCGCTCCGACGAACAGGCACTCGGCCAAGATCGCGTCCGGCTCGACGGGCTCCTTCTGCATCAGGTACACGAGGATGACCACGATGGCCGCCGCGAGCCCAGCGGGGATCGAAACCGATCGCTCTCGATAGGCCGCGGCCGTGTACAGGGCGACCAGGAACCCCAGAGCGGCGAAGGACGTGAAGTATCCGATGACGGAGTACGCGAACAGCGCCGACATCGTCACCGCGAGGACGGGGATCGGGGCCCGCCGGCGCCAGGTGAGCGGCACGGTCTGAAGGAGGATGAGCAGGAGGCCGAGGGCATCGAGGCTCCGGACCGTCGCTTCCTCTCCCCCCTCGGGCAGATCGACGTGCAGGTGGACGAGCACGCCGACGAGCGACGTCGCGGTCAGGAGGCCTGCCAGCAGCGCATCCTGCGCGATGGGGCGCGAGAGGAATGGGGGATGTCCGACGGCGGCGGTGAGCGACCGCAGCCGATCGATCCGAGGGGCGGGACGCTCGATCTCAGCCGTCGATTGGCGCATCAGGAAGCCGGCCTCGGTTGTGTTGTCCGGTAGGTAGGGCCAGCACGATATACCGTTCGGCGCAACACCCTCAAGAGAGACGACCGCGAGAGTTGGTTAGGGGCTCAGTTTCTCGGCGATCTCAGCGAGGTGCGCCGGGTCCCCGGGGGTCATCTCCCACGGCTTGCGGAGCCCGTCGTCGGTCCACCTGGGCACCAGGTGGAGATGGAAGTGGAAGACGTGCTGCCACCCGGACTTCCGGTTCGCTTGGAAGATCGTCATCCCGTCGAGGTCGAGCCGCTCGCTCAGCAGAGCCGCGACCTCCTGCGACAACGTCCAGACCGCTCGCCCGTCCTCCGGATCGAGGTCCCAGATGTCATCGGCGTGGGCCTTCGGGATCACCAACGTGTGACCGTCGGACGCGGGGTTGATGTCCAGGAACGCGACCGCCCGGTCGGACTCCGCGACCTTGTACGAGGGAGCCTCCTCGGCCGCGATCGAACAGAAGACGCAATTGATCATGGTCCCCTACTTATACAGGTGCTCGGCGATCTGGACGGCGTCGAGGGCTGCGCCCGCGCGGAGGTTGTCCGCGCAACTGAACAGGACCAGCGCATCGTCGCGCCCCGGAGCCTGCCGGATCCTGCCCGCGAGCGCGACATCGCCGCCGGCCGCGTCGATCGACGTGGGGAACACGTCGCCGGCGGGGTCGTCCCAGACCTCGACCCCGGGCGCGCTCCGCAGCAGGTCCCGCGCCTCGTCGGCCGTGATCGGACGAGCGAACTCCGCGAGGATCGAGACGGCGTGTCCGACCAGCACCGGGACGCGGACGGAGGTCGCGACCACCGGCAGGTCGGGCGCCGACAGGATCTTGCGCGGCTCGGCCATCATCTTCGCCTCCTCGCCGGTGAACCCGTCTGCCTGGAAGGCGCCGATCCTGGGGATCACGTTGTACGCGATCGCCCGGCCCATCACGGGCCCGACCAACGTCGGAACGTCGGGGTGGGCCAACGCCTCTTCGTCACCCCGGAGCTTCTCCACCTGCTCCAGCAGCTCGGCGATCGCCTTGTGCCCGGCGCCGCTCACGGCCTGATACGAGGACAGCACGAGCGACGTGCATCCTGCGGCGCGGTGCAGGGGCGCCACGGCGAGCACCGCGGTGATCGTGGTGCAGTTCGGCACGGAGATGATCCCCGGCTTCGGCCATCCTTCGAGCGCCTCCGGGTTGACCGCGGGGATCACGAGCGGCACCTCGGGCTCCATCCGGAACGCGCTCGAGTTGTCGATGCAGAGGGTGCCGTTCGCGGCGATCTCCGGCAGGAACCGGCTCGCGGTGTCCGCCCCGGCCGAGACGAACGCAACGTCCACCCCTCGGCACGCCTCGACGGTGAGCTCGCGGACCCGATGCTCCGTGCCCTCGAAGGTCACCGGGAGCCCGTCGCTCCGGGCGGAGGCGAGCGGAACGAACCCGTCGACGGGGAACGCCCGGTCCTCGAGGATCCGGATCATCTCCCGCCCCACCGCGCCGGTGGCGCCGATCACGGCCACCTTCACGAGCCGGCTCCTCCCGCCAGCCCGAACCGCTCGTGCACCGCGCGGAGCGCCCGCTCGGCGAGGTCCTTGCGGATCACGCACGAGATGCGGATCGGCGAGGTCGAGATCATCTCGATGTTGATCCCCTCGCTGGCGAGGACGTCGAACATGTCGGCGGCGACGCCCGGATGGCTCTTCATCCCCGCGCCCACCAGGGACAGCTTCGCGATCCCGGCGTCCACGCTGAAC
>Ga0307277_10000927_pt1 | contig 11323 bp, 10 predicted proteins | sample ER_DNA_116_FD_194473 | JGI IMG/M metagenome (GOLD analysis project Ga0307277, IMG submission 194473) | Bulk soil microbial communities from the East River watershed near Crested Butte, Colorado, United States - ER_DNA_116 | ecosystem: Environmental > Terrestrial > Soil > Floodplain | place...
ACCTCGATCTCTCCGTCCGGCGCGCGATCGATCATGTCGTCGAGCGACGTCGTCATGTGGCCGAGCCATTCCTCGAGACTCGGTCCGTCGCTCGCCTCGCTCGCGAAGACGAAGCCGCGATAGCTCTTCACGCGCGGCAGCGGCAGCATGGCCATTTTTGGATTCTTCGGGTCGAAGCCCTGCGGATATCCATGGTTAAGCGGCACCGCCTTGATGCGGCCGTCGAGATGATAGGTCCAGCCGTGGTAGCAGCAGATGAATTCCGCCGCGTTGCCTTGGTCGGTCGCCACCACCAACGCCCCGCGGTGGGCGCACTGGTTGTGGATCACACGCACCGCGCCCTGCTCGTCGCGCACGAGAACGACCGGCTTGCGCCCCATGCGCGTGGCGAAATAATCCCCCGGGTTCTTGATCTGACTCTCGTGGCCGACATAAATCCACGCGCCGCCGAAGATACGGTCCATCTCCAGCTCGAAGATGGCGGGATCGCTGTAGATGCGGCGGTGCACGCGTCCGGGCGCGATCAACCGATCAAGCTCGGTATCGATGTTGCTCATTGTCTCCTTCCATCGTCCTGACGCGGTTGCCGATGATAGCGCATCGCGCCGCCGGCCGCGACGCTACCCGCAAGGCGATGTGGGCGAGGAGCGTCGCTATTGCATTGTCCCCGTCGGCCGGTGCAATGCCGTCCTCGTGCGCTGGCGGACGAGCCATTTCGAACGCCCCGCCCAGCCGAGCGCGATTGCCCGCAGCAGCGGCGGCCAAGTGGTCGGCAGGCCGAGCAGGTAGGAAATCCGTTGCGCGTGTTCGGTGACCGGCCGCTCGTTCTTTTCCCACGCAGCGAGCGCGGCGGAAACGTCGGCATGGCGTTCGAGATGCACCGCAAGCGACAGTGCGTTCATCATGGCGCATCCGCCGCCCTGTCCGATGTTCGGCGGCTGCGCGTGCGCGGCATCGCCGACGAGCGCCACGCGCCCCGCCGACCAGCGGCGCAGCTTGATCAGGTCGAAGCGATCGTAGCGGCCTTGCTCGCCGAAGCGCTCTATCAGCGGCTCGAGATGGGGAAACCAGCGTTTCCACGCATCCGTTCGCACTGGCGTTGCCTTGGCAGTCTCGTCGCGATCGAGCATCGTGAGCGCGATGTAGACATCGTTCTCGCTGCACGGCGTGTAGAGCACGCGCCGCGTGCCCGACCAGTATTCGACGGTGGTGCCGGCGTCCGCTGCCAGACGCTCCTGCTCGGTCTTCGCGATCAGCAGCCGCGTCGCGCCATCGACCAGAAACTTGCGTTTCCACAGCAGCCCGACCGCCTCGCGCACGGCCGAGTTGCTGCCGTCGGCGCCGACGATCAAGTCGGCCTTGAGCGTGCGCCCGTCCGCGAGCACGAGCTCGCCGTCGGCACCGGCAGCGGCCGCAACCGAGCCGGTGACGATCTCGACCCCGGCGCGCTCCGCCGCCGCCGCCAGCGCATTGATGACGGTCTGGCGCACGATGCTGAACACGCGGCTCCCCTCCCAGCGGTGCACCGAGATCACACGGTTGCGATCGTCGCGCACCTCGCGGGTATGGGCGAACGGCGCGCCCTCGACCGCCGCGGCATAGGCGCCGACCGCCGCGAGCACGCGCAGCCCGTTCTCGTAGATGTAGATGCCGGCGCCCGTGGTGCGCAGGCGCTGCCCGCGCTCGTGCACGCGCACGCTCCAGCCGCGCTGCGCCAGCGCGCACGCTGCGGTCAAGCCGGCGAAACCCGCGCCGGCGATTTCGGCGTGCCGCTTCATGGCGCCATCCTATGGCATCGCGCCAACGAGGGTAGCCCGCGGCAAGCGGCCGGCGCTATGATGGCGGGCAGGGCGAGTGAAGACCCCGTGCGGAGGAGAGCCATGGCACGTCTGCGCCATTTTGCAGTCTGCGTGAAAGACCTCGACAAGGCGGCGGAGTTCTACGCCAAGGTCTTCGATCTCAAGCGCGTCGGCCGCGAGGACCTGGAGATCGGCTCGGCGATCTACATGACGGACGGCGTGATCAACCTGGCGCTGCTCAATTTTACCGGAGCGGCCGGCGGCAAGGCCTCCGACATCAAGGAGGGCGCGAGCTTCGTCGGCGCGCATCATTTCGGCTTCCAGGTCGACGACCTCGCCGAAACGGAAAAGCGCATCGAGGCACATGGCGGCAAGTTTTTCTTCGATCTCGGCGACGAGCGGCACGGCAATTTCGAGCGCAAGTTCAAGGACCCGGACGGGGTGATCTTCGACATTTCAAAACATGGTTGGCAGGGGACGGACGGGTATAAGAAATAGAACCGGTGGGACGCCAGACCCACCCGTCCACCGTCATTGCCGGGCTTGACCCGGCAATCTCTCGGCTTGAATAAAGCGTTTCTTTTGGATGGATGCGCGGGTCAAGCCCGCGCATGACGCTCGTTTCCGCCACACCTGCGGTGTGCGTTGGCGCGACGCTACTTGATGAATTCGTTGCTGTAGAGCTCCTCGACCGGCGTCGCCTTCTGGATGAAGCCTTTGGCCAGATAGAAGTCCTGCAGCTTGGCGAGCCGCTCGGCGTTGACCTCGCCTAGCTGCTTCTGTCCCGGGTAGACTAGGTTCGCGTACATGGTGAACGCGAATCTCACCGCCCCTTCCTTTCCCTTCCAGTCCGGCACGAAGCGCACGAAATTGTCCGCCTCCTTGTCCGGGTCATCCATGATGTCCTTCATCCCGCGCAGCGCCGCATGCACGAATTTGCGCACCATCTCCGGTTTGTTCTTGATGATTTGATCGGACACCGCGATGCCTTGCGCCATGTGCGGAAAGTATTCGTCGCTCGGGATCACCTTCACCTTCACGCCAGCCGCTTGCACCGGCGGTATCCAGTCCGGCACGCCGGCCATTCCTACCGATTTCCCGGTGGCGACGAATTCCCAGACGCCGGTCGGACCCACCGACTGGATGTTGACGTCGTTCTGCGTCAGTCCCGCGCTCGCGAGCAGCCCCAGCAGCGCGTAGAAGGTCGTGTCCTGATAGGACATCACAGTGATGGTCTTGCCCTTGAGATCGGCCGGCTTGTCGATGCCGGAATCCTCGCGCACGACCAGCTGCATGAATCCCTTGCCGCCGAACACGGCCACGATCTTCACCGGCACGCCGTTGCCGCGGACCATGATCGGTCCGTCCGCGACGATGCCGCCCAGCGGCGCATTGCCGGCGCCCACTTGCTTCGCCACGTCGACGCCGCCGCGGCCGACTGCGAAGCTCACATCGAGGCCGGCGGAGTTGAAGTAGCCCTTGCCCTGGGCGAGCTGGATCGGCCCGAATGCCGGCAGAATCGGCGGCGCCGGAAACAGATACGTGATCTTTTCCGGCGTCTGCGCGTAGGCGGGCGCACGCAGCAGTCCCAAACCAAAAGCGCCGCCGCCGGCCATCAGCAGGCGGCGGGATATTCTCGTCGCATGTGCGGACATCTCATCCTCTCCCTCGACGCGTGATCGCAGCTTGCCGCCCAGCGCTGGTTTCGCTCCCTGCCACTATACGCCATGCTATCGTTCTGCAATACGAATGCGCGGGCAAGACGCGGTTCGCGTGCATGAGTTTTGGGCGATGTCGGACGTCGTACGGCTTGAATACCGCAACGTGACCATGCGCTTCATGGCGGCTTCCGGCAAAGGGCTTGCGGCAGTTGCGGGGGTGAGCTTTGCCGTGCGCGACGGCGAAGTCGTTGCCCTGATCGGCCCGAGCGGGTGCGGCAAATCAACTCTGCTCAACATCGGGTCGGGTCTTTACACGCCGAGCGAAGGGGAAGCCTTGGTCGACGGCGAGCGCGTGCAAGGCCCGAACGCCCACGTTGCTTTCATGCTGCAGAAGGATCTGTTGCTGCCTTGGCGTACCGTGCTCGAAAACGTGACGTTCGGCGTGGAAATCCAGCGCCTTGCGCTGCCGGAACGCCGGCGGCGCGCGCTGGCGTTGCTGGAGAATTTCAATCTGGCCGAGTTCACCGGTCACTACCCGCACCAATTGTCCGGCGGCATGCGGCAACGGGTGGCGCTCGCCCGCACGCTGGCGGTCGACCCCTCGGTGCTGCTCCTCGACGAGCCGTTTTCGGCGGTCGATGCGCAGACGCGCATGGTGCTGCAGCGCGAGCTCGCGCAGACCCTCAAGCGCGCCGGCAAAACCGCGCTGCTGATCACGCACGATCTCCTCGAAGCCGTCACCTTGTCCGACCGAGTGCTGGTGATGAGCGCCCGGCCGGGGCGCATCATTGACGAGATCCGCGTCGAGCTGCCGCAGCGCGAGGACCCGATCGCCCGCCGCCAAGCACCGCGGGTCAACGACTATGTGGCGCGTTTGATGGATCGGCTCGACATCAGCCACACCGGACCACACGCGGCGGGAGCATCGGCGTGAAAGCCGCGGCAAGCTCCTCGCTGGCGCGCAGGGGAACGGCTGTAAGCGTCGCCTTGCTGCTCGCCGTCCTGGCGGCGTGGCAATGGGGCCCGGGGATTCTAGGCATTCCAATTTTCATCATCCCGCCGTTGTCCTCGGTGTTCGACGAGTTCCTGCGTATGCTGGCGGTGAGCGGGCTCGCGACACATACCGGCATCACCGCGGCCGAAGTGATTGCGGGTTTCCTGCTCGGCAGTCTGCTGGGCGCGTTCTTCGGCTATGTGCTGGGCATGTCGCCGACTGCCGAGTTCGCGTTGTCGCCCTACATCCTTGCGCTGCAGATCGCCCCCAAGGTGGCATTCGCGCCGCTGTTCATCCTGTGGATGGGCTTCACCGTCTATCCGAAGATCCTGGTCGCCGTTCTGATCGTGTTTTTTCCGGTCATGGTCAACGTGCTCACCGCGATCCGCACGGTCGATCCGGACCTGATCAACCTCGCACGGGCATTCACGGCAAGCCGCGCGCAAATCTTCTGGAAGATCGAATTCCCGGCGTCGCTGCCGCCGCTGTTCGCCGGCCTGCGCATCGCCTCGACGCTCGCCGTCGTCGGCGTGGTCGTGGGCGAGCTGGTCGGCGGCAATCTCGGGCTCGGCTACCTGCTGGCATTCGGCGAGGGCCAAGCGAATACGGCGATGGTATTCGTCGCCATCCTCATGCTGACCGTGGTCGGAGGCATCGCCTATCTTGCCGTGATCCTGGTGGAGCAACGCGTCCTGCACTATCTGCCGCGGCGCGCCCTGCGCGGAGTTTGACGCCAGTCGCATTGCGCAAAGCGCGGGCAAGGCGGGACGCAAAGGCCGTCGCCTTGGCATCAATTCTTCTGCGTCAGCTGGAACCCGGCGAGGACGAGCGCAAATCCTGCAAGCTGTGCGAGACTCGGCACCTCGCCGAGCGCGAGAAAGCCGATCAGTAGCGTGAAGCCCGGCACCAACGAGGGAAACACGGCGGCGCGGCCTGCGCCGAGCAGCACGACCGAGCGCGTGAAGAGATAGGTCGCCCCGGCGCCGGCGAAAATGCCTTGCATGACCAGTTGCACGAGGTTCGGCCCGAGTCCCAGTGCGAGCATGTGCGCGAAGCCGAAGGCAAGCCAGTGGATCGGAACATCGACGAGCGAAAGCACGCTGGTGACCGCGACGGCGCGCGTCGGCGCGATGTGCCAGCGCCGCAGCAGCGTCGCGAACGCCGCGAACATCAGCCCGGCGGTGGCGAATGATAGGTCGCCGATCAGCCCATGCGCACCGATCGTTGCGAGCGCGTCGCCGCCGATCACGCCGAGTCCAGCGACGATGACTGCGGCGCCCGCCGCGCGCTGCGCCGGCAGCTTCTCCTTGAGCACCAGCGTCGCCAGCGCGAGCCCTCCGAGCGCGGCGCAGGAGGGCTGGATTACCCCCCCGTGGGCGAGTGGCACGAAGAGAAAGCCGGCATAGCTCAGGAACGACAGCGGCGGGCCGCCGAGCAGCGTCAGCGCCGCTCCCTTCCACCAGCCCACCCCGCCGAGGTCGGCGAAGCCTTGTTGCGCGACGAACGGGAGGAAGACGAGGCCCGCCCAGACGAAGCGGTGAAACACGATTTCCGCGGGCGAAAAGCCCACGGCGATGCCATGCCGCGCCGCGACGAAACCGGCCGCCCAGAACAGGGCGGCGCCAGTGCCGCAGGCGATGCCCAAAACATCAGACTCTACTGTCTCTGGACCCGAGAAGGGCGGACGCGGCTTTCTCACGGAGTTCATTCTCGCGAATCGATCGCCGCGACGGCATCCGCCGCCGCGGCGAATGGTACCATTGTGACGGCTTGTCGGCCCGACGGCATCGTCTGACGTATTTCGCCGCAGTCCGATCAAAGGACAAGTCGCAGCGCCGCCGTTATGACTGGGCCAGACCACCAGCTCCGGAACTTCCGATGCCGCACTACACGCCGCTGATCTCGACCATTGTGGTTGCCCTGGTGCTCGCGTTCGCATTCGGGGTGCTGGCGCATCGGCTGCGCTTTTCGCCGCTCGTCGGCTACCTCCTTGCCGGCATCCTGATCAGCCCGTTCACGCCCGGATACGTCGCGGACCAGGGGTTGGCCAACGAGCTGGCCGAGATCGGCGTGATCCTCCTGATGTTCGGGGTCGGCCTCCATTTCTCGCTCGAAGACCTGTTGTCGGTGGGACGAATCGCGGTTCCCGGGGCCATCGCGCAGATCGCAAGCGCCACGCTGCTCGGCATGGCTCTGGCGTGGGGGCTCGGCTGGCCCATGAGCACGGGCTTTGTGTTCGGCCTCGCATTGTCGGTGGCGAGCACGGTCGTGCTCCTGCGCGCGATGCAGGAGCGGCGCCTGCTCGAGACCGAACGCGGTCGCATTGCGGTGGGGTGGTTGATCGTCGAAGACATCGCCATGGTCTTCACCTTGGTGCTGCTGCCCGCACTCGTTCCGGCGCTCAAGGAGGGTGCGACGCTGAGTCTATCGGCGTTCGCATTCCCGATCGCGGTCACGTTGGGCAAGGTCGCGGCTTTCATCGCCGTCATGCTGATCGTAGGCAGGCGTTTGATCCCTTGGATCCTGCACTATGTGGCCCATACCGGGTCGCGCGAGCTGTTCCGCCTGTGCGTGCTCGCTATCGCGCTCGGCGTTGCCTTCGGCGCAGCGACCCTGTTCGACGTCTCATTCGCGCTGGGCGCGTTCTTTGCCGGCATGATCTTGAGCGAGTCCGAGCTGAGCCAGCGCGCTGCCTCCGAGATATTGCCGTTACGTGACGCCTTCCGCCGTGCTGTTCTTCGTCTCCGTTGGGATGCTGGTCGATCCGATGATCGTGATACGCGATCCCCTCGCCCTGCTGGCGACCGTGCTGATCATCGTGGTTGGAAAGTCGCTTGCTGCGTTCTTCATCGTGCGATTGTTCGGTCATCCCACGTCCACCGCGCTCACCATCGCCGCGAGCCTGGCGCAGATCGGCGAGTTTTCATTCATTCTCGCCGGCCTAGGAATCGAGTTGACGCTGCTACCCGAGCGCAGCCGCGATCTCATCCTTTCCGGCGCTATTCTTTCGATTCTGCTCAATCCACTGTTCTTTGCCGCGCTCGACCGGTGGCTGGCAAGAAAGGAAGTTGGAGCGGCAGCGGCCGACGCTTCGATCGGCCGAACGGAGACCGCCGCCCGCGAACCCGTTCCACTCAGCCGTCTCACCGATCATGTGGTCCTGGTGGGCCACGGCCGCGTTGGCAGCTTCATCAGCGCGGCTCTCCCGGCCCAGACCGCGCTGCTGGTGATCGAAAACGATACCGACAGGATTGCCGCCTTCGCAGGCGAGGGGAGGGAGGCGATCGTCGGCAATGCCGCCGACCCCGAGGTGATTCGGGCGGTGAATCTCGCGGCCGCGCGCTGCCTCCTCGTTGCGATCCCCGATGCGTTCGAAGGCGGCCAGGTGGTGGCGCAGGCTCGCGAACTCAATCCCGACCTTCCCATCATCGCGCGCGCCCATTCCGAGGTTGAAATCGACCATCTCAGGACGCATGGCGCCACCAAAGTAGTGATGGGAGAGCACGAGATTGCCAAGGCGATGGTCGCCGATATTCTGCCCCGACGAGCCTGACCACGTACGGCCGATCTCCGCATCGCCCGGCGGCTCCCTTGGTGGCTGCTTGAATGTCACCCCTGCGCCGCGGTGAGGAGAAAATTCCGCGCGTGCGGAATGTTTAGCATTGCCGCTGTGCCGTCCAGCCTTTCCAATAGGAGGCAGGGACTCGCTCGACCATGGCCTCTCTCGACGCCGTCAGCATCGGCATCCTGCTCGGTGCGCTCCTGGTTCTGGCCGGGATCATGTCGAGCCTCGTAGCCATGCGCTTCGGGGCGCCGCTGCTGCTGGTGTTCCTCATCGTCGGGATGCTCGCAGGCGAGGACAGCCTAGGCGGCGTCAAGTTCGATGACGTGCGCACCACCTATGTAGTTGGCTCGATCGCGCTGGCGCTGATCCTGTTCGACGGCGGTTTGCGCACGCGGTTTGCGACCTTCCGCAGCGTGCTGGCGCCGGCGGTGACGCTCGCCACCGTCGGGGTGTTGCTCACCGCGGCGTTGACCGCGCCGGTCGCGAAATATCTGCTCGGCATGAGTTGGACCGAGGCGCTGCTGGTCGGCGCGGTCGTGGCGTCGACCGATGCCGCGGCGGTGTTCTTTCTCATCCACGCGGGCGGGCTGCGCCTGCGGCCGCGGGTCGGCGCGACGCTCGAGGTCGAATCCGGCAGCAACGATCCGTTCGCGGTGCTGCTGACGATCATCCTGGTCGAATTCCTCACGGTCGGCGATCGCTCGTGGCAGCACGTGCTCGCCGTGCTCGCCGAGCAGGCCGTGCTCGGCACCGTCATCGGTGTGCTCGGCGGGCGAGCCATCGTCGTCGTGCTCAACCGGCTGGCGCTGGCGCAGGGCCTGCACGCTCCGTTCGTGGCGACGAGCGCGCTCGTCATTTTCGGCCTTGCCTCGGCGCTGCACGCCTCAGGCTTTCTCGCCGTCTATCTTGCCGGCCTGGTGGTCGGCAATCGGCCGACGCGCGCCCACAACACGGTGGTGGTGTTTCTCGATGCCGTGACCTGGCTCGCACAAATCGTGATGTTCGTGCTGCTCGGCCTGCTGGTTTGGCCAGGACGTCTTATCGAGAGCATCTTGCCGGCGCTGGCGGTGGCTGCCGCGCTCATGTTTATCGCGCGTCCCGCCGCCGTGCTCCTGTGTCTTGCGCCGTTTCGCTTCACGTGGCGGGAGAAGGCCTTCATCTCGTGGGTCGGGCTGCGCGGGGCGGTGGGGATTTTCCTCGCCTCGATTCCGCTGCTGGTCGGGTTGCCGAACGCGCACCTATATTTCGACATCGCCTTCGTGACGGTGTTGAGCTCGCTCCTGATCCAAGGCTGGACGATCGCTCCAGCCGCGCGGCGCCTGCACATCGCGCTGCCGCGGCACGATCCGTTGCCGCGCCGGGTGGAGCTCGACCTTCCTGGCCAGCTCGAGCAGGAGATCGTGGGCTATCCGGTTGCGGCCAACAGCCCCTATTTGAAGCGCGGCCTGCTGCCGTCCTGGGCGCGCCCGACGCTCGTCGTGCGCGAGCAGAAGATCCTGAGCCCGCTTGAATCGCAACCGGTGAGAGCGGGCGACTACGTCTACGTGCTGGCGCCGCCTGAGAAGGCGCAGGCGCTCGACCGCTTCTTCGTCGCCATGCCGCCGCCGACCGCGCCCGATCCGCGGCTGCTCGGCGATTTCTTCGTGTCCGGCGACGTCACGCTTGGGGCACTCGCGGACATTTACGGGCTGTCGATCGCGCCGCAAGATGCGGAGGTGACGCTGGCCGATCACTTCGCCGACGAGATCAAACGCCGGCCGAAGCAGGGCGACGTCGTCCCGGTCGGGCCGATCGCGCTGGTGGCGCATCGGGTGGCGAACGGCCGCCTCGCCAGCGTCGGCCTGCGGCTGGCGCAAGACGAGGAACCGGCCACGCTTGCGGCCAAGCTCAAGAAGGCCGCGCGCGATCTATGGTCGCGCCTGGAGTGACATCGTCTGTGGCGAACTCGGGTCGCCTAGGAGGGTCGGCGCGCGCATGCGAGGTTGCGCAGCCTGCAGCCGCGACATTAGTGCGTTCAGGCGCGTTTTCTCGACGCGCTATGCGCGGGCATGACGGAGTGCTTGTTCGGGACGCATTCTAACCCGCCCGCGCCGCCGCCCACTCCTCGATGATGGCGGCGAGGGCGTCGAGGCCGTCGGTCAACGCCGCCGGCCCCGGCTGCAGAATGAGCGGCGACTTGATCTCGCGCAGGAAGCCATCGCGCACGGCGGCAATATCGGCGAAGCCCGCGCGCGCCGCGACCTTCCCCGGCACGAACTTCTTGCCGCACCAGGAGCCAACGATGATGTCGGGGTTGGCGGCGATCAGATCCTCACTCGATACGATGCGCTCCTTGGCGTTCTTGCGCCGGGACAGCGCAGGGAAGACGTCGATGCCGCCGGCGATCTCGACGAGCTCGGCGACCCAGCCGATGCCGGAGATCATCGGTTCGTCCCATTCCTCGAAATAGACCCGGGGACGGCAGGCAAGCGCGGCTGCGCGCGCGCGCGCCTGCATCAGCCGCCGCTCGAGCCCCGTCGCGAGCGCATCGGCCTCGGCCGCCGCGCCGACCAGCGCGCCGAGTGTTCGAATCATGTCGAGAATGCCGGCGATGTCGCGCTGGTTGAAGGCATGAACCGCCACGTTCCGGCGGATCAGTTCGGCGGCGACGTCGGCCTGCAAGTCGGAGAAGGCGAGAACGAGGTCGGGTTCGAGCGCGAGGATTTTGTCGAAGTCGGCGGAGATGAAGGCGGAGACCCGCGGCTTTTCCCGGCGCACCCGCGCCGGCCGTACCGCATAGCCGGAGACGCCGACAATGCGCCGTTCCTCGCCGAGGAGATAAAGCGTCTCAACGGTCTCTTCGGTGAGGCAGACGATGCGCTCGGGTGGAAACATGGCGGGATTTGCTCTTGCGTCAGTATCGCGTCGCGACGTTACCCCTATTGGCTGGCAGCGTTGACATCACCAAATGATACGCGGGGCGATAGTCGGAGACTGCCATGCCGGAAGCAAGGAAAGCGCGCGCCGTCGGTTTCAACCATGTTGCGCTCGAGGTCGGCGACATCGAGGAGGCGCTGGCCTTCTACGGCCGTCTGTTCGAGTTCAAGCTGCGCGGCAAGAGCAAGACCTCGGCGTTCATCGATCTGGGCGACCAGTTCATTGCGCTGCAGAAAGGTCGCAGGCAACCGCCTGACGACGGCCGCCATTTTGGACTTGTGGTGGATGACAAGGACACGGTGCGCCGCGCGCTCGAGGCGGCGGGCGTCAAGCCGCTGCCGGGTCCATTTCTCGATTTCCTCGATCCGTGGGGCAATCGCATCGAAAT
>Ga0307277_10000928_pt1 | contig 11320 bp, 14 predicted proteins | sample ER_DNA_116_FD_194473 | JGI IMG/M metagenome (GOLD analysis project Ga0307277, IMG submission 194473) | Bulk soil microbial communities from the East River watershed near Crested Butte, Colorado, United States - ER_DNA_116 | ecosystem: Environmental > Terrestrial > Soil > Floodplain | place...
GCAGGTCGGCCACGCCGTTCCGGAGATCGTCACGGGAAAGCCGCTCTCGATCGGGGGCAGCGTGTTGCGCCCCGAGGCGACCGGGATCGGGGTCGTCATGGTCGTGGAGAACGCCGTGAAGAGGCTTGGGTCGTCCCTTCGAGGCGCCGCGTGCGTCGTCCAGGGCTACGGGAAGGTCGGGGGTGTCGCAGCGCACGAGCTCGCCCTGCGCGGCGCGCGGGTCACCGGCGTCTCCGACATCTCAGGAGGAATCCACAAGGAGGAAGGCCTCGATCTCGAGGCTGTCGACGCCTGGCGACGCGCTCACGGCGGCCTCTCCGGCTTTCCCGGGGCGGTCGAGGTGACGAATGAAGGGCTGCTCGAGCTCCCCTGCGACGTGCTCGTTCTCGCGGCGACCGAGGAGCAGGTGACGGGCGAGAATGCTGGCCGGCTCGCCGCTCACCTGATCGCGGAGGGGGCAAACGGGCCGACGACCCTCGAGGCCGACAAGATCCTCGTCGCCCGCGGCGTTCCGGTCCTGCCCGACATCCTCACCAACGCCGGAGGCGTGGCTGTCTCCTACTTCGAGTGGGTGCAGGACATCCAGCGCTTCTTCTGGGGCCGGGAGGAAATCCGCGCCCGTTTGCACGACCTCATGAGCGACGCGCTCGAGCGTGTCTGGACGCTCGCCGAGGCCGAGTCGCTCTCCTTTCGCAGCGCGGCCCTTGTGACGAGCATCCGGGAGGTCGCGGATGCGCTCGAGGCGCGGGGGATCTTCCCGTGATCGTTCGCGAAGCCCTTGTTTCCGATCCTCGCGTGGTCTCTGCGGACGCCAGCGCCCGCGAGGCGGCGGAACTGCTCACGCACCCGCAGGTGGAGAGCGCCCTCGTCACCGACGGCGAGCGCCTGCTCGGCTGCGTGACGCTCGAGAGCATCGTCGCAGCGCTCGCACGGGGAGTAGACCTCCTTTCGGCCACCGTGCGCGAGGTCTGCGAAACGGACATGACGACGGTCGGCCCCGATCTGCCGCTCGACGAGGCCCTCCATCTCATGGCTGAGAGCGGTCTAGAGCGTCTGCCGGTGACGGAGGACGGGCGCCTTCTGGGTGTGCTCCAGCGCGAGCCGGTCGCGCGGCGGCTCGCGGAAGAGGAGCCCGCGTGATCCGGGAGCATCGCGTGCCGGTCAACGGGCGCACACTCGCGGTCCTGGAGGCCGGCGACGAGAGCGGGCAAGCCGTCGTCGCCGTCCACGGCACTCCGGGATCAGGTTTTCTCTGGCGCGGGCTGGTCGAGGACGCCGAGGCACGCGGAATCCGGCTGCTCGCGTACGACCGGCCGGGGTATGGCGGCTCCGATCCGCACCCGGGCCGCACCGTCGCCGACGCCGCGGGAGACGTCGCGGCCATCGCCGACGCGCTCGGCATCGACCACCTCGCCGTCGAGGGAGGGTCCGGGGGTGGGCCGCACACGCTTGCGTGCGCCGCGCTCCTCCCCGACCGGGTCGTGGCCGCCGCCTCCCTCGCCGGAGTCGCGCCGTATCCCGCCGAGGGCCTCGACTGGCTCGACGGGATGGGGCAAAACAACCTGGACGAGTTCGCGGCCGCGCTCGCCGGACGGGAGACCCTCGAGCGTTATCTCCGCGAGCAGGCCGACGCCATGCTGACTGCCGAGCCGGATGCGATAGCGGACACTCTGCGTCCCCTCCTCAGCCCGCCCGACGCGGCTGTGCTGACCGGTGAGTTCGCCGAGTACCTCGCGGCGTCGACGCGGAGAGCGATCGGCGAACGGTTGGACGGCTGGATCGACGACGATTTCGTCTTCGTGAACCCGTGGGGCTTCGAGCTCGACGAGATCCGCGTCCCCGTTCAGCTCCTGCACGGAGCGCAAGACAGGTTCGTGCCGATCGCCCACGGCGAGTGGCTCGCGGAGCGGATCCCGGGGGTGGACGCTCATCTCTCCGCAGAGGACGGCCACCTCACGATCCAATTGGGGCGCATCGGCGACGTGCACGCCTGGCTGCTCGAGCGCTTTTAGAGCCGTGAGCCCCGAGGGCGTTCCGCCGGCGCACCCCGGACTGTCCTGGGCGGCCGCAACCGAGGCCGGACGGGAGTGGCTCCAACGGCTCCCTCGCCTGGTCGAGGAGTGCCAAGAGATGTGGTCGCTGGTGCTCGGAGACCCGTTCGCGTACGCCTACGCATCCCTTGCAGTGCCTGCGACGCTCCCCGACGGTGGCGAGGCGGTCCTCAAGATCTGTCTTCCTGATCGGGAGAGCGAATATGAGGCCGAGGCTCTTGCGCATTGGAACGGCCAAGGCGCTGTCCGTCTCCTCGCTCACGATTCGGAGCGCTGGGCGCTCTTGCTCGAGCGCTGCCGTCCTGGGACCCATCTTCGCGAACTCGCTCCCGACGCAGCGCTTGACGTAATCGTCGGTCTGCTACCGAGACTATGGATACCGGCTGGCGAGCCGTTTCGTCCGCTGGCGGACGAGGCGGAGTGGTGGGTGTCCTATCTCCCCGAGAAGTGGGTACGAGCTGGGCAGCCCTTTGCGCAGGAACTCCTTGAAGCCGCGCTCGAAGCGGTGAGCGAGCTCGTACCCACGCAGGGCGAGGCCGTGCTGGTCAATCAAGACCTTCACGCGGACAACATTCTTCGTGCCGAACGGGAGCCGTGGCTCGCAATCGATCCGAAACCTCTCCTGGGCGAGCGTGAGTTCGGATTGGCGCCAGTGATTCGCGCCTATGAGCTGGGCCATTCAGAACAGGATGTACGACACCGTCTCGACCGTCTGACGACGGAGCTTGGCCTTGAGCGCGAGCGAGCTCGCGGTTGGACGCTCGCCCAAACCCTCGCCTGGGCCTGGGAGAACGACGAGGTCCTCCCCCTCCATGTCGAGACCGCACGCTGGCTGGCCTCCGCCTGAACTTGATGACCCTCAGCAGCAGGTGAACGCGCCCGGCGGAGCGTCTCCTTCGGCCGGTTCGGGGAGCGCGGCCGCCGCGAGGGCGGCCCCGTGCATGATGTCCCGCTCGCTCACCTCGAGCTCGTCGAGGCCAAAATGGTGCAGCGTCTCGAGGACGACGACCGCGCCGGCGACGATCACCGGCGCCCGGTCGGGGTGCATGCCGCGCTCGAGGCGGATCTCGTCGACGGTCAGCGCGGAAAGGCGCTCGAGCTGGGCAGCCACGGTCTCCGTGGCGAGTGGGTGGCCGTGGACGACGTCCGCCTCTTCCCGCTCGAGGCCTAGGTCGAGGGTCGCGAGCTGAGTAATCGTTCCCGCAACGCCGAGTGCGCGCGTGGGGCGGACCTCGGCGGGCACGCGCTCGGCGAGCGTGGAGCGGACATGCGCGGCAGCTCCCGCCGGGTCCCCGGGAAAACGCTCGGTGAGGCGAACGCAGCCGAGGTCGTAGCTCTCGTGAAAGGACACGCCGCCCGGCCCCCCGAGGATCAGCTCGGTCGAGCCGCCGCCGACATCGACGACGAGCGTGTCCTCCTCAACCGCCCGGCCGGTGGCGACGCCGCGGAACGTGAGCAGCGCCTCCTCGTGGCCCGTGAGGAGGCGCGTCTCGAAGCCGTAGCTCCATTCGATCTCACCGAGAAACGCCTCCCCGTTCTCGGCGTCGCGGACGGCGCTCGTCGCGAACGCGAGCCTGCGCTCGGCGCTGAGCTGCTCCACGGCCCGGCGGTAATCGGCGAGGACGTTTCTGACGCGGGCCACAGCTTCCGGCAGCAGCTGCCGACGGGCGTCCACACCCTCGCCAAGGCGCGTGATCTCGAGGCGGCGGTCGAGCTCGCTGACGACTCCGTCCTCGACGTCGGCCACGAGGAGCCGTGTCGAGTTCGTGCCGAGATCGACGACTCCGACGCGCGTCACTTGCGCAGCGTGACGGCGCTTCGCACCTGGGAGACCGTCTTGGTGACGTCGCCGAGAGCCCAGGTGAGAACGGAAAGCTGCTCCATCGAGGCGTTGAGCTTGGCGACTTTTCGCTCGACGAGCTCGGCCTGTTCCTGCGCGTGCTCCAGCCGTCGCTCGAGGTCCTCCGTCTTGCGCGTGAGATCGTCGAGAGCGGCGGCGACGCGGTCTCCCGTGGCGTTCAGGCGGCGCATCCGCAGGAGACTGAGGACCGTTACAGCGGCGCTCGCCGCCACGACGAGCACGAAGAAAACGAGCGTGGCCCACGTCCACCAGGGCATGGAACCGATGCTATCCTTGCCTTGCGACGCGGGGTGGAGCAGTCAGGTAGCTCGCCGGGCTCATAACCCGGAGGTCGCAGGTTCAAATCCTGCCCCCGCTACTGGAAAGGCCCTGCTAAGCGGGGCCTTTCTCGTTCTAGGCCGTGCTACGCCAGCCGAAATTTGCCCAACTTTTGCCCATCTCAGGACTAGGCGATCCACGGACCTGCACGGGGGGACCTCAAAAACGCATGCGAGGAACTGGACCCAGCGGGCTGGTGTAGGACCGATATATGCGGCTGCTGCGCTTTCCCTTGGTTGCCGCTCTCCCGGTGGCCGTTTTTGCGCTCGTCTTCGCCGGGTCGTTCGCCTACTTTCGCGCCAGCGACGCGGATCCGAAAGCGAAGGCGGCGGGGAGCAAGGCCAGGCCAGCGACCGCCTCCGGCGACGGACGGCTCGTGCTGGCACTCCACGCGGTGGGTTCGCAGGAGCCCGCCGAGGCCTACCTGGCGAGCGTGGCCGTGGACGGGTCCGACGTACGCGAGATCACGCGGCCGCCGAAGGGCGCGATCGCCGCGGACGCGTCGCCTTCGGTCTCCCCGGACGGAAAGACGATCGTGTTCTCGCGCGCGATTCCGGGCGAGTTGCCCCACATCTACCTCGTCGGGATGGACGGCTCCGGTCTGAGACGGTTCAGCCAGGGCAACCTGGCCGAGATCCAGCCGGTCTGGTCGCCGGACGGGACCCGCATCGCATTCTCGCGCGCCGATGGGGAGCACTTTGACCTCTTCGTCGCCGGCGCGGACGGCTCTGGGCTCACCCAGCTCACGCACACCCCGCTCGCCGACGAGGACTCCTGCACCTGGTCGCCGAACGGGCTCCAGCTCGCGTTCACCCGCTTCCAAAAAGACGACGAGGACGTCTTAGCGATCAACGTGGACGGGACCGAGCAGCACCCGCTCATCCGCGGCCGGCACGATGACGCGTCGCCCGCCTGGTCTCCCGAGGGCTTACGGATCGCGATCACACGCGACGGGCGCATTGCCGTCTTCACATTTGAGCACTTCAAGGTTGCGTTCGTGACCGAGGCCGGGACGGCCACCGGCCCAAGTTGGTCGCCGGACGGCTCGCGCATCGTCTTTACCCGCGATCCTGGGTCGATCTTCGTAATGAACGCCGACGGCTCGAAGCTCGCGGAGGTGCCACTGGACAAGCCTGCGACCGCCGCCGTCTGGGAGCCGGCCGGGTGAGCGAGCCGCGCCGCCTCGACCGGCGCGACTTCCTGGTGCGGGGTGGGCTGCTCGCGGGAGCGACCACACTGGCGGGCGCGGGGGGCTACGTGGCCGCGCGGGAGCTCGCTGGCCCCGACGGCGATGCGCGGGCCGCCGGTTCCGAGGCCGGCAAGACGGACACGCGCCAGTTCCTGCTCGATCCTGCGTACGTGAACCTGACGACCTTCCTCCTCGCCTCGCATCCGCGCGTCGTGCGCGAGGCGATCGAGCGCCATCGCCGCGGCCTTGATACCGGCACGGCGCTCTACCTCCGCCAGGCCGAGCCGATGTTCGAGGAGGAGGCTCGAGGCGCCGCGGCCGAGTACCTGGGCACCGCGCCCGAGCAGGTAGCACTCACGGACTCAACCACCATGGGTCTCGGCCTGATGTACGCGCGCCTGGGCCTCGAGCCGGGCGACGAGGTCGTGACGACCGAGCACGACTTCTATGCGACGCACGAGCCGTTGCGTCTCCGCGAACAGCTCGACGGCGCAACCGTCCGCCGGATCCGCCTTTACGAGGAGCCCGAGAACGCCTCGGTCGACGCCATCGTCGCCGCCGTGTCAGGCGCGCTTCGCCCCCGGACTCGAGCGCTCGCAGTCACCTGGGTCCATTCGTCGAGCGGCGTCAAATTGCCGCTGCGTGAGATCGCCGCCGCCGTCGCGCGCGCGAACCGCGGACGGAGCGAGCGCGAGCGGATCCTTCTCTGCGTGGACGGCGTCCACGGCTTCGGGGTGGAGGATGCCTCGCCCGTCGACCTCGGCGTGGACGTCTTCTCCTCCGGCTGCCACAAGTGGCTCTTCGGGCCGCGCGGCACCGGCCTCGTCTGGGCCGCGCCGCGCGCGTGGGATCGCCTCGCGCCGACCATCCCGACCTTCGACGGAAGCGCCTACGTCGCTTGGATCGAGGGTCGCGCGCCCACCGAAACACCGGCAGGCGCGCTCAACACACCCGGCGGGTTCCACTCCTTCGAGCACCGCTGGGCGCTCAAGGAGGCCTTCGAGTTCCATCGCGACCTCGGCCTGGACAAGGTCACCGCAAGAACCCGCGCACTCGCAACTCGCATGAAGGAGGGCCTCGCCAACATCCAGGGCGTCACCGTGAAGACCCCGATGGACGAGTCGCTTTCGGCCGGCCTGGTGTGCTGCGACGTTTCCGGACGCCCCGCGGGCGAGGTCGTCGACCGGCTCCGCGAGGAGCACAAGATCGTCGCAAGCGTGACCCCCTACGCCACGCAGTTCGTCCGCTTTGGCCCCAGCATCGCGAACCAGGAGGCCGACGTCGATCGCGCGCTCGAGGCCGTGGCTGCCATCGTCGCCTAGCCGAGGAGGCGCGCAGGCTGGGCCACAACTACGTCGGCACGGAGCAGCTGCTGCTGGTGCTGCTCGGCACACCGGACGGCGGCAGCCGCCAGCTTCGGAACTGGTACCCTCCGGTAAGTCTTCTGGCTTAGATTCCTCGCCCGCCAGGCTTTGCGCCGTAAGGGTGTTCGGTTTGTAGGACGGCTCGGTCAGGAGCATCCACACGAAGGAGGCCATTTGGCCACCACCGTTCCTGAGCCCGCGACCTCGAGCAGGGAGGATCGCTCCACGAGCATCCTCGTCCGCTTCACGGCCGCCCCCAATGTGACTACCGAGCAGTACGACGAGAGCATCCGCCGTCTGGAGAAGTCCGGCGACTGGCTGCCGAAGGGGCTCGAGTACCACGTCGCCTTCCGTTCGAACGGCAACTTCCGAGTCAGCGAGATCTGGGACTCGCGAAAGCAGCTCGAGGCATTCGGTGAGCGTCTTATGCCGCTGCTGAAGGACCTTGGGATCGAGCTGGCGGGCGAGCCCGAGGTGCTCGAGATCCACAACACAATCAAGCGCTAGGCGCTCGTTTTGCCACTTGTCTCGGCTTCGCTGAAGCCGTTAGCCGGGGTCGCTCCTGGCACGAAGACCGCTCAGGCGGTCTTCGTCGTTCTCGGGCGGCTTGAGCGAGCGCCTCTAATCTATTCGGCGCGCCCATTGGGCATCGTTCTTCATCGCCTCCCAGACGCGGAGATAGAGATCCAGCTCCAGACGGGCCGCTGCGTCATTGGCCGGGAGCGGATCCCGAAAGCGGGCCTCGAGCGTCCGCTCGCCTGAGCGCTGGATGTCGAAGCAAAGGCCGCGCAGGAATTCAGCGAGGTCCTCAGCCGTCGATGGGTCGCCGATCTCGATTTCGATGCCGCCATGGCGCCGCTGAAACTGCCGCAGGTCGGCCACCTCCCCCCGATCAAAGTTTGATCAGCGCCCCAGGCCCGTCAAGACCGGTCCGAACTACCCGTTTGGGGAGGGTCGCGAGGCTTCCTCACCAGGGGACTCTCTGGCGGAGGACGGGGGCCGCCTGCGAGGCGCGGGCGGCCCCCGTCTGAGCAGCTAGCTGCTCATTGCGGCCATGGCCACCTTGGCGCGCTCCGCCATCTCCTCCGGCGGGACGTCCTCGACGTGCGTGGCGATCGACCACAGGTGGCCGAACGGATCCTTGACGGAGCCGAAGCGATCGCCCCAGAACTGGTCGGCGACCTCCATGGTTACCGTTGCGCCCGCGTCGACCGCCTGCTTCACGACCGCGTCGACGTCCTCGACGTACATGAAGACGCTCACGCTTGTGCCGCCCAGTTCGTTCGGCGGCTTGGTCGACGCTTGAGGAAACGGATCGGAAAGCATCACCAGCGAGTCCCCGATCTCGAGCTCGGCGTGACCGACCTTGCCGTCCGGCGTCTCCATTCGCACGCGCTCCTTCGCGCCGAAGGCCTTCGTGTAGTACTCGATCGCCTCAGTCGCGTCATCGACGGCCAGATACGGGGTCACCGTGTGGTAGCCCTCCGGAATCGGCTGTGTCGCCATCGTGCACCTCCATTTCGCTCGTGAGTCGGCACCTTCGATCCTAGCGGCCTTGACAGGTGACCAAATGGTCACGTATTCTGCGCTCATGACCGACGACGACCGTGTGTTCAAGGCCCTCGCAGATCCGACGCGTCGCTTCCTGCTCGACCTGCTCTTCGTGCGTGACGGCCGCACCCTGACCGAGCTCGAGTCGGAGCTGGAGATGACGCGCTTCGGCGTCATGAAGCACCTGCGTGTGCTGGAGGACGCGGGCCTAGTCGTCGCCCGTCGCTCGGGTCGGGTGAAGCTGCACTTCCTGAGTCCCGTGCCGATCCGGCTGATCCACGACCGGTGGATCGACAAATACACCGAGCGCCAGGTTTCGGCGCTGGCGGACCTCAAAACCGAACTGGAGGAAACTGCATGACGACGATGACGGAGACGAAGACCACTCAGGTCTACCGCGTCTACATCCGGGCGACCCCGCAGGCGATCTGGGACGCGATCACGAAGCCCGAGTGGACCGAGAAGTACGGCTACGGGGTTCTAGCCGAGTACGACCTGAGCCCAGGTGGGCGCTACCAGGGGCTCTGGAGTGAGGAGGTGCAGAAGGAGCACGGCGTCCCGGAACTCGCGGTCGAGGGCGAGGTGCTCGAGGCCGATCCGCCGCGGAAGCTCGTCCAGACGTGGCGCCTGCTCATGGACCCCGACATCGCTGCCGAAGGGTTCACTCGACTCGTCTGGGAAATCGAGGAAGCTGACGGCGGCATCACGAAGCTGACGGTGAGCCACGAGCTCGAGGGCGCACCGAAGCTGGCTTCCCTTGTCGCCGGCGAGCGGGAAGCCGAGGGCGCTGGCGGCGGTTGGAACTGGGTGCTCAGCGACCTGAAGACCCTGCTCGAATCCGGCAAGGCGTTTCGGAGCTAGAAGCCGATCCGGCGGAGGCCCTGCGCGAGCAGGGTCTCCGCCGTCCTGGTCCCTCATGGCAAGCTGAGGCTATGGCCGACCTGGCAATCCGTTTGCGCGGCGTGGTAAAGCGCTACGGCGCCATCACCGCCGTCGACCATCTCGACCTCGACGTGCCGGAGGGAACCTGCGTTGGCCTGCTCGGGCCGAACGGGGCCGGCAAGTCGACGACGATGCGCCTCCTGACCGCGCAGGCGATCGCCGACGAGGGCGAGCTCGAGGTGCTTGGGTTCCGGCTCCCCGAGGAGTCGAAACAGGCTCGGGCCCAGTGTGGAGTCGTGCCCCAGCTCGACAACCTCGACACGACCCTCACGGTCGAGCAGAACCTGCTCGTGTTCGCGCACCTGTACCGAATTGAGCGCTCCGAGCGGCGGGAGGCGATCGAGCGGGCGCTCAAGATGTCGAAGCTGGTTGGTCGGCGCGACTCGCGCGTCGACAAGCTGTCGGGAGGGATGCGCAGACGCCTGCTGATCGCTCGAGCGCTCGTGCACCGCCCGCGGCTCGCACTGCTCGACGAGCCGACCGTCGGTCTTGACCCACAGGTGCGCCAGGAGCTCTGGGCGCTCATCGACGCGCTCCGGAGCGAGGGCACGACGATTCTGATGTCCACGCACTACATCGAGGAGGCGCAGCGCCTGGCCGACACGGTGCTGATCATGTCTCATGGCAGCGCGGTGGCCGCCGGTGCGCCCTTCGAGCTCGTGCGCGAGCACGCCGGGCATGAGGTTCTGGAGGTCTACGGTCCGCCCGCGAGGCTGGCCGAGGTCGAGGCCGAGGCCGGGGCCGCCGGGATGCGCACTCGGCGAACGGGAACGAGCATCTCGATTCTCGGCGTCGACGGGACCAACGGCTTCACGATCGACGGCGAGCGGCGTCCGGCCAACCTCGAGGACGTCTTCGTCCTGCTCACCGGCGAGGAAATCGCCTGATGGCGACCGCCGAGGCTCGCGGCGCGCGTTTGGGCCGGCTCGAGCGCTCCGCTCTCACCGGCGTGCTCGTTCGGGAAGCCGTGAACTACTCGTCCTACTGGAAGTCGAGCACGTTCTCCTCGACCGTCGAGCCGACGATCTACCTCCTGGCCTTCGGCTTCGGCTTCGGCTCGATCGTCAGCAGAATCGGCGGTTACGACTACGTCGACTTCGTCGGCACGGGGACGGTGGCGACCGCTGTGCTGTTCTCCAGCGCCTTCCCGGCGATGTTCGGGACGTTCGTCAAGTACCAGTTCCAGCGCACCTACGACGCTATCCTCGCGGCGCCTGTCGACACCGAGGAGCTGGTCACCGCGGAGGCGCTCTGGATAGCCACGCGGGCCGGCGTTTACGGCTGCGTCCCGATGCTCGTCGCGATCGTGTTCGGGCTGGACCCGTCCTGGGGGATGCTCGCTGTGCCCCTCATCGGCTGGGTCGCCGGCTTCGGCTGGGCCTGCTTCGGGATCTCGATCGCCGGCTATGCGAAGTCGTTCGAGAACTTCAACTATGTCGTCAGCGCAGTGCTCACGCCGCTGTTCCTCCTGGCCGGATCGTTTTTCCCGCTGGACAATTTTCCGCAATGGGCGCAGGTGCTGGCGAATCTGAACCCCCTGCATCACTGCGTCGTACTCGTCCGCCATGCCGTGTTCGGCTGGGACGGGTGGAAGGACTTCGCCCGGCTGGGCGCGCTTGCCGTCTTCGGGCTCCTTGTCTGGCGCATCGCGATCCACGCGATGACCCGCAAGCTGATCGACTGAACACGAACGCGGCTTGTCAGATGCAGACCGAGCGCGCATAATCTCGCGTCCACAAACGCGGGCTCCCGGCTACAGTCGAATGGACGCGGTCTCCATCCACGAAGTCCGCCCGGACGCCTTCAACTACGTCTGGGACAACTCGCTCGTCCCCGCGCTGGAGGTGGAGTCCGGGGAGGCGGTCGAGCTCCACGTCCGCGACGCCTCAGACGAGCAGATCCACCGCGACTCGGGTGTCGAGGATGTGACGAAGCTCGACTTCACGCACGTCAACCCCGTCAGCGGGCCGGTGTTCGTCAAGGGTGCCCGGCCGGGCGACGTCCTTGCGGTGGAGCTGCTCGAATTCAGGCCGCCGGAGTGGGG
>Ga0307277_10000930_pt1 | contig 11310 bp, 10 predicted proteins | sample ER_DNA_116_FD_194473 | JGI IMG/M metagenome (GOLD analysis project Ga0307277, IMG submission 194473) | Bulk soil microbial communities from the East River watershed near Crested Butte, Colorado, United States - ER_DNA_116 | ecosystem: Environmental > Terrestrial > Soil > Floodplain | place...
CGCGCCGGGTAGCCGCCCTCGTCGTCAGCGTGCCGCGCTTCTCGAACACGGCTTTCGTCGCGGTGCTCGTGCTGATCGGAGCGGGGATCGGGTCGGCAGTTCAGCACCTGCCGACACTCGCCTCGCTCTGGCAGACCTCCTACGGCAAGGCCCTGCTCGTCAAGATCGCGCTCCTCGGCGCCGCCCTGCTGCTCGCCTCCGTCAACCTGCTCAGGACGGTGCCGCGGTTCAAGGCCTCCGCTCAGCGGCCGGAGCTCGGGACCTCGGCCGCAAGCCTGCTGCGCCGGCTGGTTGCCGGCGAGTCGCTGCTTCTCTCGGGCGCCGTCCTCGCTGCCGCGGTCCTCTCCAGCTTGCCCCCGCCCTCGAAGGCGCTCGCGTCGGTCGGAGGCGCCAAGGCGCACGTCGGGCCGGGAGCGGTGAACGAGGTCGTGAAGGAGAACGGCTACCGGCTCGCCTTCCGCGTGGCGCCGAACCGGGCCGCGGTGCCGAACTCTTTCGAGGTCGGTATCAGCCGCGGCGGAAAACCGGTCCGAAACGCCGACGTGACCGTCGACTTCGCCATGCTGGACATGGAGATGGGGCAGCAGGCGTATCACCTTTCCGAGACCGCACCCGGCACCTATGGGCACGCGGCACCGGCGCTCGTGATGGTCGGGCACTGGGGCCTGTCGTTCCAGATCGCGCCGCCGCGGCAAAAGCCGTTCACAGTGCTCCTCGTCGACAAGGCGACGGGATGAGCAGACAAGGAGCCCTCCTCAGGCTCTTTCTCGCCTTCGCGGCGCTCGGCGCCGGGGCCGCGGCGATCGTCATCGTCGCACTGCTCGTCCACGACACGATCGGGTAGCGGGTTACCGGCATGATGCGGCCGGTGAGACTGCGGATCGCGCTCCTGCTTGCCGTCCTGGCGGCCGCGGTCTCCGCCGGCGGCGCGCGAGCGAACGGCGATCCGGCCAGCGACGTGCTCCCGTTCTCCAACGTGTACTTCTCGATCGTCGACCCGAGGACCGCGTCCGCCGGCCGCGACCTGCTCGCCGTGACGGCCGCCGCCGCCAAGCAGAAGCGTCTGATCAAGGTGGCAGTGATCGCGCAGCCGAGCGACCTCGGGCTGATCCAGAGCATGTGGCAGAAGCCGCAGACCTACGCGAAGTTCCTCGGCAGGGAGCTGTTCCAGTTCGCTCACTACAGGGGAACAACGCTGATCGCGATGCCGAACGGCTACGGCGTCTCGGGGCCCGACGCGGCGAAGGGAAGGCCGGCGCTCGCGCGCCTGCCGAAACCGGGAACGAGCGACCTCGAGAAGCTAGGCCAGGACGCGGCCGAAGCGGCCAGGCGGGTCGCGGCGGCGAACGGCTACGTCCTGCCGGCCGCTTCCGCCGGCGGTGGCTCCGGCATCCCGGCCTTGTTGATCGTGCTCGGCGCGCTCGGCGGTGCCGCGCTCATCGGCGGGACGGCGTTCCTCGGCTTACGGCGTTGGCTCCTACAAACTTAACGCTTCAAGAAAACAAGCCGCCCCCGCTGTTACGGTCGAAGCTGTGATCTTCAGGCAGTTCGTCGACGACGACCTCGGCTGTGCGTCGTATCTCGTCGGCGACGAGGAGACCCGCGAGGCGGTCGTCGTCGACCCGGCCTATGCGATCGAGCAGTACCTCGCCGCAGCGAAGCAGGAGGGTGTCCGGATCGTGCGCACGCTCGAGACGCACACGCATGCCGACCATGTCTCCGGCCACGGCCGGCTGACGCTCGAGCACGGAATCCCGGTCGGCATTCATCCGGCGTCCGAGGTCGCCTACGAACACGACCCGCTCGAGGACGGGCGAGAAATCGTGCTCGGCAATGTGGCGCTCCAGGTGCTCCACACGCCCGGCCACCGGCCCGAGCACTGTTGCTTCGCGGTCATCGACCGGGCCCGGGGCGAGGAACCGTGGGTCGTCCTGACCGGCGATTCCCTCTTCGTCGGGGACGTGGCCAGGCCGGATCTGGCGGTCGAGGCCGTCGACGGTGCACGTGAGCTCTATGCGAGCCTGCAGCGCCTGCTGGAGCTCCCGGACGGAGTCGAGGTCTTTCCCGGCCACGTTGCGGGCTCGCTCTGCGGCGCGTCGATGAGCTCGAAGGCCTCGACGACGATCGGCTTCGAGCGCCGGTTCAATCCGATGCTCGCCTCGGATGGTGATGACGAGTTCGTGAGCGCGGCGGCGATGACGCGGGCGCCGCGGCCGCCGAACCTCGAGCTCATCGTCGAGCTCAACCGCGGTCCTTTCGTGGCTGCTGCGGCCCCACTCGAGGAGCGGGATGCTCTCGAACCTCCGATTCTCGACGTCCGCCCGGCGGAGGTTTTCGGCGCCGGTCATGCGGCCGGGGCGATCAACGTGCCGCTCGAGCGGAAGGGCTTCGCAACGAAGGCCGCCTTCGTGCTGCTCGAGGACGAGCGCCCCTTGATTCACGCGGCGTCCCGCGAGCAGGCCGAGGACGCGGGCCGGCGCCTTCGAGCGGTCGGGATCCGAGAGCTGCGCGGCTATGTGCTGCATGCCCCCGAGACCGAGACGTTGCAATCCATGGACGTGGAGGAGCTCGACCGGCTCCTTGCCGAGAACGCGGTCGAGGTGATCGACGTCCGCGAGCTGCACGAGCGCGACGACGGCTTCATACCGGGCAGCCGCAACATCCCCTACCGGCTCGTGCGCGAGTACGGCGACGAGCTCAAGGAGGAGGGGCGGCCCGTGGTGACGATCTGCGAGAGCGGCGCCCGCGCCGCCGTCGCCGCCAGCGTGCTCGCGGCCTCAGGGGTCGACGCCCGCCCCGTCCTGGACGGCGGCATGCAGGCCTGGGAAGCTCGCGGCGGGGCCACGGTCGGCTTCCGCCGCTGCGGAACGTAGCTAGTCCAACCGCTGAACGGTGTAGCCGCGCTCGGCCATCGCGGCGAGCAGCTGCAGGCAGTGCTCCTCGTCGCGGGTGACGAGTGTCAGCTCCACCTCGGTCTCGGTGACCGGGATGTCCATTCCCTCGCGGTGGTGCTCCACCGCGATCACGTTGCCGCGCTCCTCCGCAACGAGCGAGAGCAGCTTGATCAGCTCTCCCGGGCGGTCGGCGAGCTGGGTGCGGACGACGAGATAGCGCCCTGACACGGTGAGACCGTGACGCATCACCGAGATCAGCATCGTCGGATCGATGTTCCCGCCCGAGAGCACTGCCACCGCCGGCCCTGATCCGCTCACCCGCCCGGCGAGAAGCGCCGCCACGCCGACGGCCCCGGCCCCCTCGACGACGAGCTTCGAGCGCTCGAGCAAGAGGACGATCGCCTCGCTGATCTCCTCGTCGGAGACGGTGACCAGCTGGTCGAGAACCTCGTCGAGGATCGCCGACGTGAATTCGCCGGGATGCTTGACCGCGATCCCGTCCGCGATTGTGTACCGGTCGCGACGAACCTCGACGCCGACGACGCGGACATCGGGCTTGACCGCCCGCAGTGCGAGGGCGATACCGGCCGCGAGCCCGCCGCCGCCCACCGGGATCACCACGGTCGCGGCCTGCGGCACCTGCTCGGCGAGCTCGAGCCCGATCGTCCCTTGGCCAGCGACCACGGTCTCGTCCTCGTAGGGGTGGACGAACGTGGCGCCGGTCTCGTCCGCGTATGCGAGCGCCGCGGCCAGCGCGTCCTCGAAGGCGGCGCCGACAAGCTCTGTTTTCGCGGCGTAGTTGCGGCAGGCCTCGACCTTCGCCATCGGCGCGTCCTGGGGGACGAAGATCAGCGCAGGGATTCCGGCCTCGCGAGCTGCCCACGCGACCGCCTGGCCGTGGTTGCCGGCGCTCGCCGCCACGACGCCCGACGCCCGCTGCGCCTCTGAGAGAGCGGCGATCCGCGTGACGGCGCCCCGGACTTTGAACGAGCCCGTCCGCTGCAGGTTTTCGGCCTTGAGGACGACCTCGCGTCCGACGAGCCGCGAGAACGTGTCCGAACCGTAGACCGGCGTTAGGCGTGCGACGCCGTCCAGGCCGTCGCGCGCCGCTTCGATCTCAGTGAGTGTCGGGCCTGTGGTTTCCGTCGCCAACGTGGAACACCTTGTCCATGATCTCTCGAACGGCCGTGAGCGGGTCGAGCTCCCGGCTCTGCACCTCTTCGAGCAGCCGCCGCAACTCGGGATCGTCGGCAACGGCACGCTCGAGATGCGCCTTGGCGCGAGCGGAGGCGACCGCGAACACCTCGCCTGCGAGGTTCTCGCGTCGGCGCTGCTCCAGGAGGCCTTCGCCTTCGAGGAAGGCGCGGTGCGCCTCGATCTGCTCCCAGAGCTCCGGCACGTTCTCGCCGCGGGTCGCCTCTGTCATCAGGATAGGAGGCCGCCAGGCCCGCTCTTTGTCGAGCGAGAGGATCGACCGCACTTCGTTCAGCATCGTCTTCGCCGCCGGGTGATCCAGCTTGTTGATCGCGATCACGTCGGGAATCTCCATGATCCCGGCCTTGAGCGCCTGGATCGAGTCGCCCGAGCCCGGCATCAGCACCAGCACGACCGTGTCTGCGATCCCGATCACCTCGACTTCGCCCTGCCCGGCACCGACCGTCTCGAGGAAGACGAGCTCCTTGCCGGCCGCGTCGAGGACCAGGAGTGCCTGTAGCGTCGCCTCGGCGAGACCGCCGAGATGACCGCGAGTCCCCATTGAGCGGATGAACACCTCGGGGTCGAGGAAGTGATCGGCGAGACGGATCCGGTCGCCGAGCAGCGCGCCGTGCGAGAACGGGCTCGACGGATCGACAGAAATGACGCCGACCGTGGTCTCGGCCTCGCGGACGTGGCGGACCAGGTCAGAGATCAGGGTCGACTTACCGACTCCCGGAGGTCCGGTGACACCGACGGCGTACGCCCGGCCTGTCTCCGGATAGACGTCGCGAACGAGCTCGTACGCCAGGGGGTCCGAGTTCTCCACCAGCGTGATCGCCCGGGCCAGCGCGCGCTTCTCGCCCGCGCGGACGCCCGCCGCGAGCGACTCCCGCGTGAAGTCGCGGCGAGCAGCCATGTCCCTATGCTAGATCCCCCGCTAGCGGGCCTGGCCGTGCGCCTCGACTGCGGGCTCGGTTTCGAGCCGCGGCTCCGGCGGCTCGACCAGCTCCGTCGGCGCCGCACGGACGCTCCGGGCGAGCGTGAAGCCGACCACCGCCGCGGCGGCCGAGAGGATCGCCGCGCCGCCCCAGACCCAGCGCGGCCCGACGGCCTCCGTCAGGCGGCCGGCCAGCACCATCCCGAGTGCGAGGAAGGTGACGTTCGAGCTCATCAGGACGGTGAACGCGCGTCCGCGCAGCCGATCCGGGGCGCCGCGCTGGACGAGCAGCGCGTTGCAGACGATCGTGGCGCCGTTGCCCGCACCCGAGACGATCACGCAGACGGCTGCGACCCAGACGTTGGGCGAGGCGGCGGCGCCGGCTACCCCGAGCGCCATCAGCCCCAGCGAGGCGCCGTAGACATTCGCGAGGCCGCGCTCCTCGATCCACGAGCCTGCCAGGTATGCCCCCATCGCCAGCCCGAGCCCCGCCGAGGCCATCATCAGTCCGAGCCCGAAGCTGCCTGCGGAGAAGGAGTCGGTCGCGAGAAACGGTTCGCCAACGTTGACGAAGGCGTTCGCGATCATGCCGACGTTCCAGGCAACGAGGACGGTGAGCAGCGCGCGCGAGCGGTGAACGAGCGCGAGCCCGTCGGCGAGATCGCGCCAGTGGCCGCGACTCTCGGCCTTCGCCTCCTGCAGCAAACGCTGCGGAATCTGCGCAAGGAGGGCGGCGGAGACCAGGAAAGTGGCGGCGTTGATCCAGTAGGCGAGATGCGGGCCCTGGGCGGCGACGAGGGCGCCGCCGACGAGCGAGCCGATCGCCCACGTCGAGTTGTCGATCATCTGCAGGAGCGAGTTGGCCCGCGGCAGGTCGTCGTCCGCGACGAGGTTCGGCAGCCCCGCGTAGACCGCTGGGCGGAAGAAGCCGGTTGCGATCCCGATCACAGCCGCGAGGGCGACGATCGTGGTTGCGTTGGGGGCAAACGGCAAGGCGCAGAAAACACAGAAGCGGACGAGGTCGGCGCCGATCAGCAGGGCGCGGCGCGAGAGGCGGTCGACGAGCGGCGCCGCGAGCAGGCCGACGAGCAGTGTCGGAAGGATGTCGGCAATCAAGAGCGCGCTCATCCACAACGGCGAGTGGGTTCGCCTGAGCACGTCGATCTGGAGCGCGACGAGCGCGAGCCAGGTCCCCAGGCCGGAGCCAAGCGTGGCCAGGAAGAGCGAGCGGAAGCTCGGCTCTCGGCCGAGGAGCCCGATTCGGCGGCCGGTCACATGGCGGCTCACGGCCCCTGAAACGGTAACAGGGGACTGTCGCCCCAAAAGAGGGGTTTTTTGGACTAGGCGCTTCTGGCGGGGCGTCGCTCGTCGTCGGGGTGCGATGCTCGTTCCAAGGCAAGGACGCAGGGAGGGCTCGTAGCTGAAAGCTACGGGCGTGACCGAGGACGCAGCATTGGGGCGAGCAGCGCGGCCCGACGGCACAAACTATGCCTCGTCAGGAGCGCCTATCCGACCGTTGTGACCGTGCCGCGCACCCGGGCGAGCGCCTCGGCAAGGAAGGCGTTCTCCTCAGCGGTGCCGACCGTGACCCGGATCGCGGTCGGGCCGCCAAAGCCGTGCGTCGGGCGGACGATCACGCCCTCGCGCAGGAGTTGTTCGAAGAGCGGCCGGGAGTCCTCGCCGATGTCGCAGTAGAGAAAGTTGGCCACCGCAGGCCCGGCCGGGTCGAGCCCGTGCTCGCGAAGGATTCGCTCGACCTCGGGGCGCTGGGCAGCATTCTCGCGCCGGCGGCGTTCCACCTCGTGCGTGTCGCCGAGGCTGGCGAGAGCGGCTTCCTGGGCCGGCGTCGTGATGTCGAAGGCCCGCCGCACCTTGCCGAGAGCGCTGACGACGGCGGCGGGTGCAAGCGCGTACCCGACGCGAAGCCCCGCCAGGCCGAAGATTTTCGAGAACGTCCGCAGGACGACGACGCGACGTCCGGTCTTTAGGTACTCGACGATCCCGTCGGCGTAGTCCGGGTCGTCGATGTACTCGAAGTAGGCCTGGTCGAGGACGGTGAGGACGTACTCGGGGACACGGTCGAAGTAGGCGTCGAGCTCGGCGCGGGTGTTCATCGTCCCGGTTGGGTTGTTCGGGTGGCAGACATAGACGAGCTTCGTTCGCGGCGTGATCGCGTCGAGCATCGCCTCGAGGTCGTAGCGGTGTTCGCGGAGCGGGACGGTCTTTGCGATCGCCCCCACCTTTCTGGCGGTGATCACGTAGCTCGGGAAAGAAGGCCAGCCGCAGACGATCTCATCGCCGGGATCGAGGGCCGCTTGCGACAGCCCGTCGACGAGCCCGTCGGAGCCCGCTCCGATCGCGACCTCCTCGAAGCGAACGTCGTGAAGGTCGGCCAGCGCGGCGCGGAGCCTGTAGGCACCGCCGTCGGGATAGCGGTTCAGCTCGGGAGCGGACCGTGCGATCGCCTCGAGCGCGGCTTGAACCGGGCCGAACGGGCCCTCGTTCGACGCCAGCTTGACCACTCGCTGGAGGCCGAGCTCGCGCTGAACCTCCTCGACGGGCTTGCCGGGCTCGTAGGGAACGAGATCGCGAATCGGCGGCCTGAAGAAGCTCTCCGCAATTTCTGCGAGACGCTGTCCGGTCAACTCTCCGCCTGGCTCGGGCATGGGCCGAAATCTACTCGGCTCGCCCCTTGTTGAGGTTCGCCCGGCCTCCTCCCCGCGACGAGCCTATCGGGCCCCGGCGAACGCGTGGGTGACGCCTTTGTGCCGGTTGTGCGCCGGTCTTTCCCAGGCGCGGCTTTAGAGTTCGCGCGGCATGAAGGTCGGCGTTCCTCGCGAGACGGCTTCCGGTGAACGCCGGGTCGCGCTCGTCCCCGAGACGGTCAAGCGGCTTACAGGCGGTGGCTTCGAGGTCGCGATCGAGCGCGGCGCAGGTGAGCCTGCGAGCTTCCCGGATCCCGACTACGAGCAGGCCGGCGCCTCTCTCGTGGACGATCCGTACTCCGCGGACGCCGTCGCGAAGGTGCAAACGCCGTCGGCTGATGAGGCCGACCGGCTTCGCGACGGGCAGATCCTGATCGGGTTCCTCCAGCCGTTGACCGACCGCGAGGGCCTCGAGCGCCTGAGCGAGCGTCGGGTGATTGCCTTCGCGATGGAATCGATTCCCAGGATCACGCGCGCGCAGGCGATGGATGCGCTCTCTTCGCAGGCGACGGTCTCCGGCTACAAAGCAGCCGTACTCGCCGCAGACCGCCTGCCGAAGTTCTTCCCGATGTTGATGACCGCCGCCGGCACGGTCGCGCCCGCGAAGGTACTCGTGCTCGGCGCCGGAGTGGCCGGTCTCCAGGCGATCGCGACCGCGCGTCGGCTCGGGGCTGTCGTCTCCGGCTTCGACGTGCGGCCGATCGTCCGCGAGCAGGTCGAAAGCCTGGGTGCAACCTTCCTCGACCTCGGCGTCAGCGGCGAGGAGACCGCGGGCGGCTACGCACGCGAGCTCACCGACGAGGAGCAGCAGCGACAGCAGCAGGCGCTCGAGGCGCGGCTGCCGGACTTCGACGCCGTGATCACGACCGCGCTCGTGCCCGGCCGGCCGGCGCCCCGATTGATCCCCGCCTCGGCGGTTGCGACCATGCGCCCAGGGTCGGTGATCGTCGACCTCGCCGCCGAGGCCGGAGGCAACTGCGAGCTGACCGAGCCCGGCGAGGCGGTCGTCCGCAAGGGCGTGACGATCCTCGGCTATACCAACCTGCCGAGCACGATGCCCTTCCACGCGAGTCAGCTCTACTCGCGCAACGTGCTCGCCTTGCTCCAGCACCTCGCGCCTGGGGGGCAACTCAACCTTGACTGGGACGACGAGATCACGTCGTCCGCCTGCGTCACGCGAAAAACAGAGGTTGCGGCGTGAGTGCCATCCTCTTCGTAATCGCCGGCTGCGGCGACATGCGCGGCGCAGCCGGGGCGAACCTCGAAGAAGGGGGCACACGGGGGAAACCTGGTTTCCCCCGTGAAGCGAGGCCGGAGGCTGAAGCGGCGTGAGCCATGGGCTGTTGCTCGCTTTCGAGGTGACGATCCTCGTGTTGGCGATCTTCCTCGGATTCGAGGTGATCTCGAAAGTGCCGACACTGCTGCACACGCCGCTGATGTCGGGGACCAACGCGATCCACGGGATCGTGATCGTCGGCGCGATGCTCGTCGCGGGGCTCGGCCACAAGGACACGCTGACGACCGTCGTCGGGCTGGTCGCGGTCGTGCTCGCCTCGGCGAACGTGGTCGGCGGCTTTGTCGTCACCGACCGGATGCTCGAGATGTTCAAGAAGCGCGATTCACCGGCCGCGCAGAAACCGGTTGGCGAGGGCGGAGAGGCAGACGGAGATCGCGGGCCCCGGGGAACTCACCCGCCGAGCTGAGGTGGCATGGGCCGAGTAGCGACTGATTTCGCCTACCTGGCGACGATCGTTGCCTTCATCCTTGCGCTGAGATTCCTTTCGAGCCCGGCGACCGCGCGGCGCGGAAACTGGATCGGCGCCGTCGGGATGCTGATCGCGATCGCGGTCACCTTCGCGCAGAAGTCGGTCGTCAGCTACTGGGAGATCGTCGTGGGGATGGTGATCGGCGGCTCGTTCGGGGCCGTGGCGGCACGCCGCGTGAGGATGACGGCGATGCCGCAGATGGTGGCGCTGTTCAACGGCGTCGGCGGCGGCGCGGCGGCCTTGATCTCGCTTGCGGAATTCCACAACATCGCCCCCGCTCCCGGCCGCCTGCACGGCGACATCAGCGTCTCGATCATCCTCTCGGCGCTGATCGGCGCGGTTTCGTTCGCAGGCTCGCTGGTCGCCTTCGCGAAGCTGCAGGAGCTGATCCAGGGACGGCCGATCGTCTATCCCGGCCAGCAGGTCGTGAACGGCTTGCTCCTCGCCGCCGTGATCGCAGCGGGCGTAGCGATCGTGGCCGGAGCCGAGCAGCAGTGGCTGATCGTGGCCGTGATTCTCGGCGCTCTTGCCTTTGGCGTCCTCTTCGTCCTCCCGATCGGGGGCGCCGACATGCCCGTCGTCATCTCCCTCCTGAACGCGTTTACCGGCATCGCCGCTGCCGCAACCGGGTTCGAGCTCGAGAACAACGTCCTCATCGTCAGCGGGATGCTGGTCGGTGCCTCGGGAACGCTCCTGACCATCCTGATGGGCCGGGCGATGAACCGCTCGATCGCAAACGTCCTTTTCGGAGCCTTCGGCCAGGTCAGCCCGAGCGCCGCGGCAGCCGCTGCCGACACCGACGGCGCCGTCCGCTCGGCAACCGCCGACGACGTCGCGGTGATGCTCGCCTACGCGCACAAGGTCGTCTTCGTGCCCGGCTACGGGATGGCGGTCGCCCAGGCCCAGCACGACGTCCGGCAGCTCGCCGACTTGCTCGAGCAGCGCGGAGTCGAGGTCAGCTACGCGATTCACCCGGTCGCCGGACGAATGCCGGGGCACATGAACGTGCTCCTGGCCGAGGCGAACGTGCCCTATCCGCAGCTGAAGGAGATGGACGAGGCGAACTCCGAGTTTCCACGCACCGACGTGGCGCTTGTGATCGGGGCGAACGACGTCACGAATCCCGATGCGCGGACGAACCACGGAAGCCCGATCTACGGGATGCCGATCCTGAACGTCGACGAGGCGCAAAGCGTCGTCGTCCTCAAGCGCTCGATGAATCCCGGGTTCGCAGGGATCGAGAATCCGCTCTTCGTGAATCCCAGGACCGTGATGCTCTTCGGCGACGCGAAGGACTCGATCACCCAGCTGATCGCGGGCATCAAGGCCCAGTGATCCCGGTCTTCTCGGCGCGGCACGTCGAGGCCGCCGTCTCCCCGCAACGCGCCGTGGAAGCCGTCCGCGAGGCCTTCGTCGCCTATGCCCGCGGCGAGTGGTCGATGCCGCCGAAGGTCTACGTGCCTGCGTACCCGTCGGGAGACTTTCGGGCGATGCCGGCGCTCGGTGCCGGGCACGCGTTGCTCAAGTGGGTGACGTCGTTCCCAGGCAACCCGGCTCGGGGCCTCCCGACGGTGACCGGGGTCGTCTTGCTCTCGGACGCATCCGACGGCTCGCTGCGCGCCGCGCTCGACGCCGGAGCCGTGACTGCGCTCCGCACCGGCGCGGCGGCCGTGCTCGCCGCCGAGGAGCTGGGCCGGCCGGATGCCGAAACCGCGGCCGTGATCGGCGCCGGTGTCAACGGTCGAGCGGCGGCGAAGACATTTCTGGCCCGCGGCCGCGAGGTGTTGCTTTGGGATGTCGATCCGGATCGG
>Ga0307277_10000931_pt1 | contig 11260 bp, 11 predicted proteins | sample ER_DNA_116_FD_194473 | JGI IMG/M metagenome (GOLD analysis project Ga0307277, IMG submission 194473) | Bulk soil microbial communities from the East River watershed near Crested Butte, Colorado, United States - ER_DNA_116 | ecosystem: Environmental > Terrestrial > Soil > Floodplain | place...
TCGACGGGTTATCCTTGGGGCGGCTATCACGCTGGCCGCCTTTGGCCACGCATCGGCCCAGGATTGGCCGACCCACAGCGTCACCGTCGTGGTGCCGGTCCCGGCGGGCGTCGCCAGCGACCTCATCGCCCGCACGGTGTTCGAGCAGGTTGGCAAGCAGGTCGGGCAGACCTTCGTAATCGAGAATCGGCCGGGAGCCGGCGGTACGATCGGCGCCAACCTGGTCGCCAAGGCCGCGCCTGACGGCTATACCATTCTGGTCTATGGCTCGATTGCGGCGGCCAACGCACTCTATGCGCGATTGCCCTACGACACGGTTGCCGATTTCACGCGGGTGGTTCCGTTTGGCGAGACCCCGCTTGTCGTGGTGACGGCGGTCGGGCGTTACAACACGCTGGGCGAGCTGATTGCCGCTGCGAAGGCCAAGCCCGGCGAGTTGAACTATTCGACCGTCGGCATCGGGTCCGCGGCGCACTTCGGAGCCGTTCGGCTCGCCGTCAGTGCCGGAATCACGGCGCAGCATATTCCGTTCAAGGGTCCCGAGTGGCTGGCTGACACGATCGCGGGGCGCGTCGACTTCAGCGTTCCGCCGGTAACCACCGTCATCGGTCCCATCCGTGACGGCAAGCTTAAAGCGCTCGCGGTCGGCGCAGCGAAGCGTTCCGCCTCGTTGCCAGATGTGCCGACGCTGATCGAGGCCGGACTCAAGGCCGATGCGATCTATCCATTCTATACCGGAGCATACCTGCCAGCGCAGACGCCGCGCGCCATCGTCGACAAGCTGCACGACGAGGTCGTAAAAGCACTGGCATTGCCGTCGGTGCAGGAGCGGTTGGCGACGATCGGTGTCGAGAAGCTGCCGATGACTGTTGCGGAATTCGACCAGTTCTTCAAGGACGACGTCGCCACCAATCTCGAGCTGGTGAAGACGGCCAACATTCCGAGGCAGTAGGCCATGCCGGCGATCGATTGATAGTCGTCACGGCGAGGAACGCGCGAGGTCTCCTTCGGGAAACGCTCTAGTCCTTAGTCGAATATTTGTGCTCGAGCACATCGAATTCGTCCTTCTGCACCAAGCGCTGCCGCTCGGAGAAATCGGCGAGCAGGTTTTGCGCCTCGCCCATATGTCCTTTGCGCCGAAGCTCGCCCAGCGCCGCTTGCATGCCCTTGAGCGCCGCTTGCAGCGCGACATTGGCGTAGATCACCCCGGCATAACCCAATTCTTTGAGCTTCGCGTTGGGCAATTCCGGCGTGCGGCCGCCGATCACGATGTTGATGAGTTGCGGCCAGGGCAGATGGCGCGGAATGTCGCAGATCTGCTCCGTCGAAGTCGGCGCTTCCACGAAAGTGACGTCGGCCCCGGCTTCGCGGTAGGCGGCGGCGCGCTCGAGCGCGGCGGCGAAGCCTTCCGGCGCGATGGCATCGGTGCGCGCGATGATCAGAAGATCGTCGTCGCGTCGCGCGTCGACGGCCGCCTTGATCTTCGCCATCATCTCCGCGGCGGGGATCACCGCCTTGCCCGCGAAATGGCCGCAGCGCTTGGGAAAGACCTGGTCCTCGATCTGCAGCGCATCGGCGCCGGCGCGCTCGAGCAGTTGCACCGTGCGTATCATGTTCACGGCATTGCCGAAGCCGGTATCGGCATCGACCACGAGCGGGCTTGAAAATACGTCGCGGATCGCAGCCACATGCACGGCAAGCTCGCTCAACGTCACCAGCCCGATGTCGGGGATGCCGAAAAACGTATTGGCGATGCCGGCGCCGGTGACGTAGGCGGCCGCGAAGCCCTGATCGGCGACGACGCGCGCGGCCAGGGCATTGGCAACGCCGGGCAGCAGCAAAGCCGCGCCGGGGACAAGCATCTTGCGTAACTCATGGCGCGGCGTGCGGCTCGTCATCGCTCGCTCCTTTCGTCGCGACGGGAAACGAAGGCGCATCGGCGGAGCGAGTCAGTTTGCTCTCATCCGTGCGATCGCTTCGCCGCTGTGCTCGGCACATTATGCACTTTCGCCTGGGCGCCGGAATGACGTAAAGGAACTTAGAAGCCACCGACCGCGCCAGGGGAGCCGTGAATGAAGCTTGCAAGCTATATTGCCGATGGTCAGGCCTGCTTCGGCGTGGTGATCGGCGACGGCGTGCTCACCTTGAACCGGCGCCTGGGCAATCGTTATGCGACCTTGCGTGACGCGCTCGCGGCAGGCGCGCTCGCGGAAATCAGGAAAGCCGCCGATACGGCTAAGCCCGACCACCGGCTCAACGAGGTCGAATGGCTGCCGGTGATCCCGAACCCGGAGAAGATTCTCTGCGCCGGCATCAATTATCGCTCGCATGCCGCGGAAACCGGGCGCGACATACCCAAACAGCCGAGCATGTTTATCCGCCTCGCGACAACGCTCACCGGCCACGAGGGCGAGATGATCCGCCCCGCGGTGTCGCAAAGCTTCGACTTCGAGGGCGAGCTCGCGGTCGTCATCGGTCGTGGCGGCCGGCATATTCCGGTCGCGCGCGCCCTCGAGCACGTGGCCGGCTACACCTGCTTCGTCGACGGCAGCGTGCGCGACTATCAGAAAATCTCCGTGACCTCGGGCAAGAATTTTCCCGCGACCGGACCGCTCGGTCCCTGGATTGTCACCGCCGACGAGATTGCCGATCCGAGCCGTCTGACGCTCGTCACGCGCCTCAACGGACAGGAGGTGCAGAAGTCCGGCACCGATTTGCTGATCCATTCCGTGCCGCAGATCATCGCCTTCTGCTCCGACATCACGCCGCTCGCGGCGGGCGATGTGATCGCCACCGGCACGCCGGACGGCGTCGGTCATCGCCGCAATCCGCCCTTGTGGATGAAAGCAGGGGACGTGCTCGAGGTGGAGATTTCCGACATCGGCACGCTGCGGGTCCGCGTGGTGGACGAAAAATAGCCGGACGCTGCTTGTGTTGATAAGAATCGAACCGGCGCTACTGCCGCGGGCCGTTTTTCTTCCGCTCGTCGTCGAAGCGGGCGGGCGTTTCCGGCGTGAGGCCCGCGCGCTGGCGCGCCAGCGTCTCCCGGCCCGTCAACTCCCAGTCGCCGGTCGCGGCGCGGCGCGCAAACGTCTCCCAGCGGTCGGTCCAATCGCCCAGGCCGTAACCGTGCCAGGGCGACTGCACGCTGAGCGGATAAAGGTCGAGTTCCTCCCACAGTGCGCGCGCGTGCTCCATGTATTCGCGCGTCGGCAACGCGAGCGGGGCCATCGGATATTTGCGCGTGGCGTCGACCAGCATGCCGGAATCGGTGGTTTTCGGGCCGTATTGCGCGCCCTGCACCCCGCCGCGATGAGGCACGAGGTGTACGTCCTCGATCGGATTGGTGCGATACGCGAGCGACCACAGCACCGCGTCCATGCTGGCGGGATCGATATCCTCGCTGACGGCGATGACGATCTTTCCGCAATTGGACTGCAAGGTCGCTGTGCCGTGCAGCGCGCGCCAGACTTCACTGCGCGGCACCCCCTCAGCGAGCTGAACGAAAATGACAGGGCGAAGGTTGGTCAGCCGCTCATGCATCATCACGCGGCGAACACCCTTGATGCCCAAGCGATCGCGCAGATGGCCGAGAAACAGCGGCTCGTAGGCGACTTTCTTGACCACGCTGGATTCGCTCGGCGTCACCTGGCTGATGATCGAGGCAAAGACCGGCGCGCGCTTGTGGGTAATGGCAGTCACGCGCATCGGCATGTTGTAGGCTTCGAGCGCCACGTAGCCGTTGCTCTCGCCGAACGGCGCTTCGGGCTCGAGCTTGTCGGGATCGATCAGACCTTCGATGACGATTTCCGCCGATGCCGGCACGTAAAGGTCGACTGTGGCGGCCTTTGCCGTCTCGATCGGGCAGCCGGCGAGCGCGCCGGCGACGCCGAGTTCGTCCATGTCGATGGCGAGCTTCTGCGGCCCGGTGAACATGACCACCGGCGCGCAGCCGATCACGATCGCGATCGGCATCACTTCGCGCCGCTTGCGATATTTCAGCCAATGCAAATATCCGCCGGCGCCGCTCGCCTCGCGCGCCACCATGCGCACCACCAATCGATCGGCGGCTTTGAGCGCGGCACGGTACGTGCCCATGTTCTGGACGCCGCTGTCGGGGTCGCGTGTCACGCACAGCGTCGCCGTCAGGTACGGCGCGGAATCGAAGCCGGGCGTCGATACCGGCACAGGCAACCGCGCAAGGCCGCCCGGCGCCTTGAGATCATCGCCCGTGAGCACGACCTCCTGGCACCGCGGCGCGCCGACCACCACGGGCGCGATCGGATTGGCGATTGCGCGCATCCAAGCCTCGCCGATATCGCCGACCGCCTGGCCCATGCCGATGGCGTAGATGTCGGGTGAGGCTGCGAGCGCGCCGACCGCCACTGGAATGTCGTATCGCCGCCCTTTCGAGTCCGTCACATGTGTGAACAAGAAAGCGCGCCGCTTGTCCTCCGGCACGCCGCCGAGAAATTGCCAGCGCACCAGCGGATGCAGTTCGGTGTCTTTGTTGATGGGACGATCGACGCGAACGAGAAGGCCTTTTGCCTCGAGATCCGCGAGATGGTCCTGAAAATCGAGCCGCGCATGGTCCTGCGAGCGGATGTGATGCGAGGCGGCGGGCTGATCGAGCATGTCGAGACTTCGGTCGCTACCGTTGCCCCGCAACCTACCACGGTCGCGCCAGCATCAGCTACTCGATCCGGCCACAGGGATGGATTAGGCTCTCAGTCTCTCCCGGCCTCTCCCCTCGAGCAATGGATCCTAATGGTAGCCCAATGACGCAAACCATCGACGTTCACGCCCACATCCTGTCCGAAGATACCATCCGGCTGCTGCAGCGCGAGGCGCCACAGGTGGGGCCGAAGCTCTCCGACATCGGCGACCAGTTCGCCACGCTCGAGGTTGCCGGGAACATCTATCGGCAATTTCCCCGCGGTGGATGGGATCTGGAGCGCCGGCTGGAGGACATGGCGGCAGCCAAGGTCGATGTTCAGGTGCTCTCGGTTTGTCCGCAGACCTTCGTCTATAGACAACCCGCGGCGGTGGCGGCAGCCTTTGCCCGCATTCAGAACGAGCAGCTTGCTCAACTTGTCAAGGCTCGCCCGGACCGCTTTCTTGCGATTGCGACCTTGCCCATGCAGGCGCCGAGCCAGGCGGCGGACGAGCTTCGTCACGCGGTGCGCGTGCTCGGCTTACGCGGTGCGCAGATCGGCTCGAATATCGCGGGCAAGAACCTGGACGATCCTGAACTCGAGCCGGTTTGGGCGGCGGCGGCGGAACTCGGTGCGTTCATCCTGCTGCATCCCATCAACGTGGCCGGCGCCGATCGCCTGTCGTCCTATTATCTCACCAACCTGATCGGCAATCCGCTCGACACCACCATCGCCGCCGCATCCTTGGTGTTCGGCGGCGTGCTGGAGCGCCATCCGACGCTGAAGATTTGCCTCGCCCACGGCGGCGGCTTCGTGCCCTACCAAGCCGGACGTTTCGTGCACGGCTGGCACGTGCGCGCGGAACCCAAGAGCAAGCTCGCCAAACCGCCGACCGAGTCGCTCAAGCGCTTCTATTTCGATACCATCGTGCACTCGAAGGAGGCGCTCGCGTTTCTCGTCGGCAGTGCCGGCGCCGACCGCGTGCTGCTCGGCAGCGATTACCCCTTCGACATGGGCATGCCGGAAGGCGTATCGCAGGTTCGCAGCCTGTCGGTTCCGGCCGCCGGCCAGTCCGCCATTCTCGGCGGTCGGGCGCGGGTACTGCTCGAGACGGCGCCCGCGCGGGCGTTCGCCTGACGGGATGGTTCGCAGCCGCGCATCCTCTTCAAATGGGGAGAGCTTGCGGAAAGGCCGAGAGAACGGAGGAGACAAGCATGTCGCAACAGCAAGCGGCGCGGACGCCCGGCGCGAAACGCGCGGGCAACGGCGAATACGTGTTCGACCTCGCCAAGGTCAACCACATCCTCGGGGGGCCCGATTATTCGACCGCCAACGGCGCCTGCGTCGAGGGAGAGCGCATGATCGTGGCGCTGATGCGCATGCCGGCGGGCACCGGCGCCGAGCCGCATTCGCATCCCAACGAGCAATGGATCTACATCTTGCAGGGCACGTTTCGAGCCAAGATCGGCGAGCAGGACGTCGAAGCCAAGGCGGGATCGGTGATCTACGTTCCCGCCAACGTGGTGCACTCGGGCAAGGCGACGGCGGACGGCGACGTTGTCTTCTTCACCTGCAAGGACGCGTCCCACAGCCTGCACGGCGTCAAGGCGGCGTGACACTTTCGCGCAGCATGAATGCGCTGGACGATACGATAGGTTAACGCGGGGGGCGGGGGGCGACGGCAGCGCCCGGGCGAGGACCTGTCAGGACCGGCGAGGCCCCCGGGCGGTCATGTGCGCCAATCACGGGAGGATGCGATGAAACGCTTCGGTTTGGGTCTGGCGCTCGTTTGCCTCGCATTGAGTGCCGCTACCCTCTCGGCGCAGGAAAAATATCCCACGCGGCCAGTGAAGATCATCGTGCCCTATGCCCCCGGCGGCGCGACCGACATTACCGCACGCCTGTTCGGCGAGCAGATGCGCCAAAGCCTCGGCCAGCAGTTCGTGATCGAGAGCAAGCCGGGTGCATTCGGCATTCTCGCCATTGAAGAGATGGCGCGCTCCAAGCCCGACGGCTACACGCTGATGGTCGGCAACGTCACGACCAATGCCATCACGCCGGTCCTCTTCCCGAAGAAGCTCTCGATCAATTTCGAGAAAGAGGTGGTGTCCGTTTCCCGGCTTGCCATCTATCCGTCCTTTCTCCTCACCACCACGCATGATTTCGAGCCCAAGTCGGTGGCGGAGTTGATCGCGTATGCAAAGAAGAATCCCGGCAAGGTCCGCTATACCAGCGCCGGCGTCGGCAGCTTTCCGCATTTCGATACCGAGGTCTTCTCCAGGCGGGCCGGCATCGAAATGTTGCACATTCCCAACAAGACCGGCGCCGCCGGCATGATCAACGATCTCGTTGTCGGCGACGCGCAGGTCGCGTTCATCAATGCCGCGAGCACGGCCTCCATGATCAAGGCCGGCAAGCTGCGGCCGATCGCGGTGCTGGCGGAGACGCGGCTCGCGGACTATCCCGATGTCCCCACGCTGGCCGAGGCCGGATTTCCCGGCGTCGGCACGCTGCACTGGCAGAGCATGCTGGCGCCGGCCCAAACACCGAAAGAGGTTCTGGCAACCCTCTTTAAGGCGATCGTGCAGGCCGCGGAGGCTCCGCAGCTGCAGGACGCCTTCAAGAAGCAGCTCGTCAGCGTCAAGCCTAACGCGTCATTGGAGGAGGCGCAGTCATGGCTCAATAGCGAGCTCGCCGCCTGGCGCAAGACGGTTGCTGAGGTGAAGATCGACTTGACCGATTAGCGCGGGCGTGACGTCGCCGGCGCCGGATCAACCCACATGCAGCGCTTGACCACCCTGTTGTTGCTCGTCCTCGCGCTCGGCGGCGCCGATGCGACGGCACAAGACAAATATCCCGCGAAGCCCGTGAAGGTCGTCGTGCCGTTCGGGCCAGGGAGCGCCACCGATATCGTCATGCGCATCGTCGGCGAGCAGATGCGGCTGATTCTGGGCCAGCCGCTGCTGATCGAAAACAAGCCGGGGGCGTTCGGCATTCTTGCGATCGAGGAGATGGCCCGTTCGAGGCCCGATGGTTATACGCTGCAAATCGGCAATCCCGGCACCAACGTGCTCACCCCCATCATCTACAAGAAGAAATTCAAGATCGACTACGACAAGGACGTGACGTTGGTGACGCGACTGAGCGAAGTGCCGCTCGTGCTCGGCGCCACGACCAAGGACTTTCCGGCCAAGACCTATGCCGAGTTCATTGCCTATGCCAAAGCCAACCCCGGCAAGGTGCGCTACGCCAGCGTCGGCGTTGGCAGCAACAATCACTACGACATGGAGGCCTTTGCCCGATGGGCCGGACTCGTGGGTCGTCCACCTGCCCTACAAGGGCAATCTTGGGCTTCACGGAGACTTACCGAGCTCTAACGCAGCCCACGCAAACCCTTGCCATAGCGGCTAAAGCTCTTACTCTCCTTCACAGACCCTCACCAAGCCTTACGCCCACGTCTCGGACACTGGCGGGGACACTGTAGGAGAAGATCATGGCCCGCCGCATCCGCGCTCCGCACTTGGAGACCCGCACCGCCCGCTTGAAGCTGCCGATCAGGAAGAAGCCGCACGACTTCACCACCATCGCATTGGGCATCGCGGTCGGTTACCGGCGCTGTCAGGGCGCGGGCCGTTGGGTTGTCCGCTGCCGCAGCGGTGGTGCCGAGTGGACCGATGCCTTCGCCATCGCTGACGATCATGAGAACGCGGACGGCGAGCACATCCTTGATTTCTGGCAGGCGCAGGACAAGGCGCGGGCGATTGCACGCGGCCAGGACGCTCACGGCGGGCGGCCCGGGCAGCGTCGATGAAGCGCTCACCGATTATGAGAAAGACCTGATCACGCGCGGTGCCGATCCGTCCAATGCGCAGCGCGTCCGGACCTTGTTGCCCGCGAGCTTGCTGGCCAAGCCCGTGGCGTTGCTGACGGTGCGTGATCTCAAAGCGGTGCGCGACGGTCGGGTCACCAACGGTGCCAAACCGGCGAGCGTCAACCGCGATATGAAGGGTCTCAAAGCGGCGCTCAATCTCGCCGCCGCGCACGATCCGCGCATCGCCAACGCGTCGGCATGGAAGCACGGGCTCGCCACGCTGCCGGGCGCTCACAACCACCGCAACGTCATCCTCACCGACGATCAGGTCCGTGCCTTCATCGCCGCCGCCTACGCCGAGAATGATGCGGTCGGGTTGCTGGTCGAGACGGCGGCCGTCAGCGGCGCAAGGGTGAGCCAACTTAGCAGGCTCGAAGTCCAAGACTTGCAAAGCGACCGCGTGATGATGCCGAGCTCGCGCAAGGGCAAGGGCGTCAAGCGCATCGAACGCAAGGCGGTGCCGATCCCGGCGAGTTTGGCCGCCAAGCTCAGAGCGGCGGCGGGCAAGCGCGCGCCAAGCGAACCGCTACTCCGGCGCGCCGATGGCAAGCCGTGGCAAGCCGTGAAATCAGATTATCGGCCGAGCGTCGTTAACGCCGTCATCCGCGCCGGGCTCGATCCCGACGTGGTGACGCTCTACGCGCTGCGGCATTCCAGCATCGCGCGGCAAATCCTCGCCAACACGCCGATCAGGCTCGTGGCGACGTTGCATGACACGTCCGTCGCGATGATCGAGGCGAGCTACAGCGCCTTGATCCACGAAGCGGGCGACGCCATCGCGCGGCGGGCGCTATTCGATCCGGCGCAGCCGCCTGTCGGCAACGTCGTCACGCTGCCAGGGCGGCGTTCGTGAAGCGACGCAAGACGGCTCGACCGCTCGAGCTCGACCCGCGGCAATGGATGCCGCTCGCCGAGGCGTTGCAACGCGCCAGGGGCGCGTTCGGCCCGATCAATCCCGCCGCCAATGACCTGCACGGCAAACTGCTGCATGGCCGATTGCAAGCCGCCTATTGGGTGATCGTGTTCAACGCCGAGCACCCGGGTGGTCGCGTGACTTCCGGCCTGATCAAGCCCGTCCAGTGGATACATTACCGGCCTGATGGAAGATCCGACGGCACCGCCTGGCTGCGTTGCATCGGGGAACGGGATTTCGAAATCCTCGATCGCCGCGGGGTGCACATCTTCATCCGGCGCGCCGAGTTCGACAGGTACTATCCGCTGCCTGCCGCTGCTGTGCCCGCGCCCGACGACAAGCCGCAGCGGCGGACGCCAGGACCACGGCCTGAGCATGAATGGAAAACGTTCGTCGTGGGCATCCTTGCCGCGTGCAAACACTTCGACAAGCCGGTGCCGACGGCGGCGGAGATATGTAAATTGGTAGGAGCGGAGTTCGATTGGGAGCCTGACGTCAGAACGATGCAAAAGGCGCTCAACGAGCGACTTCCCTAGATTTTATCGATGTTTTTGTAATTGGCCGCAATTGGCCGCATCTGTTCGCGGAGAAAATTCAAACCAGCGCTATCGTCCCCCATGAAATTTCATGATGGAGGAGGACGATGGATCGCCTCGAGATCACCGGCCACAGGACCGCACCCACTAGCAAAAAGAAGAAGAAGAAAAAGCGCAGCCGCAAGCCGTTGCCGCCGCGCCGGGACGGCGACGATTTCAGCATTGCGGAGTGGTGCGCCAAGCGCCGGATCTCCGCATCTATGTTTCACAAGATTAGAAACCTGGGGCTCGGCCCGCGTGTCACGCAGGTCGGCCGCCGGGTGACCATCAGTGAAGCCGCTGATGCCGAGTGGGAAGCCGCGCGAGCGCGCGACGCGGCCACGGCCGCCTGAAAAGCAAGGCCCCGGCGGGTTCGAAACGCCGGGGCTTCGCATTTTCCTAGCTACACGCCAGTCTTCGACGGGCGGTGTGTAGCGCGAAACGGAGCGACACACCATGCCCCCGAAGCCGACGCCGTCCTGGCGCAGCATTCTCAAGGTCCATCCGGCCTGCGATCGCTTCCCGTTGATGGGCGACGATGAGCTCGACCCACTCGGCGACGACATCCGCAAGCACGGGCTACACGAATCGATCGTCGTGATGCGGCGCTATCGCCGCTGCGCCGACGGCAAGTTCGATCTCCGTGAACACGATCTCGTTCTGATCGACGGAAAAAATCGCCTCACAGCGATGGAGCGGGCAGGCTTCAAGCTTGTGCGCGACGGCAAGCTTGATCCGACACTCGGGCACAAGGCGTTCGGGTTGGAACCGCCGCTCGCCGGTGCCTACGCCGAATTTGATGGGGGTGAGGACGAGGTCGTCGCTTTCGTCATCTCCCGCAACATTCACCGCAGGCAGCTAACCCCCGAGAAACGCGGCGAGTTGATGGTTGAATTCATCGCATGCGCACCTGACAGATCCGACCGGCAGATCGCGAAAGAGCTCGGCGTCGATCACAAGACCATCGGCAGGGCGCGCGCCAAAGGGGAAGACGTGGGGCGCATTCCCCACGTCGAGACCCGGACCGACACCAAAGGGCGCGCGCAACCGGCGCGTAAGACTGGCCAGAGAACCAAGAAGCCGCCTGCAAAGCCCGAGCCAGCGCCGACCATTGCCGCCGCGGCAGTCGAAGCGGTGCAGCCACCATCCCGCGACGACGTCGGCCCCTCGAGCACCGGCGAGCTCGAGCGCCTGGGCACGCGCAACGAGGAACTCGAGAACCGCGTTCGGCGGCTTGAGATCGAGA
>Ga0307277_10000932_pt1 | contig 11243 bp, 11 predicted proteins | sample ER_DNA_116_FD_194473 | JGI IMG/M metagenome (GOLD analysis project Ga0307277, IMG submission 194473) | Bulk soil microbial communities from the East River watershed near Crested Butte, Colorado, United States - ER_DNA_116 | ecosystem: Environmental > Terrestrial > Soil > Floodplain | place...
ATCGTCACCGGACGCCGGGTGGTCACCCATCCGGTACGGGCCGCCGGGCGGTTCGTCAGCGTCCGGGTCCAGGCGGGGAACGCCGACGACGTGCTGATGCGGGGGCTGCACGGGGCGGGGTGGCGGGATCGCGCCGGGGTCCCTCGGGGGCGGCGGTCGCGGCATCTGGTGGTGACGGGGCTGGGGCTGGTGGCGCTCGGGGGGCTGGTGGCTCGGCGTGGTGGGCCGCAGGGGGGTCGCGCCCTCGCTCCGGGAACTACAGTCGGTCGGGCAGCGACCCCCCTGCGGTCTCCGGCCTCCGGTCGGGGGGCCCGGGGTGGTCGGGCGGGTGGACGGGCCCGGGTGGTCGGCCTGCTTGCCGGGGTCGGGTGGCTTGGCGGGACGGCGGAGCTGGCGCTTGCGCGGGTGCTTCCGGGGCCGCGGACTGCCGGTGAGGTGGCGACGATGGCCGTGACAAGTGTGTTGCTGCCGCCGGTGGCGTGTTGGCACTGGCTCGCGGGCTGGGCCCGGCTGCCGAGGCTTCTGGCCGATGGCGACCGGGCGCCCCGACCCGGGTGGCATGCCTCCCCTGGCCCCTCCTCCGGCCTGGACCGGCGGCCCAAGGCGGTGTTGTTCGACCGGGACGGGACGTTGGTGGTGGACGTGCCCTACAACGGCGACCCGGACCGGGTGGTGGCGATGCCGGGGGCCCGGGAGGCGGTCGAGCGGCTGCGGGCGGCCGGGGTGGCGACGGCGGTGGTGTCGAACCAGAGCGGGGTCGCCAGGGGGCGGATCCGGGTGGAGCAGGTGGAGGCGGTCAACCGGCGGGTGGAGGAGCTGCTGGGGCCGCTGGGGCCGTGGCTGGTCTGTGTGCATGGGCCCTGGGAGGGGTGCGGGTGCCGGAAGCCGGCGCCGGGGCTGATCGAGGCGGCGGCGAGGGCCCTGGGGGTCGACCCGGCGGACTGCGTGGTGATCGGGGACGTCGGCAGCGACGTGGAGGCGGCCAGGGCCGCCGGGGCGCGGTCGGTGCTGGTGCCGACGGCGGTGACCCGGGAGCAGGAGGTGGCGGCGGCGCCGGCGGTCGCCGCCGACCTGCTCACCGCCGTCGAGCTGCTGCTCGGGCCGCAAGGGACGGAGGGCGGATGAGCCGTCACGTCCTGGTGGCCAGGCAGGACAGCGTCGGCGACGTGCTGCTGGCCGGACCGGCGGTGCGGGCGGTGGCGGCCGGGGCCGGGCGGGTGACGCTGCTGTGCGGGCCGCGTGGGCAGGCCGCGGCCGAGCTGCTGCCGGGGGTCGACGAGGTGGTGGTCGCCCACGCCGCCTGGATCGACGCCGAGCCGCAGCGGGTCACCAGGGCGGGGGTCGACCAGCTGGTCGACCGGCTCACCGACCTGGAGATCGACCAGGCGATGGTGCTCACCTCCTTCCATCAGAGCCCGCTGCCGCTGGCCCTGCTGCTGCGGATGGCCGGGGTGCCGACCATCGCCGCCGTCAGCGTCGACTACCCGGGGTCGCTGCTGGACATCCGGCACCGGGTCGACGACGACCTGCACGAGGTCGAGCGGGGGCTGTCGCTGGCCGCGACCCTCGGGTACCGGCTGCCGCACACCGACGACGGCCGGCTGCGGGTCCTGCGGGGCCCGGCGACCGGCCTGCCCGAGCTGGAGGGGCCGTACGTGGTCGTCCACCCGGGGGCGTCGGTGCCGGCCAGGGCGTGGTCCCCGGAACGTCATGCCGCCCTGGTCCGCGCCCTGGCCGAGGCCGGGTGGCGGGTGGTGGTGACCGGCTCGACCGACGAGCGGGCGCTGACCTCGACGGTGGCCGGGCGGCGGGCCGGCGTGGTCGACCTCGGGGGGCAGGTGGACCTGCGAGGGCTGGCCGAGGTGCTGGCCGGGGCGGAGGTGGTCGTGGTGGGCAACACCGGGCCGGCGCATCTGGCCGCGGCCGTCGGGACGCCGGTGGCGTCGCTGTTCGCTCCGGTGGTCCCGGCGGCTCGGTGGCGGCCCTGGGGGGTGGCCCACCTGCTGCTGGGCGACCAGGAGGCGGCCTGCGCGGGGTCGCGGGCCCGGGTCTGCCCGGTGGCCGGGCACCCGTGCCTCGACGGGGTCGCCGTGGACCAGGTCGTGGCCGCGGTCGGGCGGCTGGCGCCGTTGCGGCAGGAGGTGACCGGGTGAGGGTGCTGCTGTGGCACGTGCACGGGTCGTGGACGACCGCGTTCGTGCAGGGGCGGCACGAGTACCTGATCCCGGTGACGCCCGACCGGGGGCCGGACGGGCTGGGACGGGCCCGCACCTACGACTGGCCGGCCTCGGCGGTCGAGGTGACCAGGGAGGAGGCGGCGTCGGCCGAGGTCGACGTGGTCGTCCTGCAGCGGCCGCACGAGCTGGAGGGGCTGGCGGCCCAATGGCTCGGCGGGCGCCGGCCGGGACGCGACCTGCCCGCCGTCTACCTGGAGCACAACGCGCCCCAGGGGCGCATCAACGAGCTGCGCCACGTCGCCGCCGACCGCGAGGACCTGGTGGTGGTGCACGTCACCCACTTCAACGACCTGTTCTGGGACTGCGGCAGGACCCCGACCCGGGTGATCGAGCACGGCATCGTCGACCCGGGCGACCGCTACACCGGGGAGGTGGCGGCGGCCGCGGTGGTGATCAACGAGCCGGACCGGCGGGCCCGGGTGACCGGGACCGACCTGCTCGGCCGGCTGGGTGCCGAGGTCCCGCTGGACCTGTTCGGGATGCAGGCCCGGCTGCTGGCCGGCGCCCCGGGGGTCCGCTCGGTGGCCGACCTGGCCCAGGACCGGCTGCACGACCAGATGGCCAGGCGCCGGCTGTACCTGCACCCGGTGCGCTGGACCTCGCTGGGGCTCTCGCTGCTGGAGGCCATGCACCTGGGGATGCCGGTGGTGGCGCTGGCCACCACCGAGGTCGTCGAGGCGGTGCCGCCGGAGGCCGGGGTGATCTCGACCCAGGTCGAGGTGCTCGCCGAGGCGGCCAGGCGGCTGGTCGCCGACCCCGAGCAGGCCCGCCTGATGGGCAAGGCGGCCCGGGTCGCCGCCACCGGCCGCTACGGGCTGGGACGCTTCCTGGCCGACTGGGACGCGCTGCTGGAGGAGGTGCGCCGACGGTGAAGGTGGCCATGGTCAGCGAGCACGCCAGCCCCCTGGCTGTGCTCGGAGGGGCCGACGCCGGCGGGCAGAACGTGCACGTGGCCGCGCTCTCGGCCGCCCTCGCCCGGCGCGGGGCCGAGGTGGTGGTGCACACCCGCCGCGACGACCCGGTGCTGGCGCCGCGGGTGGAGGCGGCCCCCGGGGTGACGGTCGAGCACGTCGACGCCGGGCCGGCCGAGCCGATCCCCAAGGACGAGCTGCTGCCGCACATGGACGAGTTCGCGGCCCGGCTGCGGCGGTCGTTCCGCGCCGACCCGCCGGACGTGGTCCACGCCCACTTCTGGATGTCGGGCCGGGCGGCGCTGGCCGCCGCCCGGCCGCTGGCGATCCCGGTGGTGGAGACCTTCCACGCCCTCGGGGTGGTCAAGCGCCGGCACCAGGGGGCGCGCGACCCCAGCCCGCCGACCCGGCTCCGGGAGGAGGCCATCCTGGCCAGGGAGGCCGACCGGATCGTCGCCACCTGCTCCGACGAGGTGTTCGAGCTGGCGAGGATGGGCGCCGACCTGCGCCGGGTGGCCGTGGTCCCCTGCGGGGTCGACCTCGGCCTGTTCCGGCCCGACGGCCCGGCCGCGCCGCGGCCGCCCGGCAGGTTCCGCCTGCTGGTGGTCAGCCGGCTGGTCGAGCGCAAGGGCATCGGGGACGTGGTCGCCGCCATGGCCAGGCTCCCCGAGGCCGAGCTGGTGGTGGCCGGAGGGCCGCCCGCCCCGGCGCTGGCCGGCGACCCGGAGGCGCGGCGGCTGACCGCCCTGGCCGAGCGGGCCGGGGTCGCCGACCGGGTCCGGCTGCTGGGCCGGGTCGGGCGCGGCGACCTGCCCGCCCTCTACCGGTCGGCCGACCTGGTGGTGAACGTGCCCTGGTACGAGCCGTTCGGGATCGTGCCGCTCGAGGCGATGGCCTGCGGCGTGCCCGTGGTCGCTTCCGCGGTCGGGGGGCTGGTCGACAGCGTGGTCGACGGGGTCACCGGCGTCCACGTCCCGCCGCGTCGGCCCGGCCTGCTGGCGGCGGCCCTGGCCGGGCTGCTGGCCGACCCGGCCCGCCGGGCCGCCCTCGGCGCGACCGGTTCCCGCCGGGCCCGCCGCCGCTACGGCTGGGACCGGATCGCCGGCAGCACCCTCGACGTCTACGCAGCCCTGCTCGCCGGCCTCCCCACCGTCGCCCCGGCCGGTGCTCCCGCCGGTGCTCCTGCCGGGGTTCCAGCCGGTCCCGCCGGGGTTCCCGCCGGTCCCGCCGGTTCTCGGCCGAGGCCCCCCACCGGGCCCCCCGCCGCGGCTCCGGCCGGCGCTGCCGCCGGGGCTGTGGAGAATCGGGAGCACCGTCCTCCGCCGTCGGCTACGCTCCCCCTCCGGGGGACCTCGCAGCCCGGGGTCGGGTTCGGGCCTGCGCCGAGACGCCAGTCCGGACGGGGGTCGCGGTGACCCCGCCGGCGGTGGCGGTGGCCCCGCAGTTGGTCGCGGTGACTCCGCAGTTGGTCGCGGTGACTCCGCACTTGGTCGCGGTGACTCCGCACTTGGTCGCGATGACCGGGGGGACCCGGTGACCCGGGGGCGCGGGGTGCTGGTGGTGGTGGGCGACGCGCTGCTCGACCGGGACCTGGACGGGCGGGCGGAGCGGCTGGCGCCCGACGCGCCCGTGCCGGTGGTCGACGACCCGGCCGAGCTGCGCCGGCCCGGCGGGGCGGCGCTGGCCGCGACCCTGGCCGCCTCCGTCGACGGGCGCGAGGTCGTGCTGGTCACCGCCCTGGCCGGCGACGAGGCCGGGTCGGCCCTGCGCCGGCTGCTGGAGCTGGCCGGGGTCGAGGTGGTCGATCTTGGGCTGGCCGGCCAGACACCGGAGAAGATCCGGGTACGGGCCGGCGGCCACTCATTGCTGCGGCTGGACCGGACGACCCGGCCCGGCGCGGTCGGGCCGCTGAACCGGGCCGGGCGCCAGGCGCTCGGAGGGGCGGCGGCGGTGCTGGTGGCCGACTACGGCCGCGGCGTCGCCGCCGAGCCCGAGGTGCGGGCCGCCCTCGCCGCCCTGCCCGCTCGCCGCCCCCTGGTCTGGGACCCCCATCCCCGCGGCCCGGCGCCCGTTCCCGGTGCCCGCCTGGCCACCCCCAACCGCGCCGAGGCGGCCGGCTTCGCCGCCCAGGTCGCCGGCAGCGGCCTGGCCGCCGTGACCGCACGGGCCCGGCTGCTGGCCGAGCGCTGGGCGGCCGCCGGGGTCGCCGTCACCCTTGGTCCCGGGGGCGCGCTGCTGGTCGAGGGCGCCGGCGCCCCCCTGGTCGTCCCAGCCCCGCCCACCGCCGGTGGCGACCCGTGCGGCGCCGGCGACCGGTTCGCGGCCACCGCGGCCGGTCTCCTGGGCGACGGCGCCCTCCCCTCGGAGGCGGTCGCCGGCGCGGTCGCCGCCGCCTCCGCGTTCGTCGCCGCCGGCGGCGCCGCCACCGTCAACCTGGATCCCCCCGCCCCCGGCACCCCAGCCCCCCCGGGGGCCCAGGGGAGGGCCGGCACGTGGGAACCCCACACTCAGGCGTCAGATCTCCCCGGTCCACCAGCCGCGCCGGAACTCCGCCCTCCGGCGGCGGGTCCCGCTACTTCACCGGCCGCTACTCCACCGGCCACGCCGGAACCTCACCGTCCGGCGCCGGGTCCCCCGGTGGGGGAGGCTACCCCAAGGCCGGGAACGACGGCGCCCGTTGTCCACAGCCCCCCACCACAGCCGGAAACGACGGCGCCCACTGCCCACAGCCCCCCACCACAACCCGGAACGACGACGCCCACTGCCCACAGGCCCGCGGCCCAGGACCCGGTCGACCCGGCGCTCGAACTGGTCGCCGCCGTGCGGGCCCGGGGTGGGACCGTGGTGGCCACCGGGGGGTGCTTCGACCTGCTGCATGCAGGGCATGTGGCGACCCTGCGGGCGGCGCGGGCGCTGGGGGACTGTCTGGTAGTGTGTCTGAACTCCGACGACTCGGTGCGGCGGCTCAAGGGCCCGGAACGGCCCCTGGTGCGACAGGCCGACCGGGTCGCGGTGCTGGAGGCGCTCGGCTGCGTTGACGCGGTCGTGCCCTTCGATGAGCGGACCCCGGAGGCGGTCCTGCAGCGGCTGCGGCCCGACGTGTTCGCCAAGGGTGGCGACTACGCCCTGGCCGACCTGCCGGAGGCGGCCCTGCTGGCCAGCTGGGGCGGCCAGGCCGTCGTCCTCCCCTATCTCGAAGGCCGCTCGACCACGCAGTTGATGAAGGAGGTCGTCCGACGTGACAGCCACTGACGGGACGGTGCAGGACCCGCGACCAGGCGCGGTCCTGGTGACCGGCGGCGCATCCGGGCTGGGGGCGGCCATCGCCCTGGCCGTGCAGGCCGCCGGGGGCCGGCCGTTCGTCCTCGACCTGGTCGCCCCGCCCTTCGCGGTCGACCACCAGCTGGTCGACCTGGCCGACGGGCGCGCCGCCGCGGCCGCCGTCGACCACGCCGCCGGGCGGCTCGGCCGGCTCGACGGGGTCGTGACCGCGGCCGGCGTCGACGCCTGCGGCCCGCTGGACGAGGTGCCCGCCGACGCCTGGGAGCGGGTGGTGGCGGTCAACCTGCTGGGAACGGCCGCGGTCGTCCGGGCCGCCCTCCCCCACCTGGAGCGGACCAGCGGCAAGGTGGTGACCGTCGCCTCGACCCTGGGCCTGCGGGCGCTACCCGACGCCACCGCCTACTGCGCCAGCAAGTTCGGCGTGGTCGGCTTCACCAGGGCCCTGGCCGCCGAGACGGCCGGCCGGGTCGGGGTCACGCTGCTGATCCCCGGCGGGATGCACACGGCCTTCTTCGACGGGCGCCCCGAGCAGTACAAGCCGGCGACGGACGCCAAGCTGAACCGGCCCGAGGACGTCGCCAAGGCCGTCCTGTTCGTGCTCTGCCAGCCGCCCGGCTGCGAGGTCAGGGAGCTGCTGATCGCCCCGTCCACGGAGTCGTCGTGGCCGTGAGCCTGGAGACGCCGCGCCCCGCGCCGGCGGTGGTGGTGCTGCGCGCCCTCGGCCTCGGCGACCTGCTCACCGCCGTCCCGGCCCTGCGCGCCCTGGCCGACGCCTTCCCCCGCCACCCGCGCCTGCTGGCCACCCCGGCCGCGCTGGCCCCGCTGGCCCGGGCCTCGGGCGCGGTCGACGAGGTGGTCCCGGCCGAGGGGCTCGGCGAGCCGCTGCACCGGCGCCTGCACGGGGCCGGGCTGGCCGTGAACCTGCACGGCCGCGGCCCCGAGAGCCACGAGCTGCTGCTGGCCGCCGAGCCCCGGCGGCTGGTCGCGTTCGCCCACCCGGCGGTCCCGGCCAGCTCCCAGGGCCCCCGCTGGCGCCCCGACGAGCACGAGGTGGCCCGCTGGTGCCGCCTGCTCTCCGAGAGCGGCATCGCTGCCGACCCGACCCGGCTCGACCTGGAGCTGCCGCCCGGCCCGGTGCCGCACGGCGCCCAGGGCGCCACCCTCATCCACCCGGGCGCGGCCAGCCCGTCGCGGCGCTGGCCACCCGAGCGGTTCGCCGAGGTGGCCCGGTCCGAGACGGCCAGGGGCCGGCGGGTGATCGTGACCGGCGGCCCGGGCGAGGCCGAGCTGGCCGCCGACGTCGCCGCCCGGGCCGGGCTGCCCTCCGGGGCCGTCCACGCCGGCCAGGGCGGCGTCCTCACCATCGCCCGGCTGGTCGGCGCCGCCGACCGGGTCGTCTGCGGCGACACCGGCATCGCCCACCTGGCCACCGCGCTGCGCACCCCTTCGGTGGTCCTGTTCGGCCCCACCTCACCGGCCCTGTGGGGTCCGCCCCCGGACCGGCCCTGGCACCGCGCCCTGTGGGCCGGCACCAGCGGCGACCCGCACGGGCGGCTCCCCGACCCCGGCCTGCTCGCCATCGACGTCGACCAGGCCACCGAGGCCCTTGCCGGCCTGCCCGCCGCCGAGGCCCCCCGGCCCGCCCGCCGCGCGACCGCCCGCGGCCGGGTCGCCTAGCCGGGAACCGGGTCAGCCGGCCAGGGCGAGGGCGGGATCGCGGCCGTCCGAGGGGAGGCCGTCGAGGATGCGGACGGTGACCTCCTCGACCCTGCCCACGCCGTCGACCATGGTCAGCAGGCGGCGGTGGCGGTAGTAGTCGATCAGGGGCCGGGTCTTGCTGGCGAACACCTCGAGGCGGTGGCGGATCGTCTGGTCGACGTCGTCGGCCCGGTGCTGGGCCGCCGCCCGCCCGGCCAGGCGCCGCAGCAGCTCCTCCTCGGCGGCCTCGAAGCAGAGCACGGCGTGCAGAGGCGCGCCCAGGTCGACCAGCTGGCGGTCGAGGGCCTCGGCCTGGTTGACCGTCCTCGGGAACCCGTCCAGCACGAACCCGGCCTCGCAGTCGTCCTCAGCCAGGCGCTCCATCACCATGGCGATGACCAGCTCGTCGGGCACCAGGTCGCCCAGGTCCATGTACTCCTGGGCGGCCCGGCCCAGCTCGGTCCCCTCGGCCACATTGGCCCGGAAGATGTCCCCGGTGGCGATGTGGGGCGCCCCGAACCGGCAGGCGACCCGAGCGGCCTGCGTGCCCTTTCCGGCTCCAGGAGGGCCGAGGAGAACGATGCGCATCGGTGCTCCGCTCGGTCGGGGAATAGACCTCAGAGCGTAGGTCGCGGGCTTGCTATCAGTCCAATAGATCGTCTAAATAACGAGCATCGAGAACGGCTATGACAGGGGCACGATGCTTCCGCAGATCGAGGCGTTCCTTGAGGTGGCCCGGCGCCAGAACCTGAGCCGGGCCGCCGAGGACCTGTTCGTGTCCCAGCCGACCCTGACCGCCCGGCTCCAGAGCCTCGAGGCGGCCCTCGGCGAGCAGCTGTTCGTGCGGACCCGCCGCGGCATGCGCCTGACCGAGGCCGGGGAGGCGTTCCTTCCCTACGCCGAGCACGCCCTCTCCGCCCTGGCCGACGGGCGCGAACGCCTCGACGAGCTGCGCCGGGGCGTGGCCGGCCGGCTGGTCCTGGGGGCGCCGCCGACGGTCAGCACCTACACCCTGCCGGCCCTGCTGGCCCGCTTCAGCGCCGCCCACCCGGGCGTCCGCCTGGCCGTCAAGACCGGCACCTCCGAGGAGATCCTCCAGATGGTCCTGCACGACCAGGTGCAGCTGGGGATCATGCGCTCGCTGGTCCACGCCGAGATCGAGAGCGTGCCGCTGTACACCGACGCCCTGGTCCTGATCGCCGGTCCCGGTCACCGGCTGGCCGCGGCGGGCACCGGCCGCCGGGCCCGGCTGGCCGACCTGGCCGGCGAGGTGCTGGTCCTGTTCGGGCGCAGCTCCAGCTACCTGGAGTTCACCACCGCCACCTTCCGCCAGGCCGGTGTGCTGCCCACCAGCGTCCTGGAGCTGGACAACATCGAGGCGGCCAAGAAGATGGTCGAATGCGGCCTCGGGGTGTCGCTCGTCCCGGTCAGCACCGTCACCGCCGAGCTGGCCGCCGGCACTCTGACCCAGATCGAGCTGGTCGACGCGGCCCCGGTCCGGCGCGAGATCGTGGCCGTCCGGCGCCGCGACGCCGGGCCGCCCTCGGGTGCGGCCGGGGTGTTCCTCGAGATGCTGACCGGGCCGCCGCCAGGGTGACCTCCGGAGCGGGTTTCCCGGGACCCGGGCTGGGGTAGCTCGCTTCGACATCACGTCGGAGGAGGGTGCATGCGGGTCGTCGTCACCGGGGCCAGCGGGAACGTCGGGACCAGCCTGCTGCGGGCGCTGGCCGGCGACGAGGCCGTCACCTCCGTGGTCGGCCTGGCCAGGCGCCGGCCCGGGATCGAGATGGCCAAGACCACCTGGGCGACCGCGGACGTGGCCGCCGACGACCTGACCGGCCACTTCCGCGGGGCCGACGTGGTCGTGCACCTGGCCTGGCTGATCCAGCCGTCCCACGACCCGTTCGCCATGTGGCGGACCAACGTCGTCGGCACCGAGCGGGTCCTGGCCGCGGCCTCGGAGGCCGGGGTGGGGGCGCTGGTCTGCGCCTCCTCGGTGGGGGCGTACTCGCCCGGCCCCAAGGACCGGCAGGTCGACGAGGGCTGGCCGACCCACGGCGTCACCACCTCCTCCTACTCCCGCGACAAGGCCTACCAGGAGCGGCTGCTCGACCTGTTCGAGCGCGACCACCCGGGGGTGCGGGTGGTGCGGCTGCGGCCGGCCCTGACCTTCAAGCGCGAGGCGGCCTCCGAGATCCGCCGCTTCTTCCTCGGCCCGCTGGCCCCCGGCTCGCTGGCCAGGGCGGCCGCCATCCCGGTGGTGCCCAAGGTGAAGCGGCTGCGCACCCAGGCGGTGCACGCCGACGACGTCGGCGAGGCCTACCGGCTGGCCGTGACCGGCGACGCCCGCGGCCCCTTCAACCTGGCCGCCGACCCGGTGCTGGACGCCGACGCCCTGGCCGCGCTGCTGGACGCCCGGCCCGTCCGGGTCCCGGCCGGCCTGCTCAAGGCGGGAGCGGCCGCGACCTGGCGGCTGCACCTGCAGCCGGTCTCGCCCGGCTGGCTCGACCTGGCCCTGCAGTCGCCCCTGCTGGACGCCGGCCGGGCCATGGCCGAGCTGGGCTGGCGGCCCCGGCGCAGCGCCACCCAGGCCCTGGAGGAGCTGCTGGCCGGGCTGCGCGAGGGCGCCGGGGCCGACACCCCGCCGCTCGACCCGAGGGCCGGCGGCCCGCTGCGGCTGGGCGAGTTCCGCACCGGCGTCGGCCGCGGCGACGGCGCCTGACCTTCCGCACAACCGGCGACCAAGGAGCGACGACATGGCCGAGATCGGCTACTTCCTGTCCAGCGAGGAGCACGGCCCGGCCGAGCTGGTCCGCCAGGCCCAGCAGGCCGAGGAGGCCGGCTTCCGGTCGGTGTGGATCTCCGACCACTACCACCCCTGGAACGACAACCAGGGCCAGAGCCCGTTCGTGTGGTCGGTGATCGGCGGGATCGCCGCCACCACCAGCCTGAAGGTCACCACCGGCGTCACCTGCCCGACGGTCCGGATCCACCCGGCCATCCTCGCCCAGGCGGCGGCCACCGCCGCCCTGCTGCTGGACGGCCGGTTCCTGTTCGGGGTCGGCAGCGGCGAGAACCTCAACGAGCACGTCCTCGGCGACCGCTGGCCCCGGGT
>Ga0307277_10000933_pt1 | contig 11238 bp, 9 predicted proteins | sample ER_DNA_116_FD_194473 | JGI IMG/M metagenome (GOLD analysis project Ga0307277, IMG submission 194473) | Bulk soil microbial communities from the East River watershed near Crested Butte, Colorado, United States - ER_DNA_116 | ecosystem: Environmental > Terrestrial > Soil > Floodplain | place: USA...
AGACGAGCTGGTCGTCCACGGCGCCCGCGAGCACAACCTCAAAGACATCACCGTCCGGTTGCCGCGGAATGCGCTGATCTGCGTCACCGGGCTCTCCGGGTCCGGGAAGTCGAGCCTTGCCTTTGACACGATCTACGCCGAAGGACAGCGCCGCTACGTCGAGAGCCTGAGCGCCTACGCGCGGCAGTTCCTGCAGATGATGGAGAAGCCTGACGTCGACTCGATCGACGGCCTCAGCCCGGCGATCTCGATCGACCAGAAGACCACCAGCCGCAACCCCCGCTCGACCGTCGGCACGGTGACGGAGATCTACGACTACCTGCGGCTGCTCTACGCGCGGATCGGCAAGCCGCACTGCCCGATCTGCGGCCGGCCGATCTCCGGCCAGAGCCAGGATTCGATCGTCGACCAGATCCTCCAGCTCGAGCCCGGCACGCGCTTCACCGTGAACGCGCCGGTCGTCCGCGACCGCAAGGGCGAGTACAAGGACGTCTTCGAGCACCTCCAGGCCGAGGGTTTCTCGCGCGTCAAGGTCGACGGCGAGCAGCGGCTGCTCGAGGAGGGGGTGCCCGAGCTCGACAAGAAGTTCAAGCACACGATCGAGGTCGTCGTCGACCGGCTCGTGATCAAGGACGACCTGCGGACGCGGCTCGCGCAATCGGTCGAAACGGCGGCGCAGCTTGCGGACGGGCTGGTCGTGATCGACGTCGTCGATGGGCCCGAGCTGACCTTCAGCGAGAAGTTCGCCTGCCCGGAGCACGGTGTCTCGCTGCCCGAGCTGCAGCCGCGCATCTTCTCGTTCAACTCGCCGCACGGCGCGTGCCCGCGCTGCACGGGGCTCGGGCACCAGCAGGAGATCGACCCCGACCTACTCGTCCCCGACCCGACGCTTTCGATCGGCGAGGGTGCCCTCGTGCCGTGGGCGCTAGGCAACTCGGGCTTCTACGAGTCCGTGATCCAGGCGATCGCCGACCGCTACGAGATCGACCTCGAGGAGCCGTGGCAGGACCTGACGGAGCAGCATCAGAACCTCTTCCTCTACGGCACCGATGGCGAGCGAATCTACGTCTCGTACCGCAACCGGATGGGCCGTCGTCGCGCGTACACGATGGCCTTCGAGGGCCTCGTCCCGAGCCTGGAGCGGCGTTACCGCGACACGGACTCGAGCCAGCAGCGGGAGCGGATCGAGGAGTACATGAGCTTCCGGCCGTGCCCCGTCTGCCACGGCGCGCGGCTGAAGCCGGAGGTGCTCGCGGTCACGGTCGGCGACAGGAACATCCACGAGTTCACTCGAATGTCGGTCACCCGCGCGCTCGAGTTCCTCGAGGGGCTCGAGCTGAGCGAGACCGACCAACTGATCGGCTCCCGGGTGATCAAGGAGATCAAGGAGCGCCTGACCTTCCTGGACAACGTCGGCGTCGGTTACCTCGACCTCGACCGGACCGCCGCGACGCTCTCGGGCGGCGAGGCGCAGCGGCTGCGGTTGGCGACACAGATCGGCAGCCAGCTCGTCGGCGTCCTGTACATCCTCGACGAGCCTTCGATCGGCCTGCACCAGCGTGACAACGGCAAGCTGATCGGAACGCTCGAGCGGCTACGCGATCTCGGCAATACCGTGCTCGTCGTCGAGCACGACGAGCAGATGATGCGCTCGGCCGACCACCTCGTCGACATGGGCCCGGGCGCGGGCGAGCACGGAGGCCACGTCGTTGCGGAAGGAACCGCGAGCAAGGTCGAGCGCAACAAGAAGTCGGTCACGGGCCAGTTCCTTTCCCGCGCGCGGACGATCCCTGTGCCGGAGCACCGCACCGAGGATCTGGGCTCGTTCTGGGTCCGCGGCGCCTCGATGCACAACCTCAAGAACATCGACGTCGAGTTCCCGGTCGGGAAGTTCGTCTGCGTCACCGGCGTCTCCGGCTCCGGCAAGTCGACCCTCGTGAACGAGATCGTCTACAAGGCGCTCGCGAACCAGCTGCACAGGATGCGCGTCAAGCCGGGCGACCACGACGAGGTCGAGGGGATCGAGGTCTTCGACAAGGTGATCGACATCGACCAGTCCCCGATCGGCCGCACGCCACGCTCGAACCCCGCGACCTACACCGATCTGTTCACGCCGATCCGCGAGCTCTACTCGCTGACTCCCGAGGCGAAGGTGCGCGGCTACAAGCCGGGGCGCTTTTCGTTCAACGTCCGCGGCGGCCGCTGCGAGACCTGCAAGGGCGACGGCCAGATCAAGATCGAGATGCACTTCCTGCCCGACGTCTACGTCCCGTGCGAGACGTGCAAGGGCGCGCGTTACAACCGGGAGACGCTCGAAGTTCGCTTCAAGGGCAAGTCGATCGCGGACGTCCTGGCGATGTCGGTCGAGGAGGCGCTCGCGTTCTTCGCGAAGATTCCGAAGCTCCGCCGGAAGCTGCAGACGCTGCACGACGTCGGCCTCGACTACATCAAGCTCGGCCAGCCGGCGACGACGCTCTCGGGCGGCGAGGCGCAGCGGATCAAGCTTGCGAAGGAGCTCTCGAAGGTCGCCACGGGCCGAACGCTCTACATGCTCGACGAGCCGACCACCGGCCTCCACTTCGCGGACATCGAGAAGCTGCTCGACGTGCTCCAACGCCTGGTCGACGCGGGAAACACCGTGCTCGTGATCGAGCACAACCTCGACGTGATCAAGCAGGCCGACTGGCTGATCGATCTCGGCCCGGAGGGCGGCGAGGCCGGCGGCGAGATCGTGGCCGCCGGGACGCCGGAGGAGGTCTCTGCCGTCGAGGAGTCCTTCACGGGTCAGTTCCTGCGCGAGGTCCTACCCGCCCACGCGGCCGCGGCCGCCTGAGCCAAGGACCGAACCGTGCGGCGCCTCGCGTTGCGTACGCTGCGGCGGTGACCACGCAGGCCGAGCCCGTGCGTCACGACGAGGCCCGCTCCTGGTGGTTGCGGGTGTGGCTCGTCGCGCGGGCTCCCCGGCACGTGCTGGCCGCGCTCCGGGACGACTCGCGGGAAGCGGCCGAGGAGAGGCAGGACGCGATTACCGCCGTCGTGTTCCTCGCGGGGCTCGCTCTGACCTTGATCAGCGCGCAGGCTGCCTCGTTCGCCGACGACCCGGACCGGGCGGGCATCGTGATCCCCGTCTGGCTCTTCCTAGCCGGCCTGCTCGTGGGCATCGTCAACTACTGGCTCGCCGGCGGCGTCTTCTATCTCGCCCTCGACTGGCTGGGCGCGCGGGGGAGCTACAGGCAGGCACGCCACCTCCTTGCTCTGGCGGCTGTACCGCTTGCGCTCTCGCTCGTGTTGCTCCCGGTGCGCCTCGCGCTCTACGGCGGCGACATCTTCCGCAGCGGCGGCTCGGACTCCGGCTCGGGAGCCCACGTTTTTTCGGTGCTGGAGGCAGCTTTCGGGGCCTGGTCGCTCGTCCTGCTCGCGCTCGGCGTTCGCGCCGTCTACGGGTGGAGTTGGACCCGGACCGTCGGTGCCGTCGCTCTGTTCGGCGTTCTCGTCGCCCTCGTCGATCTAGCGTTGAGCCTCTTCGGCTAGAACCGCCTCGAACTCGGCGAGCTCCTCGTCGGGGATGGAGTACGTGTGCTGCTCCTCCGGAAAGCGCTGCTCGCGCACGTCGGCCGCGTACCGCTGGAGCGCGTCCCGAATCTCGGTTGCAAGGTCGGCGTAGCGCTTGACGAAGCGCGGCGCCCGGCCCTCGTAGAGTCCGAGGAGGTCGTGGTAGACCAGCACTTGGCCGTCAGTCCCGGCGCCGGCGCCGATACCGATCGTCGGCACGGTCAGCGCCTCGGTCACGCGCTCGGCGACCGCGGCCGGCACGGCCTCGAGCACGACCGCGAAGCAGCCGGAGCGCTCCAGCGCCAACGCGTCCTCGTAGAGCCGCCGGGCCTGCTCGGCGGTGCGCCCCTGGGCCTTGAAGCCGCCGAGCACGGTCGCCGACTGCGGTGTGAGGCCGACGTGGCCCATCACCCCGATACCGGCGCCGGCGATCGCACGCACGCGCGAGAGCGACGGTCCGGCGCCTTCGAGCTTGACGACGTCGGCGCCGCCCTCCTTGACGAAGCGAACGGCGTTGTGGACAGCGTCGTCGTCCGAGGCCTCATAGGTTCCGAAAGGCATATCGCCGACGATCAGGGGGCGCTTGGCCGCTCGGGCCACCGAGCGGGTGAGAAAGAGCATCTCGTCCATCGTCACCGGCACGGTCGAGTCGTGGCCGAGGACGACCATCGCCGCCGTGTCGCCGACGAGGATGAGATCGATCCCGGCACCGTCGGCGAGCCTGGCCCCGGGAGCGTCGTAGGCGGTGACCATGACGATCTTGTCGCCCCGGCGCTTCATCTCGATGAGCTCGGGGAGAGCAAGCTTTCCGGGTGCAGGCGTCGCCGGGCCGGGTTTGCCTGGACGGGTGCTCATACCGCCTCCTTGTCGAGGACGATGTTGTCGATCAAACGCGTCTTGCCGATCCGGACGGCCGCTGCGAGCACGCGGGGCTCGAAGTCGGCGACCTCGACGTAATCGATGTCGAGGCCGTGCAGGCGGGCCCGGGCCTGCGCCACGTCTTTCGTGGCCAGGGCGCGGGGCAGCGCGAGAGCGCGTTCGCGTTCCTCAGGCGAGAGGTACGCGTTCCGCGACGAGACCGCGAGCCCATCGCGGTCCCTGACGGTCGGGACGACGCGGATCTCGACCTCGTGATCTAGATCACGAACCATCTGCCGGACTACCGCGACCTGCTGGGCGTCTTTTTGGCCGAAGTAGGCCCGGTTGGGACGGACGACGTTGAACAGCTTCATGCAGATCGTGGCGACGCCGCGGAAATGGCCGGGTCGGTGCCGGCCTTCGAGCTCGCGCCCGAGCTGCTCGACCTCGACCCAGGTCTGGAATCCGGGCGGGTAGAGCTCCTCGGCGGCGGGAGCAAAGAGGATGTCGACCCCGGCTGCCTCTGCAAGTCGCGCGTCACGCTCCTCGTCCCGCGGGTAGGCAGCGAGATCCTCGTCGGCGCCGAACTGCGCCGGATTGACGAAGAGGCTGGCCACGAGAACGTCGTTCTCGGCGCGCGCGGCGCGGAAGAGCGCGAGGTGGCCGTCGTGGAAGGCGCCCATCGTCGGCACGAGCCCGACGGTTCCTTGACGCGATTGGGCGCGCAGCTCCCCGACGGTCCGGATGACCTTCACGAGCGTGTCGCCTCCGCGAGGACGTCGTAGAGCGGCTCCAGGTCGGGACGCGTGGCGCGGATCGCCTCGCGGTGGGCCTCGACGGTCGTCCAGTCGCCGCGCTCGATCGGGCCGGTCAGCTCGAAGCCGTTCTCGATCGTCCGGCGCATCAACGGCTCGAGAGCCTCCGGCGGGGCGCCGGCGGCGCGGAACAGGTCGGACGCGACGCGGTGCAGCGTGACTAGGTAGTTCGAAGCGATCGAAGCGCCGGCGTGGTAGAGCGGGCGCGCCTCATCCGCGAGCGGGAAGGGCTTCAAGCCCAGCGTGCGGGCCAGCTCGAAACCGTGTTCGCCCGCCTCCTCGGTTTCGGCGGTGACCGCGGCGCAGGCGCCGTCGAGCTGCTCCGGGCCTCGCGCGCGCGTGAACGTCTGCAAGGGATGAAGCCCGAAACGCCGCTCGTGCGGGTCGAGCGCCGCGAGCGGCGTGCCGCCGCTGACGTGAGCGATCCAGCTACGTCCTGGTGTCAGACCCGTGGCGACGTCCCGGATCAGCCCGTCCGGCACGCACAGAAGCACGAGCTCCGCGCCGTCCTCGCGCAGCTCGACACCGCGCTCCTCGAGCCGCGCGGCGACCGCCGAGCCGACGCGGCCGCGACCGATCACGTTGACGGTTTCGAACATCTGACGCTCCAGTTCCGTAGCGGATACCGGGCAGCCGAAGCGTACCTGCGTACCGGTATCGTGCGGGTTCTCGATGCGGTTGCGGGGTCTCATCGTGCTCACAGCGCTTTGCGCAGCGCTCGGCGTTCCGCATGCCTCGCCGGCCGCGCCGCCCACGCCGCTTTTCCTGCCCTGCGGGGCGAACGGGCTCGAGTGCACGACGCTGACCGTGCCGCTCGACCGAAGCGGCGCGACTCCGGGAACCGTTGCGCTCCACGTCGAGGCGCTACCCGCGCCGGGCACGCCGCGCGGGGTGTTGTTCATCATCGCCGGTGGCCCCGGACAGGGGTCGGCCGGCACCTTCCAGCTCGGCACGAACGGGCCCGACTTCCGCAGCCAGTTCCCGGGCTACACACTCGTCGCCTTCGACAACCGGGGGACGGGACGCTCGGGCGTGCTCCGCTGTCCCGAGCTCCAGGCCAAGCCGTTCGCGTCGCCGGCCCAGGTGCAGCCGCTCGTCGCAAAGTGCGCGACTGAGATCGGCTCCAGCCGCGCCTTCTACTCGACCCGCGATCACGCCGACGACATCGACGCCGTCCGCCAGGCGCTCGGCGTCGACAAGATCGCGCTCTGGGGAACGTCGTACGGCACACAGCTCTCGGTCGCGTACGCGCTGACATACCCGAGCCACGTCGAGCGTCTGATCCTCGACTCGGTCGCCGACCCGCTGGGTCGCGATCCCTTCGCCCTCGACGACCTCAAGCAGATTCCGAAGGGGCTCGCGTCGCTGTGCTCGGCCGGTCTCTGCAAGGCGGCGACGTCGAACTTCGTCGGCGAGGTCGTGAAGCTCGCGAACCGACTGGCGGTGCATCCATTAGCAGGCAAGGTGGCGAAGGCGGGTGGCGGGACCAGAAACGTGCGGGCGAACGGCATCGACTTCCTGAGCGGGGCCGTGCTCGACTCCGACCTCAACGCGGGCCTTGCCTCCGAGCTTCCTGCCGCAGTGCACGCGGCGCTCCATGGTCGGTCGCGGGCGCTTCTCCGGCTCGTTCAGCTCGACCGCGAGAGTTCGATCACCCCGGCGGAGGACCTGAGCATGGGGATGTTCACCGCCACCGTCTGCGACGACGGCCCATTCCCGTGGGATCCGGAAACGCCGCTCGCGCAGCGCCCGGCCAAGCTCGCCGCGGCCCGCAGCGCGCTGCCGGGCGGCTCGACCGGTCCTTTCGGCCGCTGGGCGACCGACCTCGGGCCGGCGGCATTCTGCCTCCGCTGGCCGCCGCAGGCGCGCCGTCCGGGAATCGGCTCCGGTCCGCTGCCGAACGTGCCGGTGCTCGTCTTCGAGGGCGAGCGCGACCTGCGCACGCCCGTTTCGAATGGGGCTGCGATCGCGGCTCGGTTCCCGCAAGGGCACCTCGTGACGGTGCCGGGCGTGGGCCACAGCGTCCTCGGCGCCGATTTGACCCGCTGCGCCCATGACGCCGTCGAAACGTGGCTCTCGGGCGGCGTCCCGCCTTCGCGCTGTCCGCGCTCGCCGCTCCTCGTCAACCCGATCGGCACGTTTCCGGCGTCGTTCACTTCTCTGGGGTCGCGCGTCCGCGCCCGGACGCTCGCTGCCGTTTCGAAGACCGTGCGCGAGGCAGCGGCTTCGTGGGCGTTCGCGCTCACGGGCTTCTCGGGAACGCATTCGATCGCCGGCCTCTACGGCGGCGTCATCCGTACGTCGGGAACGACGTTCACGCTGAAGGGGTACAGCTTGGTACCCGGGGTGCGGGTGAGCGGAACCTTCCGTCTGTACAGGCCGGACAGGGGCTCGGTCCTGCCGGCCAAGTTCGTCGGCTCGGTGCGCGTGGCAGGGCCGAAGGCGGCGCACGGGCGGCTCTCGCTGGGGCCGTCGAGGCTCACCGGACGCCTGGACGGCCGCCGAGTACGCGGGCCGGCTTAGCTCTCGGTCGGTTTCCAGCTAGCCGCGCGATTCACTCGCGCGGCCGCTAAACCCGGCCGTGCAGAGACCGGGTCTTGAAGCTCCTCATACGTCCGAGGTTATGCCTAGACTCTCGCGGCGATGCCGATCTACGAGTACGTGTGCATGGAGTGCGAATCGCACTTCGAGGAGCTCGTCCGGAACGGTCACGACCCCGATTGTCCGGATTGCGGCGCCGAGAACGTGCGCAAGCAGTTCTCCGTCTTCGCGGCTCACGGCACCGCCGAGCAACCGAGCTTCGGCGCGTCTGGAGGCGGTTGCTGCGGCGGTTCGTGTGGCTGCCACTGAGCTAGCCGCCTTCGCGGGCGACGTCGCCGGCTGCACGAAGTGCCGGCTCGCGGAGGGCCGCACTCAGGTCGTTTTCGGCGTCGGCGATTCAAGCGCCGACCTGATGTTCGTCGGGGAGGCTCCCGGCTTCCACGAGGACAAGCAGGGGACGCCGTTCGTCGGCCAGGCCGGCAAGCTGCTGGACAAGCTGCTGGCGGGGATCGGGCTCGAGCGCGATCAGGTCTACATCGCGAACGTGCTCAAGTGTCGCCCGCCGGGCAACCGCGACCCGCAGCCGGATGAGATCGAGGCCTGCGAGGGCCACCTCTTCCGTCAGATCTCGTTGATCGAGCCCAAGGTCGTGGCCACGCTCGGCAACTTCGCGACCAAGCTGCTCTCCGGCAAGCCGACCGGGATCACGCGTGTCCACGGCGCCGAGCAGGAGACGACCCTCGGCGGCCGCCGCGTCCTGCTCTACCCGCTCTACCACCCCGCCGCAGCTCTTTACACGCCGGCGATGCTGAAGGTGCTCGAGGAGGACTTCCGGCGGCTGCCCGATCTGCTCGGCCGGGGAATCGACGAGCCGAAGCCGATGCTCGCGACGTTGGTTCCCGAGCCGGCGGTTCAACTCGGCCTGTTCTGATTCCCCGAGCGCGGCGGCGGGAAAACTAGCCTCGCGGAAATGCGACAGCATTCTTCGCGAATGACCGCCTCGAGCGGGGAGACCGAAGCGGTCGCGGCGCGGCTTGCGCGCGGACTTCGAGTCAGCGACGTGGTCACGGTCTCGGGGGAGCTCGGCTCCGGCAAGACGACCTTCGTCCGGGGCGCCTGCCGGGCACTCGGGATCGAGGTTCCCGTCACGAGCCCGACGTTCACCGTCGGTCACCGCTACAGCGGAAACCCGGATGTCTCGCACCTCGACCTCTTCCGGTTCCAGGGTTTCTCGCCGGCCGAGTGGGGCGATCTGGAGCCGTACTTCGAAGACGCGATCTGCTTCGTCGAATGGCCGGAGGCGGCCGAGCATGCGCTCCCGCCCGTGCGCGTGGCGGTACGTTTGGCGCACGTGGACCGCGAACGCAGGACGATCGAGCTCGAAAGCGCTGACCGGCAGCTGCTGGCCGGGCTCTGCGGCGATGCTGACGCTCGCGTTTGACACGGCGACGAGCGTTGCGACGAGCGCCCTCCTCGCGGACGGGAAGGTGCTCGGGGAGCGTGCATCGCGGGCCGTGCGTGTGTTGGCCGACGCCGAGGAGTTGCTCGACCGCGCCGGCGCCCAGCCGCGCGAGGTGCGCCGGCTCGTCGTCGGCACGGGCCCCGGCAGCTTTACGAGCATGCGGATGGGGCTCGCAGCCGCGCGTGCGCTGGCGTTCGCGCTCGACCTGAAGCTTGCGGGCGTCTCGACGCTCGACGTGCTGGCGGCGGGCGCCCCGGGGGCTCAGCCCGTCATCGACGCCGGGCGCCGAGAGGTGTTCACGCTGGTTGGGGGGATTCCGGTGGCGATCTCGCCGCACGAGCTGCGGCTCGAGCCTGGAACCACGTGCGTCGGCGACGGCGCGGTCCGCTATCGCGACGTGCTCGAAGCGGCCGGCGCGGAAATCCCTCCGGAGGAGAGCGAGCTCCACGTGCCGCGAGCGCGGTTCCATGCGGAGTTGGCGCGCGAGTTCATCGATCCCGAGATGATCGAGCCGCTCTACCTGCGGGTGCCGGACGCGGAGCAGGCGCGATGAAGGAGATGACGCGCGTCGAGCTGCGGCGACTGGAGATGCGGGACCTAAACGCGATCGAGCGAATCGAGCGCGCGTCCTACCCGACCCCGTGGTCCCGGTCGATGTTCGCGAGCGAGCTGGCGAAGCCGTCTTCGATCTGCCTCGGCGCCTTCGATCTCGAGACCCGGGAGCTCGTCGGGTACCTCGTCATCTCGAGATATGTCGATGCCTGGCATGTGATGAATGTCGCCGTCGCGGCCGGCCACCGTCGCCGCGGCGTCGCGACGGCGATGATGGAGCGGTTGTTCGAGGTGACCGCTGGGCGAGGTCGACGGGGTTACACCCTCGAGGTGCGGGTCTCGAACTCCGGTGCGGTGGCCCTGTACGAGGGGCTCGGCTTCAAGCCCCGAGGCGTCCGGCGCGGCTACTACACCGACAACCGTGAAGACGCGCTGATCATGTGGAAAGACCCGATTCCCACGGGGGAAACCATGTTTCCCCCGTGAGCCCCCTTCTTCTTCGATTCTTCTTCGCAACTGCATCGCGGGGCTCCCGCCGGGCAAAGCCCGGCTCCGCCGGCAACCGTGAGGTCACGGAGGACCCATGATCCTCGCGCTCGAGACCTCGTGTGACGAGACCGCGGCCGCGGTCATCACCGGCGACGGGCGGATCCTCGCCAACGTCGTTGCCTCGCAGGCTGAGCTGCACTCTCGCTTCGGAGGCGTCGTGCCGGAGGTCGCCTCGCGGCGCCACCTCGAGCTCGTCGTGCCCGTGCTGAAAGAGGCGTTGGCGGAGGCGGACACCGAGCTCGAGAGCCTCGATTCGGTCGCAGTCACCCAAGGGCCCGGCCTCGTCGGCGCTCTGCTCGTCGGTCTCTCGGCGGCGAAGGCGCTCGCTTGGGCGAACCGGCTGCCGCTGATCCCCGTGAATCATCTGCACGGTCACGTCGCCTCGCTCTACCTCCAGCCCGAACCGGTCGAGCCGCCGTTCCTCAGCCTGCTCGCGAGCGGCGGTCACACGCTGCTGATCGACGTCCCCGAGCCGGGCGGCTTTCGCGTGCTCGGCACGACGCTCGACGACGCCGCCGGCGAGGCGTTCGACAAGGGAGCGCGGCTGCTCGGCCTCGGCTACCCGGGTGGCGCGGCGATCGACCGGCTTGCCCGGGAGGGGGATCCCCGCGCGTTCGAGTTCCCCGTCGCGCGCGTGCCCGGTCTTGACTTCTCCTTCTCCGGCGTGAAAACAGCGCTGCTCTACGCCGTGCGTGACCTCTCGGACGACGGGCTCGACCGTCGCCGGGCCGACCTCGCCGCCGGCTACCAGCGGGCGATCGTCCGCGCGCTCGTCGAGCGGACGCAGGCAGCCGCAGAGCAGACCGGCGCGGCGACGATCGCCGTCGTCGGCGGCGTCGCTGCAAACTCGGAGCTCCGCGCCGCTCTCCCGACGGCTGCGTTCGCGCCGCCACCGCTCTGCACCGACAA
>Ga0307277_10000937_pt1 | contig 11220 bp, 10 predicted proteins | sample ER_DNA_116_FD_194473 | JGI IMG/M metagenome (GOLD analysis project Ga0307277, IMG submission 194473) | Bulk soil microbial communities from the East River watershed near Crested Butte, Colorado, United States - ER_DNA_116 | ecosystem: Environmental > Terrestrial > Soil > Floodplain | place...
CGGGGCGCCCTGCGCCGCAGCAAGGCTAGGCTCGCCCTACAAGCGTTGGAGCTCGGTGAGCAGCCGGTCGACCTCCTCGGCCGTGTTGTAGTGGACGATCCCGACGCGGACCGCACCACCCGAGTCCTCGAGCCCGAGCCGCTTCATCACCTCGAGCGCGTAGTAGTTGCCGTGCCAGACTGCAAGGCCGCGCTCGCCGAGCCGGCGCGCCGCCTCGTCTGGGGCGAGGCCCTCGATCGTGAGCGCGAACGTCGGCACCCGGCCGTCCATCAACGGCAGCCCATAGAGCCGGCAGCGCTCCGGCAGCCCGCGGAGGAAGCGCTCGCCGAGATCGCGCTCGTACCCGACGATCGCGTCCCAGCCGAGCGAGCCGACGTAGTCGACCGCGGCGACGAAGCCCGCGAGCAGCTCGTGGGGCAGGGTGCCTGTCTCGTAGCGATGGCCGAGCGGCTCGTTCGGAGCGGGGCGGACTTTGTAGGGCCGCCAGCGCTCGAGCAGCTCGCCGCGTACGTAGGCGAGTCCCAGGTGAGGCCCGAAGAACTTGATCGGCGCGAGGACTCGTGTGGGCTCGTGTGTGCTGAGGAAAACGGCTCCGTTCCTTCGGCTCGACGTTACCGGCTCGGGCCGTCTCGAACCTCGTCTTGCGGCCCGCCGGTAGCACGGCTGGTAGCACGACCTCCGGCCCATGTGATTCATTGAGCCCGCACCCGCGCTGTCCTTCGCGGTGGCTGGTAGTCGAGTACGGCGGGGCTGCTCATGAGGGCGAGCGGCCCCGCAAGCATCGCTCCGTCCGCCGGGCTCCCTAGCTTTTGAGGGCAACTACTAGCCGGTTTCGGAGTGCCCTTACACCCGGAGCCACGAACGAAGGACGAGCATGAAGGTGAATCTTCTCCTGGCTGACCACGCAGATGCGGTCGGCGGCAAGCTGTACATCAGGTGCGGGGGCCGTTCGTGCCGCCCGAGTCGAAGCTGCTCACGGCGTCGAGGGGGCGGTACGAGCGTGGAGAGTTGTCTTGACGCCTCGGACGGGTCAAGTCGGGGTATGAGTCCGGCGTGTGCGCGTGCGCGTTAGCGTCGATGGGCTGCGTTCACCTGTCCGAGCCGTCCAGAATCGACGTGCAGCGGGTCGGGCGAAACTCCCAAACTGACGGGGGCGGCGTCTCCATCCTCGTCCGCCTCTTGGGGTCGGCGTCTCCATCGAAGCCCGGCATCGAGGACTCGACCTCGGTCGCATCGCCGCGAGTCTGACCGATCTTGACATGTGACCATTTGGTCACGTATGATCCAACCCCATGGACGACGACGCGGTCTTCAAGGCCCTGGCCGACCCGACGCGGAGGCACCTGCTCGACCGGCTCTACGAGCGCGACGGCCGCACGCTCACCGAGCTCGAGTCGGAGCTGGAGATGACCCGCTTCGGCGTGATGAAGCACCTGCGGGTCCTCGAGGACGCGGGGCTCGTCGTCACCCGCCGCGCCGGGCGCGAGAAGCAGCACTTCCTCAACCCGGTGCCGATCCGGCTCGTCCACGACCGCTGGATCGACAAGTACACCGAGCACCGCGTCGCGGCGCTCAGCGACCTCAAGAAACGATTGGAGGAGTCAGCATGACGACCATGACCGCGCAGACCACGCAGGTCTACCAGGTCTTCATCGGGGCGACCCCGGAGCAGATCTGGGAGGCGATCACCACCCCCGAGTTCACGACGAAGTACTTCCACGGCTCGGCCGTGGAGTCGACGCTCGAACCGGGCTCGCCCTGGAACGGCTTCTCGGCCGACCACTCGGAGCACTGGGTCGACGGCGAGGTGCTCGATGCGGAGGCGCCCCGGCGCCTGCAGCACACCTGGCGCGCGCTCTACGACCCGGAGACGGCAGTCGAGCCGCACAGCCGCGTGACCTGGGAGATCGAGCCCCAGGAGAACGGAACGACGCTCCTCACGGTCGTCCACGACCGGCTCGAGGACTCGCCGAAGACGGCGGCCAGCGTCTCCGGCACCGGCTGGATGCACGTCCTCTCCGGCCTCAAGACGTTGCTCGAGACGGGTCAGCCGCTCGGCAGCTGAACAGAAGCGCTGGGAGGACCGGCCCGGCCCGCAGAGGGCCGGTCCTCCCTGAGAGCGATGCCTTGGCTATCGGGTTGGCGTCTCCATCGAAGCCCGGCTCGAAGCCTCCGTCAAGCCGCCAACCACGATGTCAAACCACCAATCACGGGCTGTCCCACGCCGGGAGTTCGACGACCTCCTCCACACGCGCCGGGGAAGTTGCGCCGTACGTCCTCTACGGCGAGCACCTGTCGAGCCGCATGAACAGAGGGCTCGCGGGCGCGTGCTACCGGCCTGCTACCGCCCGGAGAGGTCGTCGTTTCGGCACCCGAGCGCCCGGCCCGACGGCACCGGCAGGAGCGCGGCACGGTCACGGCGCAGGTGCGGCGCGTTGATGCGGCTCGCCCTCGCGGGCTAAACTTGCCTCATGTGGAGCGTTCACCCTGCATCTACGGCCTTTTCGACAAGCGTGACGGGCTCGTCCGCTACGTCGGGCAGACGCGTGTCACGCCGTCTCAGCGCCTAGCCGGGCACCGGACCTCTCGCACCTTTTGCTCGATGAACGCTTCGAGCCCCTGCACCTGCACCTGCAACATGGGACGACTCCTCTCGGAGAGTCCCGGTGTCGCTTCACTTGCGCGGGCATCCTGCACGACCGGGGTTCGCAGGCGACGCGTACATCTGTAGCAAAGCCGAGCCGAGCCGCCGAAGGCGGGGTGGTAGCACGCCCGGGTAGCATCGGCCCGTTTTCGGGCTGCGAGGAAGTCCCGTAGTCCGGCGGGCTAAGTCAGCGCGGCCAACTCCGCGAGGAGCCGATCCACTTCCTCGACGGTGTTGTAGTGGACGAAGCCAGCACGTACCGCGCCCTCGTCCAAATCGAGCCGCTTCATCACTTCGAGCGCGTAGTAGTTCCCCTGCCACACGGCGATGTCCCGCTCGCCCAAGTGCTCCGCGACGGCGCGGGGTGAGCGACCTTCGACGTTGAACGCGAACGTCGAAACCCGCCCATCCATGCCGTTTACGCCGTACAACGTGCACGTTTCCGGTAGCCCGTCGAGGAACCGCTGGCCGAGTTCGCGCTCGTGCGCCTGGATCGCCTCCCACCCGATTGAGTCGATGTACTTGACGCACGCGACGAAGCCCGAGAGTAGCTCGTGCGGGAGCGTTCCAGTCTCGAATCGGTGCCCGAAGGGCTCGTCGGATTGGGGCCGGACTTTGTACGGTCGCCACCCCTCCGCGACCTCTCGTTTGAGGTACGCGAGCCCCAGGTGCGGGCCGTAGAACTTGTAGGGCGAGCAGATCAGGACATCGGCGCCCGCAGTAGCGACCTCGATCGGCCCGTGCGGGGCGTAGTGGACCGCGTCGACCCAGGCGAGCGCACGCGCCTCGTGGGCGAGCTCGGCCACACGAGCCACGTCCACGACCGTGCCGACCGCATTCGATGCCCAAGGGAACGCGACGACGCGGGTGCGGTCGGTGAGCTGAGCAGCGAGATCGTCGATGTCGAGAGTCGTGTCCTCGCCGATGTCGGCGAACCGCACGACCAGACCGAGGTCGTTTGCGAGCTCCAGCCACGGCGAGACGTTTGCGTCGTGGTCGAGCCGAGTCACGACGACCTCGTCGCCTTCGCGCCATTGCCGTGCGGCCGCCCGCGAGAGAGCGAAGTTGAGCGTTGTCATGTTGGCTCCGAAGACCACCTCGTCCGCCGAGCCGCCGAGGAAGGAGGCGGCGGCCAGCCTCGCGTCCGCGACCACACGGTCGGTGCGCCGGCTCGTCTCGAAGGAGCCGCCGGCGTTCGCGTTCGACTCGCGCAGGTAGGTCGAGATCGCTTCGATCACCTCGTCCGGCACCTGCGTGCCGCCGGGGCCGTCGAAGAACGCGAGCCCGCCCTCGAGCGCCGAGAAACGAGCCCGAACGGCGGCGACGTCGAGCGCGACCGTGCTCACGCAGCCACGCTAGCAATGGCCGAACTACCCTTGTTTCTCCGCGGCTACCGTGCAAGGGTCTTATGGTTTCTGAAGAGGGAGAGGAAATGAGCCAATCGATCTCAGTTCCCGCGGCGGGCGCTGTCGAGACCGCCCCCACCGGGCCGGTCGTCGAGGCGCACGAGCTGACCCGTCGCTACGGCGAAGGCGACACCGCCGTCGACGCTCTCCGGGGCGTCAACCTCGAGGTCGAACGAGGAAAGCTGACGGCGGTGATGGGCCCGTCGGGCTCCGGCAAGTCGACGCTGATGCACATCCTTGCCGCGCTCGACGTGCCGACCACCGGCTACGTCGTCCTGGCGGGCACGAAGCTCGGTGAGCTCAACGACACGCAGATCACGAAGCTCCGTCGTGAGCACATCGGCTTCATCTTCCAGTTCTTCAACCTCCTGCCGATGCTGACAGCCGAGGAGAACATTCTGCTACCGCTGACGATTGCGGGCGAGAAGCCGGAAAAGGGGTGGTTCGAGGACCTGCTGAAGACGGTGGGGCTCGCCGACCGCCGCAGCCACCGGCCGGCCGAGCTTTCGGGTGGCCAGCAGCAGCGTGTTGCGATCGCGCGCGCGCTCGTCTCCAAGCCGACGGTGGTGTTCGCGGATGAGCCGACGGGCAACCTCGACTCGAAGACGAGCGAGGAGATCCTCGAGCTGCTGCGCGACTCGGTCGACTCCTACGGCCAGACGACCATGATGGTTACGCACGATCCGGGGGCGGCCGCGATCGCCGACCGGATCCTGTTCCTCGCCGACGGCTTAATCGTCCGCGACATGCCGCGCGCTGACGCGAGCACCGTAATCGCGGCCATGGACGAGCTCGGCGCGCACTGATGCTAGCCGTCACGCTGAGGGGGCTTGCGGGGCGCAAGTTCCGGGCTTCGCTGACAGCGCTCGCAGTGGTCCTCGGCGTCGCGATGATCAGCGGGACATACGTCCTGACCGACACGATCAACAACGGCTTCGACACCATCTTCACGCAGTCGTACAAGAACGCCGACGTTGTCGTGAGCGGCAAGACGGCTTTCCTGAACTCGAACGGCAACGGGGTCGAGACGCCTTCGTTCCCGAACTCGTTGCTGGCGAAGGTTCGGCAGCTACCCGACGTCGCCGTCGCAGCCGGCTCGGTTACCAGCGACCAGGTTCGGCTCCTGCAGAAGAACGGGAAGATCATCAACACGGGCGGGGCGCCGCCGCTCGGTTTCTCGGTCGACCCGCGTTACAACCAGTTCAACCCCACGGTCTTGACGGCGGGCGACTGGCCACGCGGCCCGAAGCAGATTGCGATCGACAATCACACGGCCACCGACGCCGGCTACCGCGTCGGCGACTCGATCGGCGTGGAGTCGGATGGCCCGGCGCAGACCTTCCGAATCACAGGCATCGCGAAATTCGCCGGCGTCAACTCGACCGGCGGGGCGACGTTCGCCCTCTTCGCCCCCAAGCCCGCTGCCCAGCTGTTCGGCAAGGTCGGCAAGCTCGACTACATCCGGATCCAGTCGAGTCCCGGCGTGTCGCAGGCGAAGCTGGTCGCGGAGATCAAGCGGCTGCTGCCGGCCACAGCGACGGTGCGAAACGTGCAAGAGCAGGTGAAGCAGGACAAGAAGGGCCTCGGCGGGTTCATCGACTTCCTGCGCTACGCGCTCCTCGCCTTCGCCTTCGTCTCCCTCTTCGTCGGCTCATTCGTGATCGCGAACACGCTCTCGATCACGATCGCGCAGCGGACGCGCGAGTTCGCGACACTGCGGACGATTGGTGCGTCACGCCGCCAGGTCCTCTGGGCCGTCGTGCTCGAAGCACTGATCGTAGGGTTCGTCGCCTCGATCGTCGGTCTTTTCCTTGGCCTCGGGCTGGCGAAGGTGCTGAACCGGCTCTTCATCGCAGTCGGGATCGACCTGCCCCAGGGGAACACGATCTTCGCAGCGCGGACGATCATCGTCTCGCTCGTCGTCGGCACGCTGATCACGCTGATAGCAAGCGTCCGCCCGGCCCGGCGCGCGACCCGCGTGCCGCCGATCGCCGCGGTCCGCGAAGGCTCGGTGCTGCCCGTTTCACGCTGGGCGAAATACGGGCCGGTTACCTCGCTGGCAGTGCTGGCGGTCGCGGTGGCACTCGTCTCGGTCGGCGGGCTCGCGAGCGGGATCGCTACGGCACCGCGACTACTCGCACTCGGTCTGGGCGTGTTGCTTCTGTTCTTCGGCGTCTCGATGAACGCCGCGAAGATCGTTCGCCCACTTGCTGCTGTTCTCGGCGCCCCGGCGCAGACAATCGGTGGCGCGGCTGGAGTCCTCGCGCGCGACAACGCGACCCGAAACCCGGCACGGACGGCCTCGACAGCGTCCGCATTGATGATCGGGCTGGCGCTCGTCACCTTCGTCGCTCTCTTTGGCCAGGGGCTTCGGTCGTCCTTCGAGGACGCTGTGAACAAGCTGTTCATCGCCAACTACGCGGTGACGTCGACGAGCGCCTTCATCCCGATCTCCTCGGCGGCGGGCGAGAGCCTGGTCGGGAAGCCCGGCGTGAACGTGGTCTCGCCGATCCGCGCCGGCTCGGCGAAGTTCCTCGGTTCCGTGCACGACATGAGCGGCGTCGACGGGGATCTTCCGGCCGTCGTCCACCTGGACTGGAAACAGGGCAACAACAGCGTTCCCGGCCGTCTCGGGCTGACCGGCTTCTTCACCAGCAGCAAGTACGCGAAGGCTCACCACCTCCGTGTCGGCTCGCCGATGACGATGCAGTTCGCGTCGGGTCAGAAGACAACCGTCAAGCTGCTCGGCACGTACGATGAACCGAAGGGCGGCTCGCCGTTCGGGGACGCGATCATCTCGACCGCTCTGTTCGACAAGCACGTCAACCGGCCGCAGGATCAGATGGTCTTGATCAACTCGCCGGACGGCGTCAACGCGACGAACACCACGACCTTGAAGGACGACCTCCGCAACTTCGCAGATGCGAAAGTCCTGACACGTTCGGAATTCATCAAGGACAGCGAGAAGCCGATCAACCGATTGCTCAACCTGCTCTACGTGCTGCTCGCGCTGTCGGTGATCGTCAGCCTGTTCGGGATCGTCAACACGCTCGTGCTCACCGTCTTCGAGCGCACCCGCGAGCTCGGAATGCTCCGCGCGGTCGGGATGACGCGGCGACAGGTCCGCATGATGATCCGGTACGAGAGCATCGTCACTGCGCTGATGGGTGCGGCACTCGGAATCGCCGTCGGCACGTTCCTCGGCGCACTCGTGATCCACGCGCTCTCGAGCCAGGGGCTTGTCTTCTCGTTCCCGGTGCTGACGATCGTCTACTTCGTGATCGCGGCGATCGTGGTCGGCGTGCTGGCGGCGATCGTGCCCGCGCGGCGTGCGGCCAGGCTGAACGTGCTCGAAGCTTTGCAATACGAGTAAGACCGTCCGGGGCGGATCGTAGGCTCGTGCGCAATGCGCAGGCTGCGGACGCTGAGCGAGGCCGAGTGTTACTGCCGCTGTTACGGCGGCATGGACGAGACGGTCAAGGTCTTCCGCGTCGAGCGGCCCGAGCGCGGGGAGATTCGGCTGACGGGCGAACGGATCCGCCGCTTGTTCGAGCATCGGCTCGACCTGCGCGAGCCCCGGCTGGCCGCTTGACTTGCCTGCGCGGCAGCCGTCGCTCGTGGCGGGTCTGGACTCCACGGCGTAGCTCGAGCCGCCGGGCGGTCCGCTGGCACGGTCTCGGCGCGGGCTGGTCTTCGAGCGCCGGGCCGGGCGTCTGCCGGCCGCGCTCGGCCGCGCGCTGAGCCGCGGCGTCGCTTGCGATGTTGCTTGGAGGCCGTGCGGGCTTTGCCCGTGCGGCCGTTTAATCCTGGCCGTGGGTAAGCCGTGAATCCGAAGTACGGACGCGCGATCGAGAGCGCGGTCCCGGACGTTCTCGCGCCGGACCTGCGGGTCGTCTTTTGCGGCATCAACCCGGGCTACGTCTCGGCTGCCGCGGGCGCGCACTTCGCGAACCCGCGCAACGACTTCTGGCGGCTGTTGCACGAAGCCGGCTTCACGCCGCGGTTGCTCGCGCCCGAGGAGCAGTTCGAGGTCGTGAACTTCGGGCTCGGGCTGACGAACGCGGCCTATCGGACGACGCGCGGGTCAGGTGATCTGCGGCGAGGCGACTTTCTCGGCTCGGCGGCGCGGCTGGGGGCGCTGGCGGAGGAGCTTCGCCCGCGCTGGCTGGCGTTCGTCGGCAAGGAGGCCTACCGCGGCGCGTTCGGGCAGCGGCCCGAGCTGGGCGAGCAGCCGCAAATGCTGGGGGAGACGCGCCTGTTCGTCCTGCCGTCGACGTCGCCCGCGAATGCCGCGGTTCCGTACGCGGAGCGATTGCGCTGGTTCCGCGAGCTGCGAGAGTCAATCGGTTGACGAGGGGGTGGCGCGCTGCGCGCGGCGTGGGCCAGCCTTCTCTCCTCGGCGGGGGCGGGCCTTCCCCGCCGGAGCCTTATCTGCCCGGGACTCGCATCAAGGCAGCGAGGGGGGTTCACGGCGGAAACCGGTTTCCCCTGTGAAGCGCGCGCCCACGCGCGCGAGGCGTTAGCCGCGCCAGCGGTTCGTGATTGGTGTGCGGCGGTCGCGGCCGAAGGCTCTTTGGCGAACCCTGACGCCGGGCGGAGCTTGGCGGCGCTTGTACTCGGCGCGGTCGATCATCGCTACGGCGCGCTCGACGACGTCGGGGTCGAAGCCGTCCGCGCTCAACTCCTCGGCGGAGCGGTCTTCCTCGACGTAGGCGGCAAGCACCTTGTCGAGTGCCGAGTAGGGCGGTAGCGAGTCCTCGTCGAGCTGGTTCTCGCGCAGCTCGGCGCTGGGGGCCCGGTCGATGATCGTCTGCGGGATCAACTCGCGCCCGCCTCGGGTGTTCAGGTGCTCGGCGAGCCGGAAGACATCGGTCTTGAAGACATCCTTGAGGAGCGCGAAGCCGCCGGCCATGTCCCCGTAGAGAGTCGCGTACCCGACGGAGAGCTCGGACTTGTTTCCGGTGGCGACGACGAGCCAGCCGAACTTGTTCGAGAGCGCCATCAGGAGCACGCCGCGGATCCGCGCTTGCAGGTTTTCCTCGGTCAGGTCTCTTTCCCGGCCGGCGAAGCTCTCCTGGAGCGTGCGCTCGTAGGCGTCGTAGATCTCGTCGATCGGCAGCTCGCGGAAGTCGGCGCCGAGGTTCTCGGCGAGCCGGCGCGCATCGGCGCGGGTCTCCGGCGAGGAGTAGCGCGAGGGCATCGAGATGCAGTGCACCCGCTGAGGGCCGAGCGCCTCGACGGCGAGGGTGGCGGTCAGCGCCGAGTCGATCCCACCCGATACGCCCACGACGACCTCGCCGAATCCGTTCTTGTTCACGTAGTCGCCGAGGCCGAGCTCGAGGGCGAGGCGCATCTGCTCCAGCTCGTCGAGGCGTGGGGCGATGATGGCCTCGAGCGGTTCGCGAGGCCCGCGGGGGGAGCCGACGTGCACGACCGGAACCTCCGGGATCGCGCCGCGATCGCGGGCAAGCGCCCGGCGGCGGACGTCCCTGAGCCGGCGCCCGATTGCGTCGGCAGGCTCGATGTCGGCGATCAGGAGCGCCTCCTCGAACCCGGGCCCGCGCGCGAGTACTCGGCCTTCCTCGTCGAGCAGGAGCGAGTTCCCGTCGAAGATCAGCTCGTCCTGTCCGCCGACCGCGTTGCAGAAGGCGACGAAGCACGAGTTGTCGCGCGCGCGCGTGGCGAACATCTCCTGGCGCTCGCGGTCGCGGAGGACGTGGAAGGGCGAGGCGGAGAGGTTGACGAGCAGCTGCGCCCCGGCGAGGGCCAGCTCGGTTGCGGGCGGGCCGGGCTGCCACATGTCCTCGCAGATCGTCGGGCCGACGAGCGTGCCGCCATGCTCGAGCAGGACCAGGTCACTGCCGGTGGCGAAGTAGCGGTCCTCGTCGAAGACTCCGTAGTTCGGCAGAAAGCGCTTTCGGTAGATCGTCTTGATCTCGCCGGCCGCGCAGACGGCGCAGGCGTTGTAGAGATCGCGGTCGAACCACGGCACGCCGATCAGCGCGACGATTCCGCGCGCCTCGCGCGCGAGCTCCTCCGCTTTGGCTTGCGCGGCCTCGACGAAGCTCGGCCGCAGCAGCAGGTCCTCAGGCGGGTAGCCGGTGACCGCGAGCTCGGGGAAGACGACGAGGTCTGCGTGCTGGCCCTTGGCCTCCGCGAGCCGCTGGCGAATCCGCTCTGCGTTGCCGTCGAGGTCGCCGACGACGGTGTTGATCTGGGCGAGGGCCAGTCTCATGAGTCTAGTTTTAGACTACCAGTCGAAAACTCGTTGAGGCGTCGCTTGCGATGCCGCCGAAGGCCGTGCCGGCTTGGCCGGTATGGCCGCCTGCTCATCGCTGGAGGCGGATTGCGTTCAGGTCGCGCTCGGCAATCTCGTCGGCGCGCGCGATCAGATCGTCGATGTCGTCGTGCTCGGCGTGGATGTAGCGGCCGGTGAGCGCGTCGGCCTGTCCCGAAGCAAGCGCCCGTACGAGGCGCGGTGCGAGCTCGGGCGGAGTCCAGGGCGCGTCGTCGGGTGCCGCTTTTGTCATCTCGGTCCGGACCAGGCCCGGACTGATCACGAAGACCGGGATCCGGCCTTCGAGCTGGTCGGCGAGCACGTTTCCGAATCGCCAGACGGCCGCCTTGCTGGCCGAGTAAGCGGTGCTGCCCGAGTGTGGGAGATAGGCGGCACCGCTGCCCGTGATCACGATGCGCCCGCGACCGCGGTCGAGCATCCCGGGGATCACGGCGCGGCAGCAGAGGTACACGCCGAGCACGTTCACCTCGAAGACGTTCCACCACTCGCGAGGGTCGACCTCCCAGGCCCGCTGCTCGCGGGCGTTTCGTCCAGCGTTTGCGACCAGGAGATCGATCGGTCCGAGCTCAGACTCCACTCGCTCGGCCATCGCCTCGACGGCGGCGCGGTCGGCCACGTCTGCGACGACCGCGATCCCGCCGGTCTCGCGCGCGACCTCCTCCACCTGCTCGAGGGTGCGGGCACTGACGGCGACCCGCGCGCCGGCGGCGGCGAGTTCGCGTGCGATGCTCGCGCCAATTCCGCGGCCGCCGCCGGTGACGAGGGCGACTTGGCCGTCGAGCTCCCGATCGGTCATCAGCCGAGAATACGCCAGGCGGCGCGCTCGGCCCGGCTGCCGCTCCAGGGCCAATCAGCCGGCTTCGCGCAGAGCC
>Ga0307277_10000938_pt1 | contig 11214 bp, 9 predicted proteins | sample ER_DNA_116_FD_194473 | JGI IMG/M metagenome (GOLD analysis project Ga0307277, IMG submission 194473) | Bulk soil microbial communities from the East River watershed near Crested Butte, Colorado, United States - ER_DNA_116 | ecosystem: Environmental > Terrestrial > Soil > Floodplain | place: USA...
TGTCACCTTCCGCCAGGACGATGAGGTCAGGCCGCTGGGCTTCGACGATCTGAGCGAGATCCGCGACAGCACCGAGGTGCGGTGCGCCCGAGGGAGCCGCCGCGCACGTGTCGTCCACGATCCCGACCACGCTGAAGGGGCTTTCCCGAGCCCCGTCCATCGCCTCGACCACCTCTGACGCGCAGCTGTTTGTCCCGATGACGAGCACGCGCCGCTTCGCGGCGAACAACCGCTGCCACACCGCCTCCCAGACGACCGAGAGCGCGAACACGGAGACCGCCGTCACCAAGAGCGTCGACGGGGGGAGCCGCATGCCGGGGAGCCAGAGGTTGAAGGCCGAGACGGCCACAAGACCGCTCACGGTGCCGAGCGCGGCCGGAACGACAGGCCCGAGCGTGAAAGGCACGACGCCGAATGCGCTCCTCAGCGCGAGGAACCACACGCCCCCGCCGAGCAGGGCAGCGGCTGCCGTCGCGGCGGGCGAGGAGTGACGGCCCGCGGACAATGCGAGCACGGGCACCAGGATCATTGCCGCCCGGCCGGCCTCGGCGACCCACTTTGCGTCACCGGCCCATCCGACGAGCGGAGAGGTCGGCGACAGCGCGCCAACCATCCCCGAAGGATGGCGAACCGCCACTCGACCGTCATGCACGCGTACGCCCAAGGCTTGGCTTCTCCTCTCCCTCTGCGCATATACCCCACCGGCCTGGCGATGAGCCCTTCGCCGGCAGCGCTTGCCCCCGGGCGGCGACGCGGACATTCTTTGCCCGTGAAGCGCGTCGCGATCCTAGGGCCCGGCGGCGCCGGGAAGTCCCGGCTCGCCGTTGAGCTCGGTGCGGCCATCGAGACCAAGGTGATCTATCTCGACAGGCTCTTCTGGAAACCCGGGTGGGTCCCCCGGCCGAAGAAGGAGTGGGACGCGATGCAGCGACGAGAGCGCGCTGGTGACTCGTGGATCGTCGAAGGCCTGACCGAGGGCGGGATGGACCCCTGGCTCGACGAGGCAGACACTGTGCTCTTCCTCGACACACCTCCGCTGGTCTGTATCTGGCGGGTAACGAGACGCCGGCTGAACGCAGAGGCCGGGGTCGGAATGCCCCTCGGCTGCGAGCCCGCGCCCTTCTACCGAGCGTTTCTGAAGTTTCTGCGCCGACTGTCGCAGTACCAGCGGACAACCCGGCCCGCAATCCAGGTCGATCTGGCCCGCCGCGCGAACAGCCAGCGGATCGTCGTCCTCCGTAACGAGCGGGAATCGCGCGAGTTCCTGAAGAACGCGCGCTCTCACGGACAAAGTGACGGGAGGCGGACCTGATCAGGAATGGAAACTCCAACCTGCGACGGCTCGTGCGACGCCGGTTGGGGAACTATGTTGACATGACCGCACTGACCGCGCCGGCCGGGGTGACGTACGAGACGATCTCGAGCGACGCTTCGTTCGCCGCTCTCGAAGGGTCGTGGGACGACCTTGTCCGGGGGATGCCGCGGCCGAGCCCGGTCCTCCTGCACGGTTGGTTGCGGGCTTGGTGGCGATACTACGGCGACGGGGGCCGGCTGGCCGTTCACGTCGCGCACCGGGACGGCAAACTTGTCGGAGCACTGCCTCTCTGCGTCCTGCGCCGGCGTGGTCTGGAGACACTGACGTTCCTCGGCGCCGAGCAGACGGCACTTGCCGACCTGCTCCTTGCCGAGGGTGAGAGCGATCTGGTCGGAAGCGGTCTTGCGGAACTCGCAATCTCCTCGGAGCACGACTTCGCGGACTTCTTCGGCCTGCCCGCCTCCAGCCGGCTGACCGCCGCGCTCGGCCCCTCACGTCTTCGACTCTTCTTGCGTGCCGAGGCCCCCGTGCTCGACCTGAACGGGCGCGACTGGGACGCCGTCTACCGGACTCGGCTCTCCTCGAAGCAGCGGAGCCTGCGTCGGCGGCGGTCTCGGCAACTCGCCGAGCTCGGCCGGCTCGAGACGACCGTCGCGCGTACGCGCGAAGAGCTTGGGCCGGCACTCGAGGACGCGTTCGCGGTCCATGCGCTCCGCTGGCGGGGTAGGCCCGATGGCTCGGAGTTCGGAACCACGACAGGAAGACGCTTCCACCGGGAAGCGACCTCGGCGCTCGGCGAGCTCGACGTGCTCCGAATCGTCACCCTGAAACTGAACGGTCGACCGATCGCCTTCGTCTACTACTTCGTGCTCGAAGGGCGAATGTACTGCTACCGGCTTGCCTTCGATCCGGAGTTTCAGCGCTTCTCCCCAGGGGTCGTGAACAGATTCGATGCCCTGGAGACTGCGTTCGCCGAAGGAGCGACGCGAGTCGAGTTCCTCGGAGGCGCCGAGCGCTACAAGATGGAGCTTGCGGACCGGTTCGAGCCGCTCTACGAAGGGCTGGGGCTCGCACGCAGCGTGCCAGGGCGGGCCGCCCTCGCCGGACGGGTGAACGCAATCCGGCTACGCAGGTTCCTGAAACGATCGGCCTCGATTCGCCGCTTCTATTACGAGGGGCTGGCGCCGGCTAGGCGGCTCTTTCGGGTCGGGGGCCGAACCTGAGCACCCTTTCTCCCTTCTACGCCGCCAAGGCGGGTGGAACCCGCCTGCGATCGGCGGCGTGGCTCGCCCGCACCCGCGGCCGTCTCGACGCCGAAGGCCTGCGAATTCTCTTCTATCACCGAATCTCCGACGATCGCGACGAGCTTGCGGTCACTCCACGAAGGTTTCTCGCTCAGATGGACTACCTCGCCTCGGAGGACTACCGAGTCGTCGACGTCGTCACTGCGGCCGACCTGCTCGGAGCGGGAACTGTGCCTCCGAAGACGGTCGCGCTCAGCTTCGACGACGGATACCTGGACGTGGCCGTTCACGGGCTTCCGATCCTCGACGAGCGAGGTTTTCGTGCCACCATTTTCGTCGCGCCTGCGGTCACAGAAGGCACGGCTTCGTTTACGTGGTACCGACGCCAACCGCCGCTTCTCGCCTGGGACGACATCATGGAGCTCGACAAACAAGGCACTCTCGATTTCGAGGCGCATTCCCTCACGCACCCCAACCTCGCGGCTCTCGACGAGGAATCCGCGAGGCATGAGATCCTGGGCTCGAGGCTGGCGCTCGAAAGCCGCTTGGGCCGGCCCGTTCAGGCGTTCTCTTATCCGGCTGGGCTCTTCGGCGAGCGCGAGAAGAGGCTCGTCGCAGAGGCCGGCTTCCGCGTGGCGGTCTCCTGCGAGCCCGGTGTCAACGACGGCTCGACCGACGTGTTTGCCCTCCGCCGCCGACAGGTCGATGCTCGGGACAGCCTCCTCGATTTCCGGGCCAAGGTCGGCGGAGGCCACGACTCCCCGCTGCCGTTCCGCGGGCTCTACCGCCATTTCCGGTACGGAGCCGAGGTCCTCGGTCCCCGCCGCGCGAGCTCCGTGTCGTAGAGCTCGATGTGAGCACGATGGAATGGCGGCAGATCGAAGAGTCGTTTCGCGCGCGCCCGGCCGGCCGCGCCCATTCGGCGCCGAAGCTCGCGATCGGAAACGAGCCGGCTGAGAGCCGCGCCGAGTTCGCCGGCATCGCCCGGCGAGACGAGGAGTCCGGTCTCGCCGTCGACAACCACCTCGGGTAGCCCACCGACGTCCGTCGCCACTACGGGCAACCCGGCGGCCATAGCCTCGAGCGCCGAGAGCGGCAGGCCCTCCGATGCGCTGCACAGGACGAAGATGTCGGCGGCTGCGAGCTGTTCGGGGATGTCGTCACGTTCGCCTACCAGCCGAACGCGTTCCGCAAGCCCCAAGGTCTCGATTTCGGCCTCCACAGTGAGGCGGTCTGGGCCTTCTCCCACGATCAGCGCCTCGAACGAACCGGGCGGGAGGGCGGCGAGTCCGCGGACCAGCGTGACGAAATCCTTCGGCGGCTTCAGGCGACCGACTGCGATCAGTCGTGGCGTAGTCCGGTCGTGGGCCGAGCGGGGAGCCGCAGAGACGTCGACCGCGTTGCGGATCACCACCGTTCGATCGACGCGGCAGGTGCCTGCGTCGAGGCCAACCGAGAGCTCGTTCTCGGAGACGCAGATCGTGACCGTCGTCAGGGGAAGCATCAACCGGTCGGCCCAGCGGTAAAGCATTGACGGAAGCCCCGAGTAGGCGGCAAAGGCCCAGCCGTGGACGGTGAAGATACGGATCGGAACGCGGGAGGCGAACGCGGCGAGGCGGCCGAGGACTCCCGCCTTCGAGCTGCTCGCGTGGAGGATCTCCGGTCGCTCGCGGCGGAGCAGACGGCTCAACTCGACGAGCCCGAGGAGATCCCGCCAGGGCCGGATCGGGCGCCGCACGTGCCGAAGCGGGATGAAGCGGACGCCGGCGCTGGACGCGGCCTCTTGCAGAGGCCCCTCGCCGTGGGCGGCGAGCGCAACGTCGAAGCGCGCGGCGAGCGCCGGCAGCAGCCCGGCGACGTAGCTTTGAGCACCGCCGACCTCGGCGAGCGTGATCACCAAGAGGACTCGTGGACGCGGAGTCGCGTCCGGCATGGCGCTCAAGCGTACAGAAGGCCACCTCTGAGGCTCCATGACAACGAAGGTCGATCTATCCTGGCCGGCGGAGCCTGTTGAACGCCGCTCATTCAGCCGCCGTTCGCGGTCCCGCTGCGCTGGCGGCGCGCAGCGCGGGCCGGCTGGCGGGCGCGGCCGGGCTGCTCATGTTCGCGCTCGCGACTGGAGTCGTCCTCTCCCGGCACCCCCTCCCTCTGATCGCAATCCTCGCCGTGGGATTCGGCCTGATCGGAACGCTTGCGCTCGCTCTCGACCGCTACGACGCGGCGATCGCGCTGGGCATCTTTCTCCTCGCGGCTGTTCGGATCGAGCCTGCCCCGGCCGACCTCGCCCTCTTCGTGGTCATTGCCGTCGCGCTCGTGACGGGCAGGTTCTACCTCCGCCGCGTCCCGCTGATCGTGACCATGTTGCTGAGTGTGTTCCTGGCGCTGAACATGCTCGCGTCGGTCGAGCTGATCGACGTCGGCCGAGGAGTGACTTTCTTTGCGATCACGCTCTACCTGGCTGTCTTCGGTCTGTGGCTCACCGGCTACATGCGCTCTGTCCGCTCGGCTCGAGTCGTCTTGCGAGCCTACGTCGCGGCCGCGGTCGTCTCGGCGGCTGTGGCTGTGCTCGCGCTGTTCATCGCCTTCCCTGGTCATGACGTCTTCGTCAGAGGTCCACGGGCCCAGGGCCTATTCAAGGATCCGAACGTCTTCGGACCGTTTCTCGTGCCCGCCGCCTTACTGCTCCTGGAGGAAACGGTTGCGCCCCGATTGCTGCAGGCTCGCCGCTCGACCAAGCTGGCACTGCTCTCGGTCCTGACGATCGGAGTTCTCTTCTCATTCTCGCGGGCGGCCTGGCTGAACCTCGCCGTCGGCACACTCGTCATGTTCCTCGTCCTCGCGCTACGCCGCGGCGGCGGTCGCAGAGCCGCCGCCTTCGTTGTTGTCGTCCTCTCAGCGACCGCAGTGCTCTTCGCAGCCCTGGCGGTGACGTCGTCATTCGCCTTCCTCGGGGAGCGCGCCCGCCTCCAGACCTACGACGTGCAGCGATTCGGCGCACAGCTGTCCGGCATCGAGCTTGCCGCCCAGCACCCGCTGGGCATCGGGCCGGGGCAGTTCGAACAAATCTCTCCGATCTCGGCGCACAGCACCTACGTGCGGGCTCTCTCGGAGGAGGGCGTGCTGGGCCTGCTCGTCATTCTCGCGCTCATGCTCTTGACTCTCGGCTTCGCCGCTCACAACGCAGTCGTCGGCCGAGACACATACGGCATCGGCTCGGCGGCTCTCCTCGGCGCATGGTGCGGCCTGCTCGCCAACAGCGTGTTCATCGACACCCTGCACTGGCGACATCTGTGGCTGCTCGCAGCGCTCATCTGGGCCGGCAGCGCACGCCCCTTCGCCGGAGCCGGCCAGATCTCCGCGCGGGCGCTCTCTATGCCTCGAAGTACGAGGTTGGAGAACCGCGGCCGCCGATGATCACAAGCCCCAGTGCCGGAACACGCAGGCGCTGCAGGACCTCACGCATGTCGATTGCATTCTCTGAGCTCAGCCGATCGGGACGGCAGACGAGGATGACGCCGTCGACCCTCTGCGCCAGGACCTGGCTGTCGACGAGCCCCAGTAGAGGCGGTCCGTCGAGCAAGACGTAGTCGTAATCCGATTCCTTGATCTCGTCGAAGAAGGCATCGAGCGCATCGCTCGCAAGCAGCTGCGCAGGATCCGGTGGCCTCCGCCCACTCGCAAGGACGTGCAGCCGCCCGCTGTCCGGCTCCCTCGAGCGCGGAGGTTTCTTCCGCGCGCCAGCCATCTCCGCGGCGGTGTTGTCACGGCCCTGGCGAGCACTGGCGAGCACCTCGGCCAGCCCCGGTGTCTGGGCCACATCAAACAGCTCGTGGAGCCTCGGCCAGCGCATGTCTGCCGATACGAGCCAGGTTCTCTGGCCCGCTTGCGCAAGAACGAGGCCAAGCGCCGCGGTCACCTCGGTCTTGCCTTCGCCGTGTAGCGCACTCGTCAGTAGGACGGTTCGCTGACGGTCAGGCGGCAGCTGCATCCTGAGCGACGCCTGCAGCGTCTGGTAGGCCTCGTACTCGATCGCGCTGAGCGTCTTCGGTGAATGGCCGAGACGCCGCCGGACGTATGGGACCTCGACCATCACGGGTAGGTCGAGCAAGCGACTTAGCTCCCGGGATCCGCTCACCCGCGGCCTGAGCTGGGCTCGGCCAAGGACAACGAGCGCAGCAATGAAGGCGGCTGCGAAGAAGGCGAAGATGGAGTTGCGCACCGGTCGCGGCGAGCTGGGCGCGCTTGGGGGCTCCGCCCTTTCAGCCAGCTGGAGCGGTGACCCTCCGCTCGCGGCGCTGACGTTGAGATCAGTCAGTCGCTGGCGGACGGCTGCGATCTCAGACGCGACCTCCGCCTGCGTTTGCGGGTTGACAGAACGACGCAAATCGGCCAACGCACGCTCCAGCGTCCCGCGGGCTCGCGCGAGCCGCTTTCGCTCCAGACGATGCTGTCTGGCGAGGAAAGTGGTTGCAACGACGTTCGCGATCGCGGCCGCTCCTCTCGCTTTGTCGTCGGTCGCGACGATGCTGACGACATTCGCCTCCTGGTCGACGGAGGCGTGCACCTTGTCATGCAGTGCGGCTTGGGTCTCGCCCTTCAACCCGTTCTTCGCCGCCGCACGGAGCATCTCGCGGGTCGTCAGCAGAATCCGGATCGTGGCGAGGTTGCGTTGAACCGACTGCGCGTCCGTCGACGAGAGGGAATCGGGCGTCTCGTCGAGGACGATCTTCGAAGTCGCCCGGTAAGTCTTGGGCAGAAGGAGGGAAATGACGAGCACCACGCCCGTCAGAGAGACGATGATCAGAGTGATCAGTAGCCAACTACGTCGCAGCGCTTCGAAGTAGCGGCCGACCTCAACCGGCTCGTCAGGCGGAAGATCAGGCGGGGTGTATCGTCCAATGCCGTCGTCCATCACTCTTCGGTCCGCCATGGTTTCTGACGATAGCGATCGGCACGTGGTGCGGTATGCGCGCCGGCCACTGCACATGATCGCATCGGGAATCCCTGCAAGGGTCGACAAGGCGAAGGGGCGGCGCAGACGGTCGGCGGCGACCGCCTTCGTCTGGCTGGCTGCGTCGGCATTGGTAGCGCTCGCCATCGGTTGCCGCGATGACGGTCGCGAGCCCCCTCACACTCGAGGCGGGGCCTCGCTCCTCTCTTCCTTGGCCACGGGGCCGCCAACCCTCAAGTTCCTCGGGCCGAGCGGCCCCATCGTCCGCCCGACCACCCTGAGAGCGACTGCCACCGCGAGCTCCGGCCGGGTCGTAGCCGTGACGTTCCTGCTCGACGGCGTCACTCTTGGCTCGGACACGACAGCGCCGTACACGCTCGACGTGAACCCTGGACTGCTGCAGCCTGGCCCACACCGCCTGCGCGTCGATGCCGTCGACAGCTTTGGACGGCGTCGATCGACCGCCCCGATCGACCTCAGAACTGCCCGCTTCCGAGCCCAGATACTGACCGCGTCACCCAAGCGCGGACTCGCCCCGGCACTGGCCGCGCTTCGCCGCGGCGGGGTCACCGTCCGCCTCGAGCCGGGGCTCTACTACTTGCACGACGTCACGCTCGGCAGCGGGGCGCGCCTGCTCGGGGCCGGCTCGCGAACAATCGTCAGTGCGCCGCGCAACAAGCCGTACTGGGCGTTGTTGGTCGCCAAGGGCAGCGATATCGCAATCTCCGACCTCACGCTCGACGGAGGCGGCCCGGGCCGCGGCGCCGGTATCGCGGTCGCCGTCTTCGACGGCTCCAGCAACGTGCGGCTCAGCCGTCTTCGGTTGACACACGTGCGCACGCATGGAGTGAACGTCTGGGGGACTCATTCGAACGTCTCGGTGCAGGATTCGCTGATCGAGGGTGACGGCAGCGCCCAGGCCGGAGTCTTCGTGCTCGGATCGCACAGATCGCGCGACACGAGCGTGATTCGCACGCAGATCCGGGGGTTCCGGTCTTTCGGCATTCTCCTCGGGCAGAAGGAGTTCGGTCGGCCCGAAGCCGCGCTGCACGGGCTTGCGCTCGACAACGTCATCAGCGACATCCGCGATCCGGCGCGGAACGCTTGCGCGTACGCACCGCGCACCACCCCCAAGTGCGGAACGAACGAGGGGGGCATCTGGTCCGGTGGTGTCGAGGCCGCAATCCTGGGCAACACGATCCAGCGCGCAAGGTGGGACGGAATCGAGACGGTCGGCTCCTCGACGAGGACCACGGTCGTCGGAAATCAGATCCGCGACACACGAACCGGCATCTACCTCGAGCACTCGACCAACGACTCGCTCTTCTCACGGAATCTCATCGCCGGCGCGAGGACTGGGATCAACGTCGAGTGGTGGCATGACGGAGTCGGCTCGAGCCGCAACACCTTCACCTTCAACCACATCGTCTCCGCCAGGACAGGTCTGTTCGTCGACGTCGGCGATGACGGGAACCAGATCGTCGGCAATCTCTTCGCCGGCGGCGCGCGGCCGGCGATCGTCCTCCAGGGCTCATCGAACAATGTCGTTCGCCGTAACCGAGGGTGCCGAGGAGACCACGGCGAACTCGTTCGCGAGCAAGCCGGAAACCGTGACGGGGGAGGCCGCGCCGAGGCCGAACGGAACCGGCTGGCCGGCAACAGCAACGGCAGCTCCTGCCGCGCTCGTTGACAGTCCGGCTCTCGAGCAAGCCCGGGGAGCGCACGTTGGACCCGTTCGTCTCAGGATCGGCACTGCTCTTCTGGGCGAAGGTCGCCGGCAACGGCGGGTATTTCGTCGCAGTGCTCGTGGTGGCGCGGGGTCTCGGGCCGGCAGGCCGCGGAACAGTGGCGTTCATCACCGTCACCGCGCTTGTCGTCGCCCACGTCGCCGGGCTGGGCGTGGGCGAAGCGACCACCGTGCTCGCGGCCCGGCGGCCGCAGTGGCGGCCGGTGTTGCTCTCCAACGTCCTGCTCTTTTTCCTCGGGAGTGGGTTGCTGGCAGCGGGGCTGGCCTTCGGCGGTCTGCTCCTCAGCGACTTGGGGCCGGCCGGCGTCGGAACGCCCGAGCTCATGATCCTCGGACTCGGAATTTTGGCGTCCGCGCTCGTCGAAGCTGGCTACTCGTTCCTGCTTGGTACGGAGCGATTGCGTCAGTTGGCCCTGATCACCGGAAGCGCGTCGTGGGTCTACGCGCTGCTCGTGCTCGTTCTCTGGGGCACCGGCGGCCTGACGGTCGGCCGCGCGGCCTTCACTTGGGCGGCCACCGAGAGCATGCGTGCCGCCGCCGTCGGCACGCTCTCGATCCGAGGCGTCCGGCTTGGCCAACCGAGCCGCAGACTTCTCGCCGAGTCGATCGGATTCGGCCTTCGACTTTGGGTGGGAAGCCTGGCACGATTTCTGAACTTCCGCACCGATCAGATTCTGATGGGCTTCATCGCCTCCGAGGCCGCACTCGGCTTCTACGCTGTCGCCGTCAACGCTTCCGAGGTACTCCTCTATTTGCCGTCGTCGGCGGCTACCGCTCTACTCCCCGTCATCGCGCGCACCGAGTTCTCCCAACGGACGGAGCAGACTCTGCGGGCCTTTCGTTCGGTCGCCGTGATCACGGCGGTTGGTGTTGCCGCCGCCGCCCTGCTCGGCCCCGTACTGCTGAGGGCCGCCTTCGGCGAGGCCTTCGGCGAGTCGGTCGGCCCCTTCTTGTGGCTCCTTCCCGGCACGCTGGGCTTTGCTGCGAGCAGTGTCTTCTCGAACGCTCTGGTCGGCTCGTCGTCGCCCGGCCTCTCGTCCCTCGGACCGCTCGTGTCCCTCGTCGTCGGGCTTGCCCTCGACCTCGCGCTCATTCCTCCGTTTCACGCGACGGGCGCGGCGGCCGCGGCGAGCGTCGCCTTTCTGGCCGGCGGAGCTACGGCGCTCGCCACCTATCGCCGGCAGAGCGCTTTTCCCTGGAGAGCGCTGGTCGTGCCGCGCAAGGGCGACCTAGACGTGCTGCGAGCGCTCGCCGGCCCACTTCTGCGAGTGCCACTCCCACGCCGGGGCACCACCCCCTGAAACCTCTGATCTAGGGCCGAGCGGCGATGAGAACGAGGATCGCGACAACGCTCGCCAGCGCGACGAGCACGAAGTTCGCCGTGAGGGCGGCCGTCACGAATCTCGAGGGTACGCGCCACGAGCGCCGAGAGGCGGTCCGCGATTCTGGGACAAGCGGGGTCGCAGTGAGCCCTTCTGCCCCCGGCTCCTGACTGATCGGCGTCGGAGAGCTGCCCGTCTCGCTTGCCGCGCCCCCGCGGCGCCAGCCCGCTGCGCTCGCAAGTGCATCGGTGATGAACTGGTTCAGGCTCACGTTCTCCCGCTCGGCGATCTGGGTGAGCTCTGCGTGGAGCGTTCGCGGCATCCGCAACAGAAGGCGACCGCTGTGGCTCGTCGGCGACCTGGGCTCGGGAATGTCCCGGCCCTCCTTCAGCGCATCGGAGATCCAAGTTGCCATCGCGTCCTTGAGGCCGGCGATGGCCTCCTCCGGCGTCCCGCCTCGGCTCGTGCAGTCTGGAAGCTCCTCGACGGCCGCAACCCACTTTCCGGCGCCGTCCTCGCCGTCCTGTAGCAAGGTCAAGTGGTAGGGCAAGTCCAGATAGCGGTCGGCCGCGCTCGAATACCGTCCCGGGCCGCGCTTCATCAGTCTCTCCCTCCACCGCGCCCGGTGATTTCCC
>Ga0307277_10000941_pt1 | contig 11208 bp, 8 predicted proteins | sample ER_DNA_116_FD_194473 | JGI IMG/M metagenome (GOLD analysis project Ga0307277, IMG submission 194473) | Bulk soil microbial communities from the East River watershed near Crested Butte, Colorado, United States - ER_DNA_116 | ecosystem: Environmental > Terrestrial > Soil > Floodplain | place: USA...
GAGAGCTCTTCGATGTAGACGTCAGGGAGGAGATCCGGCCGGGACGACAGCAGCTGGCCGAGCTTGACGTAGGTCGTCCCGAGCTCCTCGAGGCCCTTGCGAAACTCCTGCGCAGCTTCGCGCGTCGCCGGCCGGCCGCCGACGACGCCGACCTCCCGCAAGACGCGGGTCAGCTTGCTCCGGCGCGCAACTCGCGCGACCTCGACGGCGCGCCTCAGACGTTGTGCCCGTTTTGCCACGGGCGGACTCTTTCCACTCGGCTACAAGAGCAACCGCCGAACGGCGGCCTCGAGCTCCCGCACCGAGACAGAGCCTTCGAACTTGGCCTTGATCCGGCCGTCGCGGCCGACGAGAAACGTCCACGGCTCCGACTGCAGGCCCCACTGGCGCATCCAGCGGTTGTAGCCGAGCGCGGGACGGTTGCGGGTGAAGACTTCGACGTGGATGAACCGCACGCCGCGGGCCTCGAACCGGCGGCGAACGTAGTCGACGACGTCGACGACCGGCCCGCAGGTGCGGCTGGTGCAGAAGCGCGGGGTCGCGAAGGTGACTACGAAAGGCGTGTGCGCCGCCAGCAATGCGGCGATCGAGTACCGGACGAGGGCCCGGTCAGGAGGTACCCGGGTCGTCAGCTGCGCCACCGTTCCATGCACGCTGGCGAGCGTGGGCGTCGCGGACAAAGGTGCCCTTGCTCCGACCGCGACCGAATCGGCGCGACGCTTCACGTCGAGGGTGCCGAGAGCCTGGATCCTCACGCCGACGGGCTCGGCGACGAGCCAGTAGCGCCCCGCCCGCGGCACCCGGAGGTGGGCCACGTAGATCCGGCCGACTCCGCCAAACGCTGCCTCCCCCGCTCCCGGCGGCCCGATCTCCTCCAGCCGCGCGGTCGCGCGCTCGAACGGGCGATCGGTCCGGGAGCGCGCGAGCCAAATCCGCGCACGCGCACGCTCAACAGGCTGCGCGTCATGTCTGATCACGAGGAACGAGAAGCGGACATCGCCCGCGGCGAAATCCTGATCTCCGGCGACGACGGCAACGTCTTCGCCCGGCCGCTTCAGCAGAGATTCCAGCGAGTCGCCGGCACTAGCTCCGCTTCGAGGCCCGCCATGCGCCCCGCAGCCTGCCGCGATCAGCGCGGCTATAACGGCCACGAGGACGGCGCGCCTGAGGCGTTCGCTTGCGACGCCGACCTGGAGGACGTCCGGGCTTTGCTCGGGCGTCCGCTTAATCCCGGGTTGCAAGATCGCGGCGAAAGAAATTGCCTCGACATGGCGCCACAGGCCCGAGTGTAGCCCCGGCCCGCGCCGGCCTCACAAGGTGGAGACCGCGCGCAGGCCTAGTGACCGTCGAATGCGCTGCCGCCGTCAAATGCGCTCCCGCCGTCGAACATGCTGGCGGTGTTGTACTTGAGCGAATGCGTCGGGCTCTTCGCCTGAGCGAGACCCGGAAGCGACCACACAGCAGCAGTTAGGGCGCAAAGCAGGAAGATGAGTCGCGTCTTTTTCATATTCACCTCCTTTCGTCCTTAGAACCGAACGTCCTGGAGTGCCTCCGCCGCCTGGCGGTAGAGCTTGGCCGCAACTCCGTCCTCGCCACGCTTGGCGGCGAGGTCGCCACGAGCCATCCAGGCTGCCGCCTGATGGCTGATGGACTCGAGCTGCTCGGCGCTCGCATCGGACGCGCGCAGGAATTCCTCCGCCTCGTCCAGGCGCCCCTGTTCCATCAGGGCCCGACCCAGCACGAGCTGCGTCGGCGCAACGTGATAGAGGAAGTCGTCCCGGCTCTCCATCAGAGAGAGCGCGTGGCGGGCCTCCTCCTCCGCAGCCGTCGCCTCGCCCGTCATGAGATGCACGTGGGCGAGTGACGCGACGACGTTCGCGGCTTCCGCGTCGCTGCCCTTGTCGAGCAAAACGCGGTACGCGTTCTTCAGATCCTCGATCGCCTGCTCGGGCTTGCCGAGGTGGAAGTTCAGGCCGCCGAGGTTGTTGAGCAGTCTGCCGACGTTTCGCTCGTCGTTGATCTGCTCGTAGTGGGCCTTTGCGCGCTCAGCGTAATTGCGCGCCTGGACCCAGTGCCCCATCCGCTCGCTGACAAGAGAAGCCTGGAAGTAGGTGTCCGCGGTCTTGCGCGGATCGTCGAGCGCCTGCGCGAGCTCGAGCGCGCGCTCGACGTCCTCGCGCGCTGCTTCGAAATCCCGCTGGCGCCGATAGCAGCGCGAGCGCCAGCCGAGGACGTCGGCGCGGAGGCGGTCGCACGGAAGCTCGGAGCCCTCGGCCAGTGTAAGCGCCTCGTTGAGGAGGTTGACCGCGGTCGAGATGCTGGAAAGCTGGTAGCGGCAGACGGCGAGGCGGAAGAAGAGATCCGCGCGGTCGACATCGGAGAACTCTGGCGCCTCGGCCAGCATCCTGGCCCGGTTGAGGAGCTCGATCGCCTGCTTGATCTCGCTGTTTTCCATCCGCGCCCAGGCCTCGCCGGCGAGGTGGCGGACCTCGAGCTCCGTCACGCCCGTCGCCAGCACCGCGGTCTTGCAGCTCTCGTATTGCCCGATCGCCTCTTCGTACTGATGCGACTCGGTCAAGGCATCCGCGCGCGCGAGCAACGTGTCGACGCGGCGGCGCTCGTCGGCCGACACGCCCCGCTCGAGGAACCCGGGATCGACACCCAGCTTGACGGCGAGCCACTCGATCGTCTCGCGCGTGGGCCTGGTTTTGCCGCGCTCGATCTGGCTGACGTATTCCTTCGAGAAGCGGTCGCCGGCGAGGTCGGTCTGGGTCAGGCCGGCGGCGACGCGCAGCTGCCGTACGCGCTCGCCCAGGCGGTTGCCCGAGGGGGTGCTGCGGCGGATGTTTGTGGCAGCGCGTGGCATAACAGCCTCACGGGAAGTCAACTGCATACTTCACCAATATGCAACCGTGACCATTCCGGCGTCCCCCTAAAGGGGCATGTCCAGGCCAAAAAGTGGGTCAAGTTGCTGGTTTGAAAATCACTTGATCGAGCTACTTGACGACCCCTCGGGACAGGTCTATAGTCAGTCCACTCTGCAGCACCGCCGGACGCCAGGTCGGAGCTGCAGGGGGCGCGCCAAAGAATGGCGACGGAGAGCCCGGAAGCGTGGCTGGGCCGCAGAGTCATAGCTTCCGGGCCGTCGCCTCTGAAAGCCGCTCAACTAGATAGAAAGGCCCCGGGTGCCGCAGCCGGGGCCTTTCCTTTTTGGGATCGGATGCGCCGGCCGGGATGTCGCGTTCAGGCCGCCTCGGCCAACGGCTGCGCCTGCTCGGTGTGGCGGTACTTGCGAATGAGCGCGACCGCCGCAACCGCGCCGCCGAGGCAGATCGCCGCGCTGACTCGCATGCCGAAGGTCAGGCCGTGGACGAACGCGTGCGGCGGGTCGGCGCCGGCACGCGAGGCCGCGGCCTCGCGGTTCGTGATGATCGCGCCCATGATCGCGATCCCAAGCGCGACCCCGACCTGACGGAAGGTGTTGAGGACGCCGGAGGCGACGCCGGCCTTGTCGACGCGTGCAGCGGCCATGACCGCTGCGGACATCGGCGTCATCACGAACGCCATCCCCAGCCCGCCGAGGATGAAGCCCGGAAGCATGTGCCAGAAGCCGGAGTCGACCTCGACGGTCGAGAGCTCGAGGCAGCAGAGCGCGACGGTGGTCATCCCGCCGGCGATCAGCCAGCGCGACCCGACGCGGTCGGAGAGCTTCCCGGCGACCGGCGCGAAGATGACGATCAGGATCGTCCACGGCAACAGGGCCGCGCCCGTCTGGACGGGCGACCAGCGCAAGATGTTCTGCATGTAGAGCGGGAAGAAGACGAAGATCCCGAACATCGCGAGGGTGACGAGGATGGCAACGATGTTCGCGCCGGTGAAGGTACCGTCGCGGAACAGCGCCAGGTCGAGCATCGGCAGTCGCTGGTGCATCTCGACGTAGACGAAGGCCGCAATCGCAACGACGGCGATGACGAAGAGGCTCACGATCCGCGTGGAAGTCCAGCCGAAGTTGTGCGCCTCGATCAATGCGTAGACGAGCGCCAGGAGTCCGATCCCCGATGTCAGCAGTCCTGGCAGGTCGAGCCTCTGCTCGTGCGAGGTGTCCCTCGACTCGGGCACGACGACGATGCTGGCGACGACGCCGAGGATCCCGATCGGAACGTTGACGTAGAAGATCCAGTTCCAGGAGATGTGCTCGGTGATGACGCCGCCGAGCAGCGGCCCGATCGCGAGCGCCATCGCCGAAACCCCGGCCCAGATCCCGATTGCCGCCCCGCGTTCACGGGCCGCAAAGGTGGCGGTGATGATCGACAGCGTCGCGGGCATCATCAGCGCCGAGCCGACGCCCTGTACCGCGCGCGCCGCGATCAGCTCGGTGGCGCTGGACGAGAGGCCACACGCGAGCGACGAGACCGTGAAGACGACGAGCCCGATCGTGAAGATCAAGCGCCGTCCGTAGAGATCGCCCAGCTTGCCGCCGGTGAGCAGCAGTACCGCGAAGGTGAGGGCGTAGGCCGTTACGACCCACTCGAGCTCCGACGTGCCGATCGCGAGATCGCGCCTGATCGAAGGCAGGGCGACGTTCACGATCGTGTTGTCGAGCATGATCATGAACAGGGCGAACGAGAGGGCTCCAAGCGTCCACCACTTTCGGTTCTCGTCGGCGAAGATCTTCGCGCGCATAAGCCGGCCAGGTTAGCTCTAGGGCGGTTCTTTACGGTTCTCTACGCTTCCCGCGCATGGAGATCGTCTGGACGCCGACGCCCGAGGTTCTCGAGCAGGCGAATGTCGTCCGCTTGATGCGGCGGCTCGGCTTCGACGACTATCGCGAGCTGCAGCGCCGCTCGGCGGAGGATCCCGAGTGGTTCTGGCCTGTCGCGATCGACGACATGGAGCTCGAGTTCTCGCGTCCGTGGGACCGGGTGGTGGATCTCTCGCGCGGTCCGGAGTGGGCGACGTGGTTCATCGGCGGCAAGCTCAATCTCGCCTGGAACTGTGTTCATCGGTGGGCCGAGCGAACGCCAGAGGTGGCTGCCGCGCTCTGGGAGTCCGAGGACGGAGAGCGCCACGGCCTGACCTACCGGGAGCTCTCCGATCGCGTGACGCGGTTCGCCGAGGCGCTGGTGGCGCTCGGGGTCGGCCCGGGTGATCGCATCGCCTTCTTCCTGCCGATGTCTCCAGAGGTCTCGATCGTGTCGCACGCGTGCGCGCACATCGGCGCCGTCCAGGTGCCGATCTTCTCCGGCTTCGCGGCGCCGGCGGTGGCGCAGCGGCTCCAGGATTCCGAGGCAAAGGTCGTTGTAACTGCCGACGGCTCGTTGCGGCGCGGACGCGAGGTGCCGATGAAGGAGATCGTCGACCAGGCTGTCCGCGAGTCGCCCTCGGTCGAGCACGTGGTCGTCTGGCGGCGGCTCGGTCGAGACGACGTGCCGATGACGCCGGGCCGCGATCTCTTCGACGCTGAGGCGATGGAGGGGCGACCGGGCACGTTGGCGCCGCTCGAGGTCGACTCGGAGCATCCTTATCTCCTGACGTACACCTCTGGGACGACCGGCCGGCCGAAAGGCGTCGTCCACGTCCAGGGCGGCTTTCTCGTCTCGATCACGCGCGAGGTCGCCTATCAGGCCGATGCGAAGCCGGGCGAGGTCGTCCACTTCGTCACCGACATGGGCTGGATCATGGGGCCCTGGGAAGTTGTCGGCGGGAACGCTCTGGGGTGCACCGTCTTGTTTGCGGAGGGTGCACCGGACTGGCCGGCAGCCGACCGGCTGTGGTCGCTGGTCGAGCGCGAGCGGGTCGCGGTGCTCGGGCTCTCGCCGACGCTGACGCGCGCGTTGATCCCGCACGGCCGCGAGTTGGTGGAGCGCCATGACCTGTCCTCGCTGCGCGTGCTCGTGACGACGGGCGAGCCTTGGAACCCGGAGCCGTACCGGTGGCTGCACGAGGTCGTCGGCGGCGGCCGCTGCCCGATCATCAACTGCTCCGGAGGCACCGAGGTCGGCGCCTGCTTCCTCTCGGCGACGGTGGCGATGCCGATCAAGGCCTGCTCGCTCGGCGGGCCCGCCCTTGGAATGGCGATGGACGTGGTCGACGCGGAAGGCAGGCCGGTGCGGGGCGAGGTGGGCGAGCTCGTCTGCCGCAAGCCGTTTCCTGGCATGACTCGCGGGTTCTGGCGCGATCCTGAGCGTTATCTCGACACATACTGGCGCCGGTTTCCCGGGGTTTGGGTTCACGGCGACTGGGCGTCGGTGGACGAGGATGGCTACTGGTTCCTGCACGGCCGCTCCGACGACACTCTCAACATCGCCGGCAAGCGGACCGGTCCGGCGGAGCTCGAGTCGGCGGTGGTCGGGCATCCGGCGGTGGCGGAGGCGGCGGCGATCGGGGTGCCCCACGAGGTCAAGGGCGAGACGGCGTGGATCTTCTGCGCGCTCGTGCCGGGAGCCGAGGCGTCGGACGAGCTCGTTGCGGAGCTGCGGGGGCTCGTTGCGGCCGAGCTTGGCAAGGCGTTCGCACCGGAGCGGATCTTGTTCGTGACCGCGCTCCCCAAGACCCGCAGCGCGAAGATCGTGCGGCGAGCCGTGCGCGCGAAAGCGCTGGGCGCGGACCCCGGCGACCTCTCGTCGCTCGAGAACCCGGAAACGCTGGCTGAGATCGAAGCCGCCGCCCGCGCGTAGCCGGCGTTTGGCATCGGGCGAGACGCGGCAAGAACTCCTCATGCGCATCGGTCTCGTCGGCTCGATGCTCGTAGCGCTCCTCGCGCTCGTCGCGACCAGCGCCAAGGCTCCGGCCGCGCCGCAGCCGACGAAGGTAGCGGTCTCAGTCGGCACGGGAGGAGCCGTCGCAAGCGTTGACCCGGCCGCTACCCGCGCGGGCATTCAGATCCTGCGCGAGGGCGGCAACGCCGTCGACGCTGCTGTCGCCGCGAACGCCGTGCTGGGCGTGACGGAGCCGTTCGTCGCCGGGATCGGCGGCGGCGGCTTCATGGTCGTTTACCTCGCGCACCAGCATCGCGTGATCACGATCGACGGCCGCGAGACGGCGCCGCAGACGTTCCCGGAGAACGCCTTCATCGACCCCGCGACCGGGAACCCGATCCCGTTCTTCCCGCAGCGGGTGACGAGCGGGAACGCTGTCGGCGTGCCGGGGACGCTCGCAACTTGGGCCGAAGCCGCCTCGCAGTTCGGGACGATGCCCCTCAAGCGGCTACTGCAGCCCGGGGTGGCCATCGCGGAGCGGGGCTTCACCGTCGACGACACCTTCCGCAGCCAGGTTGCGAGCAACCTGTCACGGCTCGACGCATTCACCTCTTCGCGCGCCCTGTTCTTGACGCCGGACGGGCAGCCGCCCCTAGTGGGCTCGACATTCCGCAATCCGGATCTCGCCCGTAGCTACCGGCTGATCGAGCACGCCGGCCCGTCCGCGCTCTACGACGGGCCGATCGGCGCAGCGCTGGTCGACACGGTCCAGCACCCGCCGGTGGCAGGCGACTCGAGCCTCGGCTTCACCGTCCAGCCCGGGATGATGACGGCCGGCGACCTGGCGCGCTACGCGGCCCCTCTGCGCGCGCCGACGCACGTCACCTACCGAGGCTACGACGTCTACGGGATGGGGCCGCCGTCGAGCGGCGGTTCGACCATCGGCGAGGCGCTCAACATCCTCGAGGGTTTCGACATGTCGACGCCCGACCGCGCGCTCGCGCTCCACCGTTACCTCGAAGCGTCGAAGCTCGCCTTTGCCGACCGAAACCGGTGGGTTGGCGATCCCGATTTCGTCAACGTCCCGCTCGCTGGGCTTCTGTCGAAGGACTTCGCCGCCGAGCGCCGCTGTCTGATCGGCGCGACGGCGCGGCCGACGCCTGTCTTGCCGGGCGACCCGTTTCCGCCCTTCTCGCCGTGCACAACCTCTGCCGCTCCGGCAACCGTCGGCGCCGAAGGGACGTCGACGAACCACCTCACCGTCGTCGATCGCGAGGGCAACGTCGTCTCCTACACGACCACGATCGAGCAGATCGCCGGGAGCGCGATCACCGTGCCCGGCTACGGCTTCCTGCTCAACAACGAGCTCACGGACTTCGATCCCGCACCGCCCTCGCCAGGCGCGCCCGACCCGAACCTGCCCGCGGGCGGCAAGCGCCCGCGGTCGAGCATGGCGCCGACGATCGTTCTCCGCGACGGCCGCCCGATGTTGGGAGTCGGAACACCGGGGAGCTCGATGATCATCACGACCGTTCTGCAGATCCTGCTCGACAGAGTGGACTTCGGCATGTCGCTGCCCGACGCGATCGCGGCACCGCGGGCGTCTCAGCGGAACACGCTGACGAACGTGGCCGAACCCGCCTTCATCTCTCAGTACGGGGCCGAGCTCCAGGGCCGCTTCGGCCAGCTCTTCACGTCGACTCCGGAGATCGGCGCGGCCACCGGAATCGAGATCCTTCCGGATGGAGCGCTGCAGGCGACCGCGGAGCCTGTGCGCCGCGGCGGCGGCGCTGCGGCCGTGGTCTGCCCCGCCGCCGACCATCCGCTGCCGGCCTCGCAACGGGCGACCTGCGCACCCGTACCGGTCGGCTGATTCCGCGACCCGGCGTCGGGGCCGAGCGCGCCGCCTGGCGTATCCTCGCCGCGTGACCGATCGAGAGCTGGAAGGCCAGATTGCCCTCGTCACCGGCGGCGGCCGCGGGGTTGGGGCCTCGATCGCCCGTGAGCTCGCCGCCGCGGGTGCCCGGATCGCCATCGGTGCGCGCACCCGCGACCAGGTCGATGAGATCGCCCGAGAGGTGGGCGGCCTCGCCGTCACGGTAGACGTCACCGACCGAGCGGCCGTCGAGGCCATGGTCGAGCGTGTCGAGTCCGAGCTCGGGCCGATCGACCTCCTGGTCGCAAATGCCGGACGAAACGTCCGTGAGCAGCACGCCTGGGAGGTCGAGCCTGGCGACTGGTGGAATGTCTTCGAGGTGAACGTGCTCGGCGTGTACCTCTGCTGCCGCGCGGTGATCCCGGGGATGCTCGAGCGAGGCCGCGGGCGAATCGTGATCACCGGCAGCGGAGCTTCCTACCTGCCGCACTCAGGCAGCACCGCGTACTCGGCCAGCAAGGCTGCGGTCTGGCGATTCGGCAACGTCCTCGCAGAGCAGCTCGAAGGCCGCGTTCCGGTCTTCATAATCAGCCCGGGCCTGGTCCGGACGGAGATGACGAAAGCAGCACCCGACAACGCGCCCTGGACTCCGCCCGAGCTTGCGCCGCGCCTGGTCCGGGCGCTTGCGTCGGGCCGAGCCGATGCGCTCACAGGCCGCTATGTCCACGCCGAGCACGACGAGATCGACGAGCTGATCGCGCGGGCCGAAGAGATTCGCGAGCGCGATCTGAACGCAATTCGCCTCCAGCGCTGACAAGTTTTCGACTGATAGTCTAAAACTGACCATGAGACTGGCTCTCGCCCAGATCAACACGGTTGTCGGCGACCTCGACGGCAATGAAGAGCGGATTCGCCGGCGGCTCGGGGAGGCCAAGGACTGCCACGCGGACCTGGTCCTCTTCCCGGAGCTCGCGGTCACCGGCTACCCCCCTGAGGATCTGCTGCTGCGGCCGAGCTTCGTCGAGGCCGCGCAAGCCAAAGCGGAGAAGCTCGCGCGCGAGGCGCGCGGGATCGTCGCGCTGATCGGCGTCCCGTGGTTCGATCGCGATCTCTACAACGCCTGCGCCGTCTGCGCCGGGGGCGAGATCAAGACGATCTACCGAAAGCGCTTCCTCCCAAACTACGGAGTTTTCGACGAGGACCGCTACTTCGCCACCGGCAGCGACCTGGTCCTGCTCGAGCACGGCGGCACGCTCGTGGGCCCGACGATCTGCGAGGACATGTGGCAGCCCGGCCCGCCGGCGACCGAGCTCGCGCTCGCCGGCGCGCAGTTGCTCGTCAATCTCTCAGCCTCGCCGTTCCATGTCCTTCGGGACCGCGAGCGCCAGGAGATGTTCGCCACTCGTGCGCGCGACAACTCGTGCTTCGTCGCCTTCTGCAACGCGGTCGGCGGACAGGACGAGCTGATCTTCGACGGGAACTCGCTCCTGCTCGACGAGGAAGGCCGCGTGCTCTCGCGCGGCCCGGGCTTCGAGGAAGCGCTGCTCGTCGCCGACATCGAACCTGCCGATGCGATTGGGCGCCGGCTCAGGGACGTCCGTCGCCGGGCGCTTGCCCGCGACCGGGGCGCGATCCCGGAGGTGCCGCTCGTCCACGTCGGCTCCCACCGGGGGCCTCGCGAGCCGCTCGAAGCCGTCATCGCCCCAGCCCTCGACGAGCTGGAGCAGATGCGCCTCGGCCTCGAGCTCGGCCTCGGCGACTATGTGAACAAGAACGGCTTCGCCAAGGTCGTCGTCGGCGTCTCGGGCGGAATCGACTCGGCGCTCACCGCCGCGCTGGCCGTCGAGGCGCTCGGGCCCGAGCGTGTCCATTGCGTCTCGATGCCGTCTCGCTACTCCTCGCCGGAGACCCGCGCCGATGCGCGCCGGCTCGCCGAAAACCTCGGCGCCGATTTCCGCGAGCTGCCAATCGACGAGATCTACGACGCCTTCGAGCGCACGCTCCAGGAGAGCTTCGTCGGGCGGGAAACCGACCTGACCGAGGAGAACCTGCAGGCGCGGATCCGAGGGGTGCTCCTGATGGCGCTCTCGAACAAGTTCGGCTGGCTCGTCGTCGCCACCGGGAACAAGTCCGAGCTCTCGGTGGGCTATGCAACCCTCTACGGCGACATGGTCGGCGGCTTTGCGCTGCTCAAGGACGTCTTCAAGACGGACGTCTTCCGGCTCGCCGAGCATCTGAACGCCCGAGCCGACCGAGAGCTGATCCCGCAGACGATCATCGACCGGGCCCCCAGCGCCGAGCTGCGCGAGAATCAGCTCGACGAGGACTCGCTACCGCCCTACCCGGCACTCGACAAGGTGCTCGCCGCCTACGTCGAGGAGGACCGATCCGCGGAGGAGCTGAGCGCGGACGGCTTCGATCCCGACGTCGTCGAGCGCGCCGTGGCGATGATCGACCGCTCCGAGTACAAACGTCGCCAGGCCCCGCCCGGTGTGAGGCTTCGCCAAAGAGCCTTCGGCCGCGACCGCCGCACACCGATCACGAACCGCTGGCGCGGCTAACGCTTTGTGCGCCTACGGCGCGCTCGCTGCACGGGGGAAACCGGTTTCCCCCGTGGGCCCCCTTGTTGGGTTG